>JAESFK010000086.1_pt1 | contig 90488 bp, 99 predicted proteins | sample 9269391 | NCBI WGS metagenome assembly JAESFK01 (sample SAMN14506231, study PRJNA617097) | algae metagenome | isolation source: Drouetiella hepatica UHER 2000/2452 and co-occurring heterotrophs from... | place: Slovakia: Slovak Paradise National Park, Hrabusice, Kosice Region | collected 2000-01-01
GTGATGCGCGAGGCACCATTTCGCCATGATGCTGCCGCCGCGCGACACGATGCCGGTCATGCGCTTGGCCGCGAGGGGGACGTAGGGCAGGCGAACCCCCGCGTGGATGGTGAAATAGTCGACGCCCTGTTCGGCCTGTTCGATCAGCGTGTCGGCAAAGATTTCCCAGGTCAGATCCTCGGCGACGCCGCCGACCTTTTCCAGCGCTTGATAGATGGGGACGGTGCCGATCGGGACCGGCGAGTTGCGGATGATCCATTCGCGCGTGTCGTGGATATTGCGCCCGGTCGACAGGTCCATGACGGTGTCGGCGCCCCAGCGGATCGACCAGACCATCTTGTCGACCTCGGCCGCGACGTCGCTGGCGACCGCGCTGTTGCCGATATTGGCGTTGATCTTGACGAGGAAGTTGCGGCCGATCGCCATCGGTTCGGATTCGGGGTGGTTGATGTTGCTGGGGATGATCGCGCGGCCGCGCGCCACCTCGTCGCGGACGAATTCGGGCGTGACGTAATCGGGGATGCTGGCGCCGAAGCTTTCGCCGTCGCGCTTATATTCGGCGAGGCGCGCGCGGCCGAGATTTTCGCGCTCGGCGACATATTCCATCTCGGGCGTGATGATGCCGCGGCGGGCGTAGTGCATCTGGCTGACGTTGGCGCCGGGCTTGGCGCGGAGGACCTGGCGGCGGACGTTGGGGAAGGCGGGGACGCCGCCGCTGCGGTCGGGGCCGAGCTGGCCGTTATCCTCGGGCTTCACCTCGCGCTGGGTGACCTCTTCGACGTCGCCGCGGCCGCGGATCCACTGGCTGCGGATTTCGGGGAGGCCGGCGTTGATGTCGATCGTCGCATTGACGTCGGTGTAGGGGCCGCTGGTGTCATAGACGCGGACGGGGGCTTCGCCCGAATGCGGGTCGAGGTCGATCTCGCGCATCGCGACGCGGATGCCGCTGCCGGTCTGGGTCGCGACATGGATTTTGCGGCTGCCGCGGATCGGGCCGGTGGTGACGCCGATGGGGGTAGCTTGCGCTTTGTCGAGGCGGGAATCGATGTCGGCCATGTGCAGTCGCTCCGTTGGTTATCGGAGCGAGAATGGGGATTCCGGGCTTGGAATACCGACCCTCCCTCCGCCGGTATTATCCGGATCAGGTTCAACGGGTCGCGGTCTATTCCGCTCTCAACCGGCCCTTGCAGACGCGGCTCCCCGGGGATGGGTTGGAGCATAGGCGGCGCGCACGGCGCTGTCCATCGCAAGCATGCGCTGCGCCGCCGTGATGTACCGGTGTGATCGCGGGCACTTTGCGTTTCGGCGGATGCGATTATGGTCAATCATATCATCTGCATGTGAGGGTCGATAGGATGCGCGCGATGAATCTACGTCAAATTGGGCCGGTGGCGGCGCTCGCGCTCGGCTGGTGCCTGTGGCCGACCGCGGCGGCGGCGCAGGCCTATACCTGCCCCTACGCCGGGCCGGGCGAGCGGGTGGTCGGGATGACGTCGGGCGGCATCGGCGTCGCGCCGGTGCCGCTGTGCGTGCGCGACGACAGCGGCGACAGCGGCGAGGCGCCCGCCGGACCATCGGCACCCGCGGAGACGCATGCGGTGTTCATCTGGCACCCCGATGCCGCGGATGTGTGGGTCGAAGGCAACTACACGGGCGCGAGAAATCCCGGCGAAGGTATGGCGCTCGATGCGTGCAACAAGGTTATGGGCGGCGGCTGCTCCAAGGGGGAGGGCTGGTGGAATTCGTCGATGGCGATCATCCGCGACCGCAACGGATTTTTCCGCAACAGCTGGATGGGCGGCGACGGCAGCGATCACCGGCAAGTGCTGGCCGATTGTTCAGCGAAACAATTGCTGCCGTGCGAGGTGTTTGCGACGATCAAGTCGAGCACCAGCCGGCGGTCGCCGGGTGCGTCGGCGCGCAAATCCTATGCGGCGTCGGCATGGGTCACGGGCGGCGCCGAGGATGGCTACAATTCCAAGCTGTACGTCGCGAGTGGGTATCGCAAGGCCGACGAGGCGACCGCGGCGGCGATCAAGGCGTGTGCCGACGCGACATCGCGACCGTGCGAGTTTAATTCGGTTACCGGAAACGGCTATATTCAGGCGTATCGGATGAACGGCGGCGACGACAGCTCCACCGCCGAAAACTCGCCTAAGCGCGCGAAAGAAGCGGCGCAGGCAAACTGCAAGAAACTGAAGGCCACGTCGTGCGAATTGCAGGCGGTGTTCGACAGCCGCAAGTCGGGGCTGTTCGTCCACGACTTTGCCAAGCCGAAAGCGCCCTAGCCAACGGCGCAATCCGCTGACGCCTTTCGGCCGCGTGCCGATGAAAATCATCCAAAATGCTGCGACGGGCAACGATCGGGAAGAAAGCAAAATGACCAGAGTTAAGCGAAAAATGCGATACGGAACGGGGATCATCGCGGCGATGCTGCTGGTCGGCGGCACGGCGTGTGGAAAGGAAGCGGCGGCCACCAAGGCGGCGGATAGCCCTAAGGCGGCTTCGACCGCCGATGCCGCTCGCACCCCCAACACTGCGGGCACGGACGGTGCCGATGATCGCCCGGTGCGGACGATGACCGAAAGCGACCGGCTGTTTCTGGAGATGGCCGACGGGGCGTGCAACGCGGTCGACTTCGCGTCTTTTTTCAAGGCGTACAGCGGATCGTGGGCGGTGCGCGAGAAATATACGGCGGCGACGGTCACTTATGGCATGACCGGCAAAAGCCGCGCCAAGCCGCGCCGCCAGTATCTCGACCAGAATGATTTTCCGATCGCGCCGATGGATTATGAGTTTGTGACGGCGGAATCGGCGGCGCGTTTCGAAAGTAAGCCCGGTGCGTCGTGGCGCGACCTGTCCTATGTCCGGCTGGAATTCAACACCGCGAACGACAACCGGCGCCGCGTCGACTGGCTGCCGGGGATTTTCCAGAAACATCTGACCCCGCCGCCGCCCGAGCTGGAGGAAGGGCTGGGCGAGCTGGTGCAGGAGACGGGCGGCGGCGGCACGTTGCTGTTCTTCCCGACCGCAACCTGCTGGGAATTGGTCGAGGACGTACAGAACCCGATCCCGCAGCCCTGACCGGCCGGTCTATCGCGTCACACGTGATCCAGCGCATCGGCGCCGTTTGCGGCGAGGCGGGTGCGTTTGTCATAGTCGCCGAGCACGGCCTTGGTCAGCCCGAAATCGGTGATCGCCAAGATTACCAGTTCGTCTCTTTCGGACAGGTTTTTCGACTGGTGGAAAACCCAGCGCGGGACAAAGGCGAGCCCGCCCGGACTCAGCGTCAGCGCCGCGTCGCCGATGCGCACTTCGGCACTGCCGTTGATGATATAGAAAAGCGATTCATGCGCGTGCTTGTGCAGCTCGTTGTTGCACCCCGCGGCAATCCGCACGACGCGCGCGTCGAACGCCTGCGTGCCGGGAAAGTCGAGGACGTCGACGGCAAAATCGATGCCGAGCTTGTCGTTGCGGTTGCGATAAATCTCGCGGTGGTTGTTACCCGGGTCGGCGCGAAACGCGCTGACCGGCGCGTCGGCGGCGAGCGGTCGGCGCGCTTCTATGTTGGTGATGAGGGTCAGCAGGTCGGGGTTCATGCGGGTGTGTCCCTGTTGGCGCGCGGGGCGTGGGGCGGTGTCGCCGCCCCTCGCCCCGCGCGGTGTCGGTCAGAAGGCCATCGCCAGGACCGGGCGCTCGGCGCGCGCCAGCGCGCGTTCGTAGAGCCAGTCCCAGAAGGACGAGCGCAGCGACAAGGCCTTGATCATCCCGCGGCGCAGATCACCCTTGCCCGCCGGGGTGGCGGCAAAGGACAGCGAGATTTCCTCGAGCGCTTCCTGATGATGGTCGTCGACCGCGGTGTGCAGCGGAAAGAACACCGTGTCGCGCGGGTGCAGATCGGTGCGGGCGAGCGCGTTGACGAAGGGAATGTAGATCGTGCTGACAATATTTTCGGTACCCAGGCCGAGCGCGCCCAAAGCTTCGGCGGCCGAGCCGTGGGTCAGTGTGGTCAGAAAGGATTCGCGCCAGCACACCAGCTCGATCGCGTCATCCTCTGGCACATAAGGCACGGTGATGCCGGTCGCTTCGCGAAAGCGGCGGAACAATTGCGGGTGCGGGATGCCCTCGATCCATTCGCGCTCGACCCCGACCGCGGCCAGCTCGGCATATTCCTCGTCGTCGTAAATGCCCGATTCTTCGGTCAGATTCTGGAGCAGGCTGTGACGATGCGCGGGAGTTTCCAGTTTGGAAATCACCGTGGTCAGATAGCGCGGGAAATGCAGCGAATAGCCGTAATAATGTTCGGCAAAATCGCGCAAGGCCCAATCGGTGTCGGGTAGGTCATTGTTACCTAGCGCGGTTAGATAAGGGTGATTCACAGCCCGATGGCTCAGAGATTCTTCGATCAGATCCTTTATTGAAACAGTCACATGGCCTCCTGAGTGATTATTGGGGGGATTTTGATAGCAAATTTTAGTATTTTATGCCCCGGAGTGCGCCGTCTATATATGTCGATATTGTTCGGAGAAAACCGAACTAGAGACCCGGGTCATTATTTCCGTTTCGGAGGGATCGTTTCCAATTACGAGCCGAGGACACGTCGCTCCGCGCACTGGCGGCCGGAAGGGCGCCGACGGACGACGGGTTACTCGCAGGGGCTATTGCCCTGACGCGGGCGCGGCGCGGTTATTTCGCTGTCGGTGCAATGAAGTCGTGGACGAATTCGCCGGGCGTGCGACTGTCGTAAACGCGCTGGAGGGTGCAGGCCTGTTTGCGTTGCTTGCAATTCAGCTGCGCCGCCTGCGCGGCGCGCTTGGCGCTGGTTTCGGCGGTCGCGCTATATTCGTCGACGCCGAGGCGATAGGTCTGGATAAAACCGTTACCGGCAAAGGAGAGCAGTTCGCAGCGCTGGCGGGTCGCCTTGGTGCAGGCGTCGAGCGCGAGGCGTTCGGCTGTTGCGGCGTCGCGCTGGCCGCTGGCGATATAGAGGCGGCTGTCGAACCCCTCGGTCCCCGCGACCCATGCGGCGAAGGCGTAGAGTTTTCGTGCGGTGGCGTTGGGATAGTGCCGGTTCTTCGTCGCGGAATAGGTTCCCAGCAGTTCGCACGGCAGCAGCTGTTTGGCGCTGCAATCGGCCAGCGTCTTTTTGCTGTGCACGCCGCCTTCGCCATGCCACGCCGACCACAGCGCACCGCCGCGGTCGCGGAAGATTTTCATCGACGAATTATGCCATTCGCCGATCGAAGTGCAGCCGCCGCCCATCGCCTGATTGCACGCGGCGAGCGCGGTGCGTTCGGCGGTGTAGGGGCCGTCGTAGCTGCCATCCATCCACACATCATTGGCTTCGGGATGCCAGGCGATCGAAGCGTAGCGGTACGTGGCCCCGCCGCCGCCGCCGCCCCCGCCGGTGCTTTCGCACATCGGGACCGCCGCAACCCCGTGACTGCCCCCCGACACGCCGACCTGCACTTCGCCCGGACCCGGGCCATTGGGACAGGGAAAGGCCGCCGCCGCGGGCTGTGGGAGCGCAAGGAGGGCAATGGTTAGGGCCGCAAGGAGAGCGAAGGCGAAGCGCGAAAACATTGTGGCAATATATCAGCGGCTGTGCGCGCCGCACAACCTGTCGGTGTACTGGTGCAGTCTTTGCGCCCCCGCTGTCACAAATGCGCGCGCGATTGTCATCGCCATGTCACTGAGCCGACGCGGTAACGACGCCGACGCGCGGCAAAGGGCGGGTGACGTCCGCCGTTTCGTTTCCGAACAAAACCCAAAATAAAAAGGTCTCTCCCATGGCTCGCTCCGTTCGTGCGTTTACCCTGCTGCTGCTCGCCGCCACCGCAACCCCCGCGCTCGCGCAGGCCGATACCGCGCCCGGCGCCGACGAAACGGCAACGGGCGGCGACATCGTCGTCACCGCGCAAAAGATCGAGCAGCGGTCGATCGACGTACCGATCACCATTTCGGCGACGAGCGGCGAGCAGCTGCGCAATCTGGGGGTCGGCGACCTTGACGAGCTGTCGAACTATATTCCCGGGCTCAATATCCAGGAGCAGAGCGCCAATAATCCCGGCATTGTCATCCGCGGCATCACGTCGGACAGCGGGTCGGCGCAGCAAGCGGCGCGCGTCACCCTCTATTACAACGGCACCGACATCTCGCGCTCGCGCGGCTCGTATCAGGCGATTTACGACGTCGACCGGATCGAGGTGATCAAGGGGCCGCAGGCGACCTTGTTCGGCACCGCGTCGGCGGTCGGCGCGATCAGCATCATTTCGGCGCGGCCCAAGCCCGGCTTTTCGGGCGAAATAAATGCCAGCTACGGCAATTTCGACGCGATCACGCTGGGCGGGTTCATCAATCTGGGGTCGGACAAGGTCGCGGGGCGCGTCGCCGGGGAATGGAAAAAGCGCGACGGCTATGTGCGCAACCTGGCGGCCGGGCAGGACGATCTGTACGCGCAGGACCAGCTGGGGGTGCGCGGGTCGTTGCGGCTGACCCCGACCGAGACGTTCACCGCCGACCTGATCCTGACCTATGACCGCCAGCGACACAGCGGCACGCCGTTCATTTCGGGCACCTATCCGACCGCGTCGGGGCCCGCCGACCCGTTCGGCGATGCGGCGCTGGGCGGCTCGCCTTTGTCGGAAAGCGTATTGGGGCTCGCAAAACTGGGGCTGCGCCGCGACGTTTACGACGCCAATCTGACGCTGGCGTGGGAGGTCGCCGACGATTGGACGATCACGATGGTCAACAGCTACCGCGATTTCGATTCGCTCGAGATTTTCGACGCCGACGGCAGCGCCGCTTGGTATCTGGAATTCGCCGAGGATGCGAAGGGGTGGCAGTTTAACCACGAGACACGTTTTTCGTACAACAGTGACGCGTTTCGCGGGTCGTTCGGGTGGAATGGCTTTGTCGAGGACGGCTCGCAGGCGGTGCCCTTTTCGAGCGAGGAAGGCACCTTCCTGCAGTGCGCGGCGCGGCTGATCCCGAACCTGCCGTGTATCGCTCCCGACGGCAGCGTCGCGGCGGCGGCGGCGACGGGCATATTGACCGGCGGCCTTGCGACCGCAATCCCGTACAGCTCGACCTTCGGCAATATCGGCAAGAACCAGAGCTATTCGGTGTTCGCCGACGGCACCTGGATCCCGACCGAAGCGCTGGAAGTGACCGCGGGGGTGCGCGCGCTGATCGAAAAGCGGCGTTCGGGATTTTTCGCGGTGGTGCCGCGCCCGGTGCTGAATCCCGCCGCCGCGTCGCTGATCCCCGGGCAGGTCGATACCGCCGGTCAGACCTTTTACACCGAGGACAGTTTTCAGGCGTTCCTGCCGCGCTTTAACGTGCTGTATCGCTTTGCCGACGGCTTCAACGGCTTCGCCACGGTGTCGAAGGGGCGCCGCTCGCCGACCGTCAATATGGCGGCGCGCAGCACCGCTGCCGGGCCGGTGGCGAACATCACCGAGATCGCGGCGGAAAATGTGTGGAATTACGAGGTCGGGTTGAAGGCATCGGCCGGCGGATTTTCGGGATCGATCGGGGTCTATTATCAGAAATACGACAATTTCCAGGTCTCGGTGGTGCAGCCCAATGGCACGACGCTGACCCAAAGCGCGGGTACCGCAAGCAACTTGGGGGTTGAGGCCGAGGCAGCTTATGCGGTCACGCCGTGGCTGCGGTTGTTCGGCAATGTCGCCTATATCGACGGCGGCATCGACAATAAGGCTGAGTTCGCCGCGTTCGCGGGCGACCGGTTCCGCCTGCAACCCGAATGGCAGGCGGCGGCAGGGTTCACGATCAATGCCGATCTGGGCGGCGGGACGCGCTTTTTTGTCACCCCCAGCGTCACCTATCGCAGCAAGATCTTCTTTGAACTGCCCAACAATCCGCTGATCAGCCAGGATGCGGTGACGCTGGTCAACGCGCGCGCCGGGGTGAGCTTTGCCGATGAGCGGTTCGAAATCGCCGGTTTCATCCGCAACGCGACCGACGAGGATTATCTGCTCGACGCGGGCAATACCGGCGGCGCCTTCGGCATCCCGACCTTCATCCCCGCCGAGCCGCGGCTCTATGGCGTGCAGGTGGTCGGGCGCTTCTAAGTCAAGTCAAGAACGGACCGCGCGCGCGGCGCAGCGCGGTCCCCGCGGGGACTCCCGCGAGGTCACGGAAGGCGCGCGCCATATGCGCCTGATCGGCAAAGCCCTGCGCCGCGGCATGGTCCGCCAGACTGGCTTCGCCGGGGAGGGTTTCGAAGGCGTTCTGAAAACGCAGGAGGCGCAGAAACGCACGCGGCGGCACGCCGACGTGGCGCGCGAACCAGCGTTGCAGCGCGCGCGGTGCCATGCCGGTGGCGGCGCTCATCGCTGCGACGCTGGGCGCGGCGATGAGCGCGGTGCCGATGCGTCCCATTTCGGTCGCGGCGGACAGGCGCGCCTCAATCGCCACGAAATCGGGGTCCGGAATGGCCTGCCAGCGGCCGTGGAGTGCGGCGGGCGGGATGGTGACGATCAGGCGCCACGCCCATGGCCACAGCCGCAGTGCCTGAAACGCCGCGTCGCCGCTGATCTCGAACGGCTGCGGGCGGTCGACGAGCCCGACGACAAAGCTGGCGGGCTGTTCGCCGCCCCAGCGCGAGCGACCGCGGGTGCGGCGGATGATTTCGATACAGCCGTCGGGGGTCGCCTGTTGTTCGATCCATTGATCGGCCGCGCCATCGCCCGCCAGCGTCCAGCGCGTCTTGACCAGTCCGGCGAGCGGCGGCGGCGGCGGGGCCTCGCGATAGTCCATCGACATGGTTAGACGATGATTGTCGTATCGGTTCAAGACGCCATGCGGCGATGCTGTCAGACGGGGGCGACAGGAGGCGGGTATGAAAGCAATTTTGGCGATGGCGGCGGCAGCGGTGCTGGCAGCGGCGAGTCCGGCGGCGAGCGTCGACGATCTGGCGTGGATGGCGGGGCAGTGGAGCCGCGAGGAGGGCGAACGCTGGACCGAGGAAAGCTGGACAGCGCCGCGCGGCGGAGTGATGCTGGGGCATAGCCGCTCGGGGCGCGGCGACAGTTTGCGCGAGTTTGAATTTTTGCGGGTGCAGGCGGGTGCCGATGGCGTCCCGGCCTATATTGCGCAGCCCGGCGGGCAGGCGCCGGTCGTGTTCCCGCTGGTCGGGCGCGACGCAACAAGCGCGACGTTCGAAAATCCGGCGCATGATTATCCCCAGCGCATCCATTATGTCCGCGACGGCGATGCGATGACCGCAACGATTTCGCTGGTCGACGGGTCGAAGCCGATGCGCTGGACCTTTCGCCGCCGCTGATGCCGCCTTATGCCGGGCCGACGACGCGGCAGGCGAGAGGGTGGCATGGGCAAGACAGGGCGATTGTTCGCGATCATCGACGGTCTGCGCCGCCGCCGCCGACCGGTGACCGCCGAGGTGCTGGCCGACGAGCAGGGCGTGTCGGTGCGCACGCTGTATCGCGACATCCAGGCGCTGATCGCGCTCGGCGCCCCGATCGAGGGCGAGGCGGGGGTCGGTTATGTGCTGCGCCCGGGATTTTTCCTGCCGCCGCTGATGTTCACCGCCGACGAGCTGGAGGCGCTGGTGCTCGGCGCGCGCTGGGTCGAGGGGCGGCAGGACGGCAGCCTGTCGCGCGCCGCGGGGTTGGCGCTGGCCAAGATTGCCGCGGCGAGCCCCGAAGAGCTCAAGCAGCGGATCGACGAGGCGGGGCTGTGGCCGGTGAACAGCCAGTGGCGCGAGACCGATGCGCCGCTGCTGGCAACGGTGCGCGCGGCGATGCGCGCCGAAAAGACGCTGCATATCGGCTATGCCGATGAGAAGGGTGCCGCGACCGAGCGTGCGATCTGGCCCGCGGCGCTGGCCTATTATGAGGAGAAGCAGATTATCGCGGCTTGGTGCTTGCTGCGGCAGGATTTTCGCAGTTTCCGTATCGACCGCGTGACGTCGGCGCGGATCGGCGAGGAAGGGTTCGGGCGGCGCCGCGCGGTGCTGATGGCCGACTGGTGGCGCCAAAGCGGCCATGACGCACCTTCCTGACAAATTCTGTCAGGGGGGATGGGCTAGGGATCTTCGGGTGAAGGGCGCCGGCGGACGGCGCGTCAGACCGGAGAAGACCGATGCTCAAGACCCACCATGGTTCGTGCCACTGCGGCGCCGTTAAATTTGAAGCCGACATCGACCTGTCGGCCGGGACGGGCAAGTGCAACTGCTCGATCTGTACCAAGAAGCGCGGCTGGAACGCGCAGGTCAAACCCGACGCGTTTCGCTTGCTGACCGACCCCGCCGCGCTGTCGGACTATCAGTTCGGATCGAACAGCGCACACCACGTCTTTTGCAAGAAATGCGGCGTGGCGCCGTTCGGTCATGGTTATGTCGAGGAGATCGGCGGCGCCTATTATTCGGTCGCGATCGCGTGCCTCGACGATCTGACGCCCACCGAAATGGCGGCGCTGCCGGTGCAATATATGGACGGCGCGGGCAACAACTGGTGGAACGCGCCTGCGGTCACCGCGCATATGTGAGCGGGGAATGGGTTTAAGGATAATTCCTCCCTGTCGCGAAGCGATGGGGAGGGGGACCGCTCGCGAAGCTAGGGGTGGAGGGGCAGCGACGGTAGTGTCATGGCCCCTCCGTCAGCGCTACGCGCTGCCACCTCCCCATGGCTTCGCCACAGGGAGGATCAACGACCACAACTGCCGGACCCCCGCCTTTCAACCCGTCCGGCGCGCCAGATACACGCCCGCGACCATCAGCGCGATGCCCGCGAGGCGCTTCGCGTCGACCGGAAAGCGCAGCGAGCCGAACAGCGCGAAATGGTCGATCACCGCGGCGCTGATCAGCTGGCCGACGAGGACGAAGAAGATCGCGTTGCCGACCCCGAATTTGGGGGCGATGAAGGCCACCGAAATGACGTAGAAAGCGACGAAAAGCCCACCAAAGTAGAAGTGAGACGGGATGTCGGACGAAAAGCGGATCTGGCCGGCCGACCCGGTCGCCAGCGCGCCGGTGGTGGCGATCAGGAAGGCGAGGCCGAACAGGATCATCGACGCCGCCATCGGGCTGCCGAGCCGCCCGCCAAGCCCGCCGTTGAGCGCGGCGAGAATCGGGATGCCGATGCCGGTGAGCAGCATGATGATCGCGAACGTCGGGGCGTTGCTGCTGGTCATTGCGGCGGCGCTTTCGCCGCCTGCGCGGCGCGAAATTGTGTGACCGGCAGGCCGCCGATGCCCCAATTGTCGAGGTCGACCTCGCCGATCGTCACCACCGTGGTCGTGGGGTTCTTGCCGATGATGCGCTGGAGCAATTCGGTGACGCCGCCGATCAGCTCGGCCTTTTGTTCGGGCGTCGCGCCTTCGCGGGTAATCTTGATGTTCACATAGGGCATCGGTGGGCTCCTTAGGGTCAGGACTCATTAATTGCGCGCTTGAGGTTTGAAGCGATTTTGTTCAGTGCGAGGAGGCAAGGCGCAGGAATATGTCGATATTTCCAGACTTGCCGACGACGCAATGGACAAAATCGGTCAAATCCCGAAGGGACGCCGAAATGGATTCGATCTCAGGCCCGCGCGGCCTTGCGGGTAGCGATGCTACCCGCGGCGGCCACCCGAACCCGAGATCTTCGCCATTTCGACGCCTCAAACGCGCAATTAATGAGTCCTGACCCTAGCTAGCGGGTTGCGCGGGCCAGCCCGGCATCGCGGGAAAGCCGGGCAGCGCGGCAATCCGGCCTGTCCATTCGCCGATTGCCGGCCAGTCGGCAAGGCCGATGTCGGCCTCCCCCGCCAGCGCCAAATAAGGGCTGGCGGCAAGGTCGGCGATGGTCAGCCGGTCGCCGACGAGCCAGCGGTGCTGCGTCAGATGGGCGTCGATTACCGGCAGGAATCGAGCGGTCACCGCCTGCGCGTGCTCCTCGGCGATCACGGCGCCGAACTGGCGCGCGAGGCGCAGCGTGGCGGGGCCGTTGGCGATTTCGTTGGCGGCGTGCGAAAGCCACAGCGCGATCTCGCTGCGTTCTTCCGGCGTGCGACCGTCCCAATCGCCGGGGCGGTGGCGCGCGGCGAGGTAGGTCAGGATCGCCTGACTATCGTGCAGCTTGAGGCCGCCGTCGACATAGACGGGGATCTGGCGCATCGGGGTGAGCGCAGCGAAGGCGTCGGACTGGCGCGCATCGGCGTCGGTCAATTGCTCCTCCCACGGCAGGTCGAGGAAGGTCAGCGCCATGCGGACCTTGTGGGTATTGCCCGACCGCGGGGTGCCATAAAGCTGGATCATCGTCATTCTCCGGAAAGCTGGGTACGAAGCGCGGCGTTTTCCGCGCGCAACTGGTTGAGTTCGGCGGCCATCGGCTGGATCGCGGCGGAAATTTCGGCCTCGGTAAAGCGCGGCGTGATGTGCTGCGAACAATTCCACTCCCACCCGATGACGTCGATCAGGAAGGCGCGTTCAGGGACCGCGCGATAGCCCTCGGGCATCAGCGACGTGACCAGCGCGGGGTCGTCGGCGAGCTCGACGCTGTGCGCATGGCCGACCAGTTTCAGCCGGTCCTCGTTCGGATAATCCATCAGGAACAGCGAGATGCGGTCGTTGCCGGCCAGGTTTGCGGTGCTGATATATTGTTTGTTGCCGCGGTAGTCGGCGAAACCGATGCGGTTGCCAGCGATATGGCGCAGGAAGCCCGCGGGGCCGCCGCGGTGCTGCATATAGGGCCAGCCGTCGGTGTTGACGCTCGCCATGTAAAAGCTGTCGCGCAGCGCGATATAGTCCAGTTCCTTGGCGGTCAGCGTATCGGGGGTGCCGTCGGCGCCCGCGTCCATCTTGAGATAGGCGGTCCGCGACCCGTGGCGTTCCTGCAGGGCTTTGACCGCGTCGTTGAACAGGGTGTGCCGGTAATTTTGCGCCATGATGCCGAGCCTCCGTGAGGGGAGCGAACGAAGGCAGAGGGGACATGCCTTCGTTCGCCGCACCCTATATAGATCGTTGCACTGGAGGCGATAACGAGCGAAGATCACACAAGTCTATTCCGGTAAGTGGAATAATCAATGGACCGTTTGCTGACGCTGGAAATGTTTGTTGCGGTGGCGAGCGAAGGTGGGTTCGCCGCGGCGGCGCGCAAGCTGGGCAGCTCGCCGCCCGCAGTGACCCGCGGGATCGCGGCGCTGGAGGCGCGGCTGGGGACACTGCTGTTCCATCGTTCGACGCGCGCGGTGGCGCTGACCGACGAAGGCGCCGCTTTTTTGGAGCAGGCGCGGCGGATCCTGGCCGACCTGGCGGGGGCCGAGCGCGAGTTGCGCGGCGCGGCGACCGAACCGAGCGGGCAGCTCTATGTGACCGCGCCGGTGATGTTCGGGCGGCTGCATGTGCTGCCCGTCGTCGGCGCGCTGATGGCCGAGCATCACGAATTGATGGTGCGGATGATGCTGATCGACCGCAAAGTGCGGATCGTCGAGGAGGGCATCGACGTCGCGGTGCGGATCGGGGCGCTCGCCGATTCGGGATTGAAGGCGGTGCGGATCGGTTGGGTGCGCCAGATGCTGGTCGCCAGCCCCGCCTATCTGGCGCGGCGCGGGGCGCCGCAGTCGATGGGTGACCTGGCGGGGCATGAGCTGATCGGGACGATGGGGCCACGCGCGGCGGGCGAGTGGCTGCTGGCGAGCGGCAAGTGGCGGCTCGACCCGCGGCCGCGGCTGGTGCTCAACACGGTTGACGGGGCGCTGGCCGCGGCCGAGGCGGGGCTAGGGATCGCCAATCTGCTGAGTTACCAGCTCGCCGATGCGCTGGCGGCGGGGCGGGTGATCGCGCTGTTGACCGCGGAGCAGCCGCCCGCGCTGCCGGTGCATTTGTTGTTCGAACCGTCGCGCGCCGGGCTGCCCGCGGTGCGGTCGTTTGTGGAGGCGATGAAGGGGCGGGCGCGGGTCGCGGGGCTGGGGTGATCTCGACGGCTACGGCGCGGCAAGCGAACAATCCTCCCTGTGGCGAAGCCATGGGGAGGTGGCAGCGCGAAGCGCTGACGGAGGGGCGATGACACGACCGTCGCCGCCCCTCCACCCCTTGCTTCGCAAGCGGTCCCCCTCCCCATCGCTGCGCGACAGGGAGGATCAACGCTCGCAGCGCAACCGCTCAAAACTGATACGCCAGCCCCCCGCCAAACAACCACTGGTTCGCGCTGCCGACGTCCTTTACGATCGGCGAATCGGCGTAGCGCGATCCCATGCGGGCATATTGCGCGCCGCCGATCAGCACGAAACCTTTGCGCAGGTCGCCCGACAGCGCATAGGCGCCCGCCAGCCCGAGCGTATATTTGCCCGCGGTCGCCTTGCGCCCGGCGCCGGTATAGACCGGCAGCCCGCTCGCGGCGCTGCCCAGCGCGTCGATGTCATAATAATAGCGGCCGAAGCCCTTGCCGTAAAAGTTCACCGACGCCGATACGCCCAGATAAGCACGTTTCGACAGCGGGGTGCCATAATCGATCGTCGGCGACGCCGCCCAGCTGCCATGCCGTCCCGACACATCTTTCAGCGCGACAAATCGAAAGCCGATCTGGTCGTAGGCGCTGGTGATGACGCCGGTGTGGGTGATCCCGGTGAAAAAGCCGACTTCGACCGCGAGCTTCTTTTCGCCGAGCGCCTCGACCTGCACATCCTTGATGCCGCTGGTGCGGTCGCCGCGCAGGTTGATGATCGGGCCGAATTTATAGTCGGTCGTCTGGCCGCGGCGATGGCGGATCAGGTCGACCTGGAAATTGGTACCGCGGGTCGAGAAGGAATAGCCGTCGTAGCGACCGCGAACATAGAAAGCGGGCAGGATGCGGCGCTCGTCGGACCCGTTGTAGCTGGGGGTGCTGAGCACGCCCGCGGCGACCGAGATATAATTGCGCGACCATTTGCGTTCGGGATCGTCATCGTCGTCGCGCGCCGCGGGGAGCAGGATCTCGTCGTCGACGTCGCTGACATCCTGAAGATATTGGGCGGGCTGTTCGGCGCCGGGGGCCAGTGCGTCGAAGATGTTCGTGACCGGCGCAACGGGCGCCGCCGCCTCTTCGGCTGCCGCGGGCGCCGCGGTGAAGCCGATCACCGCCAGCGCGGCGAGAAGCGAAATCGAAATCTTCGGACGCACAGAGCGGAAGAGCGGGGTCAACGTGGGCATGGTCGTCCTATATTTTTGCCCCTCTTGCCGGGGGTGTAAGCGATGGTCCGGGCTTTGCAACGGCGGTGCCTTGCCCAAAGCTGGTTTTGGCCGCATCGTGCTTTTCATGCATCACCGCCCCCTTGCCGCTTCCCTATCGCGCCGCTTCGCCATTGGTTCCCGGCCATGCGCTGTCCTGTTTGTCCAAACCATGCTGACGCGCGCATGAACCGGACGCCGCGCCTGATTGGTTACGCGCTGATGGCCGTGGCGGCGGCGCTCGCGGTGGCGCAGCGGCGCGGGGCGATCGACAGTATCGGGCCGTTTCCCGTCGCCGCGGCCGCGCTGCTGGTCGGGATGGTCGGGGTGATGCTGGTGTTCACCGACCTGATGGTGCGCGGGCTTTACGCGCAGGTCGGCGCCGCAAAACGCGAAGAAGGCGAGGAGGGCTAGCCCCTTTTCGTTCGACAGTATCGCGGGTTACCATTATGACCGTGCGATGACCGATCGTCCGTCAACGCCGCTGCTCGACACGGTGGATGTCCCCGCCGACCTCCGCAAGCTGAAGCCCGAAGACCTCCGCCAGTTCGCCGACGAGCTGCGCGCCGAGATGATTTCGGCGGTCGGCACCACCGGCGGGCATCTGGGATCGGGGCTGGGGGTCGTCGAACTGACCACCGCGCTCCATTATGTGTTCGACACCCCGCGCGACAAGATTGTGTGGGACGTCGGGCATCAATGTTACCCGCACAAGATCATCACCGGGCGCCGCGACCGGATTCGCACCCTGCGCACCGGCGGCGGCCTGTCGGGTTTTACCAAGCGCAGCGAGAGCGAATATGACCCGTTCGGGGCGGCGCACAGCTCGACCTCGATCAGCGCCGCGCTGGGTTTCGCGATCGCCAACAAGCTGAAGGACCAGCCCGGCCGCGCGATCGCGGTGATCGGCGACGGGTCGATGTCGGCGGGCATGGCCTATGAGGCGATGAACAACGCCAAGGCGGCGGGCAATCGGCTGATCGTCATCCTCAACGACAATGACATGTCGATCGCGCCGCCGGTGGGCGGGCTGTCGGCGTATCTGGCCAAGCTGGTGTCGTCGCGGCCGTTTATCGAGCTGCGCGAAATCGCGCGGCGCTTTGCCCGCAAATTGCCCGAACCGCTGCACAAGGCGGCGAAAAAGACCGATGAATATGCGCGCGGCATGGCGATGGGCGGGACTTTGTTCGAAGAACTCGGCTTTTACTATGTCGGGCCGATCGACGGGCATAATCTCGACCATCTGATCCCGATCCTGGAAAATGTCCGCGACAGCGACCATGGCCCGGTGCTGATCCACGCGGTGACGATGAAGGGCAAGGGCTATGGCCCCGCCGAGGCCGCCGCCGACAAATATCATGGTGTGCAGAAATTCGATGTGATCACCGGCGAACAGGCGAAAGCGCCGCCGGGACCGCCGCAGTACCAGAATGTGTTCGGAGAGACGCTGGCGAAGCTGGCCGACACCGACCCGCGCATCGTCGCGATCACCGCGGCGATGCCGTCGGGGACCGGCGTCGATCGCTTTGCCAAGGCGCATCCGACGCGCTGCTTTGACGTCGGCATCGCCGAACAGCATGCGGTGACGTTCGCGGCGGGGCTGGCGGCGCAGGGGATGCGGCCGTTCTGCGCGATTTATTCGACGTTTTTGCAGCGCGCTTATGATCAGGTCGTCCACGATGTGGCGATCCAGAACCTGCCGGTGCGCTTTGCGATCGACCGCGCCGGGCTGGTTGGCGCTGACGGTTCGACCCATGCGGGCTCGTTCGATGTTACCTATCTGGCAACTTTGCCCAACATGGTGGTGATGGCGGCGGCCGATGAGGCCGAGCTGGTCCATATGACCTATACCGCCGCCGAATATGACGCGGGGCCGATCGCCTTCCGTTATCCGCGCGGCAATGGCACCGGCGTCGCGCTGCCCGAGGTTCCGTTGAAGCTGGAGATCGGCAAGGGGCGCGTTGTGCGCAGCGGCAAGACCGTGGCGATCTTCTCGCTCGGCACGCGATTGGCCGAGGCGTTGAAGGCCGCCGACACGCTTGAGGCGCGCGGGCTGTCGACGAGCGTCATCGATTTGCGTTTCGCCAAGCCGCTCGACGAAGAGCTGATCCGCAAGACCCTCGCGAGCCACGAAGTGTGCGTGACGGTTGAGGAAGGCAGCGTCGGCGGGCTCGGCGCGCATGTGCTGACCTTGGCGAGCGACGAGGGGCTGATCGATGCGGGGCTGAAATTGCGCACGCTTCGCCTTCCCGATGCGTTTCAGGATCAGGACAAGCCCGAACTGCAATATGACGCCGCGGGGCTGAATGCGCCGCAGATCGTCGATTGCGTACTGAAAGCGCTTCGGCATAACAGTGCGGGTGTGGAAGAGGCTGGGGCGCGGGCTTAGAGTTTGGAGGACTTTTTGGGACATCGCGGAAAGGGTAATTTTCGCGAGACGGTCGCATCCAAGGCAGGTAAAAAATCCAACTGCCCTTTCTGTTTAGGGCGCGGCGCCGCCGTGCCAGCACCAGGCCTCCAACTCTTTGTTGTCAACGGTAGCGAGGCTGGGGAAATCTACTGGGTCGATGAACTCAAGAACACAACGGATCCCTCTGGCTGGTACTCTCGCGAGCAACATTCGGCGCCCCAACGTTTCACTAGGCAGAGTCTCGAATGGACGCTGTTCCGCTTATTCCCCCTTACAGCTGTTCCGCAATGGTGGCCGCCGTTTGGTCTTCGGCAGAGCTTCGTACTCGACGAAGCTGCCGTCTGGTTTTGTAACCAATGCATCGTCGGTGGCCAGTTCGTGGTGCATACCGAGGCAATGGCTGAAATCTGTGCCATCATTTGGCACGAACGAATCGACATTCGCCCAAAGGAATTGTCATTGCTTTTCGTTGCTCATGGGATGCTATCGGCGAACCAAGAGCGGCTTGAACAAGATTTCCTTCTGGGGATCACCGCTCTGCAACAAGCGTCCGGAAAACGTCCGGTGAAAAAGTGGCGATCTCCTGATTGCCTACAGAAAGAATTTGCGGAAGCTATGCGTCTTTGGGGGCGGCGACCGCAGGGCTAAGTATATCCGTTCTTAGGTGTTGGAGCGCGCCAATGGATTTCCTGAAACTCATCCAATCGCTCGACGAGCTGCTGTACGAGATCATGTCGTGGCTGATCTTTTATCCAGTCACCTTGTGGCGCGCGCTGACGCGGCCGCTGAAGATGATGGATTATGCCGACAGCGAACTCGGCGATCCGGCGGAGCGGCAATATAGCGATACGCTGTCGCCGCCGCTGTTCCTGCTGCTGACCATCGCGCTGACTCATGCGGTCGAATTGTCGCTGGTCGGGCAGGACGAGTTGGTCACCAGCAAGATCGGGCTGAGCGCCTTCATCAGCGACGACAGCAGCCTGATCCTGATGCGCGTCGCATTTTTCAGTATCTTCCCGCTGATCATGGCGGCGCGGATGGTGCGGGCGCGGCATGTGAAGCTGGATCGCGGACCGCTCAAGCCCCCTTTTTACAGCCAATGCTATGTCACCGCGCCGTTCGCGATGATGGTCAGCGCCGCGTCGATCCTGATGCGGATGGGGCAGGTCGAGTGGGTGGTGGTCGGTTTCGCGCTGCTCGTCTTTGCGCTGCTGTGGTTCGGCACGTTGCAGATATTGTGGTTCGCGCACCATTTGCGCACCGGCTATTGGCGCGCCGCGGGCCATGCCTCGCGCGCGATGGTCGAGGCGCTGATATTGTTCACGGTCGTGTCGCAGATTTTCCGTTAGCCGACCGGGACGATTGTCGCCTGCGCGATGGCGCAGCGGCGGGGTTCTTCGCCCTCGCTTTCGGCCCAGACATCGGCGCGGACGATCGCCTGCCGCTTGCCCGCCTTGATCACCGTACCCCGCGACCGCAGGTGACTGCCTTTGGCGGGGGCGAGGAAGTTGATCGTATAGCTGCCGGTGACGACGTCGCCGATCACGCTGCTCGCGGCCCAGGCGCAGGCGTTGTCCGCCATCAGCCCGACGATCGCGCCATGGGCAAAACCATGATGCTGGGTCATGTCGGGGCGCAGCGCGAGCAGCAGTTCGGCCTCCCCCTCGAAACAGCGCAGCGGCTCGACGCCGAGGAAAGCGGTGAAACCCGACGCGTCGACCGCGACGCTTTTCATATAGGCGACGGCTTCTTCGTTGCTGACAAAATGGTGTCCGCGCATGGGGAATCCTCTTAAGTCTATAATACAGACTAAATGCCGCTTGCGCCGGGTGACCGTCAAGTCTTAAATCCAGACCTGTGAAAGATTATACCGCATCCCGTTCGCCCTGCGCCGTCAGCCGCGCATCGCGCCTGCTCGGCGACCGCTGGGTCTTGCTGATCCTGCGCGAGGCGTTTCTGGGTTTCGAGCGTTTCGAGGATTTTGTCGGGCGGCTCGACATATCGCGCGCGGCGCTGACCTCGCGGCTCGGCTGGATGGTCGATGCCGGGGTGATGGAGCGGGTGCCGCCCGATGCGAAGCGCGCCGCCTATCGGTTGACCGAGGCGGGGCAGGCGCTGCGCCCGACCTATGACGCGATCAAGGCGTGGGGCGACGAATGGCTGCCGCGCGCGTCAAAAGAAAACGGCCCGGGCGATGCCGGGCCGGGGATTTATTGATTAGCTGAGATTGGCTCAGGCGCCCGGAATCGCCGCCTGCGCGTCGCGGCCGTCGCCTTCGGGGGCAGCGAGGATGTCGCGGGTGACGAGGCCCTTGTCGACAACCTGCGTGTCGGGGCTGCCGACCTGGCTGCGGATGCCGGGGTCGGCGCGGGCGCCGTCGGCGCTGCTGATCACCGCGGCTTCGTTGGGGCTGCGGGCCGAGGGGCCACCGAACAGCGCGCGCAGCGTCTGCTCCGCGGTGGTTTCACCGCCGGGACGCGCGGTGCCGGGGGCGGGCGGGGCCAGCGAGAAATCGGGCGGCACGACGAGCGGTGCCTGACGCGACACCGCAAATTCATCGGGACGGTCGCGGCTGAACAGACTGTTCGACCCGCAGGCCGACAGGGTGGTCGCGAAAATCGAGGCGGCCAGGATGGCGGTGGTCCGGTTCACTAACATATTCTCCTATGCGCCCCGTTGATTGGCGCCCCCGTTTATTTGGTTGACGGCTTGCCGTCCGTGCTGGCCGCCTTTTCGCCGAAGAGCAGCGCGCGCGCAACCAGCAAAAGCACCCCGAGCGTGATGCACGCATCGGCGACGTTAAAGATCATGAAGGGGCGGAAATCGCCTAAATGCAGGTCGGCGAAATCGACGACATAGCCGTAACGCACGCGGTCGACGATATTGCCGAGCGCGCCGCCGAGGATCATCGCGAGCGCAATCACGTCGCCCTTCGCCTGTTCGCGCGTCATCCAGATGCCGACCGCGCCCGCGACCAGCGCCGTGACCGCGACCAGCGTCCAGCGCGTCGTGTCGGTGCAGCTGGCGAACATCGACAGCGAAATGCCGCAATTTTCGGCCCAGGTCAGGTTGAAGATATCGATCAGCTCGATCACCCGTTTCGCTTCCAGCGACAGCGGGGTGATGATGACCCATTTGGTGACCTGATCGAGCAGGAAGGCGAAGGCGGCGATCAACACGCCGAAACGCAGGTGCGGCGAACGAGAGCTTGTCATGCGGGGTTCAATACCGTGTCACAACGATTGCACAAGTTGCCGTCCTCGGTAACTTCGGGGAGGTGGCGCCAGCAGCGGCCGCATTTGTGGTTTGGCGACACGAAACCTGCGATCTCTGCCCCGCCGTAGCTATACTGGGAATCTGGATCATCAGGATTGGTGCTGATAACCGAGTATCCGCCGGTCGGACGGCTAACGACGACCGACGCGCAGATCAGAATCTCAGCGAGGTCGACAGAGTTTAGCGTCTCGAAATTTGCTTCCTTTGCAGGTTCGATTCGCAGGTCGGCTATCAGGCTTGACCCGATCTCTTTTGATCGGCGCATCGGCTCCAGAACATTGAAAGCCTGCTCACGCGCAGAGCGGATCAGCTTCCAACGCTTCACCAGTTCGTCATCCCGGCGAAGGCCGGGATCCACACCGTCGAGATCCCGGCCTTCGCCGGGATGACGATTGAGGTCGGGGAGGGTGGGCCACTCAAGCAGATGCACGCTGCCCGCTTCGGGATAGCGCGTCCCCCACACTTCCTCAGCCGTAAACACCAGCACCGGCGCCGCATAGCGCACCAGCGCGTGGAACAGCGTGTCGAGCACGGTGCGGTACGCGCGGCGCTTGTCGGTGCCGAGCGGGGCGGCGGGGCCGATGTCGCAGTAGAGGCTGTCCTTGCGGATATCGAAATAGAAGGCCGACAGGTCTTCGTTGCAGAAGTCCGAGAGCAGGCGCGTGTAGCTGTTGAAGTCGAAATCATCGACCGCGCGGACGAGCTTCGCATCGAGGTCGGCGAGCAGGCTGAGCATATAGCGCTCAAGCTCGGGCATCGCCGCGACGTCGTCGATCTTCTCCGCGTCGGTGAAGCCTTCCAGCGCCCCCAGCAGGTAACGGAAGGTGTTGCGCAGCTTGCGATACTGGTCGGCGACCCCGGTCAGGATTTCCTTGCCGATGCGGTGGTCCTCGGTGAAGTCGACCGACAGCGCCCACAGGCGGAGGATGTCGGCGCCATAATCGCGCATCAGGTCGATGGGGCTGATCGTGTTGCCGAGCGACTTCGACATTTTGAAGCCCTTGGAATCCATCGTGAAACCGTGCGTCAGCACCGCCTTGTACGGCGCCTGACCGCGCGTGCCGCAGCTTTCGAGCAAGGACGACTGGAACCAGCCGCGATGCTGGTCGCTGCCTTCGAGGTAGAGGTCGGCGCTGTGGGTGCCGCCGTCGTGGCGGACGAGCGCGGGCCAGCGGCCACTCTCGAGCACAAAGGCGTGGGTGCAGCCCGAATCGAACCAGACGTCGAGAATGTCGACGATGCGCTCGTAATCGGCGGCGTCATAGGCGTCGCCCAGATATTCCTGCGCGCGCGCGTCGCTCCATGCGTCGACGCCGCCCGCCTTCACCGCCGCGACGATGCGGTCGTTGACGATCGGATCATTGAGATAGACGCCGGTCTTGCGGTCGACAAAGAGGGTGATCGGCACGCCCCATGCGCGCTGGCGCGACAGCACCCAGTCGGGGCGGTCCTTGACCATGCTGCCGATGCGGTTGCGGCCCTTTTCGGGGACGAAGCGGGTGCGGTCGATCGCGTGCATCGCGGCCTGCCGCAGCGTCGGCGCGGCGCACAGATCCTCCTCGGCGGGGTTGATCGCGCCGCCTTCGCTTTCCCAGCGCTGCTCGCGCGGCGCCTTGGGCTCGATATGCGTCATCACCCGGTCCATCGGCACGAACCATTGCGGGGTGCAGCGATAAATGACCTTCGCCTTCGAGCGCCAGCTGTGCGGATAGCTGTGCTTGTAGTCGGCGCTAGCCGCGAGGAGGCCACCGGCGTCGCGCAGGTCGGTGCAGATCGGGCCGTCGGGGGCGTTGAATTTCGGGTTGATGACCGAGCCTTGGCCGCCGAGCCAGCCCCAGTCCTCGCGATATTTGCCGTCGCCCTCGACCGCGAACACGGGGTCAAGCCCGTTCGCCTTGCACAGGTCGAAATCATCCTCGCCATGGTCGGGCGACATATGGACGAGCCCGGTGCCGCTGTCGGTGGTGACGAAATCGCCGGGCAGGAAGGGGCGCGGGCGCGCGAAGAAGCCGCCGAGCGCGTGCATCGGGTGGCGGGCGATGGTGCCGGCGAGGTCGGAGCCGTTGAATTCCGATCGTTCTCCATCGGCCGAGAAGTCGAATGAATAATATTCGGCCTTCCCGAGGCCAAGATCGCTCAAATCCACAGAAGATGCTGCTGCGTTCACGCGCGCAAGGAAAGCGGGCAGCAACTCTTTTGCTACCAGGACCCGGATGCCTTCGAAGCCTATACCGGCTTCCTTCAGACGGCGATTGACCTCTTGTTGGTGAGTTGAGCCTGCCGTTTCCGCTGCCAATCCAACAACGACATAGTCAATCTCCGGCCCGTAGGCCAAAGCTTGGTTGACCGGGATCGTCCACGGGGTCGTTGTCCAGATGACGGCATGCGCGCCGACCAATTCGGCAATCGGACTCTCGACGATCTCGAATGCCACATCGATCTGGGTCGAGACGATATCCTCATATTCGATCTCGGCCTCGGCGAGCGCGGTTTTTTCGACCGGCGACCACATCACCGGCTTGGCGCCGCGATAGAGCATGTCGTTGGCGGCGAATTTGAGCAGTTCGCGGACGATCGTCGCCTCGGCCTCATAATCCATCGTGAGGTAGGGATGGTCCCAGTCGCCGCCGATGCCGAGGCGCTTCAGCTGCTCGCGCTGGGTATCGACCCAATGCTGGGCATAGGCGCGGCATTCGGCGCGGAATTCCTCGACCGGAACCTCGTCCTTGTTCAGCTTCTTCTTGCGATACTGCTCCTCGACCTTCCACTCGATCGGCAGGCCATGGCAATCCCAGCCGGGAACATAGGGCGCGTCCTTGCCCTTCAGCGTCTGGGTGCGGACGACCATGTCCTTCAGGATATGGTTGAGCGCATGGCCGATGTGCATGTCGCCATTGGCGTAAGGCGGGCCGTCGTGGAGGATGAACTGGTCGCGCCCGGCGCGGCTTTCGCGAATCTGGCCTTCCAGATTGCCCTCGAGCCATTTGGCGAGAATCAGCGGCTCCTTCTGCGGCAGGCCGGCCTTCATCGGGAAGTCGGTCTTGGGCAGGAAGACGGTGTCGCGATAGTCGCGCTGTTCGGCGGCGGAGGGCGTGTCGGTCATGGGGGCGGCGCTTAGCGCAGATTTGCGTGGGAGCAAACCTCTCTCCCTCTCCCCTTGAGGGAGAGGGTTGCGCAGCCTTGGCAACTTGTTGCCTAGGCGGAGCTGGGTGAGGGGTTTTGACCTATCGATAGTGCGCAGCCCCTCACCCGCTGCGACTAAGCCAGCAAGCTGGCAAGTCTCGCTGCCCTCTCCCTAAATGGGAGAGGGGATTAGCGTTGCCGCGGGCGCAGCGCCGGTCCCACCGCGCGGATGTCTTCGACCCAGATATAGCCGTTGAAGCTCGCCGGGATTTTGGCGAGTTGCTGGGGGGTGGAGAGGCCTTCGTTCGACTTGCCGCGTTCATAGGGGCCAAAGACGATGACGCGGGCGCCGACGCTGTCCATGCGGGCGATCAGGCGGTCGGGCCAGCCCCAGAACGCCCATTGATAGTTGATCGGGATCGCGATCACGCCGTTCCGGCAGCTGGCGGGAACGATGCCCGTCCAGCCGTAGGTCACATAATCCTTGGTACACGGCATCGCCTCGCGCTTGAGGTCGAACGACCAGTTGGCGGGGAGCAGCTGACGCATCCGCCTGACCGGGCCTTCGTGACCGTAAAAGGCGTCGCCGAGCGTTTTGCTGTCGCGGCCCGATGCCTTGATAATCGCGAATAGCTGGTCGGCTTCGCGCGGGTTTTTCGATTTGAAGTTGAACAGGATCGGGTGGACGGGGAGCGCCGCGAGGCCTTCCTCGACCGTCGGCATCTTGCCGACGCCTTTGCCGCGCAAGGGGAAGGTCTTGCCGCCGTCGGCGGTGTAGCCATAGCCGATGTCGAGCGCCTTGAGCTCGGCCAGCGGCAGGTCGCGGGTGTCGCCGGTGCCGTCGGTGCGGCAGTCGACGGTCCAGTCGTGGAACAGCACCATCCGCCCGTCTTTCGTCGGGGCGACGTCGATCTCGACCATGTTGGCGCCAAGACCGACCGCCCATGTCATCGATTCGGGGGTGTTTTCGAATATCTCATGGCTTGGCGGATAGGCATGGACGGCGGTGCAGGTGTCGCGACCGACCGCGGCGCGCTTGTCGTAGAGGTGATAAACGCCGCGGTGCGCGATGAGCTTGGGCTTGCCGTCGGGTGCGGGGGCGAGCCAGCTGGCGTTGCTGAGCACGGCCCAGGCGACGAAGGCGGCGAACAGCCAAAGCGCGATCTTGGTGCGGCGCTTCAGCGGCTTTTTCTTTGGGCCTTCAAGTGCATCGGCCCAGTCGTCGGTGTCGGTCATTGGCGCTCCAATCCCCTCTCCCATTTAGGCAGAGGGTAGCGAGCCTTGCGAACTTGTTCGCTAGTCGCAGCGGGTGAGGGGGTGGGTGCCATCGAGAGGGCAAAACCCCTCACCCAGCTATGACTAGCCAGCAAGCTGGCAAGTCGCCGCAACCCTCTCCCTAAATGGGAGAGGGGTTTAAAGCTGCGCCAGAAGGTCACGCGCCGCGTCGCAATCCAAGGCAATCTGCGCCATCAGCGCGTCCATGCTGTCGTACTTCGCCTCAGGCCGGATGAAGGCGTGGAAGGCGACGTCGATTTCCTGGCCGTACAGGTCTTCGGCGAAATCGAAGAAATGCGGTTCGAGCAGTTCCTTCGGCGGATCGAAGCTGGGGCGGATGCCGAGGTTGGCGGCGCCCTTGAGTTCACGCCCGTCGGGCAGGCGCCCGGTGACCGCGTAAATTCCGTACCGCGGGCGCAGATAGTTGCCCATGTCGATATTGGCGGTCGGGAAACCCAGCAAACGCCCGTTCTTGTCGCCATGCTCGACGCGGCCGCGCACGGTGAAGGGGCGGGTGAGCAGGCGCGCGGCGGTGGCGCAATCGCCCGCGTGCAGCGCCTCGCGGATGCGGCTCGACGAGATCACCGCATCGTCCTCGACCGGGGCGACCATTTCGGTGAAGAAGCCAAGGCGGCGGGCATGGTCGGCCAACGTGACGACATCGCCGCCGCGGCCCTTGCCGAACACGAAGTCGCTGCCGGTGACGACCCCTGCGGCGCCGTAGCGATCGAGCAAAAGTCCGGTGATAAAATCCTCTGCCGTCGTCCCCGCGAGCGCCGCGTCGAAGGGCAGGACAAGCATCGCGTCGGCACCCGCCGCGGCGAACAGCTCCTGCCGCTGGTCGAGCGTCGTCAGGCGGAAGGGCGGGACGTCGGGTTTGAAAAAGCGCACCGGATGCGGGTCGAAAGTCGCGACGATCGCGGGTCGGCCTTCGTCGCGCGCATGAAGGACGGCGCGGCCGACGACCGCTTGGTGCCCGGCATGAAAGCCGTCGAAATTGCCGAGCGCGATGACCCCGCCGCGCAGCGGGTCGGGGATGCGGGCGTGGCCGTCGAGGCGGATCATGGTGCGGGCGGCATTAGCGGGACCAGTCCCGCCATGAGCACACGAGCCGCGTTGCCGCCCATCGCGGCGCGGATCTCTTCGTCACTGAACCCTGCGTCGATCAGCGCCTGCGTCACCTGCGCGAGCTTCGAGGTGTCGAAGCGGACGGTGGTGGCGCCGTCATAGTCGCTGCCCAGCGCGACGTGCTGGATGCCGACGAGGTCGCGGACATGCTTCATGGCTTTGGCGATGCTGGCGGGCGACGTGTCGCAGATCGCGGCGTCCCAATAGCCTATGCCGACAAGGCCGCCGGTCGCGGCGACGCCGCGGATTTGCTCGTCGCTGAGGTTGCGGTTGACCTTGCACGTCGCCTGCACCCCGCCGTGGCTCGAGACGACGGGGCGGCGCGCCATTTTGAGGATGTCGGCGACGCAGGCGTTCGAGCAATGCGCGATGTCGACGATCATCCCCTTGGCTTCCATCGTTTCGACGACCTGCCGGCCAAGCGGAGTCAGCCCGCCTTTTTTGAGGCCGTGCATCGATCCGGCGAGATCATTGTCGAAAAAATGGGTGAGCCCCGCCATGCGGAACCCCGCGGCGTAGAGTTTATCGAGGTTGGCGAGCTTGCCTTCGAGCGGATGCAGGCCTTCGATGCTAAGCAGGGCGCCGGTGGTCAGCGGCTTGCCCTTGCGCGCCGTAATCAGCGCGTCGAGATCGGCGGCAGTCGCGACCGCGCGTAGCCTGCCGTCCGACGCAGCGACCGCGCGGTGCAGCTTTTCGGCGTGCCACAGCGAGCGTTCAAGCAGCGAGTTCCACGTGCGCACCGGCTGGAGCTGCGCGATCACCAGGCTGGTGATATTGTCGGTGTCGTCGCTGTTGGCGTCGTAATTCTGCCCCTTGGGCGACTTGGTCGTGCTGGCGAGGATTTGCAGCGCGACATTGCCGTCCTCGAGCCGCGGCAAGTCCATATGGCCGCGGTCGGCGCGGTGGAGGATGTTCCGTTTCCACAGCAGGGTATCGCTGTGCAGGTCGACGATGGTCAGCGCCCGGTGCAGCGCCTTGGCGCGTTCGCTCACCGTCGGAAGCGGCTTGCCGTCGATCTGGTTGGTGCCGCGCTCGATGATACCGGGGGCGAGCGTAATGAAAGCGAGCGCCGCGAGGGCGACAACGAGCAGGAGTGCGATCAGCCAGCGGCGCATGGGTCTAAATCCTTGTCAGCGTGACGAAGCTGTATGCTGGGCGGGGGGCGTCATCTGCGGAATGATCTTCGCGTGCGGCCTCGCGCCACTCGGCGGGGTCGGGATAGGCGATCACCGCGTCGCCTTTCGGCTCAAGCGCCACTTCGGTCAGTTCGATGCGGTCGGCGAGCGGGAGGAAGAGGCGATAGATTTCGGCGCCGCCGATCACCATCACATGCGGGGCATTCGCCAATTTCAGCGCTTCCTCGACGCTTGCGACGGGTTCGGCGCCCTCGTCCTGCCACTCGGCATCGCGGGTGAGGACGATGTGGCGGCGCCCTTCGAGCACCGCGGGCAGGCTGTCGAACGTCTTGCGCCCCATGATCATCGGGCGCCCCATCGTCAGCTGCTTGAAGCGGCGCAGATCGGCGGGCAGGTGCCAGGGCATCTTGCCGTCGGCGCCGATCACGCCATTGGCAGCGCGCGCGAGGATCAGGGTGATTTCGGGGTGGTTCATGCGGGGGCGGTTCCGACCCAGGTCGCGTGGCCCAGCTTGCGGCCGGCGCGCACTTCGGTCTTGCCATAATGGTGAACATGGCACGCGCCGTCGGCGAGCAGCGCGGGCACGGTGGCTATGTCGGCGCCGATCAGGTTGCGCATCGTGACGGGCAGCGCGGTGGTTGCGGTGCTGCCGAGCGGCAGCCCGGCGACGGCGCGGATGTGGTTTTCGAACTGGCTGGTCACCGCGCCCTCGATCGTCCAGTGGCCGCTGTTGTGGACGCGCGGCGCCATCTCGTTGAAAATCGGGCCGTCGTCGGTGGCGAAAAATTCGCCGGTGAGGACGCCGACATAGTCAAGATCGTCGGCGATCCGCGCCATCAGCGCGCGCGCTTCGTCCTGCTGGTCGAGGATGATTTGCGGCGGGGGCAGCGCCGAGACCGCGAGGATACCGTCCTTGTGGACATTGACACTGCTGTCCCAGAAGCGCGTTGCGCCGTCGATGCCGCGCACCAGCAGCACCGAAAATTCATGCGCGAAGATGACGAAGCCTTCGAGGATCGCGGCGTGGCGGTCGATGCTGTCCCATGCCGCATCGGCGTCGGCGGGGGTGGCGAGGCGCGCCTGACCCTTGCCGTCATAACCCATGCGCAGCGTTTTCAGGATCGCCGGGGTGCCGATGTCGGCGATCGCGGCGTCGAGCGCGGTGCGGTCGGGAACTGCGGCAAAGGGCGCGGGGCGGCCGCCGAGCCCGGTGACGAAATTCTTTTCGGTCAGCCGGTCCTGCGCGATTTCGAGCGCCTGCGCTCCGGGGCGCACCGCGACATGCCCTGACAGGAAGCGCACCGTATCGACCGGGACATTTTCAAACTCGATCGTCACCGCGTCGCACGCCGCAGCAAAGGCGGCGAGGCGCGGTTCGTCGTCCCACGCCGCCTGGACATGATGCGCCGCAACCTGCGCCGCGACACTCTCACGCTCGGGGGCGTAGCTGTGGACCTGATAGCCGAGTTGCGCGGCGGCGACCGCGAGCATGCGGCCGAGCTGGCCGCCGCCCAAGATACCGATCGTCGAGCCCGGTGCCAGCAAGCGATTAGCCTTCGCGCACGGGTATCGACGCGACGCTGCTCGTCTGCGCGTCGCGCCAGCCGTCGAGTTTCTGCGCCAGATCGCTGTCGTTGTTCGCGAGCAGCGCGGCGGCGAACAAGCCCGCGTTGGTGGCGCCTGCCTTGCCGATCGCAAAGGTCGCCACCGGAATACCGCCGGGCATCTGGACGATCGAATAGAGGCTGTCGACGCCGCTGAGCGCCGCCGACTGAACAGGGACGCCGAGCACAGGCACCCGCGTCATCGCAGCGACCATGCCGGGCAGGTGCGCGGCGCCGCCAGCGCCGGCGATGATGGCTTTGAGGCCGCGTTCCGCTGCGCTTTTGGCATAAGCAACAAGGCGGTCCGGGGTGCGGTGCGCCGAGACGATCTGTACCTCGTGCGCGATGCCGAATTGTTCGAGTATCTGGACCGCATGCGCCATCGTCGGCCAGTCTGACTGGCTGCCCATGATAACGCCCACATTGACTTTGGCTTGCGGCGTATCGTCGCCCATCACCCAACCCTCCACAAAGCGGCGCGGTTCACCGGGTGAATCGCCGCCGCAACCCCCCCTAGCGACTGCACCGCGCGCGGGCAACGCCGCCCGTGGTCCGATCGCAATGCCTTGCCCGCAGCGCCGCCAGCGGCAGCGATCCGCACAGATATTATCTACCCCGTTTCGGCACCCCCAACGGGTAATTGAGGTTCACTACCTCTGCGTTTACCGATTGGTATCAAGTCGCAGCTAGGGTTGCCGCGCAATATCTGTCGGCATCGGGCCGATGAATAAGGGTTCGTTTGCGGGGACGTTGAATGGATAGCGTAGGGGGGGCACGGATCGCGGTCGACCAGTTCGGCTCCGTCGCCGTTGACTCCATCGAAGATCAGCTGCGGGACATCCGCCGGGAACGCGACGCGCTGCGCCGTGAGAACCGCGTATTGAAGATCGCCGTCGCCGAGCTGGAGCGCGTATCCGAGCGCGACACGCTGACCCCGCTGTTCAACCGCCGCTATTTCCTGACTGCGATCCATCACCGGATGGCGCGCTTCGAGCGGCACGCCGAACGCGCGGCGGTCGTCTTTGTCGACGTCAACCAGCTGAAATTGATCAACGACAGCTTTGGCCATGCCGCGGGCGACTTCGCGCTGATGGAGATCGCCAAGCGGCTCGCCGAATCGATCCGCGCGACCGATGTCGCGGCGCGCATCGGCGGTGACGAATTCGGGCTGATCCTTGACCAGTCGAGCGAAGAGGGCGCGCGCGCGCAGATTGCGCGGCTTGGCGATGTGTTGACCGCAGCACCGGCCGAGTATGACGGGCATCGGATCGCGCTGTCGGCATGCTTCGGGATCGCGATGCTCCAGTCGGGGATGAACGAATCGGACATATTGGCCGCCGCCGACCGCGACATGTATCGCAACAAACAGGGGCAGGGTTCGACCGTAGGTCACCGCTAACCCGCTGTTAACCAAAAGAGCGCATCGTCTCCACCAAGACAGGGGGGTAAGTGATGCGTATCCAAGCCGACCCATATCATGACATTCAGGACCGGATCACCGGCCAGATCGGCGCACTCGCCGAGGCGCTGCCGCATTGCGCGCTGGCGCAGATTGTCCAGGGCATCGACGACATCCGCTGTCTGGCGCGCGACAACGGCTTTGCCGCAGTTGAGACGCTGGCGAGCCGGCTCGAATCGGCGGTCGCGGGGGGCGGCTATCGCGCCGCGATCCTGACCTATCTCGACGCGATGAGCGACGCCGCAACGGTCCCGCGTGGGCCGCTGCCTGCCGCGATGCAAGAGGCGTGGCTGGCTTCGGTCGCCATGCGTCTGGGGCATTGACCCTCCTCGCCTGACAATTCACACGGGTTTCCATGGATGCAATCATGCTTGCGCTGGTGGCGGTGCTGCTCGCCAATGCCGACGGGCGCAGCGGGATATTGTTGTCGCGGCTGCTGAGCGTGCGGCCGGACCGGCGCGTGGTCGTCGGCATCGTCTTTGGCGCTTTCCTGCTCAACGCCGTCGTCGCCGCAACCGCGGGCGCCATCGCGAACCGGATGATCGGGCAGGGCGTCGCAGCATTGCTCGTGGCGCTGGCGATGCTGTCTGCGGCCGGGGCATTGTTGTGGCGCGGGCGGCCCTCGCTCTTCGATGACCGGGCGTTGACAGCGACCCCGCCGATGCTGACGGGGCGGATGCTGGTCGCGCAGTTTGGCGACCGCAGCCATTTCCTGATCGGCGCGCTCGCCGCGACCAGCGGCGCGGGGCAATGGGCCGCAGCGGGCGCGCTGGTCGGCTGGACGTTGGCGATGCTGCCGTTTCTGGCGTTCGGTGCGTCGCTTGCCGAACGGCGTGCGGCGCATGTGCTGCGCTGGGCCAGCGCGGCGATCTTGGCGTTATGGGGCGTCGTCACCGCGATGGGGGCGTTCGGACTGATCGCCTGAATCTTTCGAACTTTCGCTTTGTCATCGCTTTTGTCGATGACTGCGACCGACAGCTTTCATGGGCAAAGCCGATCGCGACGCGCTATATAGTGGCCAAGTAGAAAGGATATTTTCCATGTCCCAGAAGAACCAGCCCGCCGTTGCCGACGCGCTCAACGCGCTGCTTGCCGACAGTTTCGCGCTCTATCTCAAGACCAAAAATTATCATTGGCACGTCCAGGGGCCGCGCTTTCGCGAGCTGCACCTGTTGTTCGACGAGCAGGCAGCGCAGATTTTCGCAACCACCGACCTGATTGCCGAGCGGGTGCGGAAAAATGGCGCGCGGACGCTGCAATCGATCGGCGACATCGGCCGCCGGGCGTCGATCCGCGACGATGATGCGGCGGGTACCGATGCCGAGGCGATGATCCGGGCGCTGGCGGACGACAACAAGACTTTGCTGGGGCAGCTCAAAGAGGTGAAGGCCGCGGCGGAAGCCGATGGCGACATCGCGACCAGCGGGCTGGTCGATAGCTGGGCGGACGAGACGCAGCAGCGGATCTGGTTTCTGGAAGCGACGCTGGGGTATTGAGCGCGAAACACCTTCCCCCTTGATGGGGGAAGGATACGCAGCCTTATCGCGCAGCGATTAGGCGAAGTTGGATGGGGGTGACGGTGCGTCCTTGCACGTCCATCTCAGGCCGAGAGGGCACCTCCTCCGCTGCGACTAAGCCAGCAAGCTGGCAAATCTCGCTGCCTCCCCCATCAAGGGGGAGGATATTGAGGTTGCTATCGGGGCAGGAAAAATCTGATCACCGCTGCTTCTTTGCCATGGTCGCGGTGAAATCGGGGTCTTTTTTGGCCACCCAATCGACAAATTTGCGCACATTGGGGTTCGCCAGCAGGCCTTCGACGTCCATCCCGTGACGCTGCAGTTCCGAATTGGTGAAGTTGGCGATCAAGGTTTGCTGGCAAATGGGATGCATCGGCACGACGTCGCGCCCGCCCCGGCTCTTGGGGATGGGATGATGCCAGACAATCGTCTTGCCCGTGGGCCGACCGCACAGCCAGCACGGCGGCACAACGGCGGCCGGAGCCTCGTCCTCGCGATGCCCGTCGCCATAAGGATCATGCTTCGAATGTTTGCGGGCCATGCTGCTACCTGAATTGCCGAAGATTGGGCGCGCGCCGATCGCCAAATAAAAAGGGCGGCCCGAAAGCCGCCCTTTTCGTTTTCGCTGTCCTGCCGATCAGTCCTGATGCGGCTGGATATTCACCGCGGCGAACTTGCCGCGGTCGTCGACTTCGATGTCGAATGCGACGCGGTCGCCTTCGTCGAGGCCGGTCATCCCGGCGCGCTGCACCGCGCTGATGTGGACAAAGGCATCGGCCTGTCCGTCGTCGCGCGCGATAAAGCCGAAGCCCTTCGTCGTGTTGAAGAATTTGACCGTACCCGAGGTGCGTTCGCCGGTCAGCTGACGCCGACCGCGCGCACCGCCTGGAGCGGCGCCGGGGGCACCACGATCGTCGCGGCGCGGGCCGCTGTCTTCGATCGGCATCGGTTCGCCTTCGATCTTCAGATCGATGGCCGAAACCTTGCCATTGCGTTCGACGAGGGTGAAGCCCATCGGCTGACCCGAAGCGAGACCCTGAAGCCCCGCCTGTTCGACCGCGCTGATGTGCACGAACACATCTTCGCCGCCATCGTCGCGCGCAACAAAGCCGAAGCCTTTTGCCGCGTTGAAGAATTTGACCGTGCCATTGCCTTCGCCGACGACCTGCGCCGGCATCCCGCCGCCGCGTCCGCCGCCGAAGCCGCCACCGCCGCCGCGATCACCGCCGCCGAAGCCGCCGCCGCCGCGATCACCACCGCCGAAGCCGCCGCCTGGACGATCGCCACCGCCAAAGCCGCCACCGGGGCGGTCGCTGAAACCGCCACCGCGGTTGCCACCGCCATAGCTGTCGCCGCCATAAGGTGCAGGTTCGAAGCTGTCGAAATTGCCGAAATCATCGCGCTTGCCGCGCCCCCGCTGGCCGCGGCGATCCTTGTTGAAACTCATTGTCTAATAGTCGCTTTCGGTTCGTCCATACCCCATTCGATCGGCGCCTTGCGTCGGACGGGGACGCACTTCACCACGGGCACAGACTCGCCCCATGCCGCTAACGACGCAATATATAGCTTAAAGCGCTTTCATCTGCGAACGGAAAATTCAAAACGGCGATGCGGTCTGTCGCAGAGTTTTCACCATGGTTGCGGGGCACCAATCGAGACCGCGAAAACCAGTCATTGAGCGGCAAGGCGGCTTCGCCTAAGGCGGGCGGATGACCGTATATTTCCACGAAGAAGATTTGCCCGCGGGCGCGCTGGGTCCGGGCGCCGTCGCGATCGACACCGAAACCATGGGGTTGAACCCGCTGCGCGACCGGCTGTGCCTGGTGCAGATCAGCGACGGATCAGGCGATGAGCATTTGGTGCGCTTCGCCCCCGGCAGCAGCTATGACGCGCCGGTGCTCAAAGCGATATTGACCGATCCCAATCGATTGAAATTGTTCCATTTTGCGCGTTTCGACATCGCGGCGCTGCAACAGGCGCTCGGCGTCGTGACCGCGCCCGTCTATTGTACCAAGATCGCCTCGAAGCTGATCCGCACTTACACCGACCGCCACGGGCTGAAAGAACTGGTGCGCGAATTGCTGGGTCAGGAAGTGTCGAAACAGCAGCAGTCGAGCGACTGGGGCGCCGCCGAACTGAGCGATGCGCAGCGCGATTATGCCGCGAGCGATGTGCGCTTCCTGCACGCGATGAAGGATATTCTCGACATGCGGCTGGCGCGCGAGGGGCGCACCGAATTGGCGCAGGCCTGTTTCGATTTCCTGCCGACGCGTGCCGCGCTCGACCTGGCCGGCTGGCCCGAAACCGATATTTTCGCACACACCTGACAGGGGCGATTCGCAACAGCATGTCCGAACGCGCCGATCTTGATCGCACGATGCGCCGCCTGTGGGCGACGAGCGGGTCGAGCCACGACCGGGTGGTGCGCATCCTGCGTTTCGGGCTGCCACTGGTCATTGGCGTTGTTGCCGCGGTGCTGGTCTTTTCGCCGTTTACTCAGCGCTCGGAAATCAGCTTCCTGCTGGCCAAGGACAAGGTCGACATGGCGACCGAGCGGATGAAGGTCACCCGCGCCGAATATCGCGGCCAGGATGCCAAGGGCCAGCCCTTTGCCCTGCTCGCGGGTAGTGCGGTGCAGAAAAGCTCGGCCGAACCGATCGTGCGGATGACCGACCTGTCGGGGGCGATCCGCCTGACCGACGGACCGGCGACAATCGTCGCCCGCGACAGCGCCTGTAATATGGAGACCGAAAAGGTCGCGGTGCCGGGACTGGTGCAGGTCAAGGGCGCCAATGGCTATCGCATCGATGCCAGCAATGTCTCGATCGACCTCAAGACGCGCACGCTGACCGGGCAGGGCGGCGTCAACGGGACGTTGAACATCGGCAATTTTTCGGCCAACCAGCTGTCCGCCGATCTCGACCAGCGGATCGTGCGCCTGCAGGGCAATGCGCGGCTGCGGATCAATCAGGGAGTGATCAAATGAACCGCCTTTGGACCATGAAAAGCATGGCGCTTGCGGGCGCGGGGTTTGTGTTCACCAGCCTGGCTTTGCTGTCGGTCGGCAGCGGCGACGCCGCGCAGGCACAGGCGCTCGCCAACCACAACAGCAGCGCCCCGGTCGATTTTGCCGCGAACAGCATAGAAGTGCAGGACCGCGCCGACCGCGTCGTGATTTCGGGCAATGTCCGCGTGACGCAGGCGGGGATGACGCTGACCGCGGCGCGGATGACCGTCGCCTATTCGCGTCAAGGCGGCACCGACGTCAACCGGCTCGACGCCACCGGCGGCGTGGTGGTGACCAAGGGTGACGAGCGCGCGTCGGGCAATGTCGCGATCTATGACCTCGACCGCCGCCTGATCACGATGGTCGGCAATGTCGAGCTACGCCAGCGCGGCAACAATCTGCGCGGCGGGCGGATGGTGATCGACCTCAACAGCGGCCGCGCGACGGTCGACGGGCGCGGCGCGGCGCGCGGTCCCGACGGCAATCCGATTGCGGGCGGCACTGGCGGGCGGGTCACCGGCACCTTCACGGTACCGGAAAGAAAGCAGTAACCAGCGCTTTATACGGTTCTGCAACCCTGCGCCTTCACCATGGCGACAGGGACCAGAACCAGTGCGGTGCCGGGGGGCGACGCCGCGTACCGAAAGCACGCCCCCATGCGCTTCTCTCCGCTTGTTCCACCGCGCCGCCCGCTGTTCGGTCGCCGCATTGAGCCGCCCGCAGCGATCATCCCGACCCCGACGAGCGAGGAACGGCGGCTGATCGAGCGGATCCTGCGGCATGTTGGACCGCACGAGAAACTGTAGCACCATCGTACCAATAATCGTCATCCCGGCGAAGGCCGGGATCTCGCCGTCGCGTCTTGGCGCCCCGTTGAGATCCCGGCCTTCGCCGGGATGACGAATTGACAGGGTTGCGTCATTTCGCCGTTCAGTTCGCTTGGCGTTCCACCCCCACGCCCCTACATGGGGCGCGATGCCGCCCGATACCCTCACCTCCGCCGACGCGGCCAAAGAACCGCCCGTTCTCGATACGCTGAGGCGTTTCCTGCCCTATTTGTGGCCCGCGGGACACACCGAGCACAAAGCTCGCATTGTCCTCGCGGGGATCATCATCCTCGCGTCGAAGGGCGTCCAGCTGTCGATGGGCTTCCTCTACGGCGCCGCGATCGACAAGATGGTGCCGGGGATGGAGGAAGGCGTCGCGCTCGCGATCGGCCTCGTTCTCGCTTATGCCGGCGCGCGCTTTGCCGGGGTGTTGTTCGATAACCTGCGCAATGTCGTGTTCGAACGCGTCGGGCAGGATGCGACGCGCGAACTGGCAATCGCGACCTTCCGCCACCTCCACGCGCTGAGCTTGCGCTTCCACCTCGCGCGGCGGACCGGCGAGGTGACCAAGGTCATCGAGCGCGGGACCAAGAGCATCGACACGATGCTGTATTTCCTGCTGTTCAACATCGCGCCGACGATCATCGAACTGCTGGCGGTGCTGATCATCTTCTGGACCAAGTTCAGCTTCGGCCTCGCCAGCGCGACCGCGCTGATGGTCGTCGTCTATATCATCTTCACCCGCAAGGTGACCGACTGGCGCAACGCGCTGCGCACGCAGATGAACGACCTCGACACGCTGACCATCGGGCGCAGCGTCGACAGCCTGCTCAATTACGAAACGGTCAAATATTTCGGAGCGGAAGGGCGCGAGGAGGCGCGCTATCGCGACGTCGCCGATCGTTATGCGCGCGCCGCGGTAAAAAGCGAAAACAGCCTCGCATGGCTCAACATCGGGCAGAGCCTGATCACCAACGCCGCGCTGGCGGGTGCGATGGCCTACACCGTGTGGGGCTGGTCGACGGGCGAATATAAGGTCGGCGATGTGGTGCTGGTAAACACCTTGCTCGCGCAGCTGTTCCGCCCGCTCGACATGCTCGGCATGGTCTATCGCGTCATCCGCCAAGGGCTGATCGACATGGAGGCAATGTTCCGCCTGATCGATACCCCGCCCGAGATTTCGGACGCGCCCGATGCGCGGCCGCTGGTCGTGAACGGCGGCGCGGTGGCGTTCGACAATGTCGTGTTCGGCTATGAACCCGATCGTACGATCCTGAATGGGGTGAGCTTTGCGGTGGGAGCGGGCGATACGCTGGCGATCGTCGGGCCGTCGGGCGCGGGCAAATCGACGATCGCGCGGCTGCTGTTCCGTTTCTATGACCCGCAGGGCGGGCGGATCACCATCGACGATCAGGACATCGCCCAGGTGACGCAGGCCAGCCTGCGCGCCGAGATCGGCATCGTGCCGCAGGACACGGTGCTGTTCAACGACAGCATCGGCTATAATATCGCCTATGGCCGCGACGGCGCGAGCGCCGCCGAGATCGCGGCGGCGGCCGAGGGTGCGGCGATCGACGGCTTTATCGGCATATTGCCGCAGGGTTACGATACCGAAGTCGGCGAGCGCGGGTTGAAGCTGTCGGGCGGCGAGAAACAGCGCGTCGCGATCGCGCGGACGTTGCTGAAAAACCCGCCGGTGCTGATCCTCGACGAAGCGACCAGCGCGCTCGACAGCCGCACCGAGGCGGCGATTCAGGACACGCTGGAACGCATTGCGCAGCGGCGCACGACCTTGGTGATCGCACATCGCCTATCGACGGTGACCGGGGCTGACCGGATCATCGTGCTCGATCATGGCCGGGTGGCCGAGACGGGGACGCACGACCAGCTGCTCGCGATGCGCGGGCTCTACGCCGATATGTGGGCGCGGCAGCAGGCCGAGAAGGAAGAGGGGACGGTTTAAGACCGACCCTGTCCGTCATTGCGAGGAGCATCGCGACGAAGCAATCTCCAGCTATCGGGGCCAGCGAAGGTCGATAGCTGGAGATTGCTTCGCTTCGCTCGCAATGACGGAGTTTGCGTCATTCCCACTCAATCATTTCGAATACTATCGAAATATCTGTTGACGCCCCGTTCTGATTTCCATATTTCGACGATCATCGAATCACGGAGGTTGCGATGGAGTCGGATACGGTTGTTCGCGCGCTGGGTGCACTGGCGCAGGAGCATCGGCTGGCGCTGTTTCGGCTGCTCGTACAGGCGGGGCCGGATGGGCTTGCCGCCGGCGCGATTGCCGAGGCGCTGGGGGTGCCCGCGTCGTCGCTCAGCTTTCACCTTGCGCAGTTGACCAACGCCGGACTGATCGCGCAGCGCCGTGACGGGCGGTCGCTGATCTATTCTGCCGATTATGGCGCGATGAATGCGCTGCTCGGCTTTCTGATGGAAAATTGTTGCGGCGGTGCGGTGTGCGCGCCTGCTGCGCCCTGTGACACCCAAGACAAGAATGAAAGGACTGCCGCATGAGCCGGTTTCATATGCATGTCGGGGTCAGCGACCTCGACAAATCGATCGCCTTTTACTCGGGGCTGTTCGGCACCGCGCCGAGCGTGACCAAGCCCGACTATGCCAAATGGATGCTCGACGATCCGCGGATCAATTTCGCGATTTCGGTGCGCGAGGGTGCGCAGCGCGGGATCGAGCATGTCGGGTTGCAGGTCGAGGATGAAGCCGAACTCGCGGCGGTTTATGGGCGACTGAAAGATGCCGGGGCGCCGGTGCTGGAGGAAGGCGCGACGACCTGTTGCTACGCCAAGTCCGAAAAGAGCTGGATCGCCGATCCCGACGGGGTGGTGTGGGAAGCGTTCCTGACCAACGGCGAAGCGACGGTGTATGGCGACACCCCCGATTTTGCGCCGCTGGCGTCGGATAATGCCGCCGAGGGCGCGTGCTGCGTGCAGGCGGCGCCCGTCAAGGTCGGCTGCTGCTGACGTGACCGCGGGCGAGGGGCTGAACATATTGGTGCTGTGCACCGGCAATTCGGCGCGCAGCATTTTGGGCGAGGCACTGATCGCCCGCAAGGGCGCGGACCGGGTCCGCGCGTTCAGCGCGGGCAGCCAGCCGAAAGGCGTGCCGCACCCCGGCGCGCTCCGCCTGCTGGCGCGCGAAGGCTACGACATTTCGGCCTACCGCTCGAAAAGCTGGGACGAATTCGCGGCGCCCGGTGCGCCGCGTATCGATATCGCGATCACCGTGTGCGGCAATGCCGCGGGCGAGGCGTGTCCGCTGTTTATCGGTTCGCCGGTGCGCGCGCATTGGGGGCTGCCCGACCCCGCCGATGTCGCGGGCGATGCGGCGGCGGTCGATGCCGCCTTTGGGGAAACATACCGCCTGCTCGACATGCGCGTCGCTGCGATGCTGGCGCTCCCGCTCGAAATCATGACCCCGGCCGAACGGCGCGCGGCGCTGAACGCCATTGGCGCGATGGAAGGGGCCGCCTGACATGCAACGCAGCCGCCTCGGCTTTCTCGACCGCTATCTGACGCTGTGGATTTTCCTCGCGATGGCGCTGGGTGTCGCGCTGGGGACGCTGTTTCCAGCGCTGCCAGCAGGGATCGACGCGATGAGCGTCGGCACCACCAACCTGCCGATCGCGATCGGGCTGATCCTGATGATGTACCCGCCGCTGGCGCGGGTGCGCTATGCCGCGCTGCCGCAGGTGTTCGAGGATCGGCGCGTGCTGGTGCTGTCGCTGGTCCAGAACTGGCTGATCGGGCCGGTGCTGATGTTCGTGCTCGCGGTGATCTTCCTGCGTGACGAACCCGCCTATATGACCGGGGTCATTCTGATCGGGCTGGCGCGCTGCATCGCGATGGTGCTGGTGTGGAACCAGCTGGCGAAGGGCGACAATCAATATGTCGCGGCGCTGGTCGCGTTCAATTCACTGTTCCAGATCCTGTTTTTCAGCGCTTACGCGTGGTTTTTCCTGACCTTCCTGCCGCCGCTGCTGGGGCTGGAGGGGCAGCTGATCGCGATCGACACGTGGATGATTGCCGAGGCGGTGCTGATCTATCTGGGCATTCCGTTCCTCGCGGGGTTCCTGACCCGCACCCTGCTGGTGCGTGCGAAGGGTCACGATTGGTACGAAACGCGCTTCTTGCCGCGCATCGCGCCGATCACGCTGGTCGCGCTGCTGTTCACCATCGCGGCGATGTTCAGCCTGAAGGGCGGTGAGATCCTGACGCTGCCGTTCGACGCGCTGCGCATCGCGGTGCCGCTGACCATCTATTTCGTTCTGCAATTCGTCATCAGCTTTGCGATGGGTAAATGGATCGCCGCCGATTATCCGCGCACCACCGCGGTCGCCTTCACCGCGGCGGGCAATAATTTCGAGCTGGCGATTGCGGTCGCGATTGCGGCGTTCGGCCTGGCGTCGCCGGTCGCCTTTGCCGCGGTGATCGGCCCGCTGGTCGAAGTGCCGGTGCTGATCCTGCTCGTCAACCTAGCCTTCTGGTTCGGGCGGCGCTGGTTCCCGGACAGCGTGCCGCGCGATAGCTGAGGCTTTTCACCACGAAATCGATTGGGTTGGGTTGACCCCCTGCGTTCCTGCCCCCTAGGCATGGAGCATGCCGCATGACACCACCCTGATCGGCACCATCGTCGCCGGGCTCGGCGTCGCGTTCCTGATGGGGGCGCTGGCGCACCGGCTGCGGATTTCGCCGATTGCGGGCTATTTGCTCGCCGGGGTGCTGGTCGGGCCGTTCACGCCGGGGTTTGTCGCCGATACCGGGCTGGCGATGCAGCTGGCCGAGATTGGCGTCATCCTGTTGATGTTCGGGGTCGGGCTGCATTTTTCGCTGAAAGACCTGCTGTCGGTGCGCAAGATCGCGGTGCCGGGGGCGGTCTTGCAGATCGCGGTCGCGACCGCGCTCGGCATGATGCTGGGGCTGTGGCTCGGCTGGTCGATTGCGGGCAGCGCGGTGTTCGGGCTGGCGCTGTCGGTCGCGAGCACGGTCGTACTGCTGCGCGCACTGCAGGCGCGCGACATGGTCGAAACCGAGAAGGGACGGATCGCGGTCGGCTGGCTGATCGTCGAGGATCTGGTGATGGTGCTCGCGCTCGTGCTGCTCCCCGCGATGTTCGGCGCGCGCGGCGATGAGGGGGGCAGCCCGGGGTTGATTCAGTCGGCGGCGATCGTGCTGGTCAAGGTCGTCGGCTTTGTCGCCTTCATGTTCGTGATCGCGCGGCGGGTGTTGCCGTGGGTGCTGCACTGGGTCGCGCACACCGGATCGCGCGAGCTGTTCCGGCTCGCGGTGCTGGCGATCGCGCTGGGGGTGGCGTTCGGCGCTGCGGTGATTTTCGACGTGTCGTTCGCGCTCGGCGCGTTCTTTGCTGGGATGATCCTCGGCGAAACGCAGCTCAGCCGCCGGGCCGCCGAAGAAACGCTGCCGCTGCGCGATGCGTTTGCGGTGCTGTTTTTCGTGTCGGTCGGAATGTTGTTCGACCCCAATGTGCTGGTCGAACAGCCGGGGCCGGTGCTGGCGACGGTGGCGATCATCGTCATCGGCAAATCGCTCGCCGCCTTTGCGCTCGTCCGCGCCTTTGGCCACACGTCGCAAACCGCGCTGACGGTGTCGGTCAGCCTGGCGCAGATCGGCGAATTTTCCTTCATCCTCGCGGGGCTGGGGGTCGGGCTGGAGGTTTTGCCCGAAACCGGGCGCGACCTGATTTTGGCGGGCGCCTTGCTGTCGATCCTGGTCAATCCGATCCTGTTCACGCTGGCGGTCAAGCGTATCCGCGCCGATGCGGTTCCCGAGCCGGTGGATATGGCGAGCGAGGAATCCGCTGCGTTGTGCAACGCGGGCGTGGTGCTGATCGGCTTCGGCCGCGTCGGCAGCCATATCGGGACGCTGATCTGCGGCCGCGGCGAGGGGCTGACGGTGATCGAGGACCAAAAGGATATGGCAGCCGCCGCGCGAGCGACGGGCGCGACGGTGATCGTGGGCGATGCGACCAAGGAAAGCATCCTGCGTCAGGCTGGGCTGGAAGAGGCATCGACCCTGCTGATCGCGATTCCCGAGGGGGTCGAAGCGGGGGCGATCGTGCGGCGGGCGCGGGCGATCAATCCGAAGCTGGTGATCGTGGCGCGCGCGCATTCGGACGAAGAGGTCGCCGATCTGGTGCGGCGCGGCGCCGACCATGTCGTGATGGCCGAACGCGAAACCGCGGCGCGGATGGCCGAGCGGGCGATGCTGACTTTGGTATAACCCAACCTTCATTCCGTTCGTGTCGAGCGAAGTCGAGACACCTGCCAGCGTCGCGCGAGGTCGAAGGGCATCTCGACTTCGCTCGATGCGAACGGGAAAAGGATTGGAATGGTTGAGGTCGGGGCTTCCCCCACCGCGCCAAACTTCCTATCGCCCCTCCCAATGTCCGCCGACGCGCTTCTCCCCCTCCTGAAATCCACCTTCGGTTTCGACCATTTCCGTGGTCGGCAGTCGGACGTCGTCGACCGCGTCATGGCGCGCGAGCGGACGCTGGCGGTGATGCCGACCGGGGCGGGCAAGTCGCTGACGTACCAGCTGCCCGCGGTCGCGCTCGATGGCTGTGTCGTCGTCGTGTCGCCGCTGATCGCGCTGATGCACGATCAGCTGCGCGGCGCGCGCGCGGCGGGGATTCGCGCCGCAAGCCTGACCAGCGTCGATGCCGATGGCGCCGAGACGCGGCAGCGGTATCGCGATGGTGATCTCGACCTGCTGTACGTGGCGCCCGAACGCGCGACGGGCGAGGGGTTTCGCGCGCTGCTCGAGGCCAAGACCCCGGCGCTGTTCGCGATCGACGAAGCGCATTGCGTATCCGAATGGGGGCATGATTTCCGCCCCGATTACCGCCTGCTGCGCCCGTTGCTCGACGCCTTTCCGGCGGTGCCGCGGCTCGCGCTGACCGCGACCGCCGACAAGCACACGCGCGAAGATATACTTTTTCAGCTCGGCATTCCCGACGACGGGCTGATCCTTGCGGGCTTCGACCGGCCGAACATCCGCTATGCAATCCGCCCGCGCGTCACCGCGGCGCGCCAGCTGGTCGAGTTTATCGCCGCCAATCCGGGGCCGGGCATCGTCTATTGCCCGACGCGCAGCGGCACCGAGCGGCTGGCCGAGCAATTGGCGAAGGCAACGGGGCGGCCGGTCGCCGCCTATCACGCCGGACTCGATGCCGAGGTGCGCTCGCGCGTCCAGCATGATTTTGTCGCGTCGGAGGACGGCATCGTCACCGCGACGGTCGCCTTCGGGATGGGGATCGACAAGCCCGACGTGCGCTTTGTCGCGCACGCCGCGCTGCCCAAATCGATCGAAAGCTATTATCAGGAAACCGGGCGCGCCGGGCGCGACGGCGACCCCGCCGAGGCGATGATGCTCTGGGGCGCCGACGATTTTGCCAAGGCCAGAATGCGGCTGTCCGAGCTGCCCGAGGCACGCGTGCCCGGCGAGCGGGTGCGGCTGAACGCGCTCGCGGCGCTGGTCGAGACGGTCGAATGTCGCCGCGCGCTGCTGCTGCGTCATTTCGGCGAAGACCCGCCCGCTCGCTGCGGCAATTGCGACAATTGCCTCGATCCGGCGGCGCAGGTCGACGCGACGGTGCTTGCGCAAAAATTGCTCTCGGCGGTCTATCGCACCGGGCAAAGCTATGGCGCCGGGCATATCGAGGCGGTGCTGACCGGGCGGAGCGACGAGCGGATCGTGGGGCGCGGCCACGACAAATTGTCGGTGTTCGGCATCGTCGCGGGCGATGAGGCGCGGCTGATCAAGCCGCTCGTCCGCACGCTGGTGGCGCGCGAGGCGCTCGAGACGACCGAGCATGGCGGGCTGATGCTCGGCCCCAGCGCGCGCGCGATGATGAAGGGCGAGGCGCCGGTGCTGATCGCCGAGCCGCCGGTCAAGCGCACCAAACGCGAGGTCCGTGGCGGGGCCGGGGCGGGGGTCGCCAACCCGATCGGCGATCCGCTGTTCGACGCGTTGCGCGCGACGCGGCGCGAACTCGCCGCCGAAGCCAATGTGCCGCCCTATGTGATCTTTCACGATGCGGTGCTGCGCGCGATGGCGACGGAAAAGCCCGCGACGCTGGACGCGATGGGGACAATTCCTGGGGTCGGCGCCAAAAAACTGGAGGCGTGGGGCGATGCGTTTCTGGCGGTGATCCGCCACTTCTGACGCGGTTACCGGCCGCGCGGCTGGTCGATTTCGCAAATGGCTAGTCGAATTCGGAACGCGGCGCGACCGGCGCCGCCGTCGTTGCCACTTCGCCTTTCATCGGGCCGCTTCGCCTTTGCGGTGCCGACCCATGAAAGGATAACGACCATGCGCTCTCCCCTCATTCGCGCGCTCGCCGCGGCCTGGCTTGTCGCGCTGCCGTTGACTGCGCAGGCGTCCGACGCCCCCACGACCGTCCGCGTCGACATGCGCGCGCTCGATCTCCGCGCCCCCGCCGACGTGACGACGGCGCAGCGGCGGATCGCGCGCGCTGCAAAGGCGGCGTGCCGCAACGATGTCGAACATCTGACCATCAAGGCGCGCCGGTCGGAGCGCGAGTGCCGCGATACGATGCGCGGGCTGGCGCTGCAAAAGCTGCGCGCGCGGCAGCAGCAGCAACTCGCCGCGCAATGAGCCATGCCGCCCGATACCGGGCGCGTCGCCGATGGTGGCGCCCTGGCGTCGCTTGCAGTAGCACGGCGCGATGACGGCGCTCCTGATCCTCGATCCGATGATTCGTGGCGGCGCCATCGCGCTGTTCTTGCTGTGGATCGCGATCCTGGCGCGCGATCATGCCGATGTGCTCGCCGCGCGCGTTGCCATCGCGATGAACCTCGCGATCATCGCCTATCTGCTCGTGCCGATCTTTCGGCCCGAGGGGTCGGCGCGGTTGCCCTATGCAATCTGCGACGCGCTGTCGGTGATGGTGCCTGTCTTTTTCTGGCTGTTCGTGCGGCTGTGGTTCGATGATCAGCAACGGATCGGCTGGCGCAGCTGGCTGCTCGTCGCGGCGTTCGGGATGCTGCCGCTGATCCAGATCGCATTGATTGGTGCGATCGGCTGGTTCAGCCAGGAAATCTGGGTGCTGGTGCGGATCGGCATGTTCGCCTTTGCGGTGGCGGGCATGTGGATCGCGTGGCGCGGGCGCGCCAACGACCTGATCGAGGCGCGACGCGGCTTTCGCGCCGCGCTGGTCTGCGCGATCGGCGGCTTCATCCTGCTCGCGACCTTTATCGAGATGTTTCAAAGCCGCGATGCGAGCCTCGACCTCGGACGGTCCTTGACGCTGATCGCGATCGTCATCGCCACCTTTGTCGTATCGGTCGGATTGTATCGCTTTCGGTTGGCCGAACTGTTCGCAGCGCCGGGTCCGCTACCCAAACGCGCGGAGCCACCCGCCGCGCCTTCGCCGCTCGCGCAGCGGTTACGCGCGCTGATGGCCGAAGAGCGCGCCTATCGCGCCGAAGGCTTTTCGATCGCGATGCTCGCCGCCCGGCTCGGCGAGCCCGAATATCGCGTCCGCCGCGCGATCAATGGCGAGATGGGCTTTCGCAATTTCACCGCCTTTCTGAACGGCTTTCGTCTCGACGAGATTCGCGCGGCGCTGGCCGACCCCGCGCAGCGCGAGGTGTCGATCCTGACCATCGCGCTCGACGCCGGCTTCGGCTCGCTCGGCCCGTTCAACCGCGCCTTTCGCGATGCCGAAGGAATGACCCCCACCGATTATCGCGCGCGGGCCGCGGCGACGCGACTGGGCGATTCCGAAATCGGCTAGCCGATTTTTACTATTGCGGAGCGATAAGGCGGCAGGCGTGCTCAACCGCAGCATCCGCCACCGTCAGGACCAAATCGATGCTCGATGCCATTCCGCCGCTCCACATCCTGCTGACCAAGGGGCCGTTCGTCTTTGCCTTTGACTTCGGGCGCTATCTGATCGCAGCGGCGGCGGTCGCGGCAATCGTGTGGGGGCTGCGGCGCACCACGCTACGGACGCGCAAGATCCAGGCGCGCGAGGCGACGCTGGCAGACCAGCGCCGCGAATTCGCGCAGTCGGTGCAGACGGTGGGGGTCTATACGTTGGTGTCGGCGTTCATCATCTGGGGCGTCGACACCGGGGTGCTGCACCGGTTCGAGGGCAGCTATGGCTGGGCGGGCGATTTGGCGCTGCTCGCCGCGATCATCGTCGCGCACGACGCCTATTTCTATTGGGTCCACCGCGCAATGCACCATCGGCGGCTGTTCAAGGTCTTTCACCGCGCGCATCATCGCTCAATCACCCCGACGCCATGGGCGGCGTACAGTTTTGCGATTCCCGAAGCCTTTGTGATGATTGCTTTCGTGCCGATCTGGCTATTTTTCGTCGCGACCCCGGGGTGGGTGATGCTGACCTGGATATTGTTTCAGATTATCCGCAACGCGATGGGGCATGCCGGGTTCGAACTGCACCCGCGCTGGTGGCTGTCGACGCCGCTGACGCGCTGGATCAACACGACGACGCACCACGACCTGCACCACAGCGGCGGCTTCAACCGCAATTATGGGCTCTATTTCACCTGGTGGGACCGGATGATGGGGACCGAGCATCCGCATTATGCCGAGCGTTTCCACGCGGTCGTGGCGCGGCCGGTGGAGACCGATACCGATCGCTTGCCCGCGGCTGCCTAGCTTTCACGCTTGTCAGTCAAACCGCGCGTCCTATACATCGCGGCCATGAGCGATTTTCGTACCCTGTCCGCCGACTTTAGCGTCGCCCCGCAGATTTCCTTTGAGGATGTGGTCGAGGCAAAGGCCGCAGGCTTTGCGATGATCGTCAACAATCGTCCCGATGGCGAGGAACCCGACGCGCCGCAGGGCGACGATATTGCCGGGGCCGCGGCGGCCGAGGGATTGGCCTATGCTGCGATCCCGATCGGCCACGCCGGGTTCAGCCATCCGCAGCTTGACGCGCTCGACGCGGTGCTGGCGGGGGCGACCGGGCCGGTGCTGGCCTATTGCCGCTCGGGGACACGCTCGACGCATTTGTGGGCGCTGACCCGGGCGCGGGCGGGCGACGATGTCGATGCGATTTGCGAGGCCGCAGCGAACGCGGGCTATGATCTCAGCGGCCTGCGTCCGATGCTCGACGCACTGGCGGGCGAGCGGTGACCCTCGCCGAACTGGCCCAGCTCGGCGCGTCGGTGGCGGCGGTGCTGTTTGTCGTGTGGCTGGTTAAGCGGATGGGGCTGGGTGCCGATCCCCGGATCGAGGATGACGCGCATGCGATCCGGCTGGCCGAAGAAGCGGAGGCGGGGTTTCGCGGGATTGAGGTGGCGCGCGACCGCGCGGGTTTTGCTGCGATCGTCCGCAATGCCGCGGGGCGTCAGATATTGGTCCGCGCGCACGGCAATCATTTCGCGGCACGGCCGATAGACGCCAGTGTGATGGGGCGGCTCGACAAGGATTTCCTGACGCTGACGATGCCCGAAAAGACGTTTGGCGCGGTGACGCTGCATCTCGGCAAGGACGCAGGAATGTGGGCGTCACGGATGCGGGAGATCGGGCGTGGATAAGCTGCCCGATCCGGTCACCTATGCGGTCCCCGCCTTCATCCTGCTGTTGATTGCCGAGATGATCATCTCGCTGCGCTCCGACAAAAGCCGGTACGAGGCGCGCGACACGCTGACCTCGCTGATGCTCGGCACCGGCAGCCAGGTCGCAGGGGCGCTGGTCGGCGCCGGGGTGATCGCGGCGTCGGTGTGGGTGTATCAATTCCGGCTGTTCGACATCGGTATCGAATTTGCCAGCTGGTGGTGGGCGTGGATCCTCTGCTTCTTCCTCGACGATCTGGCTTATTACGCCTTTCATCGCAGCGCCCACCGGGTGCGCTGGTTCTGGGCGAGCCATGTCATTCACCATTCCAGCCAGCATTATAATCTGTCGACCGCGCTGCGGCAGACGTGGACGGGTTTTTTCAGCCTGACCTTCCTTTTCCGCTTGCCGCTGTTCCTGATCGGCTTTCCGCCCGCGATGGTGTTCTTCTGCGCCGGGCTGAACCTGATCTATCAGTTCTGGATCCACACCGAGGCGATCAAGCGGCTGCCCAAATGGTTCGAGGCGGTGATGAACACCCCGTCGCACCACCGCGTCCACCACGGCGTGAACCCGCGGTATCTCGACGCCAATTATGCCGGGGTCTTCATCATCTGGGACAAGATGTTCGGCAGCTTCGTTCCCGAGCGCGACGACGAACCGGTGCGCTACGGCATCGTCAAGCAGCTCGGCAGCTTCAACATATTGTGGGCGGCGGTGCATGAGTGGGTCGGGATTGCGAAGGATGTGTGGGCGGCGCCGTGGAAGCACAAGCTGAGTTACATCTGGCGCGAGCCCGGCTGGAGCCACGATGGCAGCCGCGCCACAAGCGCGATGATCAAGGAACGGTGGGCGGCGGGGCGGCCAGTGGAAGAGCCGGCGGAATAGCCCGACCTCCAATCCCGTTCGTGTCTAGCGAAGTCGAGACACGTCTGCGCCCGCCTTCGCGTGTCTCGACTTCGCTCGACACGAACGGAGAGGGTTGCCACGCCGCTTAATGACATTCATGTAAGTCGCAATTGACCACCGAACGGGTGGCGAGGGGAGCGGCGCGCATGAGTCTTGGGGATCATTTCGACATCATCGTTATCGGCGGCGGCAGCGCCGGGAGCGCCGCCGCGGGCCGACTCGCCGAAGACGGGGCGCGGACGGTGTGCCTGGTCGAGGCGGGCGGCACCAACGACATTGTCCGGGTCAAGACACCGGGGTTCATGCCCTTTATCCCGCAATCGTCGAACTATCGCTATGACACGGTGCCGCAAAAGGGTCTGAACGGGCGCACCGGATACCAGCCGCGCGGGCGCGGACTGGGCGGGTCAAGCGCGATCAATGCGATGGTCTATATCCGCGGCCACCAATTCGATTACGACCAATGGGCGGCGCTCGGCGCGACCGGGTGGAGCTATGCCGATGTGCTGCCCTACTTCAAGCGCAGCGAGGGCAATGAGCGCGGCGGTGACGCCTATCATGGCGGCGACGGGCCGCTCAATGTGATGGACCAGCGCTGGCCCAATGTGACGAGCAAGCGCTTCATCGAAAGCGCGGCGGCGATGCAGCTGCCGCGCACGGGCGATTTCAACCTGCCGAACAATGAAGGCTTCGGGCTATATCAGGTGACCCAGAAAGCGGGCGAACGCTGGTCGGCGGCGCGCGCCTATGTCGAGCCTTTGCGCGGGCGGGCGAACCTCGACATTCGGACGAAGGCGTTGGTTGATAAGATATTGGTCGAGGATGGCCGCGCCACCGGGGTGGTGATCCGCCGCGGGTCGCAGCGCGAAACGCTGCGCGCGCGCGGCGGGGTGGTGCTGTCGGCGGGGGCGTTCGGGTCGCCGCAGATCCTGCAGCTATCGGGCATCGGTCCAGGTTCGCATTTGAAGGCGATGGGCGTCGACGTCGCCCTCGATCGCGCCGCGGTCGGCGACAATCTGCAAGACCATATCGACTATGTGTCGAGCTGGGAAACGCGCTCGGGCGACCCGCTTGGCGACAGTCTGGCGGGCACCTGGCGGATGGTGAAGGCGATCTTCGAACATCGCACCAAACGCACCGGGATCATGACGACCTGTTTCGCCGAGGCGGGGGGCTTCTGGAAATCGCATCCCGACCTGCCCGCGCCCGACATTCAATATCATTTTGTCCCCGCGATGCTCGAGGACCATGGGCGGACCAAGGTCAAGGGCCACGGCTTTTCGTGCCATGCCTGCGTGCTGCGCCCCGAAAGCCGCGGCACGGTGCGGCTGGCGTCGGGCGACGCGGCGGCGGCGCCCGCGATCGATCCTGGGTTCCTGACCGACGATCGTGACATCGCGACACTGCGGGCCGGGGTGCGGATGATGCACCGCATCGTCGCGGCGCCGCCGCTCAGCGATTATGCGGGGAGCGACCGGCATCCCGTGAACCTCGACGATGACGCCGCGCTCGACGCGCTGATCCGCAGCCGCGCCGACACCGTCTATCACCCCGTCGGCACCTGTCGGATGGGGAGCGATGCCGATGCGGTGGTCGATCCGACGCTGAAACTGAACGGGATCGACGGGCTGTGGGTCGCCGATGCGAGCATCATGCCGCGGCTGGTGTCGGGCAACACCAACGCGCCGAGCATCATGATCGGCGAGCGGGCGGCGGATTTTGTGAAGGCTGCGCTTTCGGCGTCCTGATTTACGAATTTACATAGAATATCCGCTATGTCTGCCGTGCACGGGCATGGGGGAGTTTCAGCGTGGTTTTACTGTTTCGTACCGCGGCAGCGGCGCTTGTCGTGGCGATCGGTCTCGCGCTTTCCGGCTGCACCGAGGCGCGCGATCCGGCGAGCGAGGCGCCCGCGACGCTGCTGCCCGGTCAATATAGGGTGTCGATCGGCGGTGACATGCAGGGCGGAATGCCCTTTGCCAGCAAGGTCGCCAAGGACGAGCAGGAAGGCTTTTGCCTCGCAGCCGGTTATGGCGAGGATGTTCCCGAGATGCTGGTCCGCCAACATCTCGGGATGACCGAGGGCTGTTCGCTCGACGCCGCCCCGCGGCAGGGCAACGCGTTCAGCGGCAAGCTGAGCTGCCCCACCGATCCCGAACGCGCGGCGGGCGGCAGCTTCGACATTACCTACAACGGCGCCGTATCCCCCAATCGCGTCGACATCAGCGGCCAGATCAAGATCGAACTCCCCAATTCGGTGCTGGCATCAATGAAGCCCGAAGAGGCCGAGCAGATCAAGCAGGGCCAAGCGACGATGGACAAACTTACGATCAGCGTGACGGCCGAGCGCACCGGCGCGTGTAGCTAGTCTGCTGCGCGCCCCGATCAGCGGCACGCCCCCGCCAGCACTTGCCCGCGCTCGGTCAGGTCGTAACGACTGCTCGGCGGGCGCAAATCGACCACGTCGCGCCGCACCAGCCCATGCTCGCCCAGCGCAGCCAGCCCCTGTGACAGCGCGCGCGGGGTGGCGGGTGCGAGTAGCCGCGACAGCGCGTTGAAGCGGTCGTGACCCGCGCCGATCCCGGCCACCAGCGGCAGGGTCCAGCGCGTTGCGCCGCCGGGCAGCAGCCCGATCGCCACCTGCGCTTCGTTGATCGTCGCGGCGCGCGCAGCGGCGGCTTTGCCCGCTTCGGTCAGGATATATTCGGGGCGCAGCGGGTGGCCGTGGCCGGGGTTGCGCTGGACCCAGCCGATCGTCGCTGCGGCTTCCAGCGTGCGCGTCAGGCTGTCGCGCGGTAGCGCCAGCCGGTGGACCAGCTCGACGAAACGCGCGCCGCGATGCGCCGCCAGATCGGCGAGCAACGGCACCAGCCAGCGGTGGCTGCCGAGCTGGATAAGCAGGGGATCGGGTGCGCTTGACGGCATTTGCAAGTAACTATACAAACCGAACTACTGACGCAAGCGCGTTGGTTCTGGGAGGGATGACATGGCACTCGAAATCGGATCCGAACTCACCTGTTCGATGGGAGTCACCGACATGACCTCGGCGATCGCCTGGTACGAGCGGGTGATGCACTGCAAATTGCTCTACCGCGCCGACGAGATCGGCTGGTGCGAACTCGCGACCCCGATGACGGGGGTGAATATCGGGCTGAGCCAGGTCGAGAGCGTGGTGCAGGGCGGCGGCGCGACCAACGTGTTCGAGGTTACCGACATCGATGCGGCGAAAGCGCATCTCGATGCCGAGGGGGTACGGCAGGATGGCGACATCCAGCATATCCCGGGGCTCGTGAAGCTGATCACCTTCTACGATCCCGACGGCAATAGCTTCATGTTTTCGCGCTCGGAAATGGCGGCATGACGGCACGGTGGGGGATGGCGGTGCTGCTGGCGGTCGCGACCCCCGCTGCGGCCGAAGATCCGGCGCCGTCGCTGGCCGCATGGCATGGGACGTGGACCGGCGAAGGCGCCGCGTTCGGCAAAGCGGCGACCGCGACGCTGGTGATCAAAGCGGCCCCCGACGGCAGCGCGACCGCGCTCGCCTATCGGCTGAAAGTACCCGCAACACCGCCCATCGACTATGCGGCCGAGGCGATTTACCGCGTCGATGCCAAGGGGCGGGTGCGCGGCAGTTGGACCGACAATGGCGGTCGGACGCGGCCGATCGGCGGGCGTATTGCCGGGTCGGAATGGCATAATCTATGGGGCAGCGCCGACGTCGAAATCGGCCGCTCGACCTATGCGCTGGAAGCGCCCGATCGACTGATCGTCACCGATTCGGTGCTAAAAGATGATGGTAGCTGGCGCGTCTTTGCGACGTTGCGCTTTCATCTAAAACCCTGAAATCAGGCACGTTTTGGCGCAGCCTATATTGCGCACAAAAAAAGAGGGCCGGGACTTGCGTCCCGGCCCAGCCTTTCAGGCTCTCCCCTCCTGAAACTGTTGACGCAATGAATGCCATATTAATGTCATGTTGGGAAGGCCTAAATTTGCGGCAAGCCTGCCTAAATGTTGTGCAGTGCAGCGTGCAGCAAAAAGGGGGGCGGTTCGTCAACGAACCGTCCCCCTTTTTGAACTCGAAACGTCCTGCGCGATAATTCTGTCGCCCAAAAAAATGGCCGGGACATATGTCCCGGCCAGTGGTTCGCAGGAGGAACCTGGTGAGGATCCCGCCGCCGTCTTTTGAAAGGAGAGAGACGTGCGGCGACGGGTATCCTGTCTCGTCAAAGATTGTAGGCGCGCTCCCCATGTTCGGCGAGGTCGAGCCCTTCCTGCTCGACGTCTTTCGACGGGCGCAGGCCGATGGTGTATTTGAGGCCGAGGAACAGCACCGCACTGACGACGCCGGTCCAGAGCACCGTGGTGCCGACGGCCCAGATCTGGGTCATCACCTGGCCGGTCAGGTCGAACTCGCCGGCCACGGCGACGGGCGCGGTGTAATCGATCCAGCCCTGACCGCCCCATGCCGGATTGGCGACGAAGCCGGTACCGATTGCGCCAATGATGCCGCCAACCGCATGGATGCCGAACACGTCGAGCGAGTCGTCATATTTGAACTTCTTTTTCACCGTGGTGACGAAGAAGAAGCAGCCGAGCGAGGCGACGGCGCCGAGTAGGATCGCAGTGCCGGGATGGGCGAAGCCCGCCGCCGGAGTGATCGCGACCAAACCGGCGACGACGCCGGAAACGCCGCCCAAGAGCGAGGGCTTCTTGTGCACGATCTGCTCGATGATCGCCCAGGTCGCACCCGCAGCCGCGGTAGCGACAAGCGTGTTGATGAAGGCGAGCGCGCCGAAGGCGTTGGCTTCGAGACCCGAACCGGCGTTAAAGCCGAACCAGCCGATCCACAGCAAGGACGCGCCGATCATTGTCATGACCAGATTGTGCGGGGGCATCGGTTCGGTGCTGTAGCCCAGACGCGGGCCGATCACGAGGCAGCCGACCAGACCGGCGATGCCTGCGTTAATATGGACGACGGTACCGCCCGCGAAATCGAGCGCGCCCCAGCCCCATAGCAGGCCCATGTCGGTCGGCGCGGCGTGCAGGAAGTCCGGGCCGGCCCAGTACCACACCATGTGCGCGATCGGGAAATAGGCCAGCGTCAGCCAGAGCACCGTGAAGATGATCAGCGGTGTGAACTTCACGCGCTCTGCGAACGCCCCGACGATCAGCGCCGGGGTGATGCAGGCGAAGGTCATCTGGAAGATCACGAAGACATATTCAGGCAGATAGACCCCGTTCGAGAAGGTGGCGGCAAAGGTCGTCACATCGACGCCCGAGAGGAACGCCTTGTCGAGGCCGCCGACAATTGTCGGGAATGGCGTGCCGGTCGAGGTGAAGGCCATCGAATAGCCCCAGCTGAACCAGACCAGCGCGGCGACGCAAACGATCGTCAGCACCTGCATCAGCACCGACAGCATATTCTTGGCGCGGACAAGGCCGCCATAGAATAGCGCCAGCGCGGGGACCGACATCATCAGGACCAGCGCCGAGGCGACGAGCATCCAGGCGACGTCGCCTTTGTTGACCATCTCGGCGGTCGGAACAAAAGCGGCGGGCGCCGCGGCTTCGGCCGCGGGTGCCGCCGGTGCGGCCACCGCCGTTGCGGCGTCCTGCGCCCAGGCGGGCAAGGCGGCGAACAGCGAGAGGCCCACGGCCCCGGCGCCCGCCGCAAATTTATTTGCGAACGTCATAATATCCCCCTTCGTCATTACAGTGCCGCCTCGCCGGTCTCGCCGGTGCGGATGCGCACGGCCTGACCCACGTCGAGAACGAAAATTTTGCCGTCGCCGATCGACCCGGTACCGGCGCTTTGCTGAAGCGTTTCGACCACCCGCGGTGCGAGCGCGTCGTCGCAGACGAGCTCGATCTTCACCTTCGGTACCATGTTGGTGGCGTATTCGGCGCCGCGATAGATTTCGGTCTGCCCCTTTTGCCGGCCAAACCCCTTGACCTCGGTCACGGTCATGCCAGCGATACCCAAGCCGGTGAGCGCTTCGCGCACCTCGTCGAGCTTGAATGGTTTAATAATTGCCAGGATCAATTTCATGATGCCCCCTTTTGCCCAATAGCACCATGTTGCACTGCAACAGCCGTGCCAGATTGCGCGACGGCTGAAAAAGTTAACATTTTGTGACGGTTTGGAGCAGGGCAGACGAATATTCGGTCGTTTAAAGGGCAGGGGAGACAGCGGATTGCCTAAAATTTGGGCAGTCTCTTTCTTTGGGCATTACGGACATCTGGACGGCAGCAATCACCGGTGTGGACCGATTGCGCACCTCTGCTTTCGTCACCCCGGACTTGATCCGGGGTCCATGACCCCATGCACCGTCCCACGCTGCGAGGGCGGTTGGATCCCGGATCAAGTCCGGGATGACGAGGGTGGGGAAGTACGTGGTGTGCCCCAGACCTCGCCCACCAGCGGATCCTGTATATGCTATTCCGCCGCCTTGAACCGCGCCCAGATCGGCAGATGATCCGATGCGCGCGCCGCCAGCGCGCTGCGATGCACCCCGGCCTCGACGGCCTCAAGATCGGGCGAGGCAAAGATGCGGTCGAGTTTGGCGACCGGGCGGCGGCTGTGGAAACTGTGGCCGGTATCGACCAGCCGGTGGCGCTCGCCGAAGTCGTGCAGGCAGCCGCCTTGGTTCCGCCATTCGTTGCAGTCGCCCATCAGGATCGTCGGCAGCTCTTCCCCGTCGGCAACATGGTTCAGGATCGCGCGCGCCTGATGGCGGCGGCGCAGCCCGGAAATATCGAGGTGCATGCCGACGACGCGCAGCCTGGTGTCGCCGATGCGGATCGTCGCTGCGACCGCACCGCGCGGTTCGAGCGTCGGCAAATGCAGCGCATGGCTTTCCTCGACCTCGGCGCCCTTGCGCACGAGCAGCGCGTTGCCGTGCCAGCCGATACTGTGCGGGCGATTGTCGAGGGTGACCGCGACATAGTCGCTATGGTCCTCCAGCATATGCGGCGGGATCGCGCTGGCGCGGGTGCCGAAACGGCGGTCGGCCTCCTGCAGCGCGACGATGTCGGCATCGAGCTCGCCGAGCACCGACAGCACCCGCCCGGGATCGCGGCGCCGGTCGAGCCCGATGCCCTTGCGCATATTGTAACTGGCAACTTTGATCATGGTGTCAGCGGTCTAGCGCTCCAGGCGCCAAGCCGTTCCCAGGATCCTCAAATTCCGCCAGCAACGCCCGCGCTTCGTCCAGATCCTCGTCGAGCACCATGATCCGCACCGGGATCATCAGCCCGACGCTTTCGGCGATGTTCATCCCGGCGTCAAAGCACACCGCATGCACTCCCGCGCTTTCGATCCGCCCGCGCAGCAGTTCGGCCTCGGCGCCGTTCGGTATCCGCACCAGTTCGACCAGCGGCATCAGGCGGTCTCGCCTTCGATAAAGCGGTCGGTCGGGCGCGTGGGCAGGCCGTCGATGCTTTTGGTCCGGCCCAGCGTCTTTTCGACCCACAAAGCCCGGTCGGCCTGGCGGTGATATTTTTGCAGCGTGTCGCGCTCATGCTGCAATTCCATCATCGGCACCCCCCAGCCGCAGCTGGTCTGGACGCTCTCCACATCAATGACGAAAATCTGGCGGGTACCCGGCAGCAGGGTGAAATGCGCCGCGAGCGCGTCCCATTCACCGTCCTGCGGCAGCACCGGGCGGCCGCGGCCATAGATGCGCAGGATCAACGCGCTGCGATCAAAGGCGCAGAACATGATGGTGATGCGGCCATCGGCGGCGAGATGCGCGTGGGTCTCGTTGCCCGATCCGGCGAGGTCGAGATAGGCGACCTGGGTGTCGGACAGGACGCGGAAGCTGTCGGCATATCCCTTGGGCGACAGGTTGATCCGCGCGTCGGCGGCGGCAGTCGCGGTGAAATAGACCGGCTGTTTTTCGATGAAAGCGATATGTTTGTCGGTCAGCGTATCGGTGAATTCGGCCATGGCTCGTCTCCGTGTCAGCGCCGTCCTATCACCAATTCTTGCCCTCTTCTATCGCCGCTTCCTCGTCGGGCCGGGTCGCGCGGCCCAACGCCGCGTTGCGGTGCGGAAAGCGGCCGAACCGGTCGATGATGTCGAAATGCTGCTGCGCATAGTCGTGAAAGACCGGATCGGCGAGCTGGGTCATCAGCCGCAGCGATTCGCGCTGGTCGGCGATGTCTTCGCTATGCTCGAACGGCAGATAGGCGAACTGGCGCCGCTCGTCGGGCCAGGGCTGGTCCCAGCCGTTGGCGACGATCCTGCGTGCGATCGCGCGGGCGAGCGGATCGGTGGCAAAGGCGTCGGCGTGGCCGCGGAAGATGTTGCGCGGTACCTGATCGAACAGAATCGCTGCGGCAAGCGCGGTATCGGGATCGGTGAGAAAGGTTTCGGCGGGCTGCGCGCGCAGTGCTTCGTGCCAGCCCTCCGCAAGGTCGCGCACCTCGGCGTCGAAATCGGCGCCGCCGCCGTACCAGTCGTCCATGCCATGCGCGTCGAACCAGAAGCTCAGTAACCGCTGCGGCCAGTTGATGGGCGGGGTGTGGTTTTGCGTCACGCGCGATCAAATCCTCAGCCAGAAACATTTGTCATCCCGGCGAAAGCCGGGATCTCAACCCAACGCATGGGCGCGCCGGTGAGATCCCGGCCTGCGCCGGGACGACCTATGAGAGGTGGAGCGGCTATTCGCCCTTCACACGCCGATACGGCACAAATTTGCCGAGCGAGACAAAGCCGCTGTACATATGACTGCTGCGATCGTGCAGCTGGACCGCGTCGATGCTGCACAGCTGGCTGCCCGACAATTTGGTGACCAGGATGTCATCGTCATCGAGCGATGAGGCGCCGCCCTCGGGCCGGTTGACCCACAGGGTGCTGCCGACGCGATAGACAATCGCGGTCTTGTCGATCACCTGACTGCTGCGCGCCATCGACAGCGGGATGCAATTTTGCGGTTCGCCCGCGACGCGGCCCTCAAGCAACTTCGCCAGCTGCTCCTCGGGCGCGAGCTTTTCACGCGCGCTGGCGGTCGCGGGAATTGCGGCCAGCGCCGCGACGGCAAAAATCATTGGAATGTGCAGACGCATGGTTCGACTCCTGTCTTCAACATACCCTACCCGCACTCGCTATGCACAGGCGCGCGTGAACAGAGCCTGACCAGGCTCCGGTCAGCACGCCCCGTCGGGCAGCGGGATGCCCAGCGGACCTTTGCATTTCTTCTTTTTCGCCGGAGCCTCCGGGGTGCTGCCCCCGATCCCCGATCCGCTCATGCCGCCGAAATCGGCGCCGATCAGCAGGCTGGTGTGCGAGCGGAAGCGGACTTTCGCGGTCCAGTCGATGTTCCACACCGCATTGCCCGCGGGTTTCGGCGGATAAGAGAAATTCGCCTCGGGGCCAAAGGCGTTGAGGTTGCCGAACATCATCTCGCCCGACGCCTTTTTGACCTCGGCCGGGATCGCGCAGCTCGTCTGCGCGGGCGGCATCACGACCTTTTTCGCCACCAGACCCGCGACCGTCGCGGGGGGCAGCCAGTCCCACAGCCCGCCGCCGAATTCGCGCGCGTTGCTGCTTGTCCACCACACCATGTCGCCGTTCCCGCCGCCGCGGTCCATGCCGCCGAACGCCCAGGCGACATAGCCGGTCGCCGGGACCAGTTGGTTCCAGCGGATCATCACCGACCCGTCGCCCTGCATCGTCGTCGAGGCATTGAGGCCCGCCATATAATCCTGCGCGAGGGTGAAATTGATCTCCGGTCCGACATTGCCCGCGATCCGGTGCGCGCCGAGCAGCGAGGATCCCGACGCAGGCTGTTTCGACGATTTGCTGTTCGGCCATCCGGCATAGGATTTGCTGTTGGTCGTCATCACCTCGCGGATGCGCGGCACCGTGGTGGTGTAAAGGTTCGGCGGCATCTGTCCCGCCGCAATCTTCGCGAAATCGATGATAACCGGCTGCCCCGGCCCGGCCTTGGCGCCGCAGCCCCAGAACAGCAGCAGGCGGCCCTTGGGACGCTCAAAATCCTTCGGCATTTCATTGCCGTCTTCGCGCGGTTGTGGCTTGCCGGGTTCCGGCCCCCACAGCGGCACCGATTTGCCCAGCTTGGCTTGCGGCAGGAAGAAATGATCGGCCTTCACCGGCGGCGCGGTCGGCGCCTGATTTGATCCCAGCCGCAGTTCCAGCGTGTGCGCAACCTTGCCCGCGGGACCGCCGCCGAACATCATCCCCATCATATTGCCAACCCCGCGCCCGCCCGCCGCCATCGCGGCAAAGCCCGACGCGGTCGCGACGTCCATTTCATAGCGTTCCTTGGGGCCGGTACTTTTCTGGGCCGAACCGGGAACGGCGGCGAGCATCGCGGCAATCGCGGCGACGGAAATGAAACGCAGACTCGAACGCATGAATATCCTTCCTGTTGCCGGGAGAGACCCGGCGGATAATGCGGCCCGATTTCTTTTCTGTTTGGAGGACTATAGGCGCGAGAAGGCGGCACGCCAAGTGAGGTGCGTCACACTAGTCTCGTCATTGCGAGCGAAGCGAAGCAATCTCCAGCCAACGGTATTGCCTAAGGCTGATGGCTGGAGATTGCTTCGTCGCTTCGCTCCTCGCAATGACGATATTCAGCGCTACGCCGTCCCGCCCACCGTCAGCCCGCTGACCAGCAGTGTCGGCTGGCCCACGCCCGCGGGGACGCTCTGGCCGCCCTTGCCGCAGATACCGATGCCTTCGTCGATCGCCATGTCGTTGCCGATGCCCATGACCTTGGTCAACACGCTTGGCCCGTCGCCGATCAGGGTCGCGCCCTTGATCGAATCGCCCAGCTTGCCATTCTCGATCTTGTACGCCTCGGTGCAGCTGAAGACGAACTTGCCTGACACGATATCGACCTGTCCGCCGCCAAAGCTCTTGGCGAAAATGCCGGTCTTGACGCGCGAGAGAAGCTCGGCGGGATCGTCACTGCCCCCGCGCATGAAGGTGTTGGTCATCCGCGGCATCGGCGCGTGCGCAAAACTCTCACGCCGCCCGTTGCCGGTGGGTTCGACCCCCATCAGCCGCGCGTTGAGGCGGTCCTGCATATAGCCCTTGAGGATGCCGTCCTCGATCAGCACCGTCTCGCCCGTGGGCGTGCCTTCGTCGTCGATGCTCAGCGAGCCGCGGCGGCCGCCGCCAACCGGGCTGTCCATCGCGCCGTCGTCGACCACGGTGACGCCGGGCGCGGCGACGCGCTGACCGATGCGGCCCGAAAAGGCGCTGGTGCCCTTGCGATTAAAATCGCCTTCAAGGCCGTGGCCGACCGCTTCGTGGAGCAGCACGCCGGGCCAGCCGGGGCCGAGGAGAACGGTGAACTCGCCCGCGGGGGCGTCGACCGCGCGGAGGTTGACGAGCGCCTGCGCCAGCGCCTCGTCGATCGCGCGGTTCCACTGCGCGGGTTCGAACAGATGGTCGTACATATAGCGGCCGCCAAGGCCGAACACGCCGGTTTCGCGGCGGCCATTCTCTTCGACGACGATCGAGACGTTGAGGCGGACGAGCGGGCGGATGTCGGTGGCGAGGAAACCGTCGGCGCGGACGATCTCGACCACCGACCAGCTGCCCGCGAGGCTCACCGAGACTTGCGCAATGCGCGGGTCGCGCGCGCGCGCCACGGCGTCGATTTCCTGGCACAGCGCGACCTTTTTCGCAAAGGGGATCAGGTCGAGCGGGTTCGCCTCGTCATAGAGATGGCGGTTGGTGCGCGGCGGCGGGGCGGCGTGCGGCTGGCTGGCGGGATCGAGCAACGCCAGCGTTTCGGCGGCGCGGCGGATCGCCCCGGCGCTGATGTCGCTGGCGTGGGCAAAGCCCGTCATCTCGCCCGACACGGCGCGCAGCCCGAAACCGGCGTCGGTCGAATAATCGGCGGTTTTCAATCGCCCATCATCGAACCCGAAGCTCTCGGTCGCGCGATATTGCAGGTAAAGTTCGCCATCATCGGCCTTGGCGAGCGCTTCGCGCGCGAGCGCCTGCGCGAGATCGGGATCGAGCGCGTCAGTGCGATAAAGGAAGCGGCGGGGGTCGGTGGGACTGGTCATGCTGCCGATATAGGCACGCCGCACCGGACGCGCAAACCGCTGTCAGAGATAATTGACGGTCAGCGTGAAGGTGCCGCTGTAATCGCCCGGGAGCTGGTTCGCCGGGACGGTCAGGGTGCCGCCGATATAATAGGTCTGGACCCCGCTGGGCAACAGCGTGCTGCCTAGCAACGCGATGCCGCCGCCGCTGGTACTCGCGGCGCGGACCAGCGTCGCGGTCATGCTGGGCGCGCCGCCGCCGACCCGCGCCAGCGTCACCGACGTGCTGCCGGACACGGTGATCAGCAGGATGCCGCCGGTACCTTGGAACACCGCGCGCTGCGACGCGGTTCCGACCGGCGTCACGCCGCCCGTGGCGGTGCGCGCACCGGTGATGGCGTTGACCGTCACGGTGCCGCCGGTCGCACCGCTGACCATCGTCCCGAAATCCAGATCGTCGGTCTTGATCAGCGAATTGGGCCGAACCACTGCGGCATTGGCCGTGACATTGGTGTCGGCAGCATAGGCCGGCGCGCATAGCGTCGCACTGGCCGCCGCGGCAGCGAAAGTCAGGGCGCGTAACGCGTCCCGACAGTGTCTGGTCCCTCGAATCCCCACAGATTCTGCTCCTGTCTGGCACAGCTATGCCAGCGGGACATGAGTCGTTGATGCATGGGTGTGGTAAAGACGGTGTTTACGTCTGACCCGAGGATCAGCCGTGATCGGCGATCCCGCCGACGCTTAACTTTTATCGGCGATCCCGCCGATGAGAATGAACCGCCGGTCGCAATAGCCGCAATCGGCAAAGCCCGCGTCCGTGTCGATTTCCAGCCACACGCGCGGATGGCCCAGCGCGGCGTCGGCAAGGCCGTCGCCAGTGCCGTCGCAGGCGATGCGGGTTTTGGGGGTGCGGATGGTTTCGGGCGCGGGCTGGGTCATCGACCGCGCCCATAGCAAGCGCGCGGGGCGGGAGCAATCGGGGTCTGCGCCGCAGTGCTAGGGGGTGGGGTCATGCGGCACCGGCAAGCATTCTTGCGAATACAGGTGGTCATCCGGTGCCGCTTCTTCCCCCACAGAAGGTCTAGAGATAGTTGAGCGTGATCGTGAAGGTGCCGCTGTAGTCGCCAGGCGCCTGGTTGGCGCCCACCTCCAGCGTTGCGCCAACCGGAAAGTTGTACACACCAAGCGGCGAAGTGATCCGGAAGCGCGTCGGCGAGGTCGAGAGGACCGCGGTCGGGGTGCTGCCGATTTCAAAGGTGCGGGCGCGCATTCGTACCCCCGGCCCGTTGAGCCAGATTGTGTTCGATCCGAGCGAGATATTGACTTCGCGGTTGAGGCTGCCAAGGCCGGTGAAGCGCGCGGGTTCGCCGCCATCGCCGGCCAGCGTGACTCCGCCAGTGCGACTGCGCGAACCGTCGGGTTCCAGCGTCACCGTCCCCGCCGCATTCGACGGGATGATGTCGCCGAAACTCAGGTCGTTGACCTTGAAAAAAGAGAGGGGGCGCAGCACGATGGCTTCGCTTTGGCCTTGGGCTGTCTGCTGGGCATAGGCCGGCGCTGCGACGGCCGGGGCCATCATCAGCGCGCAGATGGCGATGCCGCGCAGCGCGAACTGCGGGTTTTGGGTGTGTCTGGTCCTCACATCCTTGGTCCTAGCGGCGATTTTCCAACATAGCGTTAACGCTGTGCTGGGCAAAAGGCGGCGCGGCGATGGGGGCTTTTACACGCGCGGGCGCGCGGCTATGGCAACCGCCATGACCGAAGCCGCCATCCGCATCGACGCCGTCTCGAAAACCTATGCTGGCGGCAAGCAGGCGCTCGACAATGTCAGTTTCGATGTGCCGCGCGGCCAGATTTTCGGGCTGCTCGGGCCGAACGGCGCAGGCAAGTCGACGCTGATCAATATCCTGGCGGGGCTGGTCAACAAGACCGCGGGCCACGCGAGCATCTGGGGCTTCGACATCGACGCCGACCCGCGCAACGCCAAATATTCGATCGGCATCGTGCCGCAGGAAATCGTCTTCGACCCGTTCTTTACGCCGTATGAGACGCTGGAGAATCAGGCCGGGCTGTATGGGGTGCCCAGGGCGAAGCGCATTTCGGACGACCTGCTCGCGGCGGTGCATCTGACCGACAAGCGCGACGCCTATGCGCGAACGCTGTCGGGGGGCATGAAGCGCCGCCTGCTGGTGGCGAAGGCGATGGTCCATTCGCCGCCGATCATCGTCCTCGACGAGCCGACCGCGGGGGTCGATATCGAACTCCGTCAGCAGCTGTGGTCCTATGTCCAGTCGCTCAACGACCGCGGGGTCACGGTGGTGCTGACGACGCATTATCTCGAAGAGGCCGAGGAGCTGTGCGACCGCATCGCGATTATCAACCATGGCAAGCTGATCGCGAACAAGCCGACGCGCGAGCTGGTCGACATGGCGCGTGAGAAGATCGTCGTTGTGACCTTGGACGAAGACATCACCGACCTGCCGACGCACCCCGCCTTCGACAAGATCGAGCGCGAAGGGACGCGCGGGCTGGCGATCAGTTACAACAAGGACCGCATGAACGCGGGCGAAGTGCTCGCCGCGGTGAATGCGATGGGCCACGGCATCGTCGACGTGTCGACCCGCGAGGCCGATCTGGAAGATGTGTTCCTGAATCTGACGCGCGCCGCGAATGGGTGAGGCGAGCGCGCCGTTGGCGGGCATGACGCTGAACGAACGGCTTTTCGCGCGTGGTCTTTTCGATCGCTTCGACAAGGTGCGAGCCGCAGGTGACCGCGATGCATTGCGGGCTATTTTAATCGAGGTCGAAGTCACGGATATCGAGTGGACGATCGATCAACTGCTCGTTTCCGACCGGAGTTAGATTTTTGACCGCCACCACCCCCCACGACGTCATCATCATCGGCTCGGGCGCCGCCGGACTGACCGCCGCCATCGCGCTCGCCGATCATTGCAAGGTGCTGGTGCTGGCCAAAGGCGAGCTGACCGGCGGATCGACCGCGTGGGCGCAGGGCGGGATCGCCGCGGTGCTCGACGCGGGCGACACGTTCGAAAATCATATCGACGACACGATGGTCGCGGGCGCGGGGCTCAACCGGCGCGAGACGGTCGAGTTCGTCGTCGAAAATGCGCCCGCGTCGATCGAGCGGCTTGTCGAAATGGGTGTCCCGTTCAACAAGGATGCCGAGGCGCTGCACCTGACGCGCGAGGGCGGGCATTCGCACCGCCGTATCGTCCATGTCGACGACGCGACCGGCTGGGCGGTGCAGGCGGCTTTGCTCAAGACGGCGGAGGCGCATCCGAACATCACGCTGCTGCCCGGGCAGGCGTGCGTCGACCTGATCACCGGGCGGCACGAGGAACGCTATTCGGGATCGGGCCGCGTGTGGGGCGTCTATGCGCTCGATGAAAAAACCGGGAAGGTCCACGCGCATGTCGGGCGCGCGACGATCCTGGCGAGCGGCGGCGCGGGGCGCGTCTATCAATTCTCCACGGCCCCAAGAGGCGCGACGGGCGACGGCATCGCCATGGCGTGGCGCGCGGGATGCCGCGTGTCGAACATGGAAATGATGCAGTTCCATCCGACCTGCCTGTTCAACCTCGACGTCAAGAATTTCCTGATCACCGAGGCGGTGCGCGGCGAGGGCGGCATATTGAAGCATCCCGAGACCGGCCACCGCTACATGCCCGATTACGACGTGCGTGCCGAACTCGCGCCGCGCGATGTCGTCGCGCGCGCCAACGACGACCAGATTAAGCGCTCGGGGCTCGACTATGTCCATCTCGACATCAGTCACCTCGACCCCGATTTTGTCGCGGGGCATTTCCCGAACATCTATGAAAAGCTGCTGACGCTCGGCATCGACATGACCAAGCAGCCGATCCCAGTGGTTCCGGCGCAGCATTATACCTGCGGCGGCATATTGATCGACCTTGCCGGACGCACCGACCTGCCGGGGCTGTATGCCGCGGGCGAGTGCACCGAAAGCGGGCTGCACGGCGCCAACCGCCTCGCGTCAAACAGTCTGCTCGAATGCTTCGTGTTCGGCGAAGCGGCGGCCAAGGATATCATCGCGCGCTGGGACCAGCTCGAACCGCCACCCGCGATCCGTCCATGGGACGAAAGCCGCGTCACCGATTCGGACGAAGAGGTGATCATCAAGCAGAACTGGACCGAAATCCGGCGTTTTATGTGGAATTATGTCGGCATCGTGCGCACGACCAAAAGACTGGAACGCGCCCAGCACCGCATCCGCCTGCTGACCGACGAGGTCGAGGATTATTACGGCCATTTCCGCGTCACCACCGACCTGATCGAGCTGCGCAACCTGCTACAATGCGCCGACCTGATCGTGAAAAGCGCGCTCCACCGCAAGGAAAGCCGCGGACTACATTACACGCTCGATTATCCGGAAATGCTGGCGGAGGCGGTGGACACGGTGCTGGTGCCCTAGCTGCCGATTCCCAGCAACCGCCCAACTAAGATCAACACAATCGCCCCGATCACCGACGCCAGACAGCCTGCGCGGTGGAAGTCGCCGCGGCCGCGCGAAGTAGCCACGCCAGCGAGCAGCGAACCGCCGATGCCGAGCAGGATCGTCGCGATCCACCCCATCTGCACCGCGCCGGGATAAAAGAAACGCGCCAGCGCGCCGATGATCAGGCCCGAGATGATCGCGCCGATGATATTGATCATGCGTTGAAACCTTCGTTCAAGAACCGTTCGGCCAGCGCCGCATGCAGCGCCGCGCCGCGCGCCATGACTTTTTCGTCGAGTACCATGCGGTTGCTGTGCAGGCCGCAGCAGGCGCGCCAGTCGCTGCCCTCGGCGCTGGCGCCCAGCCAGAACATCGCGCCGGGGACTTTTTCGAGCACATAGGAGAAATCCTCGGCGCCCATCACCGGATGGTCCATCGTCAGCCACGCCGCCTCGCCGAACGTCGCTTCGACGACCGACTGGCCGAACGCGACCGCGCGGCTGTCGCAGATGGTGACCGGAAAGCCCTCGTCGATCTGGACCTCGGCGGTGCAGCCATGCGCTTCGGCGATCGCAGGGGCGAGGCGCTTCAGCTCGCGCGCGACCATCGCGCGGCGCTCGGGCGACAGGGTGCGGATCGTGCCGAGCAGCTCGGCGGTTTCGGGGATGATATTGTTCGTCGTCCCGGCGCTGATCTTGGCGATGGTCACGACCGCGGGATCGAAGACCGACACGCGGCGCGTCACCATCGTCTGGATCGCGGTGACGATCGAACAGGCGACCGGGATCGGATCGATCGCATCGTGCGGCATCGACGCATGTCCGCCCGCGCCCTTGACGGTGATCGACAGCACGTCGGACGAGGCGAGCAGCGGCCCGGCGCGCGATGCAAAAATCCCGTGCGGCGCATTGGGCATGATGTGGAGCGCGAACGCCGCATCGGGCAGCGGATCGATGATCCCGTCATCCAGCATGAAACGCGCGCCATGATGCCCCTCCTCGCCCGGCTGGAACATGAACATCACGGTGCCGGGCAAGCGGTCCTGCGCGGCGCAGAGCAATTTCGCAGCGCCGACGAGCATCGCGACATGCGTGTCATGCCCACAAGCATGCATCGCGCCAGTGGTTTCCGATGTGAAGTCGAGCCCCGTATCCTCGACCAGCGGCAACGCATCCATGTCGCCGCGCAGCAGCACGGTGCGCCCGTTCGCCGCTCCGCGCAAAATTGCGACCAACCCCGTCGTCGACGGCCCCTCGCGAAACTCAAGCGGCAGACCCGCGAGCGCATCCTTGATCTTCGCCAGCGTCTTGGGGTTCTGGAGGCCGAGCTCAGGCTCGCGGTGGATGGCGCGGCGCAGGTCGACAAGGTCGTCGAGCAGCGTTTCGGCCGCGGCGGGCCAGTCGGTGGTAGTGAGCGTCATGCGCGGCCTCTCGTTCGCGGTGGTTCGGCGGCACCTTGTCGCCGAACCCCCGCGAAGTCGAGGGGGAGAACGCCTTGCCTATGCCAGCGCCGCGGCCCGCCGCTGCTTCCGCCCCGCGACCACCCGCAGCACGATCACTGCGACGACCAGCGCGACCGGCAGTGCATACCAGCCGCTGACCGGGATACGTTTGCCGTTGGTGAAGATGAAACTGAGCGCGACGATCCATACGCCCCACCAGTGCAGCCGGCCCCATGCCTTGGGGCCGAGCGCCTTGACGATCCGGTCGAACGAGGTCGCGGCGAGGAGGGCGATGAACAGATAGGCGGTGCCGCCGGTGACGATCGATTTGGGGTTGGTCAGCACCCAGAAGACGCCGGGGTCGGTTTTCCACAACGCGATAATCACGAGCGCATGGATGAAGTGCGACATCGCAAAGCCGAGCCCGAGCTGGCGCCGGTTGCGGCGCAGCCAGCGAGTGAAGGGGCCGGGCCACAGCTTGAACGCCGCCGACGCGGCAAAGGCGGCGAGGAACAGGACAAGCGAGGTGCGCGCGGTGGCGCGGATCACCATGCGATAGCCGTCGGTGCCCCAGCCGAGGACGAAGAGGAAGCCGAGCGCCATCGCCGCCAGCGCCAGGGTCAGGGTCCAGAACAGCCCCCAGCCCTCGGTCCAGCCCTTTGTTGCCGGTGTCCCGGTTGTTGTCGCCGTCATCACATCCTCCGTTTGAAGCCTAGTGTCACTAGGTATAACTTGCATACCTAGCGTTGCAAAGCTAAATCGGTGGGCATGTCTGCGGAAATGCTCAAAGGGCACCTTGATGCCGTGCTGCTCGCCACGATCGGCGACGAGGCGTTGCACGGCTATGCGATCATTGAAGCGATCCGCGCGCGCAGCGGCGGCCATTTCGACCTGCCCGAAGGGACGATCTATCCGGCGCTGCACCGGCTTGAGCTTGCCGGGTTGCTGGCCAGCCGCTGGGTCCAGCCCGACGGCGGGCGCAAGCGCCGCGTCTATTCGCTGACCGAGAACGGCCGGCGTTCGCTGGTAGAGCGGCGCGCGGGCTGGCAGAGCTTTGCCAGCGGCATCGATCTGGTGCTGGGATCGCGGGCATGAGCGGGCCGATTGCCTCCTATCTCGACGAGCTCGACGATGTTCTGGCGTTCGATCCGCGCCTGTCGCGGCGGGTGCGCGACGAGATCGAATCGCATCTGTTCGATACCGCCGAACAGGTCGGCGAGGCCGATGCGGTGCGGCGCTTTGGCCGCCCGATCGAGATTGCGCGCGCTTATGCCGAGGCGGCGTTGCCCGATCGGCTGCGGCGATCGTGCGTTGCCGCGGCTTTGCTTGGCGGCGTGACCCTGTTGTTGATGCGGCTGCGGACGGTCATTCTCGACATTCCGGGCGGCGCCGATCCGCTGACCTGGTTCGACCGCGGCGGGCTGCTCGCGGCGCTGGCGTGCATCGGCGCGGCGTGGTGGATGGCGTCGCGCCGCCGGATCGCGCTGGTGCGCCGTTGGTTGCATTTTGCTGCCGGAAGTTTGGCGCTGTCGGTCGGAGCCAGTCTGGTGCGCGCGTTCCAGGGCGCAACCGGCGATTCGGCGCATGCGCTGATCGTCGGGACGGCGCTGGTCGAACTGCTGCTGCTGGGCGCGCTGATGGCGCAGCTTGCGCGGCTCGACCGCTACGCGCGGCGGCTGGCGGTTTAGCGCTTCCCCCCGAACAATTGCCGCCCAGCGAGATCCAGCATGATCTCCTCGCTGCCGCCACCGATCGCGTTGACGCGCACCTCGCGATAGATGCGCTCGACCTTGCTGCCGGTGATGTACGATGCGCCGCCCAGCACCTGCGCCGCCTCGCGCGCAACGGCCTCCAGCATCCGCGTCGCCTGCACTTTCAGCATCGCAAAGTCGGCGGGGCGGGTCTTGTCATGCTTTACCTGCCATGCGGCGAGGTCGACCCACGCCTGCGTCGCTTCGATCTGGCGTTCCATGTCGGCGAGCTTGATGCGGATCGATTGGTGGCCGACGAGCGGCTTGCCAAAGGTTTCGCGGTTCTGTGCCCATTCGGCGGCTTCGGCCATCGCGACGCGGGCATAGGCGCAGCAGCCCATCGCCATCCCGAGCCGCTCGCCGTTGAAATTGCGCATGATGCCTATGAAGCCGCCATTTTCGGGGCCGATCAGGTTCGTGGCGGGGACGCGCACGTCGCTGAAATGGATCGCGGCGGTATCGCTGCACCGCCAGCCCATCTTGTCGAGCCGCGTGCGTTCGACGCCGGGGCTGTCCATCTCGATCAGCAGCAGCGAAATGCCCGGCGCGCCCGGCCCGCCGGTACGCACCGCGCAGGTCAGCCAGTCGGCGCGCATGCCCGACGTGATGAACATCTTGCCGCCGTTGACGATATAGTGGTCGCCGTCCCTGACCGCGGTGGTCTTGAGGTTCGCGACATCGCTGCCGCCGCTGGCTTCGGTGATGCCGAGCGCGATGATCTTGTCGCCTGCCAGCACGGGCGGCGCGACGCGCTGTTTCAGCTCGTCCGACCCCAGCGCGAGGATTGGCGGCAGACCGATACCATGCGTCATCAACGACGCCCCGAGTCCGCCCGCGCCGACCGCGGCGAGTTCCTCGGTCAGCACCAGCCCGTGGAAATTGTCGAAGCCTTCCGAATGGCCGCCATATTGTTCGGGGTAGCGCAGCCCCAGGATGCCCGCCTCGGCGGCCTTTTTGTGCAACTCGCGCGGCAGCTCGCCCTCGGCTTCCCAGCGGTCGATGTGCGGCGCGATCTCGCGGCTGACGAAGCGGCGGACGCTCTGCGCCAGCGCATCATGAGTCTCGTCATAATAGGGCGAACGGGCGCGCCAGTCGTCGAATGCTGTCATGGGAAGGATGCTGCGCGTGGTTGACGTAAACGTCAAGTCGGGTTCGCTGCAGTGAAGCTGCCAATTTTTTGGTTCGCACAAAGACACAAAGATATGAAGAGGTTGTACCGATCCTCTTTGTGTCTTTGTGCGAAATATATGGCGCGACCTGTCGGCCGCGCATTTGTGGTTGCGGGGTTGCGCCTTCCGTCCAAGCACTTAAGGTCGCGCGCCATGAACAAGCCCATCCTGCTCGCCGGCCTCGCCGCTCTCGCCCTCTTGTCCACCCCTGCCATGGCGCAGAAATCGCCCGAGGCGGTTGCCGAAGCGGCGCTCCAGCGCGCGCCGGTGTTCGACGGGCATAATGACGTGCCGTGGGAACTCCGCGGGCAAGTCGGCAATGTGATCAACAACTTTGATTTCAACAACACGACCAAGCCAAAGCCCGACGGAACGGTGATGCACACCGACATCCAGCGGCTGCGCAAGGGGCGCGTCGGGGCGCAATTCTGGTCGGTCTATGTGCCCTCGAACACCAATGAGGCGCAGTCGATCCAGCAGACGATCGAACAGATCGACGTCGCGAAAAGGCTGATCGCGCGCTACCCGAACGACCTGTCGCTGGCGTACACCGCGGCCGAACTGCAAAGCCAGATGAAGGCGGGCAAGGTCGCCGGGATGCTCGGCATCGAGGGCGGCCAGTCGATCGGTTCCTCGCTCGCGGTGCTGCGCGAGATGTTCGGCATGGGGGTGCGCTACATGACGCTGACCCATAGCAAGAATGTCCCTTGGGCCGACAGCGCGACCGACGCGCCGAAGCATGACGGGCTCACCGATTTCGGGCGCCAGGTCGTGCAGGAAATGAACCGTCTCGGGATGATCGTCGACCTCAGCCACGTCAGCGAAGCGACGATGAAGGACGCGCTGGAAGTGTCGAAGGCTCCGGTGATGTTCAGCCATTCGGGGGTGCGCGCGGTCAACGATCATCCGCGCAACGTGCCCGACAGCGTGCTGCCCGCGGTCAAGGCCAATGGCGGCGTGATCATGGTCGTGTTCTACGCCGCCTTCGTCGATCCCAATTTGCGCGAACATGGTCTGAAGCGGACGGCGGAGCGGGCGCGGCTCGATGCCCTGTATCTGGGCAATCCCGATGGCGCCACTGCCGCGCTGAAGGCGTGGGACGCGGCCAATCCGCCGCCGTCGACCCCGCTCGGACTGGCGGCCGACCATATCGATCATATAAAAAAGACGATCGGCGTCGACCATATCGGGATCGGCGGCGACTATGACGGCATGGATGCCACCCCGGTCGGGCTGGAGGATGTCACCGGCTATCCGGCGCTGTTCACCGAACTGGCGCGGCGCGGCTACACGCAGGCCGAACTGGAGAAGATTTCCAGCGGCAACATGCTGCGCGTGCTGAAGGCGACCGAAGCTTATGCGGCAAGCCAGAAGGAGCAGCTGCCGGTGGAGACGCCGGTCGCGAAGTAAAGCCTGCGCTCCTGCGAAGGCAGGAGCGCATCACCTGCCGGTGCGATTTTGCGCCTTCCGGAGATGGATCCCCGCCTTCACGGGGATGCGGGCCGCTATTTTGGGTTGTTCGCTCGAAACGGCCATTCCACCGCCCCGCTGACCCACAGCGCCCACCAGATGATGACCGGCTGCAACGCCAGCCGCGGCCCATGATACCACCAGCTCAAAGTCTCGCCGCCGATTGCGATATTGGCGAAGGCGTGGTGGATATTCGCCGGCCACACGCACAGCGCATAGAGCGCCAGCCCCCAGCCCGCGGCTTTGCGCGTGGCCGGGAACATCAGCCCGATCGCGCCCAGCAATTCGGCCACTCCGGTCGCTGCAACGACCAGCGCGGGCTGCGGCACCCACGGCGGGGTGATCGCCAAAAATGGCCCGGGTCGCACCAGATGCAGATAGCCCGCATAGCCATAAGCGAGCGCGAGCAGCCAGCGCAGCGCCGTGCGGACGCGATCTTTCAACGCCCGATCGCCTCCAGCATCGCCTCAACGCTGACAAACTTCTCACGCGGATTGCCGTCGAGCGCTGCGGCGACCTCGGCCGCTTCGATCCGCCGCCAGTCGGCGAAGGTCACCGGCGCGACCCCGCGGCTCGCCAGCAACGCATCAAGCCCCGGTCGCCCCGCCTTGCCGCCGCCGCGCCCGACGTCGTCCAGCACCATCTCGGCGATCCTTGCGCCGTCAGGCTTGTTCGTCCCGATCGTCCCCGACGGGCCGCGTCGCGCCCAGCCGACGCAATACAGCCCGGGCAGGATGCGCCCGTCGTCGTTCGCAAAGCGCCCGCGGCCATGCTCATAGGGAACGCCGGGGATCGGCGGCGTCTGATAGCCGATGCAGCTGATCACCAGCCCCGCGTCGATCGCATAGGTTTCGCCCGTGCCATGGCTGCGCAGCTCGGCATCGAGCGTCGTGCGTTCGACGATGATCCGCTCGGCGCGACCATCACCCTCGATCGCCACCGGCATTGCAAAAAAGTCGAAATCGATCGTCACCGGTTTGGCGACGGGATTGGCGGCAAAGCTGCGCAAATGGGTCACCGACTTGCGCATCCCGGGTTCGAGCAGCGCATCGTCGCCCTCGGGGGGCAGGTCGGCGGGGTCGACGCGCGGGCTGGCGCGCTCGAGATGGCCCAGCTCGCCCAGCTCCTTGGGCGTCATCGCGATCTGATGCGGCCCGCGGCGACCGAGGATGTGGATATGGCGCACCGCGCTCGCCGCCAGCTGCTCGCGCGCATGCGCGACGATGTCGCTGCCCGCGAATTCGGCGGGGGTCTTGGCCAGGATGCGCGCGACGTCCAGCGCGACATTGCCATTGCCGATCACCGCGACTCCGGCGGCGCCCAGCGGCGGGTTCAGGTCAGCAAAATCGGGATGGCCATTGTACCAGCCGACAAAGGCGGCGCTACCGATCACCCCCGGCAGGTCGGAGCCGGGAATGTCCAGCGGCCGGTCGTTGGGCGCCCCGGTCGCCAGCACCACCGCGTCATATAATTCGACCAGCTCGTCGATCGTCACATCGGTGCCGACCGACACATGGCCGACAAAGCGGACATTGTCGGCCAGCGCGGTGCCCTCATAGCGCCGCGAGACTGCCTTGATCGACTGATGATCGGGCGCGACGCCGGTGCGGATCAAACCGTAAGGAACGGGTAGCCGGTCGATGACGTCGATCGCAATATCCTCCGCTTTCTGAAGTGTTTCGGCGGTGTAATAGCCCGCGGGGCCGGACCCGACGATCGCGACATGACGCATCAACCCACTCCTTCGGGTGTCCGCGCGGGCGCGCGGCCCCTATCTGTTATCTTGTCTTTTATCCCACGATGCTAGCGGCGAAATGCGGCAGGGCAAGCGACCTTGTGCGGTCAGGCAGAGCAGCCTTGACAGCGCGCCCCCGCAATCATATTGCGCCCGCCTCACGATTGCCCTGTCGTCTAATGGTAAGACTGCGGTTTCTGATACCGCCTATCGAGGTTCGAATCCTCGCGGGGCATCCAATCCTTCCATCGCGGGATCCAGCTTGTCGCTCGCCGAGCGCTCGCCGCGTTTTTCAAAAATATTGGGGTACCGCCTCGCCGTAAGTGTGGGCCGACCCCACTAGCGACGAACTGTGGCGCGGTAGCGCGATGGCGGCATGCCGAAACGCCGTGCAAAGGCTGTCGCAAAGTGGCTCGGCGTTGCAAAGCCGGTTGCCAGCGCGACGTCGGTCACCGGTTCGTTGGAGTTACGGAGTCGCCGGGCCGCTTCGTCGAGTCGCACGCGCATGACATATTGCCAGGGCGAGAGGCCGAACGCTTGCTGGAAAGCGCCGGTGAAGCGGCGAACATCCATCCCGACGCGTGCCGCTAGCACGTCAAGACTGTGGCGGGCGTCGAGCTGCCCGCGGATATTGTCGGCCAGCAAGATGCGGTCGGACGCCGACAGTTGACGGCGCCGCAGTCTTTCGGTGCCAGGCCCATAGTGTCGGCGAACATGCCATTCCAGTGCATCGCCGAGTGCGCGCGCCGCCATCATCGACAGATCGTCATCGGCGCCGCGCAAGAGGTTCGCCAGCCGGACCGTGATGTCGAAAAGACCGTCGTCGCGATACTGGACGCGCGCAGCAAGTGGGGCATCGTCAAACAGCGCGGTCGGCACGCGGAACTCGACGAACTCGGCCCGTTCGCCCTGCGCCAATGCCGCATAGCGGCACGCCGCAGGGATGACCCAGACATCGCCGCGCGCGGGCAGCGCGCTGCCCGACGGCCCCACCGAAAATTCGCACTCCATCCGATCCAGTTGTCCGCCCAGATGGACAACGATGATGTGGTGATCCTCCTCGAACGCCCAGTCGGTCGGGCGCGCCAGATTTTCGGTCGCCACCAACACGCCCAAATGTCCAATCTGCGCCTGATGCCGCGCGACCACGTCGCGCTGGGATCGCGGCCGGATCCCGTCCCATATCTGTGCGGCTTCGGTCAATCGCCCACCTCGCGAGTCCCCACGACTCGTCCTGCCCAAATCGAAAACTGCGCCGGAATTGGAAAGCGGACAAGGCGAAAGCTTTCTATCCTTCGGAAAACAGACCCAAAGGAGACATTTGATGGCCGATCACAGCATTAAGGGAAAAACCGTTCTGATCGCGGGTGGCGGCAAGAATCTGGGCGGTCTCATCGCCCGTGACCTTGCCACGCACGGGGCAAGGGCGATCGCGATCCACTATAACAGCCCCGCCTCCGCCGCCGAGACCGAGGAAACGCTCGCAGCGGTCCGTGCCGCCGGGGCTGAAGCGGTCGGCTTCCAGGCTGATCTCACGTCTGCGGCCGCGGTCGAAAAGCTTTTTGCCGACACGATAGCCGCGATCGGCCGCCCCGACATCGCGATCAACACGGTCGGAAAAGTGCTCAAAAAGCCTTTCGCAGAGATCAGCGAGGCCGAATATGACGAGATGACGGCGGTCAATTCAAAGACCGCCTTTTTCTTCCTGAAAGAGGCGGGCAAGCATCTGAATGACAACGGCAAGATCTGCACTCTGGTGACCTCGTTGCTCGGCGCTTTCACGCCCTTTTACGCGGCCTATGCCGGCACCAAGGCACCAGTCGAACATTATACCCGCGCGGCGTCGAAGGAATTTGGCGAACGCGGCATTTCGGTGACGGCGATCGGGCCGGGGCCGATGGATACGCCCTTTTTCTATCCCGCCGAGGGCGCCGACGCTGTGGCGTATCACAAATCGGCGGGCGCCCTGTCGGCCTTCTCGAAAACTGGCCTGACCGATATCGAGGATATCGTGCCCTGGATCCGTATGCTGGTGTCGGAGGGCTGGTGGATGACCGGCCAGACGATTCTGGTCAACGGTGGCTATACGACCAAGTGACCCCTCCCGGCGGGCGGCGGTTGCCGCCGCCCGCCGCTGTCGGGGCGGTCAGGCGATGCCTGTTCCCCCCCCCCCCCAGCAAAAAATATTCCTCTCCTGCATCCACTGCCGGAAGCCGTGCCGTCTAGCTGATGATCGGCCCTTGCGCCGGTCCGGGCGGCGGTTTCGCGCGGCGGTTGATATGTGCTCCCCGGTGCAGTTCATCCCCGCCTTGCGAGAAGCCGTCGCCTGTGGTTTCACCCTGCCGGTGCGGTATGACGGAGAGATATGTCGATGGATTTTTTGATTGCCGCTGCGGCCGCTGCCGCCACCGTGCCCGCCCCCGCGGCGACGCCGCCTGCTCCCACGACCGTATCGGTTCCGGTCGCGGAATCGATCAGCGCCGAAGATATCGCGGCCTATATCAGCCCGCGCGAAATCGCATCCTATGTTCCGGCACCGCCGCCGACCACCGAACTGGTCGCGATCACCGACAGCTTTTTCGGCTGGCTGGAAAATATCACGATGGTTGCGCTGTTCGTTGTCGGCTTTTTCCTGCTCGCGCGGCTGCTGCATGCTTGGATGCTGCACCGGTCGATCCGGCGGGCGCTTGAGGCCAAGTCCGAAGCGGTTAGCCCGCTGATTGAAAAGCTCAACAAGCCCTATGAACATATCGGTGGCCAAAGCCCCGATGTCCCGGGCGACGACCGCAACGCGCTGGTGCTGATCGCGATCGGGCTTGCGATGGCGGGTTTCGGGCTGATTCAGGGGTATGAACATTTGATCCGCGTGTCGGCGGGCGCCGCGCTCTTCCCGATCTTTGTCGGTGTCGCCCTGCTCGTCCGTCGCCGCCTCGCGCGCGCCGCGGCTGCCGAGGAGCGCGCCGCTGCGTGATGATGGGAGCGCCGAAGAAGATTGGGCTCTCAACCAGCGGGTTGCCGGGGGGGATCGTGCCGCTTTCCAGCTCCTCGTGCTGCGACACGAAGGGCGATTGCGGGCGTTCCTTGCGCGCGCCGCGGGATGCGACGCCGACGATCTGGCGCAGGAAGCCTTCGTCCGCGCGTGGCAACGCGCGGACGATTATCGGGGGCAGGGGCGTTATGCGGCCTGGATCATGGGAATTGGCTGGCGGCTGTTTCTCGACCAGCGGCGCACCGCGCGGCGGCGCGAGGGGCTGGCGGGGCGCGATGACGATGCGCCGACGTCGACCGATCCGCGCGGCGCCAGCGACGCGGCGATCGACGCCGACCGCTTGCTCGCCGCGCTCTCGCCGCAGGAACGCGCTGCGCTCACGCTGTGTTTCGGTCATGGCTGGTCGCATGGCGAGGCGGCCGAGATCATGGGGGTGCCGCTCGGCACGCTCAAATCGCTGGTCTTGCGCGGGCGCGCCAAGGCGCAGAAGATGATCGGCGAAGGAGCGGACGGATGACGGCCCCGAATCACACGGACATCAATGCGATGCTGACCGCGATGCTGGCGCCGCCGACGCGTCCGGGCGACCGTGCCTTCACGCTCCAGGTCGAACGCGCGATCGACGCGCAGGCCGCCTACGCCCGCGCCCGCGCGCGCTTCTGGCGCAGCTTTGGGTTCGAGGCGCTGGCGGTCGGCGCGCTGCTCGCGGCGCTATGGCTGCTGTCGTCGGCGCCGCTGCCCGCACCGCTGGCCGGGGCGACGCATTGGGGACTCGCGCCGCCGCTGCTGCTGATTCTGCTGCTGTGGTTCGGGACGCAGCGCTGGCGGAGCGCTTAGCGCACCACCTTAGATGGCGGGCGAATCCTCGTCCTCGATGCCTTGATATTTGAGTTGGAGATAACGTTCGCGCGTCGCCAGCTTGTCAAGTTCGCCTGCCGCCAGGTTGCGCGCGGCGCTGCCGATCTCGGCCTCCAGCATCTTGAGCCCGCCGACCAGCGTTTCGTCGGGAGTGCGCCCGGCATGCGCTTCGCCGCGCAGCCCGGCGGGGATGCGCTGATAGCCCGCAACCAGCTCGGGCAGATCCTCACCCACCAGTTTGCGGATATTCGTCGCCGCGGGTTCGCTCGGGTCGAGCGTCTGGAGCTGCGGCGCGAGCAGGTCGAGCTGCACCCCGATGCCGTCAACCAAAGTGCGCGCCGGGGCGGGCAGCATCGGGCGCTGCGCCTCGAGCCAGATTTCGGTGCGCCCCGCGAGCTGCTTGAGGTCGGTCTTGGGCAGGTCGGCCTGCCGCGGTTCGGGGAAGGGCGAGCGGCCGAACAGCACCGCGACGCCGATCAGCAGCACGACCAGCGCCAGCAATCCGGTGAACCCCAGCGGCTGGATCAGCGCCCCGAACAGCGCGGCGCCCAGCAACACGATGCCGCCCGCGATCAACACCCGGCCCAGCTTCTTGTACAAATGCTGGCGGCGCAGCGCGACGCTCTTGGTCCCGATCGGGCGGCGGCGTTCGCGCGACCGTTCGATCGCCGATGCCGCGGACATCCGGACCTTGTCGACCTCGCTCATCGTCATCCTTCGAGCGACGCGAGCGGGCTGTCGGCGCCGCCGACGCTCGCCTGCGCCTGGCTCGCACCCTCGGCGCGCGCGATATAGCCTTTCGACTTGGCGACCTCGCCCTCCAGCGTCGTCACCGTGGTCTTCATGCTGTCGAGCGCTTTCAGCTTGAAGGTGTCGATCGCGTCCATCGTGTCATAGATATTCTGGAACGCGCGCTGCAGCGTCTCCATCGGGATCGTGCTCGACGCCGCCTGTTCGTGGATGCGCGCAGTATTGTCCTTCAGCATCTTCGACGTGCCGTCGATGATGTTCGCGGTCGTGGTGTTGAGCGCGGTGATCTGTTCGAGCACCAGCTTCTGGTTCGTCATCGCCTGCGCGACGGTGATCGCGGTCTTCAGCGCGCCAACGGTGGTGGTGCTGGCGCGGTCGACGCCCTTCACCAGCTCGACATTGTTCTTTTTAACCAGGTCGAGCGCGAGATAGCCCTGCACCGTCACCGCCATTTGGGTGAGCAGGTCCTGCGTCCGCTGGCGCGCATAGAACAGCGCATTTTCGCGCAGCACCTTGGCTTTCGCCGGGTCGCTGCTGTCGAGTTCCTCGGCTTTCGCTTCCAGCTTGGCGTCGAGCGTCTGCGCGATGTGGACCATCTGCTCCAGCTTGCCCATCGCCTCCCACAGCTTGCGGCGTTCGACGTCGATGGCGGCATTGTCCATCAACAGCTCGTCCTTGCCGTTCGCCAGCGCGTTGAGCACGCCCGAGATATGCGACTGGGCGCTGCGATATTTGGCGAAATAATTGGTGACGCTGCTGCCGAACAATTTGTCGAGGATGCCGCGCTTCGACATCAGCTTGCCGTTCGACGACGGGTCGAGCCGCTCGACGGTGTTGCGCAGTTCGATCAGGTTCAGGCCGATGTCGCTGTCGCGGTCCATCGCCTTGATCGGGCGGTCGAGGAAGCGGTTCGACTGGTTCGCGGCCTCCAGCATTTCTTTGCGGCCCATGTTGGTGATCTGGTCGACCTTTTGCCCGAACGCGGGCGAGTTGACGTCCTGCGCGACGAGGTCGTCGATGAACCCGTCAACGCGTTCTTCCAGCTTCGATTTCTGCTCGGTCGACAGCGGAACAAGACCGGCGGCCTTTTCGGGCGACACCACCGGCACCGGGTCGGGCGGGGTCAGCTTCAGTTCGTCGTTTGCGGTCGCAGTGGCCGTCACTTCGCTCATTCGTCTTCCTTCCAACCCCTTGCCGTCTGTCTATATGGCATGCAGCCCTGTGTTATTCAAGCACTACACCTGTCGGCTGCCGCACCAGCACCGGCGCGATCCATGCCGACAGGATCAATTGCGCCATATGATAGACGAGGATCGGGACCAGCACCATGCCGGCAATCGCGGGCGGAAACAGCGTCGCGGCCAGCGGCGCGCCGACCGCGATGCTTTTCTGCGCGCCCGCGAACAGCAGCGTGATGCGGTCGGGCCGCACCAGTTTTAGCATCGTGCCAAACGCCCACGCGCCGCCGAACGACAGCGTCAGCAGGATCGCGACGGCACCGAACACGATACCGATCTGGCGGCCGTCGAGCTGGTCCCAGATCCCCGCGACCACCGCCGCGGAAAAGGCGACATAGACCGCCACGGCGATCGCGGTGCGGTCCATCGCAGTAGTCAGCCCCTTGTGCTTCAGCACCCATGGCCGCAGCCAGCGCTGCGCCAGCTGGCCAATGATGAAAGGCAGCAACAGGATTGCGACGATCCGCAGCGCCGCCGCGCCGCTGATCTCGCCCGCGCTGCCCGCGAGCGTCGCGAACAGCAAAGGCGCGGCTATGACGCCGACCAGGTTCAGCAGCGCCGCGGCGACGACGCTGGCGGCGACATTGCCTCCTGCCATGCTGCTCGCCGCAGTCGCCGACTGGACGGTCGAGGGCAGGGTGCCGAGGAACAAAAAACCGAGCGCGAGCGCCCCCGGTAGGATTGCCGCGGTCGCCAGCTGCGCGCCGAGCCCCAGCAACGCCATCACGCCGAAGCAGAACAGCAACGCGCTGCCCTGCAATTTCCAGTTGCGGATGCCGTGCAGCACCTCGCCCCGCGGCAAGCGAACGCCGTTGAGGAAAAACAGCAGCACGATCGCCGCGGTCGACACCCCCTGCGCGATTGGGACTGCGGCGCCGCGCACGGGGAGCAGGCTGGCGAGCAGGATCGTCGCGAGCAGGATGGGGACGAACCGGTCGGGGAAGATGCGGGCGAGCATGGGAGAGCGATGGCGGGGTGATGCTGGTTTGGCAAGAATATGATCCTCCCTGTGGCGAAGCCATGGGGAGGGGGACCGCCGCCGTAGGCGGTGGTGGAGGGGCCGCGACGGTTACGCCAAAGCCCCTCCGTCAGCGCTTCGCGCTGCCACCTCCCCATCGCTGCGCGACAGGGAGGATCGTCGCTGTCGTTTCCCCTAGCCAGCCCCGTTCGTCCCGAGCGAAGTCGAGGGACGCTTGGCGCGGTGCCAACGTGTCTCGACTTCGCTCGACACAAACGGAAAGCGGGCTACACAATCGCCATGAACCTCCTCATCCTCGCCGCCCTCCCCGAAGAGGCCGACGCCCTGTTCCCGAACACCGACACTTGCGACCTCGCCCCAATTCCACTCCGCCGCCTCGCAACCCAAAACCACAACCTCACCATCGCCACCTGCGGTCTCGGCAAAGTCAACGCCGCGCTCGCCACCGGCCTGCTCGGCGCCAATGCCGACCTCATCCTGATGACCGGCACCTGCGGCGCGCTCGGTGCGGCGCCCGGCGCGTACTGGATCGCCGAGGCACTCCAGCATGACTATGGCGCGGCCCACCCCGGCACCTTCCGCCGCTACCGCGCAGGCGACTGGCCGATGGGTGAAGCGGCAGAAGCGCATTTCACCGCGATGCCCGACCCCGGCCTCGGCCTCCCGCACGCGCGCATCGCCAGCGGCGACAGCTTCGTCGCCTGCCCTGACGCCGCCGCCGACCTGCAAGCGCTCGGCGCGACGCTCGTCGACATGGAGGTCGGCGCGGTGGCGCAGGCCGCCACGCAGCTGGGCAAGCCTTGGGCGGCGATCAAGGCGGTGACCGACGACGCCAATGACGCCAGCGGCGGCGATTTTCAGACGAATCTGCGGCGTGCTGCGCGAACGGCGGCGGTCGAGATCGAACGGCTGGTGGCGATGCTGTGACGCCTGAGCGGCAGCGGTAGAACCGCTAATAGTCGATGGTGATCCGGACGCGGTCGGGGCTGACCCCTGCGGCATGGGCGATCTGTTCGCGGCTGCGGTCGACCAGCTCCTGAAACCCTTCGGGCGCCGCATCGTCGAGCAGCGGTTCCGCGCCAACCTCGTCGTCGCTGGCGGGCGGGTCGAGGGTTGGCGTGGGCTCGAACGCCGTGGCGACCGCACTCTTCAGCTCCACGGCGCTCAGCGTCGCCGGCGAAACTGGACCTTCGAACTGGCAACCGAACAGCCGTCCGCTGGCCCAGATGACGACCGCCGTAATGTCGCCGGCATGCGGCAGCTCGATTTCGATCCGGTCGCAAGCCGCCAGCTTGATGTCGCTTTCGAACAGCAGGCCGGTTCCCGAGATATTGTGAATCTGCACCTCGATACCGGTGCCATCATGCTGCACGCCCTTGGCCAGCAGGCTGAGTTTCCGGCGCGCGTCCTGGCGTTGGTCGGTGCCCGGCGCCGCTGGCAGAAAATGTCCGAAAACAGCCATAGGCTGTTGTTGGAGTCCGCTGGTTAAAAGAAGGTTAGCACGGGCCGCGAAAGATGATGCGGGCGACCGGAAGGAGGCGGTGAACAGCGATCCTCCCCCAACGGGGTAGGGGGACCACCCGAAGGGTGGTGGAGGGGCACAGGAGGTTTCCGCGCCAGCTGGAAAAGGTCTGGTTCTGGGAATGAAGCGGAGAAGGGACAACCTCACGGTAAGGCAACACGCCGGTGCCCCTCCACCAGCTTTGCTGGTCCCCCTCCCCGTTCCAGGGAGAATCGGCTTCGCCTACTACCTACCCCAATACGCTCGCGCGTCACTCATAACTCAAATGCGTCGCCTTCCCGCGGAAGATCCAGTGCGACAGGATCGAATATCCCAAAATCACCGGCAGCACGAACAGCGCCCCGATCAGGATGATGCTCAGTGCCTCGGGCGAGGCCGCCGCCTGCCAGATGTCGAGCCGGTCGGCGATCAAATAGGGGTAGAAGCTGTAAGCAATGCCGACGAACCCCAGCGCGAACAAAATCCCCGCGGTCGCCAGCGGCACCCACGACAGCTCGTCTTTGGCGCGCAGCGGGCGGCGCAGGAAGATCGCGAGGCCGATGAACAGGGTCGCGGCGGCGATCGGGATCGGCAGCAGCGCGATAATCTCGGGCAGGCGGAACCAGCGATCGAAGATCCGCTCCGACAACAGCGGCGTCGCGACCGAGATGATCGCCATCGCGAGGGCCGTGGCCCACAGGCTGACCTCGGCCCAGCGCACCGCGCGCTTCTGCAACTCGCCCTCGACCTTGTAGATCAGCCAGCAGGCGCCGACGAACACATAGCCCGCGACCAGCCCGAGCGCGGCAAGTAGACAGAACAGCACCGACGCCAGGCTCTGGTCGAACCCCAGCACATAGGCGCCGAGCATATAGCCCTGGCACAGCGCGGTGAGCAGCGACCCGGCAAAGAAGGCATAGTCCCAGCGTTGCTTGTGCTCGGGCGCTGCCTTGGCCCGGAACTCGAACGACACCCCGCGCAGGATCAGCGCCACCAGCATCAGCACGACGGGCAGATACAGCTGGGTCAGGATCAGCCCGTGCGCGAGCGGGAAGGCGACGAGTAGCAGTCCGATGCCGAGCACCAGCCAGGTTTCGTTCGCATCCCAGAACGGCCCGATCGACGCGACCATCAGGTCGCGATTCTCGTCCTTTTCCAGCCGCGTCAGCATGCCGACGCCCAGATCATAGCCGTCGAGGATGACATAGAGCAGGATCGATAGCCCCATCAGCCCGGCAAAGATGACCGGCAGCCACCAGGGATCGATAAACGGGGTCATGCCGGTTCCTCCTGCGGGGCGGCGGGGCCGGGGGCAATGGTGGGGACCGGGAACATCGGCTTGTCGTTCGGCGCCGCCTTGCCCAGCCGCGCGAGGCGGTACAGCACTGCGATATAGGCGGTCAGCAGCACCGCATAGACGACCAGATACAGTGTCAGCGAACTCGCAACCATCGCGCTGCCGACCGGGCCGACCGCATCGGCGGTCTTGAGCACCCCGGTGACCAGCCACGGCTGGCGCCCGATTTCGGTGACATACCAGCCCGCGAGCGTCGCGACCCAGCCGCTGAACGTCATCGCGACCAGCCCGTGCGCCAGCCAGCGCGGCATCGCATCGACCCCGCAGCGGCGGATCGCCCACGCCGCGAACCACGACAGCGCCAGCATCGCCAGGCCGATCCCGACCATGATCCGGAAGCCCCAGAACAAAGGTCCGACCGGCGGGTGGTCGCCTTCATAATCGTTGAGGCCCGGCACGACGCCTGCCGCTTCATGCTTCAGGATCAGGCTGGCGCCCGAGGGAATGGCCACTTCCAGATGATTGGTACGCGCCGCTTCGTCGGGGATGGCGAACAGCACCAGCGGCACATGGCTGCGCGTTTCCCAATTCGCCTCCATCGCTGCGACCTTTTGCGGCTGATGCTCCAGCGTGTTGAGCCCATGCATGTCGCCGACGAAAATCTGCACCGGGATCAGCAGCGCCGCGGCATAGACCGCGGCCTTCAGCGTCCGTCGAACGCCTTCGCCGCCGCCGTCCTTCAGCCAGCGCCACGCCGACATCCCGGCGATCAGGAAGGCGACGGTCAGTGCGGAGGCGATCAGCATATGGATCAACCGGTACGGCATCGAGGGGTTGAAGATGATCGCCCACCAGTCGGTCGCGTGGACGACGCCATCGCGGATCTCATAGCCCACTGGCGTCTGCATCCAGCTGTTCAGGACGATGATCCAGAAGGCCGACAAGGTCGTGCCGCCTGCGACCAGCAGCGTCGCGGTCGTGTGGACCCAGTTCGGCACCCGGCTGAACCCGAACAACATGATCCCCAGGAACACCGCCTCCAGGAAAAAGGCGGTGAGTACTTCATAGGCGAGCAGTGGCCCCGCGATATTGCCGACCTTCTCCATATAGCCCGGCCAGTTGGTGCCGAACTGGAAACTCATCGTGATGCCGGAGACGACCCCCATCGCAAAGCTCAGCGCGAACACCTTCACCCACAATCGGTACGCGTCCATCCACGCCCCGTCCTTGGTGCGGTTATACGCCAGCTTGAAGCCGAGCAGCGCCCAGCCGAGCGCGATCGTGATCGTCGGGAACAGGATGTGGAAACTGATGTTCGCGGCAAACTGGATGCGCGCGAGGATCAGCGGATCAAGGGCGTCCATTGTCGTTCTCCGTCGCGGCCGGGGTCTTTCCCCGCCCGAGCATGCGATCCTTGAACTCGAGCGCCTTCACGACCCGCTCGCCGAGGCGCAGCAGCTGGAGCAGCCGTTCATTGTCGAGCCGCCGCATCTCGGCATACCAGTCGGTGAGGAGCTCGATCTGTTCGTGCATCGCGCCGATCCGCTCCTGCGCGTAGCGATCGGCGGGGTCATTGGCGGGATCGATCAACAGCCCGCGCAGCATCGACAGCGTCGGGTCGATCTCGCGCTTCTTACGCTCTTCGACCAGCGTACGGAAAATCGCCCACACATCGCGCGGCGTTTCATAATAGTCGCGGCGGTCGCCGGGGACGTGGCGCAGCTGGACGAGGTTCCAGCTCGCCAGCTCCTTCAGCCCCATCGACACGCTGCCGCGCGACAGCGTCAGCGCTTCACAAATATCCTCGGCGTGGCGCGGCGCGTCGGCGAGAAACAGCATCGCGTAGATCTGTCCGACCGTCCGGTTGATCCCCCAGCGGCTCCCCATCTCGCCGAAATGCAGGACAAAGGCCTGCGCAAGCGGGGAGAGCCGGAGCGGCGGGGACGGCGAGGCCGCTGGAGACTCGGGGGCGGGGGACATATCCATGGTGCCGCCATGCGCCTCTATTTCTGAAATTTCAATAATTATTGAAACTTTTATCAGCGGCGGTCGATCCGGTGACAACTTTGCCAACGTCGGCAATCATGTTGCGCCGCAGCACCCATTCTGTTAGGGGCGCGGCGTTTCGCGGTGCTCCCGGCGCTGCCCCCTCCCATCAAGGCTCTCTCGCATGTCTTTGCGCAATATTGCCATAATCGCGCATGTCGATCATGGAAAAACCACTCTCGTCGACCAGCTGTTCCGCCAGTCGGGTACCTTTCGCGAAAATCAGCGCGTCGAGGAACGCTCGATGGATTCGGGCGATCTGGAAAAGGAACGCGGGATCACCATCCTTGCGAAGTGCACCAGTGTCGAATGGGGCGAAGGCGCCGACCTGACGCGCATCAACATCGTCGATACCCCGGGCCACGCCGATTTCGGCGGTGAGGTCGAGCGGATCCTGAGCATGGTCGACGGCGTCATCCTGCTCGTCGACGCCGCCGAAGGCCCGATGCCACAGACCAAGTTCGTCACCGGCAAGGCGCTCGCGCTGGGCCTCAAGCCGATCGTCGTCGTCAACAAGATCGACCGCAGCGACGCGCGCGCCGCCGAAGTGCTCGACGAAGTGTTCGAACTGTTCCTGACGCTCGAAGCCAATGACGAACAGCTTGATTTCCCGATCCTTTATGCCTCGGGCCGCGGCGGTTACGCGTCGGAAGACCCCGAAGCGCGCGACGGCACGCTGGAGCCGCTGTTCAAGACGATCGTCAGCCATGTGCAAGAGCCCGGCCTGCCCGAGGATGGCCCGTTCACCTTCCTCGCCACCCTGCTCGACCGCGACAATTTCATCGGTCGCATCCTGACCGGCCGCGTCCAGTCGGGGACGATCAAGGTCAACCAGCCGATCCACGCGATCGACATGGACGGCAAGGTCATCGAAACCGGCCGCGCGTCAAAACTGCTGGCGTTCCGCGGGCTCGAGCGCGTTCCGGTCGAGGAAGCGCGCGCGGGCGACATTGTCGCGATTGCGGGCCTGGCGCTGGCGACCGTCGCCAACACCATCGCCGACACCAGCGTGAGCGAGCCGATCGCCGCGCAGCCGATCGATCCGCCGACGCTGTCGATGCGCTTTGCGGTCAATGATTCGCCGATGGCGGGCCGGGAGGGCAGCAAGGTGACGAGCCGCATGATCCGCGACCGTCTGCTGCGCGAAAGCGAAACCAACGTCGCGATCCGCGTCACCGAAAGCGCCGACAAGGACAGCTTCGAAGTCGCCGGCCGCGGCGAGCTTCAGCTGGGCGTGCTGATCGAAACGATGCGCCGCGAGGGGTTCGAACTCGGGATCAGCCGCCCGCGCGTGCTGTTCGGCGAGGACGAAAATGGCAAGCGGACCGAACCTTATGAAACCGTCGTCATCGACGTCGACGACGAACATAGCGGCACGGTTGTCGAGAAGATGCAGGTCCGCAAGGCCGACCTGACCGACATGCGCCCGTCGGGCGGCGGCAAGACGCGTATCACCTTCAGCGGCCCGTCGCGCGGCCTGATCGGCTATCATGGCGAATTCCTGTCCGACACGCGCGGCACCGGGATCATGAACCGCCTGTTCGAAAAATATGGCCCGTACAAAGGCAATATCGCGGGGCGCCAGAACGGCGTGCTGATCAGCAACGGCAATGGCGAAGCGGTTGCTTATGCCCTTGGCCCGCTCGAAGAGCGCGGCATCCTGTTCGTGTCGCCGGGTGAGGCGCTGTACGAGGGGATGATCATTGGTGAGAATGCCAAGCCCGACGATCTGGAAGTCAACCCGATGAAGTCGAAGCAGCTGACGAACTTTCGTTCGACCGGCAAGGACGACGCGATCCGCCTGACCCCGCCGCGCCGCATGACGCTGGAACAGGCGATCGCGTACATCGACGACGACGAAATGGTCGAAGTGACCCCGAAAAACATCCGCATCCGCAAGGCGCTGCTCGACCCGCACGAGCGCAAGAAGGCGTCGCGCAAGAAGGAAGCAGCATAAGATACAAACCGGCGGCCCCAAGAGCCGCCGGTTTTTCTTTGGGGCGGCCCGCTTTCCCGTTCGCGCCCCCTTTCCGTTCGTGCGCTTCCCGTTCCGTTCGTGTCGAGCGAAGTCGAGACACCCCGAAGGCGCGCACGAAAGGTTACTGGTGAGTCCGCGATATGGAGGAAGATTGCCCGCTTCGCGGCAGCGCGCCGTCCCCTAGCTCACCCCGCCTCGACCGGTCGGTCGATTATCCGATGCGGCGGCCGCTGCGCCGGAGGATCGGGGAGTTAGCGGTGGGGCGTGGCGGAAGAATCGATAAAGACTTGTGATAACTTAAAGGGGAGGTCGTAGCTGCTCCGCACGATTGCGGGCCGCACTTATGCTCCGGAAATAGTGCCGAAAAAACTCGCCGCACTTTAGCTTTGCCATATCGGGCTTTAGCCTTGGGTCCTCAAAGAACGCCAAGTCGTTTAGCCCCAGCATTCTTCGGATGTCATCTTCAATTACGGCTTCGTCGCTATCAGAGAGTCCGAGAGTCGTCGCATAGATGCGCTGAGCGGCCGTCGAATAACCCGGAGAAAGCAGTTCCATATTCAGCGGGTGAAATGCGAACCCAAGGAACACGATGACTTCTGCATCGCCTACCACTTCATGTATGGCTCCTCGCCATTGCGTGTCATCCAGCCCTTCTGTAAAAGTCTTTATTTGCTTTGAGAGCTCTACCAGATTTGCCCGGTCAGAACCAAATGGCACCGTGCCAGTGCTGCTCTGCCATGGAAGTTGCCCAATCTTTCCATACGGATGATAGATTTTCAGGTTCGAAACCAGCTCTTGCGCTTCTGCTTCGTTTAGATCGTAGTAGTCAGTTAAACCTTGGCACAAAAAATGTTCGATGCAGCGGTCATAGTTGAACGTGATGATCGACAGGTTGTCGAATATCCGCCCAATATCGTCTTTGGTGATGCCCTCGGTAAGCATCTGAAGGAAGCCCACATACCAAGTTCCAATGAGGTCGTTCAATTTGAAGGTTGAATCGCCTTCTCTATGCGCCCGAAACTTACTGTTGCGCTCAGCATCCAAGATGGATTTTACGATCCCGAGCTTGCCGCACAGCTCCATCAACGTGTCCCCTTGATGCGCATCCAAGAAGTTATCGATCGAGATAGCTGCCGCAGGAACGACATCACGGATTCTCCAAGCTTTGTGGAGGTAGGGATTGATGTTTCCCTGTAGATCCCCTGCTTCTTGAGCTGCCTGCCGGAAGGCATCGACCATTCTATGGTCACCTGAAACTAGCCTACTGCCCCAATCGTCAAAGCGAATATCAAGTATTTTTGCGATGTTAGCTTTGAGTTCTTCTCCACTCGGAAACCCCGCCTCGCAGCTCGCCCCAGCACCGACCACTAGTAATGTTTTGGATTTGAACATTGGCGCTCCAAGTCTCTTGTGTCGATGTTAAGAGGCTTGAATATACCGAGTGCGCAAGGTGTCTAGGCTTCGACCACCATATCCCCGCGCTGGACGGAGTTTCTTTGCTATCGCGCGATTTTCGTTATGGTGCTCCTATGGCCGAGGGAGCAGAGCGCAGGGCGTGGTCGGACGCCGAGAACGATATTCTCGTGGCTGACTATTTCGCTATGCTCGCACAAGAAATTGCCGGAAGCACGCCAGTGAAGGCGCATCACAACCGGACGCTCGTAGAGCAGCTCGGACGCCCGCGAGGGTCCATTGAGCGTAAACACATGAATGTCAGTGCTGTGCTCGAACGGCTGGGCCGACGTCGCATTAATGGCTACGCTCCGCTCGCTAATTTTCAGAACAGTTTGATTGCTGCGATAGAGCGATACTTGACGACAAATGCTGGAGCAGTTTCCTCGGTTGATGGAAGAGTCGAAGAGGCTCGATCGAAGTTGTGGATCGGTCCTCCGCCATCAATCGGATTGGAGGACGTTAAGACGACTCCAGCGCTCGAAAGACTGGTAAGGAAATTCGATCCAGCCGAGCGTGATGCGCGTAACCGAAACCTTGGAAAACGCGGGGAGGAGCTGGTTCTTCATCATGAGCGTGAACGACTGATCGCGGCGGGTCGTAATGATTTGGCGCGAAAAATCGAATGGACTTCACAGGAGCGAGGTGACGGCGCTGGGTACGACATCGCTTCTTTCGCGACCGACGGTTCGTCCCGTTTGATTGAAGTCAAGACAACTAACGGGCCGGCCAAGACGCCGTTCTACATGAGCGAGAATGAGCGCCTGTTTAGTGAAGAGCGTCCCGATGCGTTTCGCTTGATGCGGCTCTATGATTTTTCGACAAAGCCGAGTGGTTTCGAGCTACTGCCGCCCTTAGAGGATTGCCTCGCGCTTCTGCCAACAAACTATCGTGCGACTTTGCGATCAATTTGACGCGCGACTGCGTCCGCAATGGACCGAATTCAAGCCATTCGTGAATGCTTTGTTCTATGATCGGAGCTTAGATTCGGATTGCGATGGTGTGCGTAATGGCGTGGACTGTGTTCGAGTATCTCTATCGAGACGCCGACAACCATAAGGCGTTTGGCAGCGTCTCCTTTGAAGGCTCGGTCGATCCCGAATTATGGGATAATGCGCTTCAGAACCTGGACGACGGCAAGCACTTCATTGCTGAGCAAGTCGGATTGCCGCCACTTTGTGACCAACTGTTTCGGTGGAGTGGGGGAGCGCCCACGGACGCCGATCATTGTTGGCATGAGTTTGTCTCGGTCGCCGTTGTCGTTGAGGGCGACTTGGCCCCGTCCATTCCGAAGCTTGGAGAAGCAAAGACGTTTGTTGAACGCCTCGCGTCGGTAGAGGATTGGGATATTTGGCGGTCTCCAAATGTTGAGTGCGGGATGCCGAAATGTATGCGCTGAAAATTTGCATCTTTGAGGGAGGTTCGCGCCGCATTCTGCGGTCGGTCCGATTTTCCGCCGGAACGCTCACTCAGGCGCTTAACGCCCAGTCCGATCATTGGAATCGGCATTTTGTGTTGAGCCAGCGGCACGTGTCGAAACTATATGTTCGGCAGGAATCCGAACGCTGGCAGTTGGCGGGTACCATTCACTGTTGATAGCGCAACGACACAGAACAAAAATAGAACAAAACCCTTTCCTACAAAATTCCCGTCTGACATATCCTGTCCGGTTTGGCCTCTGCCTCTGCCGCTTCGACCTGCGCAGCGCTGACTGCGCGCGGTGCGATCGGCGCGGGGGGAGGCTGGTTTTGGACAGGAGGATACATCATGCAGAACCGCACCCCGATCGCGAAGGAGGCTCGGCCGCCGCTTCCCGATTTTACGCCGGTGCCGCGCAAATATCGGCACGACGGGTGGACGCCCAAGCGGCAGAAGGCGTTTATCGCGGCGCTGGCCGATACCGGATCGGTCAGCCGCGCGGCGGCGATGGTCAATATGGCGCAGCCGAATTGCTATACGCTGCGGCGCGCGCCCGGTGCGGAGAGCTTTCGGCGGGCGTGGGAGGCGGCGCTCGATTTCGGGGTCGCGCGGCTGAAGGACATTGCGTTCGAGCGCGCGATCGACGGCTATCTGGTGCCGGTGTTCGTGGCGGGCAAGCTGATGGGCTTTCGTCGGCGCCATAATGACGCGCTGCTGATGTTCTGCCTGCGCCATTATGGGCAGGATGCGGGGGGCAAGCGCACGACGATCAACTATTTTTCGACGCGGGCGACGGCGGGGGCGGTGGCTTCGGGCGGGGGTGCCGGGGGCGGTGCTGGGGCGCGGGGTGTCTCGACTGCGCTCGACACGAACGGGACAGAGGGTGGGGTAGCTGCGGGAGCCGTCGCCGAGGCTTCGACGACGACGGTGCGGACGGTGATCCATGGCCCCTTGGCTGCGCTCGGGACGACCGGCGATGGTGATGGGGTCGCGGGGCAGGATGCGGCGGCGGCGCTGATCGAGGGGTTCGAGGGGACGGCGCTCGACGCGCAGGCGGAGGCCGAGATCGGCGCGGCGCTGCTGGCGCTGGCGGCGCGGCAGCGCGAGCTGGATGCGGCGGTCGACGGGGATGATATGGGCGCGATCGCGATGCAGGTGGACGATCCCGCGGTGCCGCTGGTGCGGCTGGGCGAGCATGATTCGCCCTATTGCGGGCCGCTGCAAATGCACCCGGGGCTGGTCGATGCCGATACCGATGCGGTGCAGCGCATCGGCGGCGAGGCGAGCTGGGTGGCGGCGGGGGCGGATATTCCCGAGGTGTATCGCGAATGGATCGAAGCGGCCGAGGCGGAGGGGCGGCCGGTGCCGGCGGTGCCGCTGACGCCGCCCGTGGATGACGGGATCGCGGCGGTGCGCAAGCCGCCTTCGTGGCGGCGGGCGCGCAAGGCGAAGGCGACGGGGGGTGGGGAGACTGA
>JAESFK010000087.1_pt1 | contig 90316 bp, 82 predicted proteins | sample 9269391 | NCBI WGS metagenome assembly JAESFK01 (sample SAMN14506231, study PRJNA617097) | algae metagenome | isolation source: Drouetiella hepatica UHER 2000/2452 and co-occurring heterotrophs from... | place: Slovakia: Slovak Paradise National Park, Hrabusice, Kosice Region | collected 2000-01-01
CCACCTTCGCGGCCCGCTCCCGAACCGCCGCCGTATACCCCTCCTCGTCCCGCGGCAGCACCGCCACCACGTTCAGCCCGACCCCCGACAGACCCTCCAGCATGTCGAGAAAAGACCGCTCCCCCCCGTACCGCTCCCGGCCAACAACATGACCAACAACCAGCACACTCCCCAGGAGAGGGTCGAAGGGAAGCAACCCGGAAAACTCCCGAGGCTCGTCGCGGCGGGAGAGGGGCGCCGATTCGTCGACCGGGAAGGCCCGCCGGCCCTCCGAGCGGCCGTGCAGGAGGTAGTGGACGAGCGGGTTCTGTCCGGATTCGGCAACGTCGGCGTTGGCGGCGAGGTAGCGGCGCACCGAGAAGGACGGCGAGGGATCGCGCCCTTCGCGCCAGCCGAGGACGAGGAAGTGCTCGACGAGATCGACGGCCGGGCCGAGGTCGGGGTTGGCGGCGCGGTAGAAGCTCGCGTCCACCTCCGGCGCGACGAGGAAATAGTGGCGCGGAAAGAGCCGACGCATCAGCCACGACCGCAGCCGGCGGCGCAGCGGGCCGGCAAGATGGGTCGGGGCGATGGCTTCGGTCATGCACGTCTCCGGTCGGCCGCCCTTCGGCAGCGCCCGCCGCGGCCGGGCGCGAGCAGCACCGCGGCACCGGCCGGGGGGTAATCCGCATCGGCGCGGCGCTCCGGGTTAAACGCCGCGGCGCCGGCAGGCAAGGCCGCCGCGCCGCCCGCATCCGCCGGAAGCGCCCGCAAGGGGTGGCCAGCACGGCCCGAGCGGCTATAACGGGCGGCGATGCTGGTTCCGCCCCTCGACCGCACCACCGCCCTCTTCCTCGATTTCGACGGGACGCTGGTCGAGATCGCGCCGCGGCCGGAGGCCGTGCGGGTCGCGGCGTCGCTGCCGGATCGCCTCGCGGCGGCCCGCGACCGCCTCGACGGGGCGCTGGCGGTCGTCAGCGGCCGGCCGATCGCCGACATCGACCGCATGCTCGCGCCGCTCCGCCTCGTCGCCGCCGGCGTCCACGGCCTCGAGGTCCGTGATGACCCGGCCGGCGCCATCGGCGCCTCAACGTCGGCAACGGCCCTCGTCGACGTGCGTGCCGCGCTCGCCGCCGCCGGCCTGCCGGGCGTCCGCGTCGAGGACAAGCGGCTTGCAGTCGCCGTCCACTACCGCGACGCCCCGACGCTTGGCCCGGAGGTCCTCGCCCTCCTCGAAGCTGCGATCCGCCCGCACCCCTCGCTCCACCTCGTCACCGGCAAGATGGTGGTGGAGGTGAAGCCGCGCGGCACCGACAAGGGGACGGCGCTGGTGAACTTTCTCGCCCGTCCGCCGTTCAGGAACCGCGTGCCGGTGATGATCGGTGACGACGTGACCGACGAGGACGCCTTCCGCGCGGCTCTGGCGGCGGGTGGGCGGGCGATCAAGGTCGGCCCCGGCGACAGCCTCGCGCCGGAACGCCTGCCCGACGTCGCCGCCGTGCATGCCCTGGTGGCCACTCTGGCCGGCTGACGGTGCCGCCGTCGGCCGGCCTCGACGTCTCGCGAGGGGGAATGACAGACACCATCCGCTCCACCACTCCGCAGCCCGCCGGCTCCGGCCAGCCCCCGCCGTCGTCGCTCGCCCTCGGCCTCGTCGGCAACTGTTCCGTCGCGGCGCTGGTCGACCTCAACGGCCGCATCGTCTGGTGGTGTCTGCCGCGCCTCGACGGCGACCCGGTCTTCCACGCCCTGCTCGGTTCGCCGGACGGCGACCCTCACGACGGCGCCTTCGCCATAGAACTCGAGGGCCAGGTCTCGTCGGAACAGACCTATCTCGAGAACACCGCCATCCTGCGCACCCGGCTCACCGCCGCCGACGGTGCGGCGATCGAGATCGTCGACCATGCGCCGCGCTACGAGCGGCTCGGCCGGATGTTCCGCCCGGCGATGCTGGTGCGCCAGGTGCGGCCGCTCGCCGGCGCCCCGCGCATCCGCGTCCGCCTCCGGCCGCGCTTCGCCTGGGGAGAGACGCGGCCGCAGGTGACGACCGGCTCGAACCACGTCCGCTACACCGCCGACGCGATCACCGTGCGCCTGTCGACCGACGCGCCCATCCCCTACCTGATGGCCGAGACGCCCTTCCACCTCGAGAAGACGCTCTCCTTCATCCTCGGCCCCGACGAAACCCTCTCCGACCGCCCGTTCGTGGTGGCCCGCACGCTCGTCGAGGAGACGCAGCAGTACTGGCGGCACTGGTCCCGCCGCCTCGCCGTGCCGCTCGACTACCAGGACGCCGTCATCCGCGCGGCGATCACGCTGAAGCTCTGCACGGTCGAGGAGACAGGGGCGATCGTCGCCGCGGTCACCACCTCGCTGCCGGAGGCGGCGGGCTCCGGCCGCAACTGGGACTACCGCTACTGCTGGCTGCGCGACGCCTTCTTCGTCGTCCGGGCCCTGAATGCCCTGTCGTCGGTCGAGACGATGGAGCTCTATCTCGGCTACCTGAACGAGATCGTCACCCTGACGGCCGGCGGCCACGTGCAGCCGGTGTGGGGCGTGTCGCTCGAGCGCGACCTCGTCGAGCGCACGGTGTCGCTGCCCGGCTATCGCGGCATGGGTCCGGTGCGCGTCGGCAACCAGGCCTACGAGCACTTCCAGCACGACGTCTACGGCAACATCATCCTCGGCGCCGCCCAGGCCTTCTTCGACCGCCGCCTGCTGCGGCCGCTCGGGCGGGAGGACTTCCCCCGCTTCGCGGCGATCGGCGAGCGCGCCTTCGCCGTCCACGCCGAGCCCGACGCCGGCATGTGGGAGCTGAGGACCCGCGCCCGCGTCCACACCTCCTCGAGCCTGATGTCGTGGGCCGCCCTCGACCGCCTCGCGAAGATCGCCCGCCACCTCGGCCTCGACGCGACGGCGTGGCAGACGCGCGCCGACCAGGTGCGTCACACGATCCTCGAGCGCTCGTGGAACGCCAAGATCGGCGCCTTCGCCGAGAGCTTCGAGGGCAAGGACCTCGATGCGAGCCTGCTCCTGATGGCCGAGGTCGGCATCATCGATCCGCGTGATCCGCGCTTCGTCTCGACGGTCGACGTCATCGCCCGCGAGCTTAAGCGTGGCCACCACATGTACCGCTACGCCGCGGCCGACGACTTCGGGGTGCCGCACACCGCCTTCACCGTCTGCACCTTCTGGTACATCGACGCCCTCGCCCGGATGGGCCGCAAGGACGAGGCGCGCGAGCACTACGACACGCTGATCGCCAGCCGGAACCACGTCGGCATGCTGTCGGAGGACGTCGATCCGGCGACCGGCGAACTGTGGGGCAACTTCCCGCAGACCTATTCGATGGTCGGCATCATCAACGGGGCGATGCGCCTCAGCCGCGGCTGGGAGCAGGCGATATGACGGTCGCGGAAGCGGCGACCGGACGATCGAAGGCCGGGACGAGCCCGCGCGCCAAGGGGGATGCATCCAAGATGGGGGACGCGTCCAAGACTGGGGACGCGCCGAAGACGGGAGACGCTCCCGAGAAGGGGGACGCGTCGAAGGCGCCCGCGACGCCCAAGGCCGAGGGCGGGCGGCTGATCGTCGTCTCGAACCGCGTCGGGCCGCTGAAGGACACCGGTCGCGCGGGCGGCCTCGCCGTCGCTCTCGTCGACACGCTCCGGCGCACCGGGGGACTGTGGTTCGGCTGGTCCGGCGAGGTCTCCGAACAGGGGACCTTCGGGCCGCTGAAGTCCGAGCACAGCCGCAACGTGCGCCTCGCCACCCTCGATCTGTCGCAGAACGACCACGACGAGTACTACGCCGGCTTCGCCAACCGGATGCTCTGGCCGCTGCTCCACTACCGCCTCGACCTCGCCGACTTCGACCGGCGCGCGGAGGATGGCTACCGCCGGGTGAACGAGCGCTTCGCGGCGCGCCTGGCGCCGATGGTGGAGCCGGGCGACACGCTGTGGGTGCACGACTACCACTTCTTCCGGCTCGCCGAAGGGCTTCGGGCGGCCGGCATCGAGAACCCCATCGGCTTCTTCCTGCACGTGCCGTTCCCGGGCCCGGACGTGCTCGCGGCCCTGCCGCACCACGACGACCTCCTCCGGGCGATGCTCGCCTACGACCTCGTCGGCTTCCAGACGGAGCGCGACCGGGACAACTTCGTGCGCTGTGCCGTGGAAGAGCTCGGCGCGAAGTCCCTCGGCGACGGGGTGATCGAGTTCGCCGGCCGCCGCACGAAGGCCGGCGCCTTCCCGATCGGCATCGACGCCGACGCCTTCGCCGACTATGCGGTGTCGCCGGAGGCGCGCATCAACCGCAAGCGGATGGAGAAGGCCCTCGTCGGCCGCCGGCAGATCATCGGCGTCGACCGGATCGACTATTCGAAGGGGCTGAACGAGCGTTTTCGCGCCTTCGAGCGCCTGCTGGTCGACTTCCCCGAGCACCGCTCGACCGTCAGCCTCCTGCAGATCGCGCCGCCGTCGCGCGGTGAGCTCGAGGCCTACAGCGACATGCGGCGGCAGCTCGAGCGCGTCGCCGGCCACGTCAACGGGCGCTTCGCCGACATCGACTGGACGCCGATCCGCTTCCTGACACGCGGCCTGCCGCGGCGGGCTCTCGCCGGGCTCTACCGCTCGAGCCACGTCGGCCTCGTGACGCCGCTGCGCGACGGCATGAACCTCGTCGCCAAGGAGTTCGTCGCCGCACAGGACCCGGAGAGCCCGGGCGTGCTCATCCTCTCGCGCTTCGCCGGTGCGGCGGAGCAGCTGAAGGAGGCGCTGATCGTCAACCCGTACTCGACGGTCGGCGTCGCCGAGACGCTGCACAAGGCCCTCGCCATGCCGCTCGACGAGCGGCAGGCGCGCTGGCGCGCCCTGTTCGAGCGCATCCGCGAGCATGACGCCCACGCCTTCGCCAACGACTTCCTGTCGACGCTGGCGAAGGTGAAGGGCTGAGACTCGCCGAGGCGGTGCGGCCTTCCCGGTGGCGGCGGCCGTTTGCAGCCGCCACCGGGAGCGGTCAGGCGAGAAGCGAGATCTTGCCCGTGGAGAGCTCGTAGAGGCCGCCGACCACCTTCAGCGTCCCGTCGCTGATCCGATCGGAAAGCATCTCCGATTCCGACAGGCGGGCCATGGCGTCGCGGATGTTCTGCGTCGTCGCCGCGGCGAGGAGGTCACTCGGATTGTCCTTCATCGCCGTCTCGACGGACGGCGTGATCTGGCCGATCAGCCCCGGCAGCAGGCCCGGCAGCTCCGTCTTATCCTTGACGACGCCGATCGCCGCCGAGATGGCGCCACAGGACGTGTGACCCAGAACCATGATGAGGCGCGAGCCGAGCACCGCGGATCCGAACTGCAGGCTCGCCACCGCGTCGTCGTTGGCGACGTTGCCGGCCACGCGGACGACGAACAGCTCGCCCGGTCCCTGGTCGAAGGCGAGCTCCGGGGCGACGCGGGAATCGGCGCAGCTGAGGATGCTCGCGAACGGGTACTGGGCCTGCGCGCGCGCAGCGCGCCCGGCCTCGAAGTCCTTCACGTCGATGTCGCCGGCCACATAGCGGGCGTTCCCGTCCATGAGGCGCTTCAGGGCCTCGTCCGGCGGGATCTCGTTAGGCGCCTGGGCGTAGGCCGAAGGAGCGAACGGCAGACCGGCCGACAGAAACCCGCCGGCGGCGACGGCGGCCGCCGCGCCTGTCAGGAAACTGCGGCGGGACGGCGCGTGGTGGAGGCTGGACCCACAGGCGTAGCACATGGCAACGAACTCCCTTAGCGTGCCGCCGGCCCCTCTCGAGCCGGCGAAAGTCGCTCCTACCGGAACAGACTAACGACTTTTCGACGAGGAGGGCTCAACAAGTTGTGTGATGGACATCAGGAGGTTGCATGACGGCGCCAATTCCTCTTCACCTCTCCGTGCATGACGCAGGCGCTACGATCGCCTAGTGTCGCCCGGGCGATAGACGCTTCCGGGGCTGCCGCCGGGGGCGGAGGAGACGTCGCATGGCCGACTGGATCGGGACCGACCGGGACGACAAGCGCTCCGGAACGAAATACGACGACCGGATGAAGGCCCTGAAGGGCAACGACACCCTCCACGGCCTGGACGGCGACGATCTGCTGATCGGCAACGAGGGCGAGGATCTCCTCGACGGGGGCGCCGGCGAGGACACGCTCTGCGGAAACGAGGGCGCCGACAGCCTTTACGGAGGCGACGGCGACGACGAGGTGCTCGGCGCCGCCGGCGAGGACATGCTCCAGGGCGGGGACGGCGCCGACACCCTCGACGGCGACGATGGCGACGATGCCTTGTCCGGCGACGCAGGCGACGACCTCCTCGACGCCGGCAAGGGACGCGACAGCCTCGACGGCGGCAGCGGCGACGACTCGCTCGACGGGGGATCGGGCGGCGACGGCCTGTCCGGCGGCGCCGGCAACGACAGCCTCTCGGGCGGCACGGGCAACGATTTTCTCGACGGCGGCGCCGGCAAGGACACCCTGTCGGGCGGCGACGGGAACGATTCCCTCACCGGCTATGCCGGCAGCGACAGCCTCGCGGGCGACGCCGGCGATGACACCCTCGATGGCGGCGACGGCAACGACACGCTGGACGGGGGCGACGGCAGCGATTTCGTGCTCGGCGGCGGCGGCAAGGACGGCATCGACGGGGGCGCCGACGCGGACTCGCTCTCCGGCGGCGACGGCAACGACTCCCTCTCCGGCGGCGGCGCGAACGACATGCTGTTGGGGGATGCCGGCGACGACAGCCTCTCGGGTGACGAGGGCAACGACACCCTCAACGGCGGCGACGACGACGACACGCTGACCGGCGGCGACGGGCGCGACCTCTTCGTCGCCTCCGCGGGGACCGACATCGTCCGCGACTTCACCACGTCGGGAAAGAACAGCGACGTCATCGACATGTCGGCGTTCTTCTCCTCCCTCGAGGAGATGGAGAGCCAGTCGGTGACCTGGCTCGTCAACGGCGAGACGATCACCTGGGTGATCATCGAGGCGAACGAGAACGGCCGGCCGGTGCAGTCTCTGAGGATCCTCGACTACGACCTGTTCGAGGACCCGGACGCCGCCGAGCACTTCCAGTTCTCCGGGTCCGGCGGCGCGGGCCGCGGCCGGTCGGTGGATGCGCCGGCGGTGGATGCCCCAAAGGACCTGCCGCTACCCATCCGCATCGACCTCTCCAAGCGGGCCGACGTGTTCGTCGGCACCGAGTTCGCCGACCGGGTGCGCGGGCTCGGGGCCGACGATCACCTGAGCGGCCGCGGGGGCGACGACAGCCTCTCCGGCGGCAGTGGCCACGACAGCCTGCTCGGTCTCGGCGGCGACGACGTCCTGACCGGCGAGGCCGGCAAGGACCGGCTCGAGGGCGGGCTCGGGACGGACGCGCTCGATGGCGGTGCCGGCAACGATCGCCTCGCCGGCGACGACGGCGACGACCGCGTTGCGGGCGGCGCGGGCAACGACACGGCGCTCGGCGGTGCCGGCGCGGACCGTCTCGACGGCGGACGCGGCGACGACAAGCTCGCCGGCGGCGCCGGCGACGACAAGCTGTTCGGCGGCGAGGGCAGCGATTCCCTTTCCGGCGGCGCGGGCGACGATCGCCTGTTCGGCGGTGCGACGTCGGAGGACGACGACAGCCTCGACGGCGGCGCGGGCAACGACACGCTCAAGGGCTTCCTCGGCGACGATACGCTCGCGGGCGGCGACGGCGACGACGTCGTCAGCGGCGATGCCGGCAACGACTCGATCGATGGCGGCGCCGGCGACGATCGCCTCGACGGGGCCGTCTGCAGCGACACGCTCTCCGGCGGCGATGGCCTCGACACCCTCACCGGGGACGTCGGCAACGACGTCCTCGACGGCGGCGCGGACGACGACATCCTCGACGGCGGTGCGGACAAGGACCAGCTGACCGGGGGCGCCGGCGCCGACCTCATCTTCGGTGGCGACGGCCGCGACCGCATCGACGGCGGCGACGACGACGACATCCTGCAGGGTGACGGCGGCGACGACATCATCACCGCGGGCGATGGCGACGACTTCATCAACGGCGATTCCGACACCGACGGCGGCGAGGGCCGAAGCGTCCGCGGCGCCGTGGACGAGCCCGGCAACGACAGCCTCTCGGGGGGTGACGGCGAGGACACGCTCGCCGGTCTCGACGGAAACGACACGCTGGCCGGCGATGCCGACGCCGACCTGCTGTTCGGCGGGAGCGGATCGGATTCCCTCTCGGGAGGAGACGGCGCGGACTTCCTCACCGGCGACCTCGGCGATGACCGGGTCGATGGGGGTACCGGCGCGGACGAGGTGTACGGCGGCGCGGGTCTCGACACGCTGGAGGGGGGCGAGGGTGACGACACCCTGCAGGGTGACGGCGGCGACGACATCATCACCGCGGGCGACGGCGACGACTCCATCAACGGCGATTCCGACACCGACGGCGGCGAGGGCCGAAGCGTCCGCGGCGCCGTGGACGAGCCCGGCAACGACAGCCTCTCGGGGGGCGACGGCGAGGACACGCTCGCCGGTCTCGACGGAAACGACACGCTGGCCGGCGATGCCGACGCCGACCTCCTGTTCGGCGGGAGCGGATCGGATTCCCTGTCGGGAGGAGACGGCGCGGACTTCCTCACCGGCGACCTCGGCGACGACCGGGTCGATGGGGGTACCGGCGCGGACGAGGTGTACGGCGGCGAGGGTCTCGACACGCTGGAGGGGGGCGAGGGTGACGACACGCTCTCCGGCGACGGCGACGACGACACGCTGGAGGGCGGCGACGGCGACGACTGGATCGACGGCGATTCGGACAACGCGCCAGGCGGGGAGAACGACCGGCAGGCCGATCGCGCCGGGGACGGCATCCTCGAATACGTGCCGGGCGACGACCGCCTCTCCGGAGGGGGCGGCGACGACACCCTCGCCGGCGGCGGCGGCATGGACACCCTGTCGGGCGGCAGCGGGCGGGACGACCTCCTCGGTGGCGACGGCGACGATCGGTTGTCCGGAGACGCGGGCGACGACGTCATCGAGGGCGAGGCCGGCGACGACGTCATCACCGGCGGCGATGGCGTCGACGACCTCTATGGCGGCGCCGGCAGCGACATCTTCGTCATCACCGGAACCGGCACCGACTACATCAACGACTTCACCGTCGATGGCGAGTCGGACGAGGCCGAAGCCGACCAGATCGACATGGGCGCCTACTTCAAATCCTTCGAGCAGATGGTGGAGATCGCCGAGATCGTCGTGGTCGGCGAAGGGCCGGCGACCGAGATCTACCTCGATGACGAACTGCTCGTCAGCATCTGGGCCTACGACTTCTACGAAGACGGAGCGCGCGAAAGCCGCTTCCTGTTCTGAGGCGCGGCGGTCCTGGTGGCGCCGCTGGTGGCGGTGCCGTCATAGGACGGTCGCGTTTCGCGCCGACCATGGCCGCGCTGGACCGAATCAGCGCGATGGGCTAGGGGCGATCGACTGAGGATCGGCAGCCGGCGCAGGAACATCCGGTTCCGATCCACGACTTTCTGCTTGGCTCTGCTTTCCGGAACCGTTATGCCGGTCCGTGTGTTTCCCGAAACGGCGTTCCCCGCCTTCGGTCGCTCCGTTCAAGGAGGCGCCGGTGCTGATGCGCCGGCTGCGATGACCGGGCGGACAAGAGAAACGCCGCCGATCCACCACACTCGATCCCGGGCCAATTGAAGAGCCTTCGAGAGGACGCATGAAGCGACAAGCGCGGCCGTTCGTCGTCGAGACCAAGCGGAGCCGCAAGGCCCCGACCAATCTGTGGGCCTCGACCCCGCTGCTGCAGCAGGAACTCGCCGCGGCCGAGCCCAAGGCCGAGACGGTCTTTGCGGTGCGCGCTGCCGACAAGGCGGGACAGCGACCGGCGGAGCCGGCGCGCCGCATCCTGCAGAGCCTCGTGGCGGAGGCACCGTCTCCCGCTCTCGAGGCCCTCGCAAGCGAAGAGGCGGAAGAAGCGGAGGCGCTGCGCCGCCGCGTCGGGGCCGAAGACTACGAGACCGCGGCACCGCCGGCCCGACGCGGGCGGCCGCGCCGCATCGTCATCACTGACGTCGAGGCGGCTACCGCCCCGGCCGAAATGGTTGCGACGCCGGCCCGCGCGCGCAAGCTGGCCGCTCCGAAGGCTGCCGCCTCCAAGGCTGCCGACCAGAAGGCTGCCGGCCCGAAGACCCCGAAGGTGACGCTCGCCGCCGAGCCCGTGGCGGGCTCCGTCGCGGTCGCAGCGCCTGAGGCACCGGTCGCGGCCGTTGCGACCGCAGCCGACCAGGAGACCGCCGCCGGCCCGCGGCCGAACCGGACGCGCGCCGCCCGCTCTCCCGCCGCGGCGGCGCTGCTGCCCGGCGAACGCTGGAAGCGCCGGCTGCCGCAGCGCCTCTGGTAGCCGCCGCCGGACGGGCGCCCACCGGCGCCCCCTGCATCTCCCGCTCGTGAAGATGCTCTGGCCGACCGCTCAAGCCGGTTTCAGGTCGGGGATGAAGGGTACGTCGACACCGGGTGCCAGGATGACGTAGGCGCGGCGCCAGGGCTGGTCGTCGACGAGCGTCCAGCTGTGGCCGCCGCCGGTGGTGTCTTCGGCCAGCAGGATGTCGCCGGGGCGGATGGTGAAATGCTCGCCGCGCCGCGTCACGAAGTCGAGCGTGCCAGTCAGCGTCACCACGAACTGCCGGGCCGGCGCGTCGTGCCACGCGAAGGTGCCGCCGGACCTTGTCTCGCGGAACGAGATGCTGGTGGCGGGCACGTTGCCGCTCAGGATGTCGCCGCGGGCCCCGCCGGCGAGGTCGATCTTCCCTTCCTCGAAGCTGGAATTGCCGTCGTCAGCGGTCCAGATGCGAACGCAGCGGATCATCGTGCCCCCTCCCTGACTTTCGCCGCATGATGTCCCCGCGCATCGCGTCGCCCGGGACAGGCGGCGCTTTCACGGTGCCGCATCGACGACGGCTTTCAAGCTCTGGTACGCCACCCGCGACGGCGAGGGCGACGCCCAGCGATGCCGTCTCGCCGCTACCCCTCCTCAGACCCGCACGTCGACGCCCCGGGCGGGATTGCGCCGGAGGATGGCGAAGTTGAGCGCCCCGGCGAAGGTCACCCAACAGAGATAGGGGACGAGCAGCCACGCAGCGCCCGGGTAAATCGGGTGGAAGGCGGCGATCGTTGCGGCGATCGACAGCCACAGGAGCACGAGTTCGCCGAAGGCGAGGTCGATCCGCCGCATCCCGAAGAAGATCGCCGACCAGGCGGCGTTCAGCACGAGCTGCACCCCGTAGATGGTGAGGGCGAGGCCCGCGCCGGCGAAGCCCGCTTCCCGCCAGACGAGCCAGCCGGCGACGGCGATGGTGACGTAGAGCACCGCCCACGCCGGCGCGAACAGCCAATTCGGCGGCCGCCACGGCGGCTTCGCCAGCCGCTCGTACCAGTCGCCAGGGCGGAAGAAGCCGCCGCTCGTCGCCACCGCGAAGTTGGCGAGGACGAAGCCCGCGAGCCCGAGACCACTCTGCCAGTCCATGCGTCCTCCCCGGGTGGCCGCCCTGCCCTGCCGCCCCACCTTAGCGGCGATCCGCTGCGCTGCAACGCGGGGCGGCCGGCGACAGTTGCGATCCCCCAGGACGGCGCGGCCGCCCACCTCGCGGTGGCGACGCGATTTCGCCGCGATCACCCGCATTGTGCAGGACGATGTCGATGATCCTGAAGGCCATCGCGGGTGCCCTCGTCCTGCTCGTCGCCGCGCCCGTGGCGGTCTCCGCGGCGCTCTACGCCTTCGGCGACGGCCCCGCCGACTGGCGCGCCGCCGACCGCTCCAGCGCCGGACTGCTGCCGCCGGCGGAGGCGAAGCCGGAAGCGGTGGTGCGGGTGTTCGCCGCCCGCACGGTGCGCTGGCGCGGCATCTTCGCCGTGCACAGCTGGATCGTCGTCAAGGAGGCGGGGGCAGACGCCTACGAGCGCTGGGACTACACGGCGTGGGGCGAGCCGATCCGCCGGAACGGCTTCGTCGCCGACGGGCGCTGGTTCGGGCAGACGCCTGAACTCGTCTTCGCCGCCGATGGCGACGCCGCCGAGCGGCTGATCCCGCAGATCCGCGCCGCCATCGACGGCTACGCCCACCGCGCCCTCGGCGACTATCGCGCCTGGCCGGGACCGAACTCCAACACCTTCGTCGCCGCCGTCCTCGACGCGGTTCCGGAGATCGAGGCGACGCTGCCGCCGACGGCGATCGGCAAGGACTTTCCGCACGACGGCCGCTGGCTTGTGCCGGCGGCGGGCGGCACCGGCGTGAAGCTGCGGCTCGGCGGCTATGCCGGACTCAACGTCGGCTGGCTGGAAGGTGTCGAGATCGTCGTCCTCGGCAGCGTCGTCGGCCTCGACGTGCGCCGGCCGGCCCTGAAGCTGCCGGGCCTCGGCCGCATCGGCCTCTCCGCCACCGCCGTCGCCGGCGAGAGCTAGGCGCCCCGGGCCGTGGCGAGCGCCGTCTCGACCGCCATCCCGATCGACAGGATGCGCCGGTCACGGCCGCCGGCCCCGGCGATCATCAGCCCGACCGGCGCCGTGCCTGGCGCGTGGCAGGGCACCGTCAGCGCGCAGCCGTCGAGGAAGTTGATGAGGGTCGGGTTGCGGAGGATCAGGAGGTTCGCCGCGCCGTAGAGGGCGTCGTCGGCGACGAGCGGGGCGAGCGGCGGCGCCACCACGGGCACGGTCGGCAGCACCAGGGCGTCGAACGGCGCGATCTGCTCCTCGACGGTGGCGATCCACGCGGCCCGCGCGGCCAGCACGTCGATGTAGTCCGCGGCCGACATCGCCGCCCCGCGCTCGATGCGCAGGCGCACGCGCGGATCGTAGCGCTCGCCGTCGCGGGCGATGAGCGCCCGGTGGAACGCCCATGCCTCCGCCCCCGGCAGGCCGCCCTTTGCGTTGATCGCGGCGAGGCCGGCGAACTCCGGCACGGCGATCTCCGTGACGGTGGCGCCCGCGCGCGACAGCACCGTGAGGGCCGCGCCGAAGGCGGTGGCGACCGCCTCGTCCATTCCCTCCAGCGCCAGCGTCGTCGGCACGGCGAGCCGCAGGCCGGCGAGCGCCGCCGGCACGGGCGGCTCCGGCTCCTCCCCGGCCAGGACCGCGTCGAGGACGGCGCAGCAGGCGACGGTCGGGGCGAGCGGGCCGATCGAATCGAGGCTGGTCGACAGCGGCAGCGTGCCGCGTGCCGGGACCCGACGCGCCGTCGGCTTGAAGCCGGCGAGGCCGCAAAGCGCGGCCGGGATGCGCACGGAGCCGCCGGTGTCGGTGCCGATGGCGGCGGCAGCCATGCCGTCGGTGACGGACACCGCCGCGCCGGACGAGGAGCCGCCGGGGATGCGGCCGGTGGCGCGGTCGTAGGGGTTCAGCGGAGTTCCGGTGTGCGGGTTGAGGCCAAGGCCGGAATAGGCGAACTCGGTCATCGTCGTGCGGCCGACGAGGACGGCACCGGCGGCGAGGAGGCGCCGGACGATCTCGGCGTGACGGGTCGCGGGCGGGGCGTCCGCGAGCACGACGCTGCCGGCGCGGGTCGTCTCGCCGGCGACGTCGAAGAGGTCCTTGATCGAGATCGGCAGGCCCTCGAGGGGCCCGCGGGCCGCGTCGGCGCGCCGCAGCGCATCGGAGGCGCGGGCGGCGGCGACCGCGCGCTCGCCGGCGTGGGCCACGAAGACCCGGGCGCCTTCGCCCGCCGGATCGCGGGCCCGGGCGACGGCGGCCTCGGCGAGGGCTTCGGCCGAGGTGCGCCCGGACGCGAGAGCGGCGGACGCGGAGGCAAGGGTCTCGAGCATGACGGGCGGGTCCGGGAGCCGAATCGTCGGCGCCGGGCGCCGCCTGTCCTTCATGGCATCCGGCCGCGGCGCCGTCACGCGCCGCGGCCGCTGTGCTCCGTCCGCCCCGGCCAACGGGGAGTCGGCGATCCGCGGGGCAGCCCAGGCGGGTGGACATCTTGCTGTGCCCCGATCGTCCGGTGGCACGGGCGACCACTCGCGCGCCAGGGTGCCTTTCCCCCTCTCCGGCCGCCGACGTCAGACGCGCGCGGGCACCGTGGCGGCAGCGCCCCAGCTGAGGGCGACGACGACGATCTCCAGGATGCCGACCGTCACGTGAGGCCAGATGATCACGTCGGTGAAGTCGAACAGCCACGGCGACGCGGCGAGCAGGAGGCCGCCGAGGAGGTCGATGACGAGGTGGGCCCGGTACGGGATGACCTTCGCCAGCGAGAGTTCATAGCGGGTCAGCAGGCTGTACACGATGATGCCGGCGCCGAGGACCATCGGCACCATCTGGGCCGGGCCTCCCGTGGCGAAACCGAGCAGATAGGGGGCGAGGATGAGCAGCACGCCGACGAGATAGTCGATGACGGCGTGCGTTCTGGACGGGATCATGGGGCGTTCCTTGGATGGTGGACCCCCTCCGAACCGGAAGCCCGGGCGTGTGTTCCGCAGCTGGCGCGTGCGTTCCGCGGCTGGAAGGTGCGGCGCTGCCGCACGGTCGCACGCTGCAGCCGGAACCATGACCCCGGCCGACCGTTTGGCCCCCTGCGGGTCGCGCGCCCTCCAAGCCGGAGAGCCGAGAGGAACATGCCCGTCGGGCCGCCGGCAGGGCGGGCTGGGCCCCGCGCAGCAAACCCCACGCTGCAGGACGGCAAGGGCCGCGGCAGCCGCCCGGAGTGAGAGGTTCCAGATGGCGAACGCGAGCAGGAAGCACATGGGTGTCGGGGCGACCGGCAAGGGCGCCGGGGCCGGCGCGATGACCGAGGTCGAGCCGGAGGCGGTGCCGGAGAACATGCCGCTGTCCAACCGCGACAAGCAGCGCCATTCCGGGGAGCGCGGTCTCGATTCGAAGGCCGTGCAGACCGAGCAGTTACAGGATCACGCGGCCAACCGGCTGTCGGAACAGTGACGTTGATGGCGGCGGCCGGCCGGCCGCCGCCTGCCGCCGCGGGGGCGTGCGGAGGGGTCGGACCTTCTCCTGCTGCGTGACTTCGGGGCCAGCCAGAAGGACAAGGTCCGCCCGATGAACGAGCTCACGCTTCCGACCCCGGCGCGCCCACCGGACCAGCCGGCAGAACGGTCTGGCGATCGTGCGATGGCCCGCAGGCGCCACGCGATGCCCTTCGGCGCAGAGTGCGACGGCGACGGCGTCGCGTTCCGCCTGTTCGCGCCGCAGGCGGCGGCGGTGCAGCTTCTGATCGAGGGCGCGGCGCCGGTGTTGATGGACCGGGACGAAGCGGGTTGGCACAGCGTCCGCAGCGGCGGCTGCGCGCCCGGAACCCGCTACCGTTACCAGCTTCCGGACGGCCAGGCCGTCCCCGACCCCGCCTCGCGATTCCAGCCGGACGACGCCGCTGGCGCCAGCGAGGTGATCGACCCCGCAGCCTATCACTGGTCCGACGGCGACTGGCGCGGCCGACCCTGGTCGGAGGCGGTGGTCTACGAGATGCACGTCGGCGCCTTCACCGAGGAAGGCACCTTCCGCGCCGCGGCCGGTCGGCTGCCCCACCTCGCCGACCTCGGGGTGACGGCGGTGCAGGTGATGCCGGTCGCCGATTTCCCCGGCCGCCGCAACTGGGGCTACGACGGCGTCCTGCCGTTCGCGCCGGATTCCGCCTACGGCCGGCCGGAGGACTTCAAGGCCTTCGTCGAGGCGGCCCACCGGCTCGGCCTGATGGTGCTCCTCGACGTCGTCTACAACCACTTCGGGCCGGAGGCGAACTTCCTGCCGGCCTACGCGCCGCTGTTCACCGAGCGCCACGTCACCCCGTGGGGACCGGGCATCAACTTCGACGGCGAGGGGAGCGCCGGGATCCGGCGCTTCGTCGTGGAGAACGCCCTCTACTGGCTGACCGAGTACCACCTCGACGGCCTGCGCCTCGACGCCGTGCACGGTCTCCTCGACGACAGCGAGCCCCACATCCTCGAGGAACTCGCGGCTGCGGTGCGCGGCGCCACGGCCGGCCGCGTCGTGCATCTCGTCCTCGAGAACGAGGAGAACGAGGCCTCGCGCCTCGCGCCGGCCGGCGCCTTCACGGCGCAGTGGAACGACGACGCCCACCACGTGCTGCACACCGCCCTCACCGGCGAGGGCCTCGGCTACTACGCCGACTATCTCGGCCGCACCGACCTCCTCGGCCGGGCGCTCGCCGAGGGCTTCGCCTTCCAGGGCGAGACGATGGACTATCGCGGCTCGCCACGCGGCGAGCCGAGCGACGCGCTGCCGACGACCGCCTTCGTCGCCTTCCTGCAGAACCACGACCAGGTTGGCAATCGGGCGACCGGCGAGCGCATTGCGCTCCTCGCACCGGAGGCGGCGGTGCGCGCCGCGGCGGCGGTCTACCTGCTCCTGCCGCAGGTGCCGATGATCTTCATGGGCGAGGAATGGGGGACGGGGCGGCCGTTCCCGTTCTTCGTCGGCTTCGAGGGCGAACTCGCCGAGAAGGTGCGCGAGGGCCGGCGGCGCGAGTTCGCCCGCTTCCCCGCCTTCGCCGACGAGGCGGCGCGCGAGGCGATCCCCGACCCGGCGGCGGAGGCGACCTTCCTCTCGGCGAAGCTCGACTGGCGAGAGCTGGAGACGGAGCCGCACCGCGCCCATCTCGACCTCTACCGGCGTCTCCTCGCCGTGCGGCGGGCGGAGATCGTGCCGCGGCTCGGCGAGGGCGTGCGAGGCGGCCGCCACGCCGCGCTGGCCGACGGCGCCGTGCGGGTCGACTGGACACTCTTTGGCGGCGAGACCCTGCTGCTCGAGGCGAACCTGTCGCCGCGCCCGCTGCCGGGCCTCCCCGAGGCTCCCGGGCGCCGGCTGTGGCAAGAAGGCGCGGGCGAGGGCGGCGGGCTCGGCCCATGGGCCGTGCGCTGGAGCCTCTCGGACTGACGCCTCAGTGCCCCGTGTCGCGCCGGAAGCGGATGGCGACGTGGGCGCCCGCGGCGGCGTGGACGAGGGCCGCGACGATGCCGTCAAACGGCACGTCGGGCAGACGGCCAGAGATGCGGCGCGCCGCGCGGTCGACCTCGAGCGGCTGGCCCGTGCCGATGGCGACGGCCACCTGATGCCGCACCTCCTCGAGCAGTGCGTCCTCGTCCCAGTCGTGCCGGGACCGCTCGTCCTGGTGTTCGCTCACGTCTCCCCGCCGAACTCAATGGCCGCCTCGCGCGGCTTCTGGCGCTTCGTTGTCCCGCGGGCCGAACGCGCCCTCGGGTCCGGGCGCGCCCGGAAGGAAACGCATAACGGCGGTCAGCCGCACACGTTCCTCGCGGGCCTCCTGGCCAGTGACGGAGCGGCGGGGGAGTGAGGCCGACCGTTCCCGGGAGGCGGAGCGGACGCGGTGAACCTCTGCGGTGAACCAATGTCGCGAGCCGGCGTTCTGCGAACTGTTCCAAATCCTCTGGCGCCGGAGTGCTGGCATGCGGTTCACCGTCAACGGGAAACCCATCGATATCGACGTGGATGTCCGCACGTCGCTGCTCGATCTTCTTCGGGAACATCTCGGGCTGACCGGCACGAAGCTCGGCTGCAACCAGGGCGCCTGCGGCGCCTGCACGGTGCTCGTCGACGGCGAGCGCATCAATTCCTGCCTTGCCCTGGCGGTTCAGTACCAGGACCGCGACGTCACGACGATCGAGGGCCTCGGCACGGTCGGCGCCCTGTCGCCGCTGCAGGAGGCCTTCGTCGAGCACGACGGCTTCCAGTGCGGCTACTGCACGCCCGGCCAGATCTGTTCGGCGGTGGCGATGGCCGAGGAGCTGCGTCGCGGCGTGCCGAGCCACGTCACGCAAGACCTCGAGGGCACGATCCCGTTCAGCCGCGAGGAGATCCGCGAGCGGATGAGCGGCAATCTCTGCCGCTGCGGCGCCCACAACGGCATCGTCGCGGCCATCGAGGACGTCTACGGCGACACCGTCCAGGAGGCCGCGGAATGACTCCGTTCACCTACCAGCAGGCTTCCGACGCCGCCGACGCCATCGAGCGGGCGCAGAACGCGGGCGCCAAATATCTCGGCGGCGGCACCAACCTCGTCGACCTCATGCGCGAGACGATCGAGCGGCCCGCCGCCCTGGTCGACGTGACGGGCCTGTCGCGGTCGATCGCCGAGGACAACGACGGCGGCCTTCTCATCGGCGCCGCGGCCCGGAACACGGCCGTCGCCGAGCACGGCGTCGTCCGGGCGCGCTATCCGCTGCTCTCCCGCGCCATCCTCGCCGGGGCGAGCGCGCAGATCCGCAACATGGCGACCGTCGGCGGCAACCTCTTGCAGAGGACGCGCTGCGCCTACTTCTACGACGACGAGGGCTCGCGCTGTAACAAGCGGGAGCCTGCCCAGGGTTGCGACGCGATCGGCGGCTTCAACCGCAACCACGCGATCCTCGGGGCCTCGCCCGCGTGCATCGCCACCCATCCCTCCGACATGGCGGTGGCCCTCACGGCCCTCGATGCCGTGGTTCATCTGCGCGGCCCGGCCGGCGAACGCATGCTGCCGCTGACCGAGCTGCACCGCCTTCCCGGCGACCGGCCTGACCTCGAGACGACGCTCGAGCCGGGCGAGCTCATCACGGCCGTCGAGCTGCCGGCGCCGATGACGGGCAGCCGCTCCACCTACCGGAAGGTCCGCGACCGGGCGAGCTACGCCTTCGCCCTCGTCTCCGTCGCCGCGGTGCTGTCGGTGAAGGACGGCCGCGTCGCGGACGTGCGGATCGCACTCGGTGGCGTCGCCCACAAGCCGTGGCGCGCCGTCGCGGCGGAGGACGCGCTGCACGGCCAGCCGGCGACGGTGGCCAGCTTCGAGGCGGCGGCGGCAGCTGCCCTCGCCGAGGCGCAGCCCCTGCCGGGCAACGCGTTCAAGGTCGAGCTCGCACGGCGGACCATCGTCTCCGTTCTCACGGACCTTTCGGGAGAAGTCGCATGAGCATCCTCGACGACGCCAAGCAGCTCGTGCAGGGCGCCGCCCAGGCGGGGATGGAGAAGGCCGTGGCGGCCGCGCCCGACAGCTGGATCCCCGGCGGCGAGCCGGACCCGCTGCTGCGGCGGAAACACGGCCATGTCGGCCAGCCGCTCTCGCGGCTCGACGGGCCCCTCAAGGTCGCTGGCGCCGCGACATTCGCGGCCGAGTTCGCGATGGAGGGCATGGCCTACGCGTCCGTCGCGTGCAGCATCATCGCAAAGGGCCGCATCACGCGGATCGACACCGCGGCCGCAGAAGCGGCGCCCGGCGTCGTACTCGTGCTGACCCACCGCAACGCGCCGCGGCTCGAGCCGCTGCCGCTCTTCATGACGGCGCAGAAGGCCGCCGGCGGCGACAAGGTGCCAGTGCTGCAGGACGACCGCATCCACTGGAACGGCCAGCCGATCGCCGTGGTCCTGGCGGAGACGCAGGAAGAGGCCGACCACGCGAAGTCGCTGATCCGCGTCGACTACGCCGCCGAGGAGGCAGTGACGGACTTCGAGGCGGCGGCGGCGCACGGGACGAAGCCCGCTGCCTTCATGGGTCATCCGCTGCACGACGAGGTCGGCGACGCCGAGGCCGCGGTGGCGGACGCCCCGGTCCGGGTGGACGCGACCTACACCTCGCCGCCGCACAACCACAACCCGATCGAGCCGCACGCGGTGACGCTCGCCTGGCAGGGCGACACGCTCCGCATCCACGACGCCCAGCAGGCGGTGGCGCATGGTGCCTGGACGCTCGCCCAGGTGTTCGGCCTGCCGGAGGAGAACGTCGTCGTCACCTCGCCCTTCGTCGGCGGCGGCTTCGGCAGCAAGACGATCTGGCAGCACCACGTCATCGCCGCCATGGCGGCGCGGGTGGCGAAACGGCCGGTGCGCCTCCGCCTGTCGCGCGAGGACGTCTACCGCCTCGTCGGCGGGCGCTCGCCGACCCGCCAGCGGGTTGCCCTCGGGGCGACGGCGGAGGGGCGCCTCACTGCGCTCGTCCACACCGGCGTGACGGCGAAGACGCCGCACAACGTCATGCCCGAGCCCTTCATCCTGCCGACGCGCAGCGCCTACGCCACCGAGACGATGCTGCTCGACGTACAGCAGGTCGAGCTCGACATGCTGGGCAACACCTTCATGCGGGCCCCGGGCGAGGCGGTCGGCACATTTGCGCTCGAATCGGCGCTCGACGAGCTCGCCCACGCCCTCGGCATGGACCCCATCGAGCTGCGGATCCGCAACGAGCCGGAGAAGGATCCGGTCTCGGGCCTGCCCTTCTCGTCCCGCCACATCGTCGAGGCGTGGCGGGCCGGCGCGGAGCGCTTCGGCTGGAGCAAGCGTGACTCCCGTCCGGGCGCGCGGCGCGAGGGCGAGTGGCTGGTCGGCATGGGATGCGCGACCGCCACCTATCCCTACTACCGCATGCCGGGCGGTGCCGCCCGGCTGACGCTGACCGCCGACGGCCGGGCCACCATCGACATCGCCGCCCACGAGATGGGCATGGGGACGTCCACGGCGCAGACCCAGATCGCCGCTGACCGCCTCGGCCTGTCGATGGACCAGGTGCGCTTCAACTACGGCGATTCGACCCTGCCGGGCGTCGTGCTGGCGGGCGGGTCGCAGCAGACGGCGGCGATCGGCGCCTCGGTCGCCGCGGCCTACGACGCGCTCGTCGCCGAGCTCCTGAAGCTCGCCGGCAACGATTCACCTCTCGCCGGCCTCAAGGCCGACGAGATCGAGAGCCGCGACGGCGGTCTCTGCAAGCACGACGAGCCGGACCGCTTTGAGAGCTACGCCTCCATCCTCGCCCGTTCGCGCCGGGAGGAAGTCGTGGTCGAGGCGACGCCGTCGATGCCGCTCGAGACGCAGCACTGGTCGATGCACAGCCACGGCGCGATGTTCTGCGAGGTGCGGGTCAACGCCGTCACCGGCGAGCCGCGGGTGAGCCGCTTCCTCGGCTCGTTCGACTGTGGCCGCATCATCAACCCGAAGACGGCGTCGAGCCAGTTCCGCGGCGGCATCATCATGGGTCTCGGGCTCGCTTTGATGGAGGAGACGCAGTTCGACGCGCGGAAGGGCCGGATCCTCAACCCGAGCCTCGCCGAGTATCACGTGCCAGTGCACCTCGACGTGCCGGAGATCGACGTGATCTGGACCGACATCCCGGACCCGCGCGCCCCCGCCGGCGCGCGCGGCGTCGGCGAGATCGGCATCACCGGCACCGGCGCCGCGGTGGCGAACGCGATCTTCAACGCCACCGGCAAGCGCGTCCGCGACCTGCCGATCACCCTCGACAAGCTGATGGGGTGAGGCCGGCGCTGGGTGCTCCGCCGGCGACGGCGGAGCCGTCCCGGCGGCGGGGTGCTGGTCGGTCGGCTGCGCGACCCGGGCGCCGGGTCAGCGCGCGAGCGCGTCGCGCAGGCGGCGCAGCTGCGCGTTGATCTCGCCGAGCTCGGCGACGGACATGTCCGACCCGGCGAGCAGTGCGTTGTTGAGGCAGCGTGAGCGGGTCTTGAGGGCGCGGCCCGCGGCCGTGAGGGCGATGATGACCTGCCGCTCGTCGTCCGGATTGCGGGCGCGCTTCACGAGCCCGGCCGTCTCGAGGCGTTTCAGCAGCGGCGTCAGCGTCGACGATTCGAGCGCCAGCTCGTCGGCGATGTGGCCGACCGTCTGCTTGTCCTCCCGCCACAGCACGTTCAGCACGAGATACTGCGGATAGGTGAGGCCGAGTTCGTCGAGCAGCGGCTTGTAGGTGCGCTGGATCGCGATGCCGGTCGAATAGACGGCGTAGCAGAGCTGCTGGTCGAGAGGCACGGGCCCCTGGCTGTCGTCGTCCATCGCATACCCCGCGCCCTGCGCCGCAAATCCCCTGCGCCGCGAGGCGGCGCGCGGAAATACATATCGCGATAATTTTCCGCTCGACAAGCCTCGCGGCGTCGGCTAGTTCATATATCGCGATAACAAATATCGCGACATTGAACCCGGAGGCGATCGGACCCGAGCGAGCCGTCCAGACCGCTCCGGTCGCCCCACCCGCGGAGCGCCACCGGCGTTCCCACCGAGGAGACATGCCGATGTCCAAGAGCCTTCGCAGCTTCGCCGCCGCCGCCCTCGCCGCGACGGTCCTTGCCACCGCGGCGGCCGCCGACGACGCCCGTCCCGCCGCCACGCCCGGCAAGGTCTCCAATGTCGTGCTGGTGCACGGCGCCTTCGCCGACGGCTCTGGCTGGCGCGGCGTCTACGACGTCCTCACCGCCCGCGGCTACAAGGTGAGCGTCGTCCAGAACCCGCTCACCTCCTTCGCCGACGACGTCGCCGCGACGCGCCGGGTGCTGGAGCGCCAGGACGGGCCGGCGATCCTCGTTGGCCACTCCTACGGCGGCACCGTCATCACCGAGGCGGGCACCCACCCGAACGTGGCCGGCCTCGTCTACGTCGCCGCGTTCGCACCCGACGTCGGCCAGTCGACCGGCGACCAGTACGCCGAGATCCCGCCGCCGCCGGAGTTCGTCATCGACACTCAGGCCGACGGCTTTGGTTTCATCAACGGCCCGGCGTTCAAGGACGGCTTCGCCGGCGACACCAGCGACGCCGACGCCGCCTTCCTGCGCGACTCGCAGGTGCCGATCGCCATGGCGATCTTCGGCACCAAGGTCACCGAGGCGGCGTGGCGGACGAAGCCGAGCTGGTTCGTGGTGGCGACAGAGGACAGCGCCATCGACCCGAAGCTCCTGCGCGCGACGGCGAGCCGCATCGGCGCGGTCACCCACGAGATCGAGGGCAGCCACGTCGTCTTCCTGACGCAGCCGAAGGCGGTGGCCGACGTCATCGACGAGGCCGCCCAGGGCGCCGGCCGCTGACCGACCGGCCCTAGCCGGACCGAACGACCGCCGACCCGCCTCCGGGCCGGCGCACCCGAGCTCCCGCCCCGACCGTCGGACCCGCTCCGACCCGCTCCGCGCACGCGGAGCGGGACCGACCCGGTGCGCCCGGAGCCCTTTGCGAGAAGGATGTTTCGAGATGACGACCGAATTCATGTCGCCCGAAGACGCAGGCGCCTGCCGCCGTGCCGGTGGCGGCCCGGAGCGGCTGAGCACCGACCTGAAGGCCCGCTACGACTTCATCGTCTGCGGCGCCGGCGCCGCCGGCTCGGTTGTCGCCGCCCGGCTCTCCGAGAACCCCGCGGTCGACGTGCTCCTGATCGAGGCCGGCGGCAGCGACGAGGCCGAGACCGTGCTCGATCCGGCGCAGTGGCCGGCCAATCTCGGCAGCGACCGCGACTGGGGCTTCGTGGCGGAGCCGAACCCGCACCTCAACGGCCGCGCCCTGTCGATGTCGATGGGCAAGGGCCTCGGCGGCGGCTCCAGCATCAACGTCATGGTGTGGGCGCGCGGCCACCGCCGCGACTGGGACCATTTCGCCGCCGAAGCCGGCGATCCGGCCTGGGGCTACGATTCCGTCCTCGAGACCTACCGCCGCATCGAGAATTGGCAGGGCGCGCCCGACCCGCATTTCCGCGGCACCGGCGGGCCGGTGTGGGTGCAGCCTGCGGCCGATCCGAGCCCGGTCGCCCATGCGATGCTGGATGCGGCCCGCGAGCTCGGCATCCCGACCTTCGAGCACCCGAACGGGGCGATGATGGAGGGCCCCGGTGGCGCCGCCATCACCGACACGCTGGTGCGCGACGGCCGCCGCCACTCGCTCTACCGCGCCTATGTCCGGCCTGTCCTCGACAGGCCGAACCTGACGGTGGCGACCGGGACGCTGGTCCGTCGCGTCGTCTTTGAGGGCCACCGGGCGACCGGCGTCGAGGTGGTCCGCGACGGCGCGGTCTTCACCATCGGCGCCCGCGCCGAGGTGGTGCTGTCGATGGGGGCGATGCAGACGCCGAAGGTGCTGATGCACTCCGGCGTCGGCGACGAGGCGGAACTCGGCCGCGTCGGCATCCCGGTCCTGCAGCACCTGCCCGGCGTCGGGCGGAACCTCCAGGACCACGTCTCCTTCGGCTGCATCTGGGAGTACGCGGAGCCGCTCGCGCCGCGCAATTCCGGCAGCGAGGCGACGCTCTACTGGAAGAGCCGTCCCGACCTCGAGGCGCCGGACCTCCTGTTCTGCCAGGTCGAGTTCCCGGTGCCGAGCGACCGGACGGCGGCGCGCGGCGTGCCGGCGCACGGCTGGACGATGTTCGCCGGCCTCGCCCAGCCGGCGAGCCGCGGGCGGCTGCGCCTCACCAGCGGCGATCCGCTGGCGCCGCTCGCCATCGACGCCAACATGCTGTCGGAGCCCTCGGACATGCGCACCGCCATCGCCTGCGTCGAGCTCTGCCGCGAGCTCGGCAACGCCCGAGCCTTCCGGCCGCTCGTCCGCGGCGAGGCGATGCCCGGCAACCTCAAGGGCGCTGCCCTCGAGTGGTTCATCCGCGACGCCGCGGTGACCTACTGGCACCAGTGCGGCACCGCGCGGATGGGGCGGGACGAGATGTCGGTGGTCGATGGGGCGCTGCGCGTCTACGGGCTCGAGGGCCTCAGGATCGCCGACGGATCGATCATGCCGCGCGTCGCCACGGGCAACACCCAGGCGCCGTGCGCCATCATCGGCGAACGGGCCGCGGCGATGGTGCGCAAGGCGCACGGCCTCTGAACCGGTCAGATGGGCGACAACGGGGCCTCCGCCGACGGCGGAGGTCCGACCCGCGAGCGGGTGGCCGGCATGCCTGGCTCAGCGTGTCCGGGCGAGGGCGATGAAGGCCTTGAGGGCGGCCGACGGGTTGCGCCGGCCGGGATAGTAGAGACAGAGGTCGCCGAGCGGCGGCGTCCAGTCTTCGAGGAGGCGCGTGAGCCGGCCCTCGGCGATGTCGTCCCGGACGTTCTGCTCGAGAAAGAGCCCGATGCCGAGGCCCTCGAGGACGACGGCGCGGGCAAGGCTCGCCTCGTCGAGGGTCACCGGCCCCGCCACGTCGACGAGGGCCGTCTCCCCGTCCTTCTCGAAATGCCAGCGCAGCAGCGCCCCGTTCGGCAGCCGGACGCGGACGCAGGCATGGCCGAGAAGGTCGGCGGGCGTCGATGGCGTGCCGTGCGCACGGAGATAGGCTGGCGCGGCGACGACGGCGTAGCGCTGCAGCCGGCCGAGCGGGACGGCGATCATGTCGGCGGGCACGAGGTCGGCCCGGCGGACGCCGAGGTCGAAGCCGTCGGCGACGATGTCGACCAGCCGCCCCTCGGTGACGAGGTCGATGTGCACCCCCTCGTGGCGGCGGAGGAATGTCACGACGAGCGGCGCGATGATCTCGCGCGCCCCGGCCGCGAAGGCGTTGATGCGCAAGGTGCCGGACGGGGTCGACTGGTGGGAGCGAGCGGCGTCCATGGCGCCGTGGATGTCCTGGAGCGCCGGCGCCACCTGGGCGACGAAGGCACGGCCGGCCTCCGTCAGGGCGACGCTGCGGGTGGTGCGGTTGAAGAGCCGCACGCCGAGCTTCGCCTCGAGCTTCGCCACGGCGTTGCTCAGCGCCGTCGTCGAAAGGCCGAGGGAGAGCGCCGCGGCGCGGAATGAGCCGTGCCGGGCGATCGCGACGACCGCGTCGAGTTCGGCAAGCCCGGGGCGATACATGGGATCATCCCTCTTCTCGAAATGATGCGTCCAGCTTTGTCTCGCTTATCGGGACGGATGTCGAAGCCTAAATCGTCGGACAGCGAGACATCGAACCCTCGAGGAGACCGACATGACGCTGCCGACCGCCCTTCGCACCTTCTTCGCCGCCGACGGGGACAGCTCCGGCGCCGCCCCGCTCGGCGCCTTCGCCCCTGACGCCGTCGTGCGCGACGAGGGCAAGACGCACACCGGACACACCGCCATCGAGGCGTGGTGGACGGCCGCCAAGGCCGCGTACCACCACACGGCCGAGCCGCTCGAGACGGCCGACGAGGGCGACCGCACGCGCGTCCGCGCCCGCGTCAGCGGCGACTTTCCCGGAAGTCCCGCCATCCTCACCTTCGCCTTCCGGACCGAGGGCGGCCTGATCACCCACCTGGAGATCGGCGCATGACCGGCTTCCTGGAGTTCGCTGGCAAGACCGCCCTCGTCACCTCCGGCACCCGCGGTGCCGGCGCGGCGACCGCCGCGCTCCTCAAGGACCTCGGCGCGCGGGTGATGACCTCGGCCCGCTCCCGGCCTGACGATGCGGACGATCTCTTCGTCGCCGCCGACCTCACCACCGCCCACGGCTGCGAGCGGCTCGCCGCCGCCGCGCGCGAACTCGGCGACCTCGACATCCTCGTCCACATGCTCGGCGGCTCCTCGGCCCCGGCGGGCGGCTTCGCCGCCCTCGGCGACGGCGAATGGGCGCGCGAGCTCGACCTCAACCTGATGCCCGCCGTGCGGCTCGACCGCGCGCTGGTGCCGGCCATGGCCGCGCGCGGGCGCGGTGTCGTCGTCCACGTCACCTCGATCCAGGCGCGGCTGCCGCTGCCGGAGGCGACGACAGCCTACGCGGCAGCGAAGGCGGCGCTGTCGACCTACAGCAAGAGCCTCTCCAAGGAGGTCTCGCCGAAGGGGGTGCGGGTGGTGCGTGTGTCGCCGGGGTGGATCGCCACGGAGGCCGCCGGCCGACTGGTGGAGCGGGTCGCCGCCGAGGCCGAGGTCGGCTCCGAGGAGGCGCAGGCGATGATCATGCGCTCGCTCGGCGGCATCCCGCTCGGCCGCCCGTCGACGCCCGAGGAGGTGGCGAACCTCGTCGCCTTCCTCGCATCCGACCGCGCGACGAGCATCGCCGGCGCCGAATTCGTCATCGACGGCGGAACGATCCCGACGGCGTGAAGGGCGGCGGTCCGTGCCGCGCTATCCCCGCGCCGCGTGCGCCGTCGCGAGGGCGTCGCGGAGGACCCTGTCGATGCGCGCGTCGCCCATCTGGGCGACGTTGAAGCGCATGAAGTCGCCGGCGCTCTGGCCGGCGCTGAAGACGTTGCCGGGGGCGAGAATGACGTCGTGCCGCAACGCCTCGCGGGCGATCGCCGAGGCGTCCGCCCCGTCCGGCAGGCGGCCCCACAGGTAGAAGCCGCCGCGGGGCGTCACCCACACGTCGATGCCGAGAGCGGCGAGCCGCCGGGCGACGTCGCGCCGGGCGGCCGACAGGCGGCGGCGCAGCGCCTCCATGTGCCGCCGGTAGCCCGTGTCCATCAGGCCGTCGTGGATCAGCCGGACGGCGGCGGGGCTGGCGCCGCCGAAGTTGGTGGCGACCTGCAGGTCGACCATCGCCTCGATCCACTCGGGCCGCGCCGCCACGTAGCCGCAGCGGACCGAGGCGGACAGCGTCTTCGAGAAGCTCCCGATGCGGATGACGTTGACGAGCCCGTCGAGGGCGGCGAGCCGCACCGATGGCTCCGGCTCGAACTCGGAGAAGATCTCGTCCTCGACCACCACGAGCCCGCGCGCCGCGGCGGCGTTCAGCACCCGGTGGGCCGTCTGGGCAGAAAGGGTGGCGCCAGTCGGATTGTGGATGGCGGCGTTGGTGACGTAGAGGCGCGGCTGCTCGGCAGCGAGCACGTCGGCGAAGCGGGCGGCGTCTGGCCCCGCCAGCGTGTAGGGCGCCGAGACGATCCGGACGCGGTGGGCCTGCAGCAGGGCCTGGAAGTTGAAGTAGCAGGGGTCGTCCACCAGCACCGCGTCGCCCGGGCGCAGCAGGAAGCGGCAGACGAGGTCGAGCGCCTGCGAGCCGGAGGGCGTGATCAGGATCTGCTCTGGGTCGATCGCGAGCCCGTCTGCCGCGCCGCGCCGCGCCAGCAGCTGCCGCATCGGCAACCAGCCGCGGGCGTTGCCGTAGTCCGCCAGCAACCCGTCGTCGGCGCGGGCGAGCGCGCGCAGCGACCGCCGCAGGATGGCGTTCGGCATCCAGTCGGCTGGCAGCCAGCCGCAGCCGGGCTTCAGGGTTTCAGGGGCGGCATCCAAGGACTGCCGGGAAACCCAGAGCGGATCGACGGCCCGGTCCGCCCGAACGGGCAGCGCGTTCACCGCCGGCGTCACGGCCCCCGCCGAGGCGTAGAAGCCGGCGCCCGGCCGCGAGACGACGGCGCCTTCCGCCACCAGCCGGTCATAGGCCTCGACGACGGTGGAGGGCGACACCGAAAGGGTCGCGGCGAGCCGGCGGATCGACGGCAGGCGGTCGCCGCGGGCGAGCGCCCGGTCCGCGATGCGCGCGCGGATCGCCTCCATCACGGCGCCGGTCCTCCCCTCGATCCTCGCCATGAGTCCTCACCGTCACTGTATGGGTTCCGCCAGCATACAGTTCGGCGCGAACCGTCGCGACCGTTTCTGGAGTGCGCGTCGGGTGGGGCCTATCGGTCGCCCCTCTCGACGGAAGGAACGGGCGCATGGACCGCGGGTCGAAGGGGTGGGGCAGCGGGCTCCTCGGCGTGGTGATCTTCTCCGGCTCGCTGCCGGCGACGCGGCTTGCCGTTGCCGGCTTCGACCCGACCTTCCTCACCGGCGCCCGCGCCGTCATCGCCGCGCTGCTCGGCGCCGGCCTCCTCGTCCTGCTCCGCGAGGCGCGCCCCGCGCGGGCCGACCTCGGTCCGCTGGTGGTCGTCGCCCTCGGCGTCGTGGTGGGCTTCCCGCTCCTGACGGCCCTCGCGCTCCAGCACATGACGGCGGCCCACTCGATCGTGTTCGTGGGCCTCCTGCCGCTCGCCACCGCGATCTTCGGTGTGCTGCGCGGCGGGGAGCGGCCCCGGTTGCCGTTCTGGATCTTCTCGATCCTCGGCAGCCTCTCCGTCGCGGGCTTCGCCCTGTCGCGGGGCGGCTCGGGATCGATCGTTGGCGACATGCTGATGGTCGCCGCCATTCTCGCCTGCGGCCTTGGCTATGCGGAGGGCGCCGTGCTCTCCCGCCGCCTCGGCGGCTGGCAGGTGATCTCGTGGGCGCTGGTGCTCGCCCTTCCGGCGATGGCCCTCGCCGCCCTGTGGACGCTGCCCGACAGCGTCCGCGACGTCGACGCGCCGGCCTGGCTCGGCCTCGCCTACGTCTCGGTGTTCAGCATGCTGGTGGGGTTCGTCTTCTGGTACCGCGGCCTCGCCCTCGGCGGCATCGCCAAGGTGGGCCAGCTGCAGCTGCTGCAGCCCTTCTTCGGGCTCGCGCTCGCCGCACTCCTGCTCCACGAGCCCGTCGCCCCCGCCATGGTGGCGGTGACGGCGGTCGTGGTGCTCTGCGTCGGCGGGGCCAAGCGTTTCGGCTGACGGGGCCGAAGGTCCGGTTGAGGCGGCTAGACGACGAGGTACTGCGTCAGCCGCTGCGGATCGCCGCCGACATCGGCCAGCGTGCCGGACCAGCCGATGCGGCCGCGCTCGATGACGTAGAAGCGGTCGACGAGCGCGGCGAGGTGCTTGACGTGCTTGTCGACGATCAGGATCGACTGCTTCAGGGCGCGCAGGCGCTTCAGGCAGACCCAGATCTGGTCGCGCACCACCGGCGCGAGGCCCTCGGTCGCCTCGTCGAGGATGAGAAGCTCCGGGTTCGTCATCAGGGCCCGACCGATCGCCAGCATCTGCTGCTCGCCGCCGGACAGCAGGTTGCCGTGCGCGTGGCGGCGCTCGGCGAGACCGGGGAAGAGCTCGTAGATCCGCTCGAGGGTCCACGGATCCGCGCGCCCGGCCCGGTTCGCCGCGGTGACCAGGAGATTCTCCTCGGCCGTTAGGTTGGGGAAGATCTGCCGTCCCTCCGGCACGAGGCCGACCCCGGCGCGGGCGACGCGCGCGGCCGCGCGGCGCGGCAGCGCCTGGCCCTTGAAGCGGACCTCGCCGCCCCAGGCGGGCAAGAGGCCCATCACCGTGCGGATCGTGGTCGTCTTGCCCATGCCGTTGCGGCCCATCAGGCAGATCGCCTCGCCCGCCCCGATCTCGAAGGACAGGTCGAACAGCACCTGCGCCTTGCCGTAGCCGCCCGACAGACCGCGGACCTCCAGCATCAGTCGTCCTCTCCGAGGTAGGCGTCGCGAACGGCGGGATGGCTGCGGATCTGGTCGGGTGTGCCGACGGCGATGACCGCGCCGCGGACGAGGACCGTGATGCGGTCGGCGAGGCCGAACACCGCCTCCATGTCGTGCTCGACGAGAACGACCGTGGTCTTTCCCTTCAGGGCCCGCAGCGCCGCCGTCATGGTGCGGCTCTCCTCGGGTCCGAGCCCGGCCATCGGCTCGTCGAGCAGCACCAGCTTCGGCGTGCCGAGGAGGGCGATCGCGAGCTCGAGCTGGCGCTGCTCGCCGTGGCTGAGATTGGCGACCGGCTCGTCGGCGCGGCGCTCTAGGCCCGCCCGCGACAGGGCGGCGCCCGCGATGGCGAGGAGGCGCGGGTCGCGCCGGACGGGTGGCCAGAGGCGGAAGCCGTGGCCCTCCCTGGCGGCGGCGCCGACCAGCATGTTCTCGAGCACGGTGAGGTCGCGCGCGAGGGTCGTGATCTGGAACGAGCGGGCAAGACCGCGGCGGGCGCGGGCGTGCGGCGGCAGGTGGGTGATGTCCTCGCCGGCGACGCGGATCGCGCCGGCGTCCGGGGCGAGCTCGCCGAACAGCTGGCAGATGAGCGTCGTCTTGCCGGCGCCGTTCGGTCCGATGACGGCGTGGAGCTCGTTCTCGGCGACCGTCATCGAGACGTCCGCGGTGGCGCGCAGGCCGCCAAAGGACTTCTCCAGGTGGGAGACCTCGAGGGCGGCGGTCATCGGCCCCTCCGGACGAGGAGGCCGACGAGCCCGCCGCGCGCCCACAGCACCACGGCGATCAGGAACAGGCCGAACCAGAAGTGCCAGTAGATGGTCAGCGAGCCGAACACCTCCTCGATGAGGAGGAAGACGGCCGCCCCCACCAGCGGGCCGGCGAGCGTGCCGACGCCGCCGAGGATGATCATGAACAGGAGTTCGCCCGATCGCGACCAGCTGATAATCTCCGGAGTGACGAAGGTCGAGAAGTTGGCGTTGAGGAAGCCCGCCAGGCCGCAGAGCACGCCCGCGACGACATAGGCGACGAGGCGGTAGCGGTAAGGGTCGAAGCCGACGGCGACGGCGCGCCGTTCGCTCTCCTTGGCGGCCGCCAGCACGAGGCCGAAGCGCGAGGCGCGCAGCAGGACGAGAAGGGCGAGGCCGAAGGCCAGGGCGGCGAGCGTCACGTAGTAGAGGACGAGGCGGTCGTCGAGGTCGAGCGGCGCCGGGAACTGGCTGCGCATGTCGATGGTGAGGCCGTCGTCGCCGCCGTATTCCTCGAGGCCGATCATCAGGAAGTAGATCATCTGGGCGAACGCCATGGTGATCATGATGAAGTGGACGCCGCGGGTGCGCAGCACGACGAGGCCGCTGAGGAAGGCCCACAGCCCGCTGAGGCCGAGGGCGAGGCCGAGCTGGGTGAAGCCGTCCTCGACGCCGTGGTAGGCGGCGATGCCGACCGCGTAGCCGCCGATGCCGAGGAAGGCCGCGTGGCCGAAGCTGACGAGCCCGGCGACGCCGACGAGGAAGTTGAGGGAACTCGCTGCGAGCGCGAGGATCAGCGCGCGGTTGATCACGTCGATCCAGAACGGCGCACCGGCGAGGGTGAGCAGGGTCGGGGCGGCGGCCGCCGCCGCGAGCAGGACGAGCGTCAGGCCGCTGTCGAGGGTGAGGCGGCGCGCCGGCAGGGTCACTGGTGGTGGCGCGGCGGCCGCTGAGATCGGCGCAGACATCGGCGCAGACATGGGGGTGCTCCCTGTCGCCCGCCCGCCACGCGTCAGCGCGTCGCCGGCGGGAACAGCCCCGCGGGACGGAAGACGAGGACGACGGTCATCGTGAGGTAGATGAGGATCGATGCGAGCGCCGGGCCCGCGGCGGAGGCGAAGCTCGGCGAGACCAGTGCGCCGAGAATGGTCGGGAGGTAGGCCCGGCCGAGGGTGTCGACGAGCCCGACGCCGAGGGCGGCGATGAAGGCGCCGCGGATGGAGCCGACGCCACCGACGATGATGACGACGAGGGCGAGGATGACGATCTGGTTGCCCATGCCGATCGAGGTGCCGGTGACCGGGGCGACGAGCATGCCGGCGAGGCCGGCGAGCACCGCGCCGATGCCGAACACGAGGGCGAAGACGAGCCGCGTCTCGACGCCGAGGGCGCGCGCCATCGGCTCGTTCGAGGCGGCCGCCCGCACCAGCATGCCGGCACGGGTGAACGAGATGACGACCCACAGGAGAGCCGCCACCGCGAGCCCGACCGCCACGACGAACAAACGGTAGGCCGGCAGGACGACGCCGCCGATCCCGACCTGGCCCGACAGCATCTCCGGAAGCGGCACCGAGAGCCCCTCCGGTCCCCACAGGTACTTCACGGCGGTGTCGAAGCAGAGGATGAGGCCGAAGGTGGCGAGCACCTGGTCGAGGTGGTCGCGGGCGTAGAGGCGCCCGGCCACGGCCCACTCGACCGCGAGGCCGACGATGAAGGCCGCCGGCAGGCCGGCGAGGAGACCGAGGAAGAAGGACCCGCTCTCGATCGCCACCGTCGCCGAGACGTAGGCGGCGACCATGTAGAAGGCGCCGTGGGCGAGGTTGATGAAGTTCATGATGCCGAAGACGAGCGACAGGCCCGCGGCGAGCAGGAACAGGATCAGCCCAAGCTGCAGTCCGTTCAGGACCTGGTTGGCGAAGAGTATGGGATCCATCGGATCGTCCCGGCCTTGAGGTGGGGAGCGGGTCGCCGGGCGCGGCTCGGCCGCGCCCGGCGGGCGGCTCAGCCGGAGAGCTTGCACTCGCCGATGTAGGGATCGGGCGTGTTCTCGAGCACGATCTCGCCCGCCTTCAGGGTCCAGCGGCCGGCGTCGTCGACCACCACCTCCTGGGCGTAGTAGCGGTCGATCGGAAAGTTGTTGGCGCCGAGGGTGTAGCGGCCGCGCACGGACTCGTAGTTCGCCGCCTTCAGCATCTCGCGCACCTTGGCGGTGTCGGAGACGTCTCCGCCCGCCTGTTCGACGGCGGCCTTGATGTAGGGAATGAGGTCGTAGGCGGCGGCGGCGTAGTTCGACGGCAGGCGGCCGTACTTCTTCTCGAAGTCGGCGACGAAGCGCTTGTTCACCGGGTTGTCGAGGTCGGGCGACCAGTAGTCCGCCGCCTCCGTGCCGATGACGCCCTGCACGCCCGCCTCCTTGAGGCGCGGCAGGGCGATCTGGTCGACGGTGTAGACGCTGTAGAGCTTCACCTCGCCCGAGAGACCGGCCTGGTCGTACTGGCGGGCGAAGGCGGCGGCCGCGCGGCCGGGATAGAAGACGAAGAGCGCGTCGGCGCCACTTGCCCGCACCTTGGCGAGCTCGGCCGAGAAGTCGAGCTGCGGATCCTCGCCCCACTTGGTGAAATCCTGGCCGGCCAACTCGCCGGCGAAGGTGCGCCCGACGCCGGCGACCATGTCCTTGCCGGCGGCGTAGTTCGGCGCCATCGCGTAGAGCTTCTTGACGCCGTCCTTGTTCATCACCGCGCCGAGCGCCATCGGCACCATGTCGTTCTGGCCGCGCATCGAGAAGAAGTTCTCGTTGCACAGCTTGCCGGCGATGTCCGACGGGCCGGCATTCGTCGAGATGAAGATCTTGCCGGAATCGAGGATCGGCCGCCGCGCCGCCAGAAGCACGTTCGACCAGTTGAAGCCGGCGATGATGTCGACCTCGTCCTGGTTGAGGAGCTTCTCCGCCTTCTGCTTGCCGAGCTCGGGCTTCGCACCGTCGTCCTCGATCACGAGCTCGATCGGCTTGCCGGCGATGGTGCCGCCGACGTGCTCGACGGCGAGGTTGACGGCATCGACGACGTCCTGGCCGATCACCGCCGAGGGTGTCGTCAGGGTGGTGACGAGGCCGATCTTGACTGAATCTGCCGCGAGAGCGGGGCCGGCGGCGAGCGCCGCCACGGCGGCGGCGATGAGGGTGCGCTTCACGGCTGTTCCTCCGTCTGGATGGTGCTGGGGGCCACCGTCACCCGGCGGTTTTGGACATTTCGGGGTGCGAGCGAGCCGTCGCGGCGGCGAAGGCGCGTTGCCGCCGCTGTGGGGCGCCTCACGCCGCGTCTCCCGCGAGGGGCACCGGCATCTTCAGGATCGCCTGACGGTCGATCTTGCCGGTGCCGGTCTTCGGCAGCTCGTCGACGAAGACGACGATCCGCGGATACTTGTGAGGGAGCAGGGTCGTCTTCACGTAGTCCTGCAACACGCGGGTCAGTTCGCGCGGGTCGGCATCGGGCTGCCGGAGGGCGACCACCGCCTTCAGGGTGGTGCGGCGGTCGGGCAACTCGATCGCGGCGACGGCGCATTCCTTGACCGCCGGGTGTTCGGCGAGACAGAGCTCCACCTCGAGCGGATAGACCCACTGGCCCGACACCTTGACGAGGTCGTCGGCGCGGCCGCGGAAGAAGTAGAAGCCGTCCTCGTCGCGCACGAAGCGGTCGCCGGTGTAGATCCAGCCGTCCTCGCGCATCGTCTCGGCGGTCTTGTCCGGGCGGTTCCAGTAGGTCGGCGCGTTGGAATCGCCGCGCACCCAGAGAATGCCCTCCTCGCCGTCGGCGACGGCGGCGCCGGCCGGGTCTCGCAGGGCGATCTCGTAGCCGGGAACGCGCCGACCGGCGGCCCCGAGCTTCTTCGCCTCGGGCGTGTTCGACAGGTAGATGTGCAGCACTTCCGTCGAGCCGAGGCCCTCGACGATCTCGAGGCCGGTCATCGCCTTCCAGGCGTTGAAGACGTCGGCCGAGAGGATCTCGGCGGCCGAGACGGCGAGCCGCAGCGACGAGAGGTCGGCGGACGCCGCCTCGGCCGACTTCGTCAGGGCGGTGTAGAGGGTCGGCAGCCCGAACAGCACCGTCGGCCGGAAGCGGGTGACGGCGTCGAAGACGGCTGCCGGTCGCGGCTGGCCCGGCAGCAGCAGCGCGGCGGCACCGGCCGCGAAGGGGAACGTGACGGAATTGCCGAAGCCATAGGCGAAGAAGATCTTCGGCACCGAGAAGCAGACGTCGTCCGGCCCGAGCTGCAGGATCGCCTCCGAATAGGAGGCGACGGTGTAGGCCATGTCGTGGTGGAGGTGGACGATCCCCTTCGGCCGGCCGGTGCTGCCGGAGGAGTACATCCAGAATGCCATGTCGTCGCGGTGCGTGTCGGCCGCGGCCAGCGTCGACGGCTGGCCCGCCAGCCGGTCGGCGAGGGTCTCTGCGCCGGCGAGGCCGGCGGGGCATGGACCGTTGGCGACGAGGATGCTGGAAAGGTCGGTGCCTGCCGTCGTCGACGGCCCGAAGTGCTCGGCGAAGACAGCGTCGGTGACGGCAATGCGGGCGCCGGAATCCTGCAGGTAGAAGCGCAGCAGCTCGGGCGGCGTCAGGGTGTTGACGAGGATCGGCACCGCCCCGATGCGCAGGGCCCCGAAGACGGCAGCCGGATAGACGGGGGTGTCGTCGAGGAAGAGCACGATCCGGTCGCCCTTGCCCGCCCCGAGCGACAGCAGGGCGTGGCCGAACCGGCAGGCGTCGGCGGCGAGCTCGGAATAGGTGCGCTCGCCCGCCGGCCCGACGACGGCTGTCCGGTTGCCGTGGCCGCGGTCGAGGTTGTCGAACAGGATGGCGCTGGCGTTGTAGCGCTCGGGAACCGCGAACCCGATCTCGCGCGCGGCCGCGCCGTCGCGGGGCACCGCGTCGCGGATCGCCGCGGCCGGCGCCGCCGCCTCGGCGACGATGTCGATCGTCATGGCGTGCTGATCCTTGTTGCTTGTCAGGCCGTTTCGTCCGGCCGGTACCGGTCAGGCGGCGGCGACGGGGCGCTCGGCCTCGTAGCGGGCCATGAATCCCGGCGACATCTGGCGGAGGCGCTGGTCGTCGATCCGGCCCGAGCGGGTGATGTAGCTGCGGGCGAGATCGATCGGCGCGAGCCGCATGTGCTCGGGGAAGTGCTCGTACCAGTCAGCCGAGGTGCGGGCGGCGCGGACGAGCTTCTCCACCACCGGCCGCCGCTCCGCCTCGTAGCGCTTAAGGCCGGACCGTAGGTCGCCCGGGGTCTCGTCGAGCGCCTTCACGAGGGCGATGACGTCCTCGAGCGCGAGGCGCGTGCCGGAGCCGATCGAATAGTGCGCCGTCCGGAGCGCGTCGCCGACGAGCACCATGTTGCGGTGCGACCAGCGCTCGTTCCAGATCCAGGGGAAATTGCGCCAGGCCGACTTGTTGGCGATGAGCGGGTGCCCGTCGAGGACCTCGGCGAAGATCGCCTCGCAGCGCGCGCGGGCGTCGTCCGGGGCCAGTTGGTCGAAGCCGGCGCGCAGCCAGGTCGCGCGGTCGCACTCGACGATGAAGGTGCTCATCTCCGGCGCGTAGCGGTAGTGATGTGCGTTGAAGGTGCCGTCCACCGTCTCGATGAACGTCTGCGTCAGCGTCTCGAAGCGCTTCGTCGTGCCGAACCAGGCGAACTTGTTGTCGAGGTAGCTCACGGATGTGCCGAAATCACCCTCGAAGCTGCGCCGGACGAGCGAATTGACGCCGTCTGCGGCGACGATGAGGTCGAAGTCTGCAAGCCCCTCCAGCGACAGCAGCGGTGTCGAAAAGCGCGGCACCACCCCCACGGTGGCGAGCCGGCTCTGCAGCAGTTGCAGCAGGTGCAGACGGCCGATCGCCGAGAAGCCGACGCCGTCGATGGTGACGCTCTCCCCACGGTGAACGAGCGTCATGTCGCGCCAGCTCTCCATCTCCGCGGCGATGAGGTCGGCTGTGTCGGGATCGTCGAGGCGCAGGAAGTCGAGCGCGCGGTCGGAGAACACGACGCCGAAGCCAAAGGTCGAGCCGGCGGCGTTCTGCTCGAACAGCACCACCTCGGCCTCGGGATGCCGGCGCTTCCAGAGATAGGCGAAGTAGAGCCCGGCGGGGCCTCCGCCGAGAACCGCGATGCGCATGGCGCCTCCTGATGCTTCCTCTGCGCCCCGTTGCCGGTCGGCTTCGACCGCTTGGCCGGGGGTCTGATTTTTGCGTATGATACAAATCATTGCGCACTGTGCAATAGGTGCCTGCGCGGAAAGTGGCGCGCCCGGGAGGACGAGGATGTTCGAGAACCGCCTGACGGTGGAGTGGGGGGATTGCGACGAGGCCGGAATCGTCTTTTATCCCAACTACTTCTATTGGCTTGACTGCACCTTCCAGCGTCTGCTGCGCAGCCGCGGCCTGAGCCAGCGCGAGCTCACCCGCCGCTTCGGGGGCGTGACGCCGCTCGTCGACGTCGGCGCCACCTTTCGTCGGCCGGCGCGCTATGACGACGAACTCGCGATCAGCGCGGAGATCACAGAGTGGCAGGAGCGGCGGTTCAAGCTGTGCTATCGGGTGACGCGCGACGGGGATCTCGTCGCGGAGGCCTTCGAGGTTCGGGCATGGGCACTGATCGACGCGGACGGACGGGCACGCGGCGCCCCGATCCCGCCCGAACTCAAGGACCTCCTGAGCTGACCGCCGCCGACGAGGCCGACGAGGGGCGGGAAGCAAACGCCCGCGGCGGGATCCAGTCGCTCGACGCGGCGCTGTCGGTTCTGCGGGCGCTTGCCGGATTCGCCGGCCCGGTGACGCTGACCGACATCGCGCGCGCCACCGGCATGCCGGCGAGCAAGGTGCACCGCTACCTCGCGAGCTTCATCCACGCCGGTTTCGTGGTGCAGCGCGAGCGGTCCGGCCGCTACGACCTCGGGCCGTTCGCGAGCGAGTTCGGCCTCGCCGCCCTCGCCCGCAACGACTTCGTCAACCGGGCGGCGGACGGGCTCGAGGAACTCAGCCGGGAGACCGACCTCACCTCGCTCCTCACCGTCTGGGGCAACCGCGGCGCGACGGTCGTGCGCTGGCAGCGCGTGCCGAGCTTCACCGTCACCTCGCTCGGTCTCGGCAGCACGCTGCCGCTGCTCACCTCGGCGAGCGGCCGCGTCTTCCTCGCCTTCCTGCCGCGCCGGCTGACCGAGAGTCTGCTGCACCTCGAGGTCGAGCGCGCGCTCGCAGCGGGGATCGAATGGCCGGACGTGGCACCGCGCGAGGACAGCATCGCCGCCCTCATCGCGGAGACCCGGGCGCGCCGCTACGCCAGCGTCGACGGCCGCTTCGTGCCGGGGCTGCGCGCGGTCGCCGCACCGGTGACCAACTGGCAGGGCGAAGCGGAGGTGGTCGTCACCCTCATCGGCACGGAAGAGGCGATCCTCGCCTCCGACAGCACGGCCCGCCGACACCTGTCGGCGTTCGCCCGCCGACTTTCGGTGCCGCGCTCCGAGGACTGAGCCGACGCCGGTTCAGGCGCGCCGGAGCGAGCGCTTCGCTGGCCCGGGACCCGCGTCCGGCGGCGCCTCGTCCGTGTGGACGAGCTTCACCCGGGCGAGCCAGTCGTCGATCAGCCGCCGGTACTCCTCGGCATCGTTCTGCCAGATGCGGTTCGTCGCCATGCCGCGCAGGAGGTTGAGCGTGAGGCGCAGATCGGTCTCCGTCCGCGCCTGGTCGTAGCCAGCCCGCACGAGCGCCTCGAGCCAGGTGTGGCGCAGGCCGTCGTGGAAGCGCTGCAGCACCGGGTGGATCTTGGCGAACAGTGCCGGATCGCTGCGCGCGGCGAGGACGACCTCGAGGGCGGCGATGAACGGCCAGTCGAAATAGATCGACAGACAGTCGTCGATATAGTCGCGGAGGGGGTCGCTCGAGCGGCTGGCCGCCTCGGCGCGCTGCTGGCCGAGTTCGGCGCAGCGCTCGTAGACGTAGGCGGTGGCCGCGATCACGAGGTCGGCCTTGGTGGGGAAGTGATGCACCCGCGCGCCGCTGGTCACGCCGGCCCGGGCGTCCACCTGGGCCGTCGTCAGCCCCGCGTAACCGCACTCGAGCAGCACGTCGATGGTGGCGAGCAGCAGCTTCTCGCGGGTCTCGCGGCTGCGCGTCTCCTGCGTCCGTCGCGGCAGCCGATCGGGTCTTTCGTCCAGCACGCACGTATCCTCGTTCTGCCGCCATCATAGCCTCTGCCGCCCCGTCCGCATGCCCGAGATCGGCGTTTGAGAACGGTTCGAAGCGCTTGACAAAACATACCGGCTGATCGGTATATAACGAAGCCCCCGGAAAGGGGCGGGTCGAAAACAAGAAATCACCCGGGATGGAAACCGCCGGCCGAACGCCGGGCGCCTCGCCTGCGCCCTGCGGCGACCGGCACCACGGCGCCCGACCTTGCGGCGCCCCAGGAGGATCAATGCTGAATCGCTCCCGGTCGCTTCTCGCGGCCACTGCCGTTGCCACCGCCGCGCTGGCGGCCGTCGCCCTGCCCGCCGACGCCGACGACGGCGAGATCAAGGTCGGGGTCGTCACGACGCTCACCACCCCGGCATCCGTCATCGGCCGCGAAGTCCAGGACGCGATGACGCTCGCCCTCGAACAGATGGGCGGCACCATCGCCGGCAAGCCGGTCCGGCTCATCTTCGAGGACGACGGCCTGAAGCCGGACGTCGGCCGTCAGAAGACCGAGAAGCTGGTGCGGCAGGACGAGGTCGACTTCATCACCGGCTACATCTGGTCGAACGTGCTGCTCGCCTCGCGCCGGGCGGCGCTCGAGGCCGACACCTTCCTGATCAGCGCCAATGCGGCGCCCTCGGATATGGCCGGCAAGCTCTGCGACCCGGACTTCTTCTCGATGCGCGGCCAGGGCGACGTGATGTCGATGGCCCTCGGCGAGGAACTGAACAAGCGGGGCGTCAAGAAGATCTACACGATGGCGCCCAACTATGCCGCCGGCAAGGACGTCGTGGCGGGTCTGCTCAGGACCTACAAGGGCGAGGTCGTCGGCCAGGACTTCACGAAGTGGGGTGACGACCCGCAGCTCGATTTCTCTGCCGAGTTCGCCAAGGTGCGGGCGAGCGGCGCCGAGGCGCTCTTCGCCTTCTATCCCGGCCGTGCCTCGGCCTTCATGACGCAATTCGAGCAGGCCGGGCTGAAGGGGACGACCGAGCTCTTCACCGTCTACACCATCGACAACATCGCCCTGCCCAACCTGCAGAAGGGCAACGTCACCGGCGCCCTCGGCTCGAGCCTCGTCGACTACTGGTATCCCGCGCTCGAAACCGAAGAGAACAAGCGCTTCGTCGCCGCATTCCAGCAGAAATACGAGCGCCTGCCGTCGAACTATGCCGCCGCGGCCTACGACGTCCTGCCGCTGATCAAGTCCGCCGTGGAGGCCGCCGGCGGCGACCTCGAGGATCGGGATGCCATCCGCAAGGGCCTGGAGGCGGCCGACTTCGCCTCCGTCCGCGGCAAGCTCGTCTTCGGGGCGAACCACATGCCGCTCGACAACTACTACGCCCTCGACGTCGAGGCCGGACCGGACGGCACCTAGGGTGTCGTCTCCAAGGGCCTCGTGCTGGAGCGCGGCGCCGACCCCTACGTCGCCGAATGCAAGATGGGCTCCTGAGAGAGCCGGCAAAGCCTAGCGGACGGCCACGCGATCGGTCGCCGGCCTCGTCGCCGGCGATCGGGATGGCCCGCCGCCGCATCGTCCGCAGTCCGGCACCGAACGCTGCACGGTACCGGCTCGACCGAACGTTCCGATCCGGAGGACGGCCGTGGAATTTCTTCAGAACACCTGGTACTTCGCGGCCTGGAGTGCCGACATCGAGCCCGGCAAGCTGTTCGCGCGGACGCTGGTCGGCAAGCCGCTCGTGTCCTTCCGCCCCTCCGGCGGCGCCGTCGTCGCGCTGGACGACCGCTGCGCCCACCGGGCCGCGCCGCTGTCGATGGGACGCCTCGAGGGCGACCGCGTCGTCTGCGGCTACCACGGGCTCGAGTTCGACGGCAGCGGCGCTTGCGTCCGCAATCCGCATCCGTCGGGCCGCATCCCGGCAGCGGCGCGGGTGCGCAGCTATCCGGTCGTCGAGCGCCACAGTGGCCTGTGGATCTGGCCGGGCGACGAGGCCGCCGACCCGTCGCTGATCCCCGACTTCTCGAAGCTCGACGACACCGGTTCGAGCGTCACGCGCCGTGACCACATGGTGATGGACGCCGGCTACGACCTCATCGTGGACAACCTGCTCGACTGCAGCCACACGAGCTTCCTGCACGAGGGCATTCTCGGTAACCAGGAGATGATCGCGGCGCCGACGGAGGTCCGCCAGAGCGGCCGGACCCTCAACGTGATCCGCATGGCCCGCAACGTCCCGCCGCCGGGCATGTTCGACATGCTGTTCCGCCAGGATGGCGCACCGGTCGATTGCTGGACCGACTTCCGCTGGGATCCGCCGAGCTGCCTGCTGCTCGACGTCGGCGTGACACCGCCCGGGCGGCCGAAGGAGGAAGGAACCGGCTACTTCGGTACCCACATCCTCACCCCGGAGACCGATCGGACCACCCACTACCACTTCGCGGCGACGCGCTGGAACATCCGTCCCGGCTCCGAAAGCGAGGAGATGCGCCAGAAGATCTCCGATCTCCGCCGCTTCGCCTTCGAGGAACAGGACGAGCCGATGATCCGCGCCCAGCAGCGCATCATCGACATGACGCCTCCGCACGAACTGAAGCGGGTGCTTCTGGAAACCGATGCCGGCGTCGTGCGCTGGCGGCGCATCATCGACGAGATGATCGCCGCCGAGCGCCGTCGGCCTGAGCGGATGGCGGCCAGCGCCTGACACCCTTCGGCGATGCCCGGCCGGTCCGTGCCGCCGGGGGGCCGGCGCGGCGTGCCCGCATCCTCGTCGCAGTGGAGACCATGCGATGACCACCCTTCGCGAGTCCGCCGAGGCCGTCGCGTCCGTCCGTGACCGGCTGTCGGTCCGCGTCGGCGCGATCACGGACGAGTCAAACGAGATCCGCCGCTTCGTCCTCGAGGGCGAGGACGGCACCTCGCTGCCGCCGGCCACGCCCGGCAGCCACGTCGACGTTCACCTCCGCGGCGAGGCGCCGGCGAGCGCGCTCACGCGTCAGTACTCGATCTGCAACGGGCCGGAGGATCGTGGCGTCTACATCCTCGCGGTGAAGCGCGAGCCGCAGTCCCGGGGTGGCTCGGTGGCGATGCACAGCCTGGCGGTGGGGGACCGGCTGGAGATCGGCCGGCCGCGCAACAACTTTCCCCTTGCCAACGGGGCGAGACACCACCTGCTGCTCGCCGGCGGCATCGGGATCACGCCGCTTCTGTCGATGGCCCGTCACCTCGCCGCCGAGAATGGGTCCTTCGCGCTCCACCATTTCGTGCGCGCGCCGGAGCAGGCCGCCTTCGGCGACGTGTTCGCCGGTGTGCTCGCGTCGCGGGCGCAGCGGCACGCCGGGTTCGATCCGGCGGCGACGCAGGCCCATCTGACCGCGCTCGTCGCCGATCCCGCCGAGGGTGCTCACCTCTACGTCTGCGGACCGGAGCCGTTCATGGCCACCGCGATCACCGCGGCCCAGGCGCAAGGCTGGCCGGAGGCGTGCATCCACCGCGAGTATTTCGGCGCCGCGCCACTGGCGCCCTCCGGCAAGGATTTCGAGGTGGTGCTGGCGGCGAGCGGCGTCAGCGTCCGGGTCGCCGAGGACGAGACGATCGTCGCGGCGCTGGCGCGCGTCGGGGTGGCGGTGGAGGTCTCCTGCGAGCAGGGCATCTGCGGAACCTGTCTCACCCGGGTGGTCGAGGGGGTGCCGGATCACCGCGACGCCTACCTGACCGAGGCCGAACAGCGGGCGGGCGACCAGATGTGCCTCTGCGTCTCGCGCGCCGCCTCCGGCCGCCTTGTGCTCGATCGCTGACGGCCGCCGGTCAGTCGACGTCCTTCGCTGCGGCAGCGCGCAGCGGGGCCCGGCTGCGCTCGTTGACGGCGTCCGTCGCCTTCGTCAGCAGCGCAACGAGGAGGTGGCGCTCGTCGGCGTCGAGGCCGGAGAGGATGCTCTCCTGGGCACGGGCGACGGCTGGGCCGACGCGCTCGAGGACGCGGGCGCCGGCCGGGGTCAGCCGCAGCTCGCGGGCCCGGCGGTCGCGGCCGGCGACGTGGCGGGCGATGTAGCCCCGCTGCACCAGCCGGTCGACGACGCCGCCGATGGTGCTGCGGTCGTAGGCGATGAGGCCGGCGAGCGTCGCCTGGTCGACACCGGGATGGGACGCCACCACCGAGAGGGCGGCGAACTGCACCGGCGTCAGCTCGACCCCGACGCCGGCGACCTCCTCCAGGAAGATCGCCACCGCGATCTGCTGGAAGCGGCGGACCAGATAGCCCGGCATGGCGTGAATGTCGTTCATCGCTTCCAAGGTTCGCTGCTGCCCCGCCTTCCGTTCGATAGCACCTTCGCCCCCTCGACCGCCACATTGACGAGTATACTCATCATCTGCATACTTACTAATAATCACCGGCCCGTACATCCGGCGCGCACGACGCCTGGGAGCCGGCGTGAGACCGGGAGGATCCGATGTCGGCTGCCGTGACGATGGCCCAACCTGCCCTCACCGCGGAGGAGGAGCAGCAGCTCGCAGGGCTCTATGCCGACTTCGAGCGCCACCACCTGATGCCGCTGTGGACCCAGACCAACGACCTCATGCCGCTGACGCCGAAGCCGAAGGCGGTGCCCCACGTCTGGGCTTGGAAGGACCTCTATCCGCTGGCGAAGCGCTCCGGCGATCTGGTGCCGGTCGGCCGCGGCGGCGAGCGCCGCGCCATCGGCCTCGCCAATCCGGGCCTCGGCGGCCACGCCTACGTGAGCCCGACCCTGTGGGCGGCGATCCAGTATCTCGGGCCCCGCGAAACCGCGCCGGAACATCGCCATTCCCAGAACGCCTTCCGCTTCGTCGTCGAGGGCGAGGGGGTGTGGACGGTCGTCAACGGCGACCCGGTGCGGATGAGCCGCGGCGATTTCCTGCTCACCCCCGGCTGGAATTTCCACGGCCACCACAACGTCACCGACCACCCGATGGCGTGGATCGACGGCCTCGACATCCCGTTCGCCCAGCAGATGGACGTCGGCTTCTTCGAGTTCGGCTCCGAGCGCCTCACCGACGCCGCGACCCCGGCCTTCTCGCGCGGCGAGCGGCTGTGGTGCCATCCGGGCCTCAGGCCGCTCTCGGGGCTCCGCGACACGGTCTCCTCGCCGATCGGCGCCTATCGCTGGGACGTCACCGACCGGGCGCTGACCGAGCAGCTCCTGCTCGAGGAGGAGGGCCAGCCGGCGACCGTCGCGCCCGGCCACGCGGCGGTGCGCTACGTCAACCCGACGACCGGCGGCGACGTGATGCCGACCATCCGGGCCGAATTCCACCGCCTCCGCCCCGGCACGGTGACGGCGACGCGACGGGAGGTCGGCTCCTCCGTCTTCCAGGTCTTCGAGGGCCGCGGCACCGTCACGCTCGACGGCAAGGAGAAGGCCCTCGAGAAGGGCGACCTCTTCGTCGTGCCCTCCTGGTGCCCCTGGTCCCTCGCCGCCGAAGGGACCTTCGACCTCTTCCGCTTCTCCGACGCGCCGATCATGGAGCGGCTGAGCTTCGCCCGCACCCACGTCGAGGGCGGCGACCGCTGAGACGGGGAGGCCGGCGATGGATCCGCTCGCAGCCGCCCGCGCCGCGCTGCGCGTTCGCCAGGGCCCCGGCGCGCGCCATGACGCGCCCGAAGCGCCCGCCGAAACCCTGCTCTGGGCGCGGCTCGGCACCGCCTCCTTCGCCCGGCTCCTGAACGAACTGCCAGATGCGGCGCTCACAGCCCCGAGCGCCGTGCCCGGCTGGACACGGGCCCACGTCGTCGCCCGCATCGGCTATCAGGCGCGGGCGCTCGCCCGCCTGGCGGAGGCGGCGGCGGGCGGCAGCGCGCAGATGCATCTCTCGGACGAGGCCCGCCGGGCGGAGATCGAGAGCGGTGCGTCCCTGCCGGCCCGGGCGCTTCGCCATCTCGCAGCCCACGCGGCGACCCATCTCGACGTCGCCTGGCGCGATCTCGCCGGCCCCGCCTGGGAGGCTCGCCTCCCGCCTACCGATGGGGCTGCAATTGCCCTGCGCGACACGCCGTGGATCCGCTCCCGCGCTCTCTGGCTCGGCGCCGTCGATCTCGGCGCCGGCGGCTCGCTGCGCGACGCGCCGCCGGGCCTCCTCGACCGTCTCCTCGCCGAGGCGGCGGCATCCTGGACGGGACCTGGCCGAACGCTCACTCCCGTCGATCGCGCGTCCCCAGTCCGGCTCGGCGCTGGCGGCTCCCCCATCAGTGGCCGGGCCGCCGATCTCGCGGCCTGGATCACCGGGAGAGGCGCCGCGGCCGGATCGGCGGCGCGGCGCCTGTCCCATAACGAACCGCTGCCCGCTGTGGTGGCCCATCCGCAATCCGAGCTCTGAAGGAGCCTTCATGTCCAAGCATCTCTTCCCGCCACTCCAGTACCCGATGGTGCCGGCCAGCTCGTCGCTCTATCCGGTCCACCGGATCTTCTGCGTCGGCCGCAACTACGCCGAGCACGCGGCCGAGATGGGTGTCGAGGTCGATCGGGAGGCGCCGTTCTACTTCCTGAAGGATGCGCAGGCGCTGGTGCCGAGCGGCGCGACGATCGCCTATCCGCCGGGCACCGAGAACTTCCACTACGAGATGGAGCTCGTGCTGGCGATCGGGACGCCCGTCTTCCGGGCTTCGCCGGAGGCCGCGGCGGCCGCGATCTGGGGCTACGGCTGCGGCCTCGACATGACGCGGCGCGACCTGCAACTCGCCGCCCGCGCCAAGCAGCGCCCGTGGGACCTCGGCAAGAACGTCGAGCAGTCCGCCGTGATGTCGGCCCTGGTGCCGGCGGCGGAGGTCGGCGCGATCGGACCCCAGCGCATCTGGCTCAGCGTCAACGACGTGGTGAAGCAGGACGCCCACCTCTCCGACCTCGTGTGGTCGACGGTGGAGCTCGTCGCCCACCTGTCGCGCTTCTACCACCTGGCGCCGGGCGATCTGATCTATACCGGCACGCCGGCTGGGGTCGGCGCCGTCGCCCCGGGCGACGTCATCCGCGGCGGCATCGACGGCCTGCCGCCGATCGAACTCACGGTGGGTCAGGCCGAATGATCTTCCACGGCTACTTCCGGTCCTCCGCCGCCTGGCGGTGCCGCATCGCCTTCAACCTCAAGGGCGTGGCGCTCGACGATCATCGCTTCGTGCATCTGCGCCGGGCCGAGCAGCGGGCTCCCGGCTATCTGGCGCTCAACCCGCAAGGCCTGGTGCCGGCGCTCGAGCTCGACGACGGCACCACGCTCATCCAGTCGCTGGCGATCATCGAGTGGCTGGAGGAGACCCACCCGGCGCCGCCGCTGCTGCCCGCCGACCCCGAGCGCCGCGCCCTGATGCGCGGCTTTGCCGAGGTCATCGCCTGCGACATCCATCCGCTGCAGAACCTCAGGGTGCTGAAGTACCTGCGCGAGGAGCTCGGCCAGGACCAGGCCGGGCTCGACGCCTGGTGCGCGCGCTGGCTGGGCGACGGGCTCGCCGCCTGCGAGGCTCTCCTCGCGCGACACGGCGGTGACGGGCGCTTCTCTTTCGGCGACACCCCGGGCCTCGCCGACGTCTGCCTGGTGCCGCAGATGGCCTCGGCCGACCGCTTCGGCGTCGACACCTCTGCGATGCCGCGACTGCGCGCCGTCGCCGCCGCCTGCGCCGAACTCCCCGCCTTCGCCGACGCCGCCCCGGCGCGACAGCCCGACACGGAGCCCTGAGGCGACCCACTCCGGAAACGGATGGCCATCGGGGCCCCCGGTCCCGATGGCTCGCTGTAGTGAGCAAAACCTCCGGCGGGCGCGCGAGCGGCCGGTCGCGCAGGGCCGGGGCCGTCGCCCACCCGTTGAGGTTGCCGCGCCCCTCCACGACCGTGGAAGCCACGGCCGTCCCGAACATCCCCTCGAGCAAGCCCGTCGGCGCGATCCGCTCTCTCACGCACGGAAATGCAGGCTCGCGAAAGCCTGGTCTGCGCAAAGGATCAGGCTGGGTGGTCGTCTGGCGTCCGACGCCGGCGGCAGGGCGCCAGGCGGGTTCGCTCGCGCGGGCGCACGAACACCAGCGGATGGGCTCGTCCGGGCTTGCCGGCGTCGCCCATCCCCGCCTCGAGGAGTGGGTGCGAGCCCGTCGAATTGCGGTGACATGAACAGGACGCGGATCCGACGGGCCAGGTCGAAAGAGGGAGGCCGCCGTGAGCAGTAACCGGACGCGCCCTCTCGTCACGCCGGTTTCCGCGCTCGTCTCCTTCGCCGCCATGCTGGCGATCATGGGCCTCATGTCCACGTGGTGGGAGTTCGAGCTCCGCGACGAGGTGCTGCCACATCTCGGCATTTCCGCCTGGGCCGGCTTCGACGATCCCGGGCGCTGGCGCTTCGTCATCACCGCCGTGGCATTCGCCGCCCTCAGCCAGTTCGGGCCGGCCGTGCTGCTGTTCCGCGCCATGCGCCGCCTCGACCGGGCGCGGATCGACGTCATCAAGGCCCGCGAGGAAGCCGACGCCGTCGCCCGCTATGACCCGCTGACCGGTCTCCCGAGCCGCCGGATGCTGCGCGACCACATGCGCAGTCGCCTCTCGGTGGTATCGGAGGCGGGCAAGTACGCGGTCCTGCTCATCGACGTGGAGCGCTTCAAGGCGATCACCGATCTGCACGGTCTCCACATGGGCGACATGCTGCTGCTCGAGATCGCCAACCGCATCAAGCGGCCGCTGCCGCCGGAGGCCGTCGCGTCGCGCGTCAGCGGCGAGGAGTTCGCCGTCTTCCTGCCGCGTCCGAGCACGCTGACGGTGCTCGGAAAACTCGCCCAGCAGATCATCGCCCAGCTCTCCGCGCCTTACCAGATCGACGGCCTCGACCTGCGCCTCGGCGGCACCATCGGCATCGCCGTGACGCCGGAGAACGGCGCCGATGAGGGCGAGTTGATGCGCTCGGCGGAAGCTGCGCTGTACCGTGCCAAGCGCAGCGCCGGCGGCTACCGCTTCTTCGAGGCAGCGATGGACGTGGAGCAGAGGCAGTCGCGGCGGATGCAGCGCGACCTGCAGAGCGCCATCGCCGCCGATGCGATCGTTCCGCACTACCAGCCGCTGGTGCGCCTCAAGGACGGCACGGTGGCCGGCTTCGAGGTGCTGGCGCGCTGGAACCATGGCTCGCGGGGCTTCGTCTCCCCGGAGGTGTTCATTGCGATCGCCGAGGATACCGGTCTCATCGGCCAGCTGACCCAGTCCATCCTGAAGCAGGCCTGCCGGGATGCGGCCGCCTGGCCCGAGCACCTCAAGATCGCCATCAACCTTTCGCCGACCCAGCTCAGGGACGTCGCGCTGCCCGAACAGATTCTCGGCACGCTGAGGAACCTCGACTTCCTGCCGAGACGGCTGGAGATCGAGATCACCGAGACGGCGCTGGTGGACGACGAAAAGGCGGCGAGCGCGATCCTGATGCGCCTGCGCGCCGCCGGCATCGACATCGCGCTCGACGATTTCGGCACCGGCTACTCCAGCCTGCAGAACTTGCGCCTGTTCCCGGTCACCAAGCTGAAGATCGACAAGTCCTTCGTTCGGTCGATGACCGACAACGAGAACGCGACGAAGCTGGTGACCGGGATCCTGGCGCTGAGCCGCAGCCTCGGGATCGCCACGACCGCCGAGGGCATCGAGCAGGCCGCGGAGGCCGACTACCTCCACTCGGTCGGTTGCGATATCGGCCAGGGCTATCTCTACGCGAAACCCATGAAGGCCGACGACGTGCCGGGCTTCCTCAAGAACCGCGCCCCCGCCCTGAGCGTCGTCCACTGACAAGCGGGGCGGACCAAGCGGCGTCCCTGCGCTTGCGAGGGGGGGCAAAACGGAGGTCCACGGCCGACCCGGCGGGACCACCCGATCAAGGCAGCAGAATTCCGCCGTCAGACTTATCGGAAGGTGCGGCTACGGCCCCGGCGGGCGGATCGTGAGTCCCCCTTCACGACGTCGAGCCGGTGCAGACGGCCGTCGTCCGAATGAACACAGGCGTCCCCGCTTCGGGGGCCGATCAGCTTCCGAGGATGGCGCCTTTGATCGTCGAGACGTTGTGGCGTATCATGTCGACATACGTCGCCGCCGGTCCATCGGCCGTCGAGAGGGCGTCGGAGTAGAGTTCGCCGCCGACCCTGAGGCCTGTCTCGCTGGCGATCTGCTCGATCAGGCGCGGGTTGGTGATGTTCTCGACGAAGATCGCCGAGGCCTTGTCTTCCTTCGTCTGCCTGATCAGGGCCGCGACATCGGCGGCGGAGGCCTCTGACTCCGTCGAAACACCCTCGGGAGCGAGGAAGGTCAGGCCGTACGCGTTCTGGAAGTAGCCGAACGCGTCGTGCGAGGTGATGACCGTGCGCTTGTCCTCGGGGATGGCCGAGATCGCGTCACGCACCTCCTGATCGAGCGCCGAGAGCTTCGCGTCGTAGGCGGCGGCGTTCTTCTTGTAGGTGTCGCAGCCGGCAGCGTCGGCAGCACAGAGCGCCTCGGCGATGTTCTTCACGTAGATCTTGACGTTCGGGACCGACTGCCACGCGTGCGGATCGAACTCACCGTGATGGTGGTGCGCCTCCTCGTGCTCATGATCGTGGTCCGCCTCGCCGGGCTTGTGCTCGTGCTCGTGCTCGTGATCGTGCTCTTCCGCCGCCTTCAGCGGCGTTACGCCCTTCGACAGTTCGACGACCGGCGCCTTGGTGCTGCTCGCCTCGATGAGCCGCGGCAGGAAGCCCTCGAAGCCGATCCCGTTGACGAGAACGACGTCGGCGGCGCTGACGGCCGCGGCATCCGCCGGCTTCGGCTCGTAGACGTGGGCGTCGCCATCCGGCCCGACAAGCGTGATGATCTCGACCCGATCCCCGCCGACGTTCTTGGCGAGGTCCTCGATGATCGAGAAGCTCGCGATCACCTTCAGCGGCTCCGCTGATGCGGAGACGGTTCCGGTGACGAGCGTCAGGGCGCTCGCCACGGCGGCAAGTGCGAAGGTCTTCAACATCGATGATGCTCCCTCGGTTGGAGTCACGCCGTGCGGTGATGCGCTTGTTTGACCCGACGGGCGAGCAGGCCGCGCGTTCCGACCAGGATGGAGCCGGCGTAGATGGCACCGGCCGAAAGGACGATCGCCGGGCCGGAGGGCAGGCCGGCATGGTAGGAGAGCAGCAATCCCGACACGCAGGAGACCATGCCGATCGCAACCGCGATGAGGCACATGCTCTCGACCCTGACCGTCCAGAACCGGGCCGCCGCCGCCGGCAGCATCATCAGCCCGACCGCGAGGAGGGTACCGAGCGCCTGGAAGCCGCCGACGAGGTTGAGCACGACGAGTGCAAGGAACAGGAAGTGCACCGGCGGCCCGAGCCCCGACACCGAGCGCAGGAACAGCGGGTCGAGGCATTCCGCCACCAGGGCTCGCCAGAACAGGGCAAGGGCAGAGAGCGTGACGACGGCGATCAGGGCGATCAGCGTCAGCGCCTCGTCGTTGAGCGCCAGCACCGTGCCGAACAGCACGTGCATCAGGTCGATCGCCGAGCCGCGGAGCGAGACGATGAGAACGCCCAACGCCAGCGAGATCAGGTAGAAGGCCGCCATCGAGGCGTCCTCCTTCTGGATCGTCAGGCGCGACACCGCCCCCGCGCAAAGGGCGACGATGACGCCGACGACCAGGCCGCCGAGCGTCATCGGAATGATCGCAAGGCCGTAGAAGAGGAAGCCGACGGCCGCGCCCGGCAGGATCGCATGCGCCATGGCGTCACCGGTCAGGCTCATGCGCCGCAGCATCAGGAAGACGCCGACCGGACAGGCGCTGACGGCAAGCATCAGCGAGCCGGCGAGCGCCCGCTGCATGAACCCGAACTCCGCGAACGGCGCGACCAGCCAGTGGTGGAGCCCGTCGATCATGCCCGTTCCCGCCGTTCATCGTGCGCGTGCGGCAGGGTGCCGGCCGTCTCGCCGGCGTGACCGCTCCCGGCGGGCGGGCACCAGGGGGCGTTCTCGTCCCAGGCCTCGTTGAATTGGCGGGCGCGCAGGAGGTTGGCGCTCGAGAGGGTGGTCCCGACATCGCCCCAGGCGACCGGTCGGCGGGCGAGCAGCAGCGCCTCCGGGAAATGCTGGCGCACGAGGTCGAGGTCGTGCACGACGACCATCACCGTGCGCTCCTGCCCGTGCCACTGCTTGATGAGCCCGACGAGGTCGGTGACAGTCCGTGCGTCGATGGCGTTGAAGGGCTCGTCGAGCAGGATGAGGTTGGCGTCCTGAACGATGACGCGGGCAAACAGCGCCCGTTGCAACTGCCCGCCGGACAGCGTGTCGATCGGTCGGCTCTCGAACCCTCCCATTCCCACGGCCGAGAGGGCCTGGGTGATGACGGCCCGATCCTCCGAGCGGTGGCGGCCGAGGAGGCCCCGTCGTGGCCACAGCCCGAGCGAGACGAGGTCGAGAACGCGGGCGGGGAAGGAGCGGTCGAGTTCCGACTGCTGCGGCAGGTAGGCGAGGCGGACGCCGCCGGCGACGGTGCAGCTTCCCGCGATCGGCTTCAGCATGCCGACGATCCCCTTCATCAGGGTCGACTTGCCGGAGCCGTTGGCGCCGACCACCGCCGTCAGCGAACCCCGGCGCACCGCGCCGTCGAGATGATGCACGGCCGGGTGGCCGTCATAGCCGAGCGTCAGATCGCGAAAGGTCAAACAGGCGGCCATGGTGCCTCGTCGAGCCCGGCCCGCCGCCGCGGGCGTCGCCTCGAAGGCTTCGTTACGTTATACTGTTACGTCCGTCAACGCGGATGACAGGACCGCGCGGACGATGCGCACAGGCCGGCTCTGGAACCATACGGGGGGTGCGAAGGCTCGGCCGCGCGGCAGCCTCGACCGCGCCACCGGACAACGCGAGGACCTGCGGCCTTCTGCGTCGGCAGTCGTGACAGGCTTAGCCGATGGCTTGGCGGAGAAGATCGTGCGGTCGGAGAGAGGGATGCGCATCCCCTGTCGGCATCACCGCAAGAGGCGGGGCAGATGCCAGCATATCCCAAGAAAATCCCGACCTTTCGGGGGACGAGCGGGGGCGGGAAGAGCCAGCGCCGCCGCGAAAAGCCTTGAAGTTTTCAGCTAATTGCAGCTCCCATCGAGCCCCCTGGGAGGGGTCGATGGTGCCCAGGAGAGGACTCGAACCTCCACGGCTTGCACCACTGGTACCTGAAACCAGCGCGTCTACCAATTCCGCCACCTGGGCAACGGCGGTTGAGATACGGGCCGGCCGGGCGGTTGTCAATCGCGGTGGTGGCGCCATCCGCGCGATGAAGGCCGCGGCGAGGTTCGCCGACGGACGGCAGCGACATGCTGCCGGTGCCGGCCGGGTGGCGGCGGCCCCAAGGATTGATCGTCGTGCCGGAGGATGTCGCAAATCGGCGTCTGTCGCTCCTCGGCAACATGCCAAAGCCCGACGGCCGTGGTATGGGAAGTTTTCCACGAAGCGAGGCACCGGTTCCCGCGGGGGATGGCGCGGGATCGGCGGGGACGAGGCGATGGCGGGGGACGGGGAGGCCGTATCGGAAGCCGGCGCGCCACGCGCCCGCTTCAGCGTCGGCCTGTCCGGCAAGCTTGTCGTCCTCACCGCGGTCTTCGTGATGATCGCGCAGGTCCTCGTCTACGTTCCCTCGATCGCCAACTACCGAATCTCGTGGCTGCGCGACGCCCACGCCACCGCCGGCGTGGCGGCGCTCGCCCTCGCCTCGACCGAGCGCCTCCCCGATGCGCTGGAGGAGCGCCTGCTCACCTCCACGGGCGCCATCGCCATCGCCCTCAAGGACGGGCGGCGGCGGCTGATGCTGACCCGCGACGCCGTGCCCCGGCCCGTCGACGCCCATGCCGACCTCGACCACATCACCGCCACCGGTGCCGTGCTCGACGCCTTCGACAGCCTGCTGTTCGGCTCCGGCCGCATCCTGCGTGTCACCGGCCGCCTCGCCGGGTCCGCCGATCTCGTCGAGGTCGTGGTGCCGGAGAGCGACCTCGTCGAGGCGATGCTCGCCTATTCGCGCTCGGTGCTGCTGATCTCGCTGGTGATCTCGCTGGTGACGGCCTGCTTCGTCTACTGGAGCCTCCGGCGCCTCACGGTGCGGCCGCTGCAGCGCCTCGCCGGCGCCATGAACCGCTTCGCCGAGGACCCTTCGGACGCCGACCGCCTGATCGTGCCCTCCGACCGCAACGACGAGGTGGGCGACGCGGAGCGACACCTGCGCTGCATGCAGGACGAACTGCGCCGCACCCTGCACCAGCAGCGCCACCTCGCCCAGCTCGGCCTCGCCGTCTCGAAGATCAACCACGACCTGCGCAACCTGCTCGCCTCGGCGCAGCTCTTCTCGGACCGCCTCGCCGGCCTGCCGGACCCGACGGTGCAGCGCCTCGCCCCGAAGATCGTCCGCGCCCTCGACCGGGCGGTCGGCTACACCCAGACCGTGCTCTCCTACGGGGCCGTCAAGGAGGCGCCGCCGGAGCGGCGGCTGATCCGCTTGCGCGGCCTCGTCGAGGACGTCGCCGAGGTGACGGGCCTCGCCCAGCACCCGATCATCGAGTTCGCGCTCCTGGTGCCGGGCGACCTCGAGGTCGACGCGGATCCCGACCAGCTCTTCCGCGTGCTCCTCAACCTCGTCCGAAACGCCATCGACGCCCTCGAGCGCGACAGCGAGCCGAGCCTCGTGCGGCGCCTGACGGTGGCGGCCGAGCGGGTCGGCACGGTCACCGTCATCACGGTGGTCGACACCGGGCCGGGCGTGCCGGCGCGAGCCCGCGAGCACATGTTCCAGCCCTTCCAGGGCTCGACGCGGGCCGGCGGCACCGGCCTCGGCCTCTGCATCGCCGCCGAGCTCGTGCGCGCCCACGGCGGCTCCATCGCTCTTGTCGGCGGCCCGCCGGGCGCGGCTTTCGAGATCACCCTGCCCGACCGTCCCGTTGACCTCGCCGCCGTGCGCCGCGCCGTCCGGCGCTGAGCCGGCGGCGCGCCTCGCCGCCCGGCCACGGCCCCTCGCCACGCCCCGCTTTCCCGGCTACACGTCCCGCCGCGCCCGTTCCGACGGGCGCCGTCCTCAACCGGAGCTCTTCGTCCGATGTCGTCCACCGTGCCGACCACCGCCGCCGCAGCCCTCGCCGACCTCGCCGCCACGGCCCGCGCCTGGCCGTTCGAGGAGGCGAAGAAGCTCGTCGCGCGGGTGGAGAAACGCGGTGGCGGCGGCACCGTGCTGTTCGAGACGGGCTACGGCCCGTCGGGCCTGCCGCACATCGGCACCTTCGGCGAGGTGGCGCGCACCACGATGGTGCGCCACGCTTTCCGCGTGCTCACCGAGGACCGCATCCCGACCCGGCTCCTCTGCTTCTCCGACGACATGGACGGCCTGCGCAAGGTGCCGGACAACGTGCCGAACCGGGAGATGCTGGCGCGCTATCTCGGCAAGCCACTGACCGAGGTGCCGGACCCGTTCGGCGAGCACCCGAGCTTCGGGGCCCACAACAACGCCCGCCTGCGCTCGTTCCTCGATGCCTTCGGCTTCGAGTACGAGTTCGCCAGCGCCACCGAGTACTATCGCGCCGGCCGCTTCGACGCGACGCTGCTCAAGGTGCTCGCCGCCTACGACGAGGTGATGGCGATCATGCTGCCGTCGCTCCGGGCCGAGCGGCAGGCGAGCTACTCGCCGTTCCTGCCAGTCTCGCCGACGACGGGCGAGGTGCTGCAGGTGCCGCTCGTCGAGCGGAAGGTGGACGCCGGCACGATCGTCTATCGCGATCCGGCCACGAACGCACTCGTCGAGGTGCCGGTCACCGGCGGCCACTGCAAGCTGCAGTGGAAGCCGGACTGGGCCATGCGCTGGGTCGCCCTCGGCGTCGACTACGAGATGGCGGGCAAGGACCTCATCGATTCGGTGAAGCTCTCCGCCCGCATCTGCTCGGCGCTCGGCGGCACGCCGCCCGACGGCTTCAACTACGAGCTCTTCCTCGACGAGAACGGCGAGAAGATCTCGAAGTCGAAGGGCAACGGCCTCACCATCGACGACTGGCTCGCCTATGCCTCGCCGGAAAGCCTGGCGCTGTTCATGTTCCAGAAGCCGCGCTCGGGCAAGAAGCTCTACTTCGACGTGATCCCGCGCAACGTCGACGACTACTACAGCTTCCTCGACAAGTTCGAGGGGGAGAGCCCGGCCCAGCAGCTGGAGAACCCGGTGTGGCACATCCACTCCGGGACGCCGCCGAAGCTCGACCTGCCGGTGTCGTTCGCGCTGCTCCTCAACCTTGCGAGCGCCTCGAACGCCGACGACCGGGCCGTGCTGTGGGGCTTCCTGAAGCGCCAGGATCCGGGCCTCTCGCCGGAGAACCACCCCGAGCTCGACCGGCTCGTCGGCTACGCCATCCGCTTCTTCCACGACCGCGTGGCGCCGACGAAGCGCTTCCGCGTGCCGGACGAGACGGAGCGGCGGGCCCTCGAGGCCCTCGACGCCGCCCTCGCCGCCCTGCCGGCGGGTGCCGACGCCGAGACGATCCAGGCCGCGGTCTACGAGGTCGGCCGGGCGGTCTATCCGGATGCCGGCAAGCCCGGGCCCGACGGGCGGCCCGGCGTCTCGCTCGCCTGGTTCGCGACGCTCTACCAGCTGCTCCTCGGCCAGGAGCGCGGGCCGCGCTTCGGCTCCTTCGCGGCGATCTACGGCGTGCCGGAAACGCGGGCACTGATCGCCACCGCGCTCGCCCGCACCGACGGCTGAAAGACGAAGACCGGCCCCCGGCTACTGGCCGGGCGCCGCCTCCGCGGGGTCGAGAATGACCTCGCCGGCGCCGTCCTGCGCCCCGGCGGGATCCGTATCCTCGTCATCCGGCTCGTCGAGCCCGACGGGCTCGGTCTGCCAGAGGCCGCGATTGCCGCTGCGTGCCGCCTCGCCGAGGCTGGCGAGCGACGGGGCTGCGGCGTCCGCCGGCGCGGCCCAGCCGTTCTCGACGAGCCAGGTGGCGAGGTCGGTGTCGCCGACCCGGCAGCGGACGACGGTGACCTCGTCGGTGCCGCCGAAGCCCGCCTCGCCGAGCGGCAGGCACTCGACGGCGCGACGGCGCACGAAGCGGCGGAGCGCCGTGCGCGCCCGCGTGCCGCAGGACCAGCGGTTGCCGCTGCCGTCGCCGCATTCGGCGTCGGAGGACGGCACATCGACGTCCGCGAGGCGCAGCGTCCGGTCGCCGGCGACGAGGGTGCCGGCGTCGGTGACGACGACGCGGAAGAACCGGCGCGGCTCGATCGGGGCGGGCTCGGGTATGGCGGTCGTCACCTCCGGCGCCTTCTGCAGGCGGACGATCGGACCGACACGGACAGGCGCCGCCCCTGTGACGAGCCCTCCGCCGACGTCGCGCGCCGGCGCGAGCTCGTCCGGGACCGCGACATAGCCCTCCGGCGCCTCGAGGGTCCGGGGCGCGCCAGGCGCTGCGGCGGTGCCCGCGGGGGCGGTGGCCGGCGGCGTCGTGGATCCGGCCGGCGCGGCGCCGGGATCCGCCGGCACGAGCACGCGGGACGCATTGGCGGGCGACGGCGGCGCCGTGGTGGGTGCCTCCGCCGACGACGTGCCGGCCGGCGGCGGCCGCTGCCCGGCGTCCGGGGCGCCGGGGCCGGTCTGCACGATGGTCTCGTCGCCCGGTGGTGGCGCGTCGCCGAGGAAGAAGTAGACGGCGACGGCGAGGATGGCGACGCCGGCGACGATCGTCGCGAGGATCTCGATCAGACCCCGCATCACACAGGCCCTGGCCCGGTCACTGGCTCGCCCACAGGATGCGGGCCATCCAGTCGATCTGGCGCACCGGCACGGTGCGCGGCGGGTGGTCCGGATTGAGGGAGTGCAGCTCCACCGCCTTCAGGGTCTGGCGGTGCAGGATCTTCACCATCACCTCGCCGTCGGTGGTGCGCACGACGACGCGGTCGTCGCGGCGGACGGCGGCGGTGCGGGAGACGATGAGCACGTCGCCGTCCCGGTAGGCCGGCAGCATGGAATCGCCGCTGACCTCGAGGGCGAAGATCATCTCCCCCTCGCCGCTCGGGAAGGCGATGGCGTCCCAGCCGGTGCCGACTGGAAAGCCGCCCTCGTCGAAGAAGCCACCGGCGCCCGCCTGGGCGAGGCCGAGCAGCGGCACCGCCGGCCGCTGCACCGGCAGGGCGTCCGCGTTGGGGCGGGCGAGGGAGAAGAAGCCGGCGAGGTCCTCGCCGGTGGCGTCGAGCACCTTGGCGATCGATTCCGTCGACGGCCAGCGCGGCCGGCCGTCGCCGCCGACCCGCTTGGAGCGGTTGAAGGTCGTCGGATCGAGCCCGGCGCGCTTGGCGAGGCCGGAGGGCGACATCCCGTGGCGGGTGGCGAGCGCGTCGATCGCCGCCCAGACCCGGTCGTGGGTGAGCATCGGCTGGCCGAGCATCGGCGTGTCTCCGGCCGCCGGCGCCCGGGTGCGGACGCACCGGCGGCGGCACGGGCCAAAATCACGCGAGGAATTTATGCCTCGCAAGGCTTTCAACTAATGCCCCGGGGCCGGCTTGTCCAGCATCCGGAGGTCGATGGATGCCGCGAGCGCTTGTCGGCGGGCGCCGCCGCCGATAGGGAGGGCGCAGCCGCAGCGGGGCCCCGGGAGCCTGGATGATGACCGACACCTTCCCGTCCACCGTCTACAAGATCGTGCCGGCGGGGCTGTGGGCGGCGGCCGAGGCGGCCGGCCGCTTCGACGGCGCGCCGGTCGATGCGGCCGACGGCTTCATCCACTTCTCGACCGGTGCCCAGGTGGCCGAAACCGCCGCCCGCCACTTCGCCGGCGGGGCCGATCTCCTGATCGTCTCCGTCGACGCGGCGGCGCTCGGCGCGGCCCTCGTCTATGAGCCCTCGCGCGGCGGGGCGCTGTTCCCGCACCTCTACGGCCCGCTGCCGCTCGCGGCCGTCACCGCAGTCCGGCCGCTGCCACTCGGGCCGGACGGGCGGCACGCCTTCCCGCCCGACGTCTTGCCGCCCGACGTCACTGCCGGAGGCGGCGCATGATCGGCTTCGGCTGGCGCCTCGCGCGCCCGGCGCTCTTCGCCCTCACCGAGCCGGAGGCGGCGCACCGGATGACGATCCGCGCCCTCGCCGGCGGCCTCGTGCCGCCCTGCGGCGCCCCGGCCGACCCGCGCCTCGCCGTGGAGGCATTCGGCCTCCGCTTCCCGAACCCGCTCGGGATGGCGGCCGGCTTCGACAAGGACGCCGAGGTGCCGGACGCGCTGCTTCGGCTCGGCTTCGGCTTCACCGAGGTCGGCACGCTGACGCCGAGGGCGCAGGAGGGCAACCCGAAGCCGCGGGTGTTCCGGCTCGCCGAGGACCGGGCGATGATCAACCGCCTCGGTTTCAACAACGGCGGCCACGCCGGCCGCGCCCGGCTCGTCGCCCGAAAGGGCCGTGGCGGCATCGTCGGTGTCAATGTCGGGGCGAACAAGGACAGCGCCGACCGCATCGCGGACTACGTGGCGGGGGTCGAGGCCTTCGCCGACCTCGCCTCCTACTTCACCATCAACGTCTCCTCGCCGAACACGCCGGGCCTGCGCGGCCTGCAGGAACGCGGCGCCCTCGAGGACCTGCTCGCCCGCGTCGGCGCCGCCCGGGACACCGCCGCCGGCCGCCACGGCCGCCGCGCGCCGCTCCTCCTCAAGGTGGCGCCCGACCTCGACGATCAGGCCGTCGACGCCATCGTCGCCGTCGTGACGGCGAGTGGCATCGACGGGATGATCGTCTCGAACACGACGCTCGCCCGGCCGAAGCTTTCCTCCACCGGCGCCGGCGAGACGGGCGGCCTGTCGGGGCGGCCGCTGTTCCGGCGCTCGACCGTCATGCTTGCCCGCTTCCGGCTGCGGCTCGGCGACCGGATGCCGCTTATCGGCGTCGGCGGCGTCGATTCGGGGCCGGCGGCGTTCTCGAAGATTCTCGCGGGGGCGAGCCTCGTGCAGCTCTACACCGGCCTCGTCTACGAGGGGCCGGCGCTCGTCGGTGACATCCTCCGTCACCTCGGCCGCGAACTCGACCGACGGCGCCTGCCCTCGATCGCCGCCGCCGTCGGCCTCGAGGCCGAGGCGTGGGCGGCACGCGACCCGGAGGGCTGAGGGCGGCTCAGCCGATCTCGCGCACTAGCGGCAGCACCTCGCCGAGGTGCTCGACCTCGCGGAAGCGCGGCGAGTGGATGGGCGCTTCAGCGTGCTCGAGGGCCCAGGTGAGGGCGTGCGGGACGAAGACGCCCCAGCCGCCGGCCTCGATCGCCGGCACCACGTCGGACTTCAGCGAGTTGCCGACCATCATCGCCCGCTCCGCCCCGTCGCCGTGGCGGGCGAAGACGCGGGCATAGGTTGCCGCCGTCTTGTCGCTGACGATCTCGACCGCATCGAAGAGCTCGCCGAGGCCGGACTGTGCGAGCTTGCGCTCCTGGTCGAAGAGGTCGCCCTTCGTCACGAGCACGAGGCGGTAGTCGCCGGCGAGCGCCTCGAGCGTCTCGCCGACGTGCGGCAGCGTCTCGATCGGGTGGCGCAGCATCTCCCGGCCGGCGGCGAGGATCTCGCCGATGACGCCGGCCGGGACGCGGCCCTCGGTCACCTCGATCGCGGTCTCGATCATGGACAGCGTGAAGCCCTTGATGCCGAAGCCGTAGTGGCCGACGTTGCGGCGCTCGGCCTCGAGCAGGCGTTCCGTTAGATGGTCGCGCTCCGCGTGGTCGGCGAGGAGGGAGGCGAAACGCTCCTCCGTCAGGCGGAAGAACTGCTCGTTCTGCCAGAGCGTGTCGTCGGCATCGAAGCCGATGGTGGTGAGGGTGCGGGTCATCGGCAGGCTCTTCGGCTGCGGGTGCCGCCAGCCATAGCCGAGCGCCAACGGTCCGGCCACCCTGCCGCCGGCCTTCGTTCTTGACGCCTCCGGGCGCGGTGCCTATAGAAGCGCGACTTCCGACCAAGGATCTGGCGACGTCAGGGCGCCGGCCGCTCGTTTGCGGACGGCACGAACTCCCGAATTGACGCCGCCCGCAGAGACAAGAAGGTGCGACCGATGGCGCGGCGCTGCGAACTGACCGGCAAGGCCGTGATGACCGGCAACAATGTCAGCCACGCGAACAACAAGACGCGGCGGCGCTATCTGCCGAATCTCGTCAACGTGACGCTGATTTCCGACACGCTCGGCGAGAAGGTGCGCCTGCGCATCAGCGCCAACGCGCTGCGCTCGGTCGAGCACCGCGGCGGCCTCGACGCCTTCCTCGCCAAGGCGAAGGACAGCGAGCTCGGCCCGCGCGCGCTGCTGATCAAGAAGCAGATCGAGCGCAAGGCCCTCGCGGCCTGATGCGGCGGGTGCGGACGATGTCCCCGCGCCCTTCCAAGCCCGTTTCCCGGACCGTTCCGGCGCTCGCCGCCGCCGCCGCGATGGTGGCGGTGGTCGTGGCGTCGAACGTGCTCGTGCAGTATCCGGTCGAGGGCGCCCTCGGCCCGCTGGTGCTGGCCGACCTCCTCACCTGGGGCGCCTTCACCTATCCTGTCGCCTTCCTCGTCACCGACCTGACGAACCGCTGGCTCGGCCCGACGGCCGCCCGCCGCGTCGTCTATGTCGGCTTCGCCGTGGCGGTGGCCCTGTCGGTCTATCTCGCGACGCCGCGCATCGCGGTCGCCTCCGGCACGGCCTTTCTCGTCGCGCAGCTCCTCGACATCTCCGTCTTCAACAGCCTCCGCCGCGCCGCCTGGTGGCAGGCGCCGCTGATCGCCTCCGTGCTCGGCTCGGTGGTCGACACGGCGATCTTCTTCGGCACCGCCTTCGGCCCGTTCGGGTTGATGATCGGGCCGGACGATCCCTTCGCGGTCGAGTTCGCGCCGCTGTTCGGCGTCTTCGCCACCGAGCTGCCGCGCTGGGTCTCGTGGGCGCTCGGCGATCTCGCCGTGAAGCTCGCCGCCGCGCTCCTGCTGCTCGCGCCCTACCGGGCCGCGATGGCGCTGATCTTCACGCCGCCCTACGAGCCGACGCGCGCCTGAGGCCGGCGGCCGCCGCTACTCCACGAGGCGGAAGCGCAGGAGCAGCGTCCGCTGCAGGAACGAGCGGTTGTCGTCCGAGACGAGGGTGAGAACCGTGCCCGCGGCGTCGGTGTCGACCGCCATCCCCTCCATGTTGTCGATCGCCTGGGCGAAGCCGGCCTCGATCAGCACCGCGCCGTCGAGCACCGCTCCGGCGACGATGCTGTCGCCGGCGACGCGGCGGATGCGCATGCCGATGCCGTCGCCGAAGCCGAACCGGCGCTCGAGCACCAGGAGGTCGCCGTCCGGCAGGAAGGCGGCATCCGTCAGCGCGTAGTTGCCGGAGGCGGCGAGCCCGATCGGCTGCCACTGGCCGGCATGGATGAGGCCGCCGGGGATCGCCTCGCCGTCCGCGGCCGGCCCTTCGGCGAAGACGAGCACGGCCCCCGCGAGCGGCCGTCCGGGCGGTACCACCGCGAGCGCCTCGCCGCGGCTATTCCGTCCCGCCCGGGCGAGCGCCGGCGGATAGGCCGTGATGCGGGGCGTGGTGTCGAAGGGCGGCGCGTCGCGGTAGACGGCGATGTGGCCGGGGGTCTCGAAGGAGACGAGCACCTCGCGGCCGCCGGCGGCGCGGGTGCGGACCGCGAGCGCCTCGGCGTCGCCCGGCCGCTTGCCGCGGATCGGCTGGCCGTCCGGTCCGGCGAGGCGGCCGACGCGGGCCTCCGAGAGCCCGACCGGCGCGCCGGCGCCGTCGAGATCGACGCTCGCCGCAATCCAGTCGCCATAGTCGGTGACGGCGAGCAGCCGCCGGCCGCCGTCCTCGGTGACGACGCCGGAGAGCCCGCCAAGGCGAGCGTCCGGCGACGTCAGCGAGACACCACCGAGCCACTCGAGGGCGCCGAAGCGCGTGACCTCGGGGTGCGATGGATCGAAGGCGCCGAGCGGCGCCGCGCGCAGGACGATCGGCTCGTCGGCCCGCGCCGCCGCCGTGAGGAGGGCGGCGGCGAGGACCGCCGCCGCGGTGCCGCTGACCCGGCTCAGCCGCCGTGCGCCTTGCGGCGGGCGCCGAGCAGGCGCAGGCGCAGCGCGTTCAGCTTGATGAAGCCGGCCGCGTCCTTCTGGTCGTAGGCCCCGGCGTCGTCCTCGAAGGTGACGATCTTCGAGGAATAGAGCGAATAGGGGCTCTCGCGGCCGACGACGATGACGTTGCCCTTGTAGAGCTTCAGCCGCACCGAACCGGTGACCATGCCCTGGCTCTTGTCGATCGCCGCCTGCAGCATCTCCCGCTCCGGCGAGAACCAGAAGCCGTAGTAGATGAGCTCGGCATAGCGCGGCATCATCTCGTCCTTGAGGTGCGCAGCCCCGCGGTCGAGGGTGATGCTCTCGATCGCCCGATGGGCGACGTGCAGGATGGTGCCGCCGGGCGTCTCGTAGACGCCGCGGGACTTCATGCCGACGAAGCGGTTCTCGACGAGGTCGAGGCGGCCGATGCCGTTCGCCTTGCCGAGCTCGTTGAGCTTCGTCAGCAGCGTCGCCGGCGACAGCGCCTTGCCGTCGATCGACACGGCGTCGCCCTTCTCGAAGCCGATCTCGACGATCGTCGCCTCGTCCGGCGCCTCCTCCGGGGAGAGGGTGCGCTGGAAGACGTAGGGCGGCGGCTCCTCGGCCGGGTCCTCGAGCACCTTGCCCTCGGAGGAGGAGTGCAGGAGGTTCGCGTCGACGGAGAACGGCGCCTCGCCGCGCTTGTCCTTGGCGATCGGGATCTGGTGCTTCTCGGCGAAGTCGAGCAGGTCGGTGCGCGACTTGAACTCCCAGTCGCGCCACGGCGCGATCACACGGATCTCCGGCTCGAGCGCGTAGTAGGAGAGCTCGAAGCGGACCTGGTCGTTGCCCTTGCCGGTGGCGCCGTGGCAGACGGCGTCGGCGCCGACCTTTCGGGCGATCTCGATCTGGCGCTGGGCGATCAGCGGCCGGGCGATCGAGGTGCCGAGCAGGTAGACGCCCTCGTAGAGCGCGTTCGCCCGCATCATCGGGAAGACGAAGTCGCGGACGAACTCCTCGCGCAGATCCTCGACGTGGATGTTCTCCGGCTTCACGCCGAGAAGCTCGGCCTTGCGGCGGGCCGGCTCGAGCTCCTCGCCCTGGCCGAGGTCGGCGGTGAAGGTGACGACCTCGCAGCCATAGGTCGTCTGCAGCCATTTCAGGATGATCGAGGTGTCGAGCCCGCCCGAATAGGCGAGGACGACCTTCTTGACGTCGCGGCTCACGCGCGGCTCTCCGTGTCGGTCGCGGGGCCACCCCGCGGGCGGCCGCACTCTAGTCGCCGGCGGCCGGGACGCAAGCGGGAGGGGGGCGGCGGGCTTCAGTGGCAAGCAAACCGGGCGGCATCGGCGCTTCGCCGCCCGCATTCCACCGACGCCTGGGCGGCCAACGGCGGCGTGTTGTCCATCGTCCGGCGCCGACGTATCGTCTCCGCTCCGCAGAGGTTATTCGCCCATGAGCGTCAATGTGAAGTTGCCGCCTGCCCTTGAGGCATTCGTGCGCGAGCGCGTGGAGACCGGCGAGTTCGAGACGGCCTCCGACGTCCTGCTCGAAGGCGTGCGCGCCCTGCAGCGTAGCCACGCTGCGCGGGCTGAGTTCACGCGGACGCTGGAGGCGGCGGAAAGGGAAGCGGAGCGGGACGGTTGGCTGCCGTTCGATGACGTGCTCTCCGAGATGGAAGCGGCCGTCGCCGAGGTGGAGCGCAACGAGAGCGGACGGTGAAGGTCGTTCTCTCTCCCGCCGCTCAGCGGGAGTTGGTCGCAGCCGCGGCGTGGATCGCTCGTGACAGCCCCGCGGCAGCACGCGGTCTAATCGCTGCGACGGGCCGCGCGCGTCGGCTGATCGAAGAACAGCCGCAGATCGGCAGGGTCCGCACCGATCTGACGCCGCTGCCGGTGCGTTTCCTGCCCGTTCCGGGCTTCCCCTACGTCGTCGTCTACCGCAGCGACGGCGGGACGATCCGGATCATCCGGGTGGTTCACGGCCGCCGCGACCTCGCCGCCGCACTGCGCGAGGGATGAGGCTGCGTCGAGCGGCGGTCGGGTCCCCGTTGGCCCGCCCTATACCCCTCAGTTCGACAGGCGCTTCAGCGTCTCGGCCGCGTCGATCGCGTTCTCGAAACCCTCGTCGCCGGGATTGAGCATGGTCACGGTGACGCCGACCTCGGTCATCGTCTCGCGGATCGGCTGGGGTGCCGTGTAGGAGGTCGTCTCCACCCGGCGGTGACCCTCGTAGCGCACGTCGGTAACCGCCTGGGCCGGCGTGTAGCCGACGGTTTCGACGCGGCTCGACCGGCTTGAATCCGACAGGACAAAGCGCTCGTATCCGTTGTCGAGGGTGAGCTTGGCGGCCCGGCGCATCGTGTAGCGGTCGGATTCCATCGAGCCGATGAAGCCCTCGCCGTGGGTGTCGATGCGCACCGTGTTGCGCGAGAGCTGCATCTCCTGGGACGACACGCAGCCGGCGACGAGCAGCGTCGCGGTGAGAAGGGTGGAGACAACTCGGAACATGGAACCCTCGGACGGACGACGGCCTGGCGTCGGCTCGCGCTCGGCGCGCACGATCACGGCAGCGTTACCGAATTGCGGCGTGGCTCGCCAGAGCGGCGGGTGTCACGGGCAGGGGTTCATCCACTGCCGGTGGATCGCATCGATCTTCGCCTCGAGCTCCGGCGTGATCGTCACGTCCGCGGCGCCGAGCGCCGTCTCGAGCTGCGCCATCGTCGTCGCGCCGAGCAGGACCGTTGTCGTGAACGGCCGCGACATCGCGAAGGCGATCGCCATCTGCGCCGGGTCGAGCCCCGCCTCGGCGGCGAGGTCGCAATAGGCCTCGATCGCCTCGGCGGCGTGCGGGCCCTGATAGCGCTGCTGGCGGTCGAAGAGGGCGAGGCGCGAGCCGGCCGGCCGGGCGCCGCCACGATACTTGCCGGTGAGGAAGCCCTGGGCGAGCACGGAATAGGCGACGAGCCCCACCTGCTCGCGCTCCGCCACCTCGGCGAGCGCCCCCTCGAAGGTGCGGTTCACCAGCGAGTAGGCGTTCTGCGCCGAGACAATCCGCGGCAGTCCGAGACGCTCCGCCGCTGCGAGCCAGGTCATCACGCCCCAGGCGCTTTCGTTGGAGACGCCGATGTGGCGGACCTTGCCGGCCGTCACGAAGTCCGCGAGCACGCCGAGCGTCTCCTCGATCGGCACCTCGTCGGCCGCCCGTTCCGGCACCCGCCAGACGGTGGGGTTGGAGCCGAAGCCGGTGACGAGGCGGTCCGGCCAGTGCATCTGGTAGAGATCGACATAGTCGGTGCCGAGCAGGCGGAGGCTGCGCTCGAGCGCCGTCGTCAGGTTCGCCCGGTCGAGCTTCGCCGGGCCGCCGCGGAACCAGTCCATGCCGGTGCGACCGACCGCCTTGGTGGCGACGAGGACCCGGTCGCGACCGCCGCGGGCCTTGAGCCACGAGCCGATGATCTCCTCCGTCCGCCCCTGCGTCTCCGGCTTCGGCGGGATCGGGTAGAGCTCGGCGGCGTCGAGGAGGTTCACGCCGGTGGCCACCGCCCGGTCCATCTGGGCGTGGCCCTCGGCCTCGGTGTTCTGTTCGCCGAAGGTCATGGTGCCGAGCGACAGCGCGCTGACGCGCACGTCGGTGCGACCGAGGAGACGGGTTTGCATGGGCGATCCGGTCAGGGAGGGAAGAAGGCGGGCGGGAGGCCGCGTCAGGAGGCGCCGACGCGGTCGAGGAGCTGTTCCACCGCCGGCAGGATGCGCTCGACGATGATGGCGATGCCGGCCTCGTTCGGGTGGATGCCGTCGGGGAGGTTGAGGGCCGGGTCGGCGGCGACGCCGTCGAGGAAGAAGGGATAGAGGGTCGCCCCGTGCCGCTCGGCAACCGCCGGGAACAGCGCATCGAAGGCATCGCCGTAGGCGTCGCCGAGGTTGCGCGGGGCGCGCATGCCGGCGACGAGCACCGGCAGGCCGCGTTCGGTCAGGCGGGCGACGATCCTGTCGAGGTTCTCCGCCGTGCGCGCCGGGTCGATGCCGCGCAGCATGTCGTTGCCGCCGAGCTCAACGATCACCGCCTGCGCGTCGGCGCCCACCGACCAGTCGAGCCGGGACAGGCCGCCGGCGGTGGTGTCGCCGGAAACGCCGGCGTCGATCACCGTAACGTCACGCCCGCGCTTCTTCAGGGCCGCCTCGAGCTGGGCGGGGAAGCCGGCGCCGGGCGGCAGCCCGTAGCCGGCAGTCAGGCTGTCCCCGAGCACGACGAGCCGCACCGGCTCCGCCACGGCCGGGGCGGCGGCGAGCGCGAGCAGCACCGCGACGAGGGCGGCAAGGCGTCTCATGCGACCTCCAACTCTCCCCGAACGACCAAAGGAGCAGCCCGGCCGCTCTGGAAGCCGCCACGCTGTAGCCCATATCACCGGGGCGATATGTAGGCCACCCGAGGGCCCGCGGCGACCTCCCCCGCCGCCGGCCCCCTCGCTTTCCGCCTCGGAAGGACGATCCCGACGATGACGCGTGACGCCCACCGCCCGGCGGTCGAACTCGAGGGCCTGCATCTTTCGCTCGGCAGCGGCGCCGCCCGGGTCGACGTCCTGAAGGGCGTCGATCTCACCATCGAGCGGGGCACCTCGGTCGGCATCGTCGGGCCCTCGGGCTCCGGCAAGTCGACGCTCCTGATGGTCATGGCCGGCCTCGAGCGGCCCGACCGGGGCCGCGTCGTCGTCGCCGGCGAGGACTTCGGCGCGCTGTCGGAGGACGGCCTCGCCCGTGTCCGCGGCCGCTCCATCGGCATCGTCTTCCAGTCCTTCCATCTCATCCCGACGATGACGGCCCTCGAGAACGTCGCCGTGCCGCTGGAGCTCGCCGGCCGCGCCGACGCCTTCGCCACGGCGAAGGCGGAACTCGCCGCCGTCGGCCTGTCGCACCGCCTCGACCACCTGCCGAGCGAGATGTCCGGCGGCGAGCAGCAGCGTGTCGCCATTGCCCGTGCCCTCGCGCCGGCCCCCGCACTGCTCCTCGCCGACGAGCCGACCGGCAATCTCGACGCCGCCACCGGCAGCCAGATCGTCGACCTCCTGTTCCGCATGCAGGCGGCGCGCGGCACGACGCTGGTGCTCGTGACGCACGACAGCGCCCTCGCGGCCCGGTGCGGCCGCACTGTCCGCGTCCGCTCCGGCGTCATCGACGACGCAGGCCTCCGGGTGCCGGCGTGAGCTTGGCGGGGAGACTGCCATGACGATCGCCCCGAGCGAGGCCGCACCGGCCAGCGGGTTCGCCGCCGCCGAGGGGCCGTTCGCACGCCTCGCCCTCGCGGTCCGCCTCGCCTTCCGCGAGCTGCGCGGCGGCCTGTCGGGCTTCCGCATCTTCATCGCCTGCATCGCGCTCGGCGTCGCCACCATCGGCGGCGTCGGCTCGCTCGCCCGCGCCCTCACCGACGGCATCGCGTCCGAGGGCCGCACGATCCTCGGCGGCGACATCGACGTCTCGCTGGTCCACCGCGAGGCGAGCCCGGAAGAACGGGCGTTCCTCGAGGGCCTCGGCCGGCACTCGACGGTTGCGACGACCCGGGCGATGGCGCGCCTGCCCGGCGGCGGCGGCCAGGCCCTCGTCGAGGCGAAAGCGGTCGACGACGCCTATCCGCTCGTCGGCAGCCTGACGCTCACCGGCGGCGGGGCGCTCGCACCGGCGATCGCGCCGACGGCTGACGGCTTCGGCGCCGTCGCCGATCCGGAGCTCCTCTCCCGCCTCGGCATCGCCGTCGGCGACGCGGTCGAACTCGGCCGCACGCGCCTCACCATCTCCGACACCATCGCGGCGGAGCCGGACCGCCTCTCCGGCGGCATCGACTTCGGGCCGCGCCTCCTCGCCTCCCGCGCCGCCCTCGATGCGTCGGGCCTCGTGCAGCCAGGCAGTCTGGTGCGCTGGCACACCCGTATCGCCCTGCCGGGCGATGCCTCGGACGAGGTCGTGGCCGCCACCGTCAAGTCGATCGAGACCACCTTCCCGAAGGCCGGCTGGCGCGTCCAGGCGCGCACCGAGGCGGCGCCCGGGCTCACCCGCAACATCGAGCGCTTCGCCCAGTTCCTCACCCTCGTCGGCCTCACCGCCCTCGTCGTCGGCGGCGTCGGCGTGGCGAACGCCGTCGCCTCCTTCGTCGACCGCAAGCGGCCGGTCATCGCGACCCTGCGGACGCTCGGCGCCTCCGGCGATCTCGTCGTGATGATCCACCTCATCGAGGTGATGGCGATCGCCGGCATCGGCATCCTGATCGGCGTCGTCGCCGGGGCCGTGATCCCGCCGATCGCGGGGGCGCTGCTCGCCGGCGTGCTGCCGATCCCGGCCCTCTCGGGCGTCTTCCCGCAGCAGCTCGGCCTTGCCGTGGTCTACGGCGTGCTGACGGCGCTCGCCTTCTCGCTGTGGCCGCTCGGCCGTGCCCACGACGTGCCGCCGACGACGCTCTACCGCGACCGGTCGGGCGCCGCCGCCCCGCGTCCCCGCCGTCGCTACATGATCGCCACCGCGGCCGCCGCACTCGCCCTCGCCGGCATCGCCGTGCTGCTTGCCGGCGACCGCATCGTGGCCTTCGCCTTCGTCGGCGGGGCCGCGGCCGCCTTCGCGCTCCTCAGGCTCGTCGGCGCCGGCGTGATGGCGCTCGCCCGCCGTGCGCCGCGCAAGGGCTCGCCGGAGCTCCGCCTCGCCGTCGCCGCCATCCACCGGCCCGGCGCCCTGACGCCGACGGTCGTGCTGTCCCTCGGCCTCGGCCTGACGCTCCTCGTCACCCTCGCTCTCATCGACGGCTCGCTCCGACGCGAGCTCACCGGACGGCTGCCCGAGCAGGCGCCGAGCTTCTTCTTCCTCGACGTCCAGGACCACGAGGCGTCCGCCTTCGACGCCTTCCTCGCCGAGACGGCGCCGGAGGCGAAGACCCGCCGCGAGGCGATGCTGCGCGGCCGCTTCGTCTCGCTGAAGGGGATCGCCGCCACCGACTACCCGGCGCCGCCGGAGGCCGAGTGGGTGCTGCGCGGCGACCGCGGCATCACCTATTCGCCGACCCTGCCGGACGGCTCGACCCTCGTCGGCGGTGAGTGGTGGCCGGCCGACTACGCCGGCCCGCCGCTGGTCTCCTTCGCCGAGGAGCCGGCCCGCGAGCTCGGCCTGAAGATCGGCGACGACATCCGCGTCAACGTGCTCGGCCGCGAGATCGACGCGAAGATCGCCAACCTGCGCACCGTCGACTGGGGCAGCCTCGGCATCAATTTCGTCCTCGTCTTCTCCCCGAACACCTTCGCCGGCGCGCCGCATACCCACCTCGCGACGCTGACGCTGCCGGACGAGGCTGCAGCGTCACGCGAGCAGGAGATCCTCGCCGCCGTCAGCGAGGCCTTCCCGACGGTCACCGCCATCCGCGTCAAGGATGCGCTCGAGGCGGTCAGCGGCCTCGTCGAGGACCTCGCCCTCGCCGTGCGCGCCGCCGCCGGCGTCGCCCTCGCCGCGAGCGTCCTCGTGCTCGCCGGGGCACTCGCCGCGAGCCACGCGGCGCGCATCCGCGAGGCGGCGATCCTGCAGACCCTCGGAGCGACGCGCGGCCGCCTCGTCACCGCCTTCGCCCTCGAATATCTGCTGCTCGGGCTGTCGACAGCCGTCTTCGCCATTGCGGCGGGCAGCGCCGCCGCCTGGGCCGTGCTCGCCCTCGTCATGGACATTCCGTTCGCCTTCGACCCGCTGACGGCGGCGGCGGCGGCGGTGGCGGCGCTGGTCGCCACCGTCGGCCTCGGCCTCGTCGGCACGTGGCGCGTCCTCGGCCACAAGCTCGCGCCCGCTCTCCGCGATCTGTGAGCGATCCCGGCTGCCCTCCGGGGTTGCGCGCTTCGGCGATGCGGGCCACGTTTGGCGAAGGGGGAGTTCCGATCGGCGGCCGGGGCAAGGGGGCACGGTCCGATGTCGAACTGCGACACGTCCTTCCTCGATCTCGTGGCGACACCGCTGGTCTGGCTGTCGGACTCGCGGCGGACGGTGATGGGGCTGAACGCGGCCGCCGGGCGCCTGTTCGGCGCGCACCGGCCGCCGCTCGCCGTCGCACGCCTGTGGGGAGAGGCGACGACGGAGGCGTTGGTCGCTGCGGACGCGGACGTCCCCCAGGCGGAGCCGCACGTCGTGGCGGAGTGCGACACCCGCTCCGGCCGCCGGCGCCTGGCGCTCACCATCGCCCCGATGCCGGAGGCCGGCTGCGGATGGATCGTGAGCGTTGAGGACGTCAGCCCCGGCGTGCTCGACGGCAGCGAGCGATTCACCTGGCGGGGCCGCCTGCTCGAGGTCCTGAAGCAGTTGCCTGTCGGGCTTGAGATCTACGACGAGGCGATGATCGAGCTCTTCTCAAACGAGGAGTCGGTCTCGCTCTTTGGCTACACCTCCGAGGAGATCAAGGGGCTCGACGACTGGTGGGAGGCCGGGTACCCGGATCCCGCCGATCGGGAGCAGGCACGCCAGGCCTGGCACGACGCGGTGGAGGAGTCGCGCGCCACGAACGCGGACGTGACGATGCGGGACTGGGCCGTCACCTGCAAGGACGGCAGCCGCAAGATCGTGCAGTTCCGCTACCGCGCCATCGGCGACCACCATGCCCTTCTCTACTGGGACGTCACCGAGCGGCGGCGCCTCGACGAGGAACTGCGCCTTGCCGCCGAAACCGACCCGCTGACGGGGGTGAGCGACCGCCGCCACTTCTTCGCCCGGGCATCGGAAACCCTGGAATCGGGCCTGTCCAGCGACCGTCCGCTGTCGCTGCTGATGGTCGACATCGACCACTTCAAGAGCATCAACGACGCGTTCGGCCATGCGGCCGGCGACGAGGTTTTGCGGACGGTAGCCCGCCGGATGGCGGAGGCGGTGCGTCTTGAGGACTGCGTCGGCCGCCTCGGCGGGGAGGAGTTCGCGGTGCTCCTGCCGGATCTCGGCCGGGGGGCGGCTCAGGCGGTGGCCGAGCGGCTGCGCTTGGTGGTCGCGGAGCCGCCGGTGACGACCGGCGACGCGGTGATCCCCGTCCGCATCAGCGTCGGCGGCGTCAGTCGCAGCGGCCGGGACGATGAGGGACAGACGGGCGCTCCGGTGACCCTCGACGACCTTCTCGAGCGGGCGGACCATGCGCTCTACGCGGCGAAACGCGCCGGACGGGACCGCGCCGTCTTCGCGGACGTCCGACGGTGACCGGCCCCGTCGCCGGCGACGGCGGCGTGCCGGCCTGGCTCGACCGGGTCGCCGTGGCGCTCGCTCTCCTCTCGGCGGACGGTGCGCACGTGCTGGCGGCCAATCCGGCCGGGCGGCGGCTCATCGCCGCCGACGGTGCGGGTCCGTGGGCGACCGACGCCCTCCTTGGAGCGGCTGCGGCGCGCGCCCTCGCGGCGCACCTCGGCGCCGAGCCGACCGGCGGGCCCGACGACTGGCTCGTCGTGCGCTGCGACACGGCGGCAGGCGCGCGCCGCCTCGCCGTCAGCGCGAGGCGCTGCGCTGCCGGCTGGATGGCGACGGTCTGCGACCATCCCCACGTGCCCGACGCGGACGCGCCGCGCGCGGGGAGACTTGCCTGGCAGGAGAACCTCACCGCCCTCGCCAACTGGCTGCCGGTCGGCATCGAGATCTACGACGCCGACCTCGTCGAGCTCTTCGCCAACGCCCACTCGCACCGCATGTTCGACTATGGCGGGAACTACTTCGGCCATCACGACGACTGGTGGGAGCTCGGCTTTCCGGATCCGGTGGCGCGCGCCGCTGCCCGCGAGGAGTGGCTCGGCAAGGTGGCGGCCGCCCGCCGGCTGCCCGGAATGGTCCAGCAGTCCGAATGGCGGGTGCACTGCCGGGACGGCTGCGACCGCACGGTCCAGTTCCGCTACCGCTTCCTCGACGGCTTCTACGTCGTCGTCTTCTGGGACGTCTCGGAGCAGCGCCGCATCGAGGCGGAGCTGCTGCTGCGCGCCGGCACCGACATGCTGACCGGCCTGCCGAACCGCCGCCGCCTGCTCGAGACGGCGCGCCACCTCATGCGGACCCCGCCGTTCGGCCTGCTGATGCTCGACCTCGACCACTTCAAGGCGATCAACGACCGCTTCGGACACGCCGTCGGTGACCAGGCGCTGCAGGCGGCGGCGGACCGCTGCCGGCGGGTGCTCCGCGACAGCGACATCATCGCGCGCGTCGGCGGCGAGGAGTTCGCGGTGCTGCTGCCCGGCACGGAACTGGAAACGGCGGCGTCAGTGGCGGAGCGGCTGCGCGCGGCGGTCGCGCACGCGCCGCTCCTCGTGGGGAACCAGCGCCTCGACCTCACCGCCTCGATCGGCGGCACGGTGGTCGGCGCCGCCGACGGCGACCTCGACGACGTCCTGCAGAGGGCCGACCGGGCCCTCTACGCGGCGAAGGCGGCGGGACGGAACCGCTCCGTCTTCGCCGAGGTGCCCTGAGGCGCGCCGGACGGCCGTCGGCTCTTCATCATGACCAAGTGTTCACGCGCCCCGGGCTTGTCCGCCACGGCGCTTGCGCCCATATTCGACGTGGACAATTGGGCGGAGCTTCCGCCTTTACGCCTGTCCGCCGGCCACGGCGGGCATCCGAGAGGAGATGGAGTTCTCGATGTCGACCTTCGACCGCAATTCTTCCGCGCGCTACGGCGTGGGCTCGGTCCCGTCGTCGCGGGCCGAGGCCGCCATCGACCAGGGCCTCCGGTCCTACATGCTCAAGGTCTACAACTACATGGCCTTGGGCCTGGCCATCACCGGCCTGGTCGCCTACGGCGCGTTCTCGATGGCCGTCGGCCCGCAGGGCCTGACCGCGTTCGGTGAGGCGATCTACCTCAGCCCGCTGAAGTGGGTGATCATGCTGTCGCCGCTGGCGGTGGTGTTCCTATTCTCGTTCAAGATCCAGTCGATGAGCGTCGGCACGGCCCAGGCGGTGTTCTGGCTGTTCGCCGCCCTCATGGGCCTCTCGCTGTCGTCGATCTTCCTCGTCTACACGGGGGCGAGCATCTCGCGGGTGTTCTTCATCACCGCGGCCTCGTTCGGCGCCCTCAGCCTCTACGGCTACACGACGTCGAAGAGCCTGTCGGGATGGGGCTCCTTCCTGTTCATGGGCCTGATCGGCATCGTCATCGCCTCGCTGGTGAACATCTTCATCGGCTCGACCGCGCTGCAGTTCGCCATCTCGGTCATCGGCGTGCTCGTCTTCGCCGGCCTGACCGCCTACGACACGCAGCAGATCAAGGAGATGTACTTCGCCGGCGACGACAACACCGTGATGGGCCAGAAGGCCATCATGGGCGCCCTGCGGCTGTACCTCGACTTCATCAACCTGTTCACGATGCTGCTGTCGCTGTTCGGCAACCGCAACTGAGCTGACAGCCACAGAGGCTGACGAGACCCGGGGCGCGGCCGCCAAGGCCGCGCCCCTTCTCTTTGGGGCCGCTCCTCAGTCTGCCCCGTGCGTTGCATCACCGCCGCCGGTTCCCGCCCGCGTCCGGCCGACAGGCCCGCCGGGGTTGCGCCGCCGCCGTCCCGCGCCGCACTCTTCGCACGGCTCGAATCGGCTGCGAGGCACGGCGATGCTCCGACTGTTCACCGGCCTCGAGGTGCCCGCGAGCGCCGGCCTGATGCTCTCGGGCCTGCGCGGCGGCCTCTCCGGTGCCCGCTGGGTGGACCCGGAGAACTACCACCTGACGCTCCGCTTCATCGGCGACATCGACGAGCGAACGGCCGACGAGATCGCCGACGCCCTCGCCCGGGTGCGGCGCCCGGCGGTTCCGGTCCGCCTCTCCGGTGTCGGTGCCTTCGGCGGAGCGCGGCCGCACGCCGTCTATGCCGGCGTCGCTCCCGCGCCCGAGCTCGGCGACCTGCAGGCCGAGCACGAGCGCCTGCTGCAGCGGATCGGCCTGCCGTCGGAGGGGCGGAAGTACACGCCGCACGTCACGCTCGCCTACCTGCGCGGCGCCAAGTCCGGCGAGGTGGCGCACTGGCTCGACCTTCGCGCCGGCTTCACCGCCCCGGCCTTCGTCGCCCCGCGCTTCGTCCTCTATTCCGCCCGCTCGAGCGTCGGCGGCGGCCCCTATGTCGTCGAGGAGGCCTATCCGCTGTCCCTCTAGGCGCCCGCCGCGGGCGAGGCGCGGGGCCGACCCCTCAGTCGACCGCGGGGGCGGTGCGCAGCCTGTCGACCCGGTCGGCAAGGCTCGGATGCGTGGAGAGCCATCGCAGCCCTGCCGTTTCACCGTCGCCGGTGAGCGCCTCGAGCAGGCGGGCGAGGTCGTCGGGAGAGCGTCCGGTGGCGGTAAGGATCTCCGCCGCCCGGTCGTCCGCGTCCGCCTCGAAGCCGCGCGAATAGGACAGATCGAGTGCCAGCGCCGCGAAGCCGGTCATCTCGTCGAGCACCGCGCCCGGATCGCCGAAGATCACCAGCGTCGCCCCGCCGAGCCCGGCGGCCCTGAGGACGCGGCGCATGCCGTGGCGCTCCTCGACGTGGCCGAGCTCGTGGGCGAGCACCCCGGCGAGGGCGTCCGTATCCGGTGCCTTCGCCAGCATCTCGTCGGTGACGACGACGATGCCGCCTGGCAGGGCGAAGGCGTTGGCGCCGAGCGCGCCGCCGCCGCGGAACACGAGGCGCGTCTCCGCCGGGTCGAGGCCGGCCGCGGCGACGAGCTCCTCGAAGACGCGGTTGACTGGCTCCGTCTCGGCCGCGGTCATCCGGCTCGGCCGGAAGGCAACCTGGTCGAGCGTCGCGAGGGCATGCTCGCCCACCGCCGCATCGACGCTGTGCGGCACCAGCGTCAGCGCGAGGTCCGCGGCGGCAGGCACGCCGAAGCGCAACAGCGCGCCCGAGAGGAGCACCACGAGCACCACGACGGCAACGAGGCGTGGATGGAAGCGCTCCCAGCGGTGAACGGTTGAGCGACCTCGCCGACCCACCGCCTGAAGCAGGGCGTCGACGCCGTCGTTGTCGCTCGTCTCGAAGATCTCGCCGCTGGCGAGCGTGATCCGCCGGGGGACCCGGCCGACGCGGGGCGAGACGGCAGCGTTCGTGATGTCGACCGGCCGCACCTCCCCGGTGAGCGCACCGGCGAAAAGGCGCACGCCGCCCTCCGCCGACAGCACCAGCTCCGCCGGCTCGCTCCGCGCCGCCCCGGGCGGGAACAGCCGTCCCGCCACCCGCACGTCTTCAGAAACCGACGTCAAAGCCTTCCATCTCGCCGAACTCGGTGGCGAAGCTCGAGCCGGCCTCGACCCGACCGGCGACGAACCCGTCGAGGTCACCGACCGCGAGGACGCCGATCTCCGAGGCGACGTACCGCCACCGCCGCACCTCCGCCCAGGGGCGGAGGAGCCCGAGGGTCAGGATGGTCGCGACGATGCCAGAGACGACGATCCATGCATAGCGCATGCCGGACAGATCGCAGCGGAAACCGTGCTCGGCGAGCCGCATCCGGCCGATGGTCTCGTTCTGCACCCGGGCGCGATAGAACAGTGCGGCGACGCCGACGAGAAGAAGGCCCAGGAGGGGAACGAGGCTCGCGCCGAGCTGCGCGGAGCCACCTCGCTCGAACGTGACCTGGACGACGAGGGCGAGGACCGTGGAGAGGCCCATGACCGCGGCCAGGAGGGCGCCCCCGAACAGCACCGCGCCGCCGAGCGCCCGGTAGAGCGGTCCTAGCCGCGGGTCTGTGGTGAACGGCACGCCGCCGTAGGTGTGGCCGCCGACGACGTAGCGGGCGCGCATGCGGCTCCAGACCGGCAGCAGGAGCCCGAGCGTCAGCGCCGCCGCCGCCGGCATCAGCACGAAGACGACGAAGGCGCGGCCATAGGTGCCCGAGAAGTCGAAGCGGACGTTGCGCCAGCTCGTCACCCGGGCGTTGAAACGGAGGCTGCGGTTGATCACCCACGGCATGACCAGGATCAGCACGACCCACAGGCCCGCATAGACGAGTGGCGCGAACTGGCTCGCGGCCGCCAGCGCCATGAAAAAGATGAACGCGATCAGCCGCCCCTTGAAGATCTGGTAGCCCGTCGCGTGGTACTCGAAGGCGTGGCCGTCGATGGCGGTGTTGCCATAGAAGTAGCGCTTGGTGCGCACCTTCGCCCAGGCCGACCAGACGCCGATGGTAATGATCGACAACAGGATGTTGACGATCCAGATGCCGAAATACTCGCGCGCATCGCCGCCGAACTGGACGGGAAGGTCGCGCATGCCGCCCCGCGCGGCCATCCGCCGCTCGGCGTCCCCGACGATGACCGGCGCATCCATGAACTGCCCCCGACCCCGTCGGGATTCTAGCCGCGGTTGCAGCTCGACTGTCAATCATGGAGGCGCCCGGCTACCGCCGCGGTGAGCCGGATCCAACCAGCAAGCGGCGGGTGCGTGACCAGCGTCACCACAACCCTTGGCGGAGCTCCTATACTCGCCCTCCCGCCGGCCTCGCCCCTCCACGGCCGGCCACAGGGAGAACGCCGATGAAATCGCTGATGATCGCTTGCTTCGCCGCTGCTGCCCTCGTCGCCGCCGGGCCGGCCGGCGCCGCCGACGAGCACCCCGGCCTGCCGATGGGGCCCGAAGGCGAAACGGTGGGCGCGGCGGCGGGCAAGGCAAAGCCGCTCTTCGCCCGCGCCAACATGACGTGCGAGGCCAGCGCGTGCTTCGCCAACTTTGGCCGGAAGGGCGGAAAGACCCGCACCATCGCGTGGATGACGTGCGGCGCCGTCACCTATGGCGGGATCCTGAGGGCGGGCGCCGTCGTCCTCGAGGATCCCGGCAATCCGATCGGCTACATGGACGTGACGTCGCGGGCCGTGGAGGGCACCGACGAACTCGCCATCTTCACGTTCACGAAGCCCTTCGAGGTGCCGCCGGGCGAGCGGCTGCTGGTCTACGCCGCGACCACCGGGATGGGCGGCGGCGGCCAGTGCACCCTGAGCGGCACGGTGGAGTGACGCCGACCGGGAACGGCCGCGCGAACGCGGGAGCGGCCGACCGAGCTGCCCCCGCTCACTCCGCAGCGGTGCGCTCCGCCGCGAGCGCGGCGGCAAGACGCGACAGCGAGGCGTCGCGGATGCCGAGGTCGGCGAGCGCCGCCACCGTCGAGAGCACGTAGTCGCGGTTGATGCCGGACTGGCCGACGCCCTCGGAGACGAGCGTCACCTGGCGGTCGTGGTCGAGCCGGCCGGCATATTGCGGGTGGCGGCGGTCGGCGACGTAGGCGACCGCCTCGACCCGGCGCGCCGATCCGTCGAGCAGCGTCACCGGCAGGTGGCGCTCGAGATAGACGGCCGTCGCCTGCTCGCGCTCGCGCAGATACGCGATCGTCGGCTCGCGGTGCTGGGCGTCGACGCGGAAGACACGGCCGAGGCAGGAGCCGCCGCGGTCGAGCCCGAGCACGAGGCCGGGCCGTTCCGGCGTGCCCCGGTGGACGTGCGAATAGATGCAGAGCGAGCGGTGGAAGCCGAGAAGGCGCGCCGGCAGCGCCTCCAGAAACGGAAATCCCGGCCGCCAGATCAGCGAGCCGTACCCGAACACCCAAAGCTCGCCCATTGCGGCTCCGCCGGCTCCGCCCAATGCCCCCGCCGCCTTCTAGCGCAGAATGACGGCACGCGGAATCGCCCCGCGCGCGCACCGTCGACGCTCACTGGATCCTGTTCCCGTCATGCGGACCACGGGCGGCGATGCCGACGTCCGGAGCGCGGACACCGACGGCCGCAGCCGATGCCCCTCCCGGTCTCCCCGAGTGGCCGCCTCGCCTCGCCACCTTTCTAATAATAAGAAAATTCAGGCGGGCCAGAAATAATAATAAGACAAAACAACAGGGCAGGCATGGTCGTTATTTGCATTTTCCCATGTAGATCGGCGTTTCACTACGATGACTTTCGGAACAACACTGCTCATACTTTCTCCGCAGGGTGGGCGGGCAACGGTTCCCGATCGAAACAGGACATCGTCGCGATGGTCCCGTCCCTGTGCCGCGGCCGGCGCCCGGGAGAGGCGCGCCGCGTCGGGCCGGCAATCCCTGCCGGCCCGTTCTTCGGGAGGAACGACATGAATCTCGTGACGGCATTGGCGATCGTCATCGGCGTGATGGGCGGCATCGCGACATGGCTGGTGCTCGGGCCGCTGGCCATGCTCGGGCTGCAGATCTGGATCATCTTCATCGCCTGGGCGAGCTACTTCCACTGCGGCGGCGGCGAGGCCGGCGCCAAGGCGTCGCTGCCGGCGATGCTGTGGGGGGCCATCATGGGCACCATCGCGCTCGTGATCATCGGGCAGCTCGCCGGTGCCGGCGGCCTCTTCGGCGTCGCAGCGGTGGTCGGCATCACGGTGATCATCCTGATCCTCGGCGCCCACCTGCCGCTGCTCGCGGCCATTCCGGCCGGGGTCTACGGCTACGCCTCGGCTGCCGCCTTCGGCCTCCTGAAGGCAGACGCCGCGGCGCTCGGCTTCAACCTCGGCACCGGCGTCTTCACCACGGTGGCACTGTCGATCATCGCCGGCACGCTGCTCGGGTGGATTTCGGGCAAGATCGCCGCCGCCCTCGCCAAGGGCTGAGGCGCCCCGGGCCGGGCGGGCCGAGCCCGTCCGGCTCCCGAGGGCGCGTGACTGCGCTCCCACAGGGCTCCGCCGGCTCAGGCGGTCAGCGGCGGCTCGCTGCGCCAGCGACCGTCCTGCCAGAGCGACGCGAGGCCCTCGCGATAGGTCGGGCAGGCGAAGGCGAGGCCGAGCGCGCGCTTCACCTTGCCGTTCGAGACCCGCTTCACGTCGCCATAAAACGAGCGCGCCATCGGGGAGAGCTCGGCCGTCTCGAAGGGCTGCTCGGGCGGCGGCGCCACCCCCATCATCTCGGCGGCGAGGGTGATCACGTCCTGCGGCGGCGCCGGCTCGTCATCGCTGACATTGAAGACGCCACTTGCCCGGTGCTCCAGCGCTGCGACCGTGGCGCCAGCGATGTCGTCCACATGGATCCGGTTGAACACCTGCCCCGGCTTGACGATCCGCCGCGCCGATCCCTGCGCGAGGTTGACAAAGGCGTTGCGGCCGGGGCCGTAGATGCCGGCGAGCCGCAGCACAGCCACCGGCACCCCGGTCCGCTCGCCGAGCGCCAGCCAGGCCTTCTCGACCTCGATGCGCTCGCGGTTGCGCCGCGTCGTCGCCCGGCACTCCGCCGTCTCGTCGATCCAGGCCCCGGCGTGGTCGCCATAGACGCCGACGGTCGAGAGGTAGGCGATGAAGGCGAGATCCTTCGCCGCAGCGATGCCCTCGAGGTGGTGGCGCAGCAGCGGGTCGCCGGCGTCGTCCGGCGGCGCCGAGACGACGAGGTGGGTCGTGCGCGCGAGGCGGTCGGCAAGCGCCGGAGCCGGCGCCGTGCCATCGTAGGAAAGGCCCTCGATTCCGGCCGACGCGAGCGCCTCGGCCCGGCCCGGATCGCGCACCGTCGCGGCGACCGAGCCCGCCTGTTGCCGCAGCCGCCGCACGATCGCCCGGGCCGAGAAGCCGAGCCCCACCACCGTCAGGGCACCGATCGCCGGCCCGCCGCTTCCGTCCACCACGCTCACGCCTCCTCCGTTTCGATCTCGTCGAGGCCGGCCCGCCACTCCGCAGCGACCTCTTCATCATCCCCGTCCGCCAGTGCGCGCCGGGCGCAGGCGGCGAACCGCTCCGCCGGCCAGAGCCGCGACAGCGCCCACACGGCCGCCCCGCGGACGAGCGGCGCGGCGTCATCGAGCCGCGCCTCGGCGACGGCCGCAAGGTCCGGGTCTCCCGAATTGCCTACCGCCACCAGCACGTTGCGCACGAAGCGGTCGCGTCCGGTGCGCTTGATCGGCGAGCCGGAGAAGCGGGCCCTGAAGGCCGCGTCGTCGAGCGCTGCCAGCTCGGCGAGCGACGGCGCGTCGAGGTCAGCGCGGGCGGCGAGCTTCGCCTCGCGCCCCTCCGCCGCGAACTTGTTCCACGGGCAGACCATCAGGCAGTCGTCGCAGCCGTAGATGCGGTTACCGATGCCCCGGCGCAGGGCGCGGGGAATCGGCCCGGCGTGCTCGATGGTGAGGTAGGAGACACAGCGCCGGGCGTCGAGCCGGTAGGGGGCGGGGAAGGCATTCGTCGGGCAGGCGTCGAGGCAGGCGCGGCAGGAGCCGCAGTGGTCGGCCTCGGCCTCGTCCGGCGGCAGTGGCAGCGTCGTGAAGAGCGAGGCGAGGAACAGCCACGAGCCGGCCCGGCGCGAGACGAGGTTGGTGTGCTTGCCCTGCCAGCCGAGCCCGGCGGCCGCCGCGAGCGGCTTCTCCATCACCGGCGCGGTGTCGACGAAAACCTTCACGTCGCCGCCCCCGCGCGCCACCAGCCCGCCGGCGATCAGCTTGAGCCGGCCCTTCAGGACGTCGTGGTAGTCGCGGTGGCGGGCGTAGACGGAGATCGCCCCGCGATCCGGCTGCGACAGCGCCGCGAAGGCGCCCTCCCGCGGGCCGTAGTTGAAGGCGAACATCACCACTGCCCGCGCCTCCGGCCACAGAACGCGCGGATCGGCGCGGCGGGCGGCGGTCTCGGCGAGCCAGTCCATGGTGCCGTGGTGGCCGTCGGAAAGGGCGACCGCGAGGCGCGCGCCGGCCGCGGCGATCGCGTCCGGACGGGCGATGCCGACGGCCGCGAAGCCGTGTTCGGTCGCGGCGCCGCGCAGCCAGCCGGCGGCGGCTTCAGGGCTCAGAAGTCGAGGTCGTCGTAGGTCGCCGAGGCCGGCAGGCCGCGCACCACCTCGGTGAGCAGCGGCCGGAACGACGGCCGCGACTTCATCCGGGCGTACCAGGCCTTGGCGTGCTCGGTCTCGCTCCACGGCACCTCGCCCAGATAGTCGGCGCACGACAGTTCGGCGGCGGCGGCGAGGTCGGCGAAGCTCAGGCGCTCGCCGGACAGCCACTTCCGCGTCACCGAAAGATAGTCGATGTAGCGCATGTGGTGGCGAAGGTTCGCCCGGGCCGCGCGCAGCACCGCCGATTCCGGCGAGCCGCCGCCCTGCTTGGCGGGAATTTCCAGCTTCAGGATCCGCTCGTGGACGAGGTGGCCGACCACCTCGTCCTCGAACTTGTGCAGGAACCAGTCGTTCAGCCGCCGCATCTCGGCGCGGGCGTCGGGATGGTCCGGCATCAGCCGCCGGTCGCCCTGGGCATAGCCGCGCGTCTCGTCGAGATATTCGAGGATCGGCCCGGGGCCCACCACGGGCGGGCCCTCGTTCTCCCGGATCACCGGCACGAAGCCGCCCGGATTGAGCGCGAGAAACTCCCGCCGCCGCTCCCACGGCCGCTCGATCACGAGTTCGTGCCGGACACCGTACTCGGCGAGCACCAGGCGAACGAAGCGACAGGCAGGGGAAAAGGGATGGTGGTAGAGGGTCAGCATCGCGCGCGCAGGGAGGAGGGAGCGCCCCGCTGTCGCGTGATGCGGTGCGTCGGCGCTCGGGTATAGTGCCGACGCCAGCCTTGAACAACTGCTAAACCTGCCGCGCGGAATGCCGATTCGGCCGCGCCGCCGAACCCACAGGGACCCGTCCAGGAGACCGCATGGACCCCGCCAGCCTCGCCGATGCCCTCCTGCTCGGCCTCGTCGAGGGATTGACCGAGTTCATCCCCGTCTCCTCGACCGGCCACATCCTGCTGCTCGGCCACTTCCTTGGCTTCGAGAGCACCGGCAAGGCCTTCGAGGTGCTGATCCAGCTCGGCGCCATCCTCGCCATCCTCGTCGTCTACTTCCAGCGCTTCTGGAAGATCGCGATGGCGCTGCCCTCGAGCCGGCGCGCCCGCACCTTCGTCATCGGCATCGTGCTCGCCTTCCTGCCGGCCGCCTTCACCGGGGTGATGCTGCACGGGCTCATCAAGACCGTGCTGTTCGAATCGCCCGCCCTCATCTGCGTCATGCTGGTGATCGGTGGCATCGTGCTGCTCGTCGTCGACCGCGTGCCGCTGAAGGCGCGCTACGACAGCGCCTACGACTTCCCGCCGCGCCTCGCCTTCGGCATCGGCATCTGCCAGATGCTGGCCCTCATCCCCGGCGTCTCGCGCTCCGGGGCGACCATCGTCGGGGCGCTGCTGCTCGGGGCGCAGAAGCGGGCGGCGGCGGAATTCTCGTTCTTCCTCGCCCTGCCGACGATGGCCGGCGCCTTCGCCTACGACCTCTACAAGAACTTCGATCGCATCGACCCGAACGAGGCCGTGACCATCGCCGTCGGCTTCGTCGCCGCCTTCCTGGCGGCGCTGTTCGTGGTGCGCAGGCTCCTCGATTTCGTCGCCCGCACGGGCTTCGCGCCGTTCGCCTGGTGGCGCATCGCCGTCGGCCTCGCCGGCCTCGCCGGGCTGTGGATGACCGGTGCGCTGGCGCTGCCCGGCTTCGGCCCCGCCGCCTTGCCCGCCGACGACGGCGCCCGCCTCGTCACCACCACGACGGTGAAGGTGAAGGACCCGGTCGACCTGCCGCTGAATGGCGAGGCACCGCCCGCCGAGGCGCCGGCGGCCATCCCCGCACCGACGGATGGCGCAGGGACGCCGGTGGCACCCGCCGCGCCGGAACGGCAGCCAGGCGATCCGCTGGACGCGGACGGCTTCGAGAACCGTTTCTCCGTGACGCCGCAGCGCTGAGGCGCGCCGCAGCCGGTCTCTTCAGATGTCGCGACGCCGATCAGGCCGGGCCGATCAGGCCGAGCGGCGGTCGGCGAACTGCCCCTGCACCCGGTACTGGGCGAGGTAGGTCGGCAGGATCGCCGACAGGCCTGTCGGCCGGATGCCGAGGCCCTCGAGGGTCCGGCCCTCGCCCTCGGCGGCCGCGGAGACGACGTTGTCCCGCTGCAGCATTAGCACCTGGTCGACCGTCAGCGGCGCCCCTGGCAGCATCTGCAGCACGCGCGCCTGCAGCTTCGCCGCCCAGAACGGCACCGGCACGATCGGCCGCTTGCGATAGATCTCCTCGAGCAGGATCTCGAGGCAGCGGCGGAAGGTCAGCACCTCCGGCCCGCCGAGCTCGTAGACGGTCCCGGGCTGCGCGCGGCCCTCGACGGCGGCGAGGATCGCCGCGGCGACGTCGCCGACGAACACCGGCTGGAAGCGCGTGTCCGGGCCGATCACAGGCAGGACCGGCGAGATCTGCGCCATCTTGGCGAAGCGGTTGAAGAACTCGTCCTCCGGCCCGAAGACGATCGACGGGCGGAGCACCACGGCCTCCGGGACGGCGGAAAAGACGCCGGCCTCCCCCTCGGCCTTGGTGCGGGCATAGAGCGCGGGGGAGGCGGGATCGGCGCCGATCGCCGAAAGGTGGGTGAGGCTGCGCACGCCGGCGGCCTTCGCCGCCTCGGCCACCGCCCGGGCCCCGAAGGCCTGCACCGCCTCGAAGCTCTGCCGGCCCGACGGCGCGAGGATGCCGACGAGGTTGACGACCGCGTCGGCATCCTCGACCGCCTTTTCGATGGACCAGCGGTAGCGCAGGTTCGCCTGCACCGCCTGGATCTGGCCGACCGAGCCGAGGGGCTGCAGGAAACCGGCGAGGTCCGGCCGCCGTACGGCGACGCGCACCCGCCATCCGGCCTTCGCCAGCGCCCGTACCGCATGGCGCCCGACGAACCCCGAACCGCCGAACACCGTCACGAGCTTGCCGTTCAACGGTCCCGCCATCGGCCGCCCCTCGCTGAGAGATCTGCGGGATACCGGCGCGTCGAGCCGCCCGCTGTACATGGGCAGGGAGATAGCGCAGCGGCGCCTCCCGTGTACAGGCGCGAAGCGCCGCGGCGCTCGACGGGGCGACCATCCGCGGCTAAGGACGGACGGCGCCGTCGACAGGTGGCCGGAGCCGGGGGCGGCGTCGGCACAGTTTGCGTGGAGACGACATGGACGGTCCAGACGAGACGGCCGGCGTCGGTGCAAGGACGAGGGAGTATCTGCAGCGACGGAGCCGCCAGGGTCTGCGGATCGTCCGTCAGGCCCTCGGTCTCGATGCAGCGAAGCACGCCGAGGCGGCCCACCAGGCGGCCGAGGGTGCGTCCCGCGCCGCCGAGGCGGCCGGCCGCTACCTGACGGCCATCCGCGACGCCGCGCTTGCCCAGCGCGCCGCCGCCGATGAACGCGCCGCCGCGGCCGCCGCGCGGCTCGCCGCCGTTCCCTCCGACGAGGACGACGAGCGTGCGGCGCTCGCGGCCGCCGCCAGCCGCCTCCAGGCGTGCGCGGACACGATCGCGACGCTGAGCGGCGCGGTGACGCTCTGTGGCCTCGACGGCCTCCGTCCGCTGCGCCGTGCCGATATCGACGTGGCGGCCGTCGACGACATCCCGGACCTGCGCGGTGTCATGGTCGGCGAGGGGGTGGCGCTGCCCCGGGGCATCGCGATCGAGTCCAGCGGCGAACAGAACTTCGTCGTGATCGCGCCTCGCGCACGACTGCGGCGTGTGCAGTTCGTTGTCCGCGGCACCGGAAACCTCATCTACATCGGGCCCGGCGCACGCCTGCACAATCTCGTCGTGAAGACCGTCGGCGACGGCAATACCATCGCGATCGGTCGCGACGTCACCGTCGAATCCGGCTCGTTCCTGTGCGAGCGCTCAGCACAGGCGGTTCTCGTCGGCGATGATTGCATGGTCTCGAACGGCGTCGTCGTCCGCACGTCCGACCATCACGGCATCTTCGACCGCCGCAGCGGAGAGCGGCTCAATCCCCCGGCGGACGTGGTGGTCGGCCCGCACGTCTGGCTAGGCAACGGTTGCCGCGTGAACAAGGGCTCGCGCATCGGTGCCGGATCGGTAATCGGCCAGGGCGCGATCGCCAGTGGCACGATGGACGAGAACTCCATCTATGCGGGCGTTCCGGCCCGCAAGCTGCGCGGGGACATCGTCTGGTCGCGCAGCGAGAGCCTCGAGGACGTCGGCGAACCGTTCCGCTGAGGCCCCGACCCGCCGCGTCTGCGATCAGGACTCGCGCGCGGTCTCCGGCTCGATGCCGTCGGGTCCGGTGGTGTCGGCGGCGCGATCACCGCGCCGGCCTTCCCGGCCGCGGCGTCCCTTGCCATTCCGCCGCTTGCCGTCTCCGGCCAGCCGGTCGCGCGGCGGTGAGCGCCGCAGCGCGTCGGCCGGATCGATCGTCGGCTTGTTGAGGAACGTCGGGAAGTCCCACCAGTGGCCGAGTTCGAGACCCGTGAGCGAGGCGGTCTCGGCGATGTCCTTCAGGAACATGCCGTGGAGCTCCTCGAGCTCGGCCCGCGGGAAGCGCGGCGGCACCTGGCCAGAGGCCAGAGCCTCGGCCGGAACCTCGGCGACGAGTTCGTCCCCGTCCCAGGCGAGGTTGTAGCCGGCGTTCGCCAGCTTCTCGCTCGTCCGCTCGATCGGTGCGAGACCGAGGAAGCCGAGGGCGGAGTTGACGAAGCCGAGCGGGTCGGCGACGAGGTCGTCGTAGCGCATGAAGTGGATGCGCTCGGCCCCAAAGGTGTCGATGTAGGTGCGGCACCCGTGGGCGAAAAGGCTGAACGGCACGACCGCCACGCCACCACCCTGCTTCATCTGCAGGATGCTCTCGCGGCCGGTGAGCCGACCCCGCTTGAAGTTGTGCAGATAGAGCGAGACCGCCTTCTCGGTGGGCTGCCGGAAGGAGACGATGAAGCGAAGGTCGGTGCCGAGGCGGTTCCTGATGCGCGCGGCCGCTTCGTCCGACTGGAAGTACCGCGTCGATCCCTCGCCGACCCAGCGCTCGTCGCCGGCATCCGCGAAATGGGTCGTCAGGTAGTCGTCGATCGCCTCTTCCGTGAAATGCTTCTGGTGGAAAAAGTGCGGCTCCTTCATCTTCGAGAAGAAGATGTCGGGATGGCGGGCGAGCTGGCGGCAGAGATAGGTCGTTCCCGCCTTCTGCACGCCGGGGACGAAGAAATTCGGGACGCGGCCGGTGTAGGTCATGCTCGATCGACGGTCGTGGACGGGATGCGGCGGCCCGGGACGTGCCAGAGGCCGGAGGGCGTCGGACCCTCGCAGATCGAACCCGGCGGCGCAAGGCGAGGCGCGGCGACGGGACGGCGGCCGGTACTCCGTCGCCCGCGGCGGCGTGCGCCGGCGGCCGCCGGCGCCGGTTGCGCTGGCCCGCCGTTCGTGCGATCCGCCAGCCATGGACGGCGAGCGCACGCGGGCGCAGCGGCGACGAGGACTGGATGGGCAAGCGACTGATCCTGCACGTCGGGCAATCCAAGACCGGCACCTCGACCATCCAGGACTTCCTTGCCCACAACCGGCGGCGGCTGGCGCGGCAGGCGGGCCTGCTCTACCCGCAGGCCGGCCGCCAGGGCGCGGCCCATCACCGCATCGCGGCGCTGTTCCTGCCGGCCGGCAACGCCGGCTGGATTCGCCGCGAGGACGCCGAGGTGCTCCGGGCCGGCCTCGAGGAGGAGATGGAGCAGAACGGGCCGGGAGCGGTGGTGATCAGCTCCGAGGCGCTGTTCAACGCCCGCTCCATCGGGGACGTGCGTGGCTTCTTCAGCGGCTTCTCGGTGGAAATCCTCGTCATCCTGAGGCGGCAGGACCGGTGGCTCGATTCGCTCTATCAGCACCAGCTGAAGGTGGGCGAGACCGACCTCGACCCGCAGCCGTGGCTGGCGGCGCGGGCGTCGACCCTCGACTACGCCACCCGTGTCGGTCGCTGGGCAGACGTCTTCGGCGACGAGAACGTCCGGGTCGGCGTCTTCGAACCGGAAAATCTCAAGGACGGCCTGGTGGCCTTCTTCTTCCGCCGCGCCGGGCTGCCGGTGCCCGACGACCTGGAGGAGCCACCGGCCCGCAACGAGCGCCTTTCGCGCGATGCGCTCGCCTACCTGCGCCGCGTCCGGCAGCAGGCGATGGCGGGGGCCGAGCGCCAGCGCCTGCGGCGGGCGCTCGAGGAGTGGTCGCAGGGCCACCCGGATCCGGCGTCCTGGCGCTACTTCTTCTCGCCCGCCGAGCGGGCCGACATCCTCGACCGCTGCGCGGCCTCGAACGCCGCGGTCGCGCGGCGCTTCCTGCCGGAGAGCGGCGGCGTCCTATTCCGCGATACCGCGATCGAGCCCACCTTCGAGCCCTATCCCGGCCTGCGGCCGGAGGTGGCGACGGAGATCGAACGGGCCGTGGCCGCGGCCACGGAGGCGTGAGCACGGCGGGGGTATCCTGACGGCGGCGAACGGTTTAATCGTCGGGCCGCGGTCGGCCGCCCCTGCCGATTCCCAGACCGCGCCCGCCTGATTCCGCCGCCTCCCCGACCGCCGTCCGTGGCGCCGCCGGCGGGACGGCTTGGCCGGCCGGATGCGGCCACTGCGAGGTGCTGCCGGACGATGACGGACGCCACTCCTTGCCTCTTCGTGGTGCCGATGCACCGCAGCGGCTCGTCGGCCTTCGCCAGAGTGTTGAACCTGCTGGGTGCGAGCCTGCCGGAGCGACTGCTGGGGGCCACCGAGGCGAATGCTCTCGGTCATTGGGAGCCCTCGGACGTCGTCCGCGTCAACGACCGGATTCTCGCCGCAGCCGATCTTTCCTGGAGCAGCCTGCTGCCGTTCCCGCCGGGCTGGTTCGAGACGACGGAGGCGCTCGCCCTCGAGAAACCGCTGACGAGCGCGCTGAGGCGCAACTATGTCGGCCAGCCTCTCTGGCTGCTCAAGGACCCGCGGCTCAGCCGCACTCTGCCTCTGTGGCTGAAGCGGATGCGGGCGATGCCGGTCCGGCCGGTCGCCGTCCACCCGGTCCGCAGCCCCCTCGAGGTGGCCGAGTCGCTGCGCGCCCGGGACGGCATGGACCTCAAGCGAGGTCTGCAGCTGTGGCTGCGCTACATGCTCGAGGGCGAGGCGAACACGCGAGGGCTGCCGCGTCTCTTCGTGCCCTACGACGACCTCCTTGCCGACTGGCGCGACGTCGCCGACCGCATCGGCCAGCGGCTCGCCCTGATCTGGCCGACCGGCGTCGACACGGCGGCGGAGGAGATCGGCGCCTTCCTGTCCGAGGGTCAGCGACACCACCGCATCCCGCTCGCCGGCCGCACCGACGTCCCGACGGAGGTCCTCACCGCCTACGAGGCCTGCCGCCGCCTGGTGCGCGAGCCCTCCGAGCCGGCCGCCCTCTCGATGCTGGACGACGTCCGCCGCCGTCTCGACGACGACCGCGCCCTCGCCGTCGCCGAAGACGTTCGGGCCGACCGGCGCCGCGCCCGCGCCCGCGAGCAGGAAATGGCCGAACGGCTCTCCGCCCTCGTCGGCCCTGCTACGGCCGAGCACGGGGCCGGGGAGGGCCTCGAGCCCGGCGCGCGCATCGAGGCGGCGTTCGCCGCCCTCGCGGCCGGGGCCGCCACGGTCGCAAACGGCGATCGCACGGCGGACGCCGCCGACGGCCGCGCGGCCGCTCGTATCGGGGCAGGCGTCGTCCCGCACCCTGCGGGCATGGCCGCGGACGGCATCGACGTGGCGGCGCTCGAGGCGGACCTCGCGCGCGTCCGGGCCGAGCGGGTGCAGGCGGAGACGCTCGCGGGCACGTTGCGAGAGAGGCTCGCGACGCTCAAGGCGGAACGGGACCGCGTGGCGCGGGAGCGCGAGACGGCCCGGCGCGAACGGGATACCGCACGCCGGGACCGGGACTCGCTGCGGCAGGAGGTCGAGGCCCTTCGCGGCGAACTGGAACGCCTGTGGCCGGAGCGGCGCCGCGAGGTCGAGGACCGCCAGCGCCTCGCCAGCGAGAACGAGCATCTCGCCGCGACGGTTCGCGACCTCAAGGCGGCCGGTGACAGCGGCCGCACCATGATACGGGCGGCGGTCCGCCTGCTCGAGTCCGACGTGCAGGCGCGGGCCGAGCGGGCGCGGGCCGTGCTGCGCGCAGCCAGGACTTCCTTCGCCCCGGACGACGGAAGACGCCACACCTACGGTGTCGCCCTCGCCGACCGTCTTGGCCTGCCGCTCGCGCCGCTGCCGCCGGCCGCGGAGCAGCTTCGCCTCGCCGGCCATGCCCGCCCGCAGTCGCGGCCGCGGGGACTGTCCCGCAGCCGCGCCGCGCGCTTTGCGGCACGCCTGGCGCCGAGCCATTTCCTGCCGTCCTTCTACGCCGAGGCGGCAGGGCTGCCGGCGGCGGGGCGGGTGGCCCTCGTCGAGCACTATCTCACCGAAGGGCACCGAGCCGGGCTAGATCCCTCGCCCCTGTTCTCCACCCGCTACTACCGCGACACCCACCTTCTCGGGGCTGCCGGCGTACCGCCGCTCCTCCACTACCTCGAGACCGGCGCGGCGGCGGGTCTCTCGCCGCACCCGCTGTTCGACGCGGCCTTCTATGCCGAGCAACTGCCGCGCGAGCTGCGGGGGGCCGTCGACCTCCTCCTCCACTATGATCAGATCGGGTGGCGGAGCGGCCTCGACCCCCATCCGGCCTTCTCGAGCGTGTACTATGTCAGCCGCGCCCCCGACGTTGCGCGGGCGGGGGTGTCGCCGCTGCTGCACTACCTGCTGCACGGACGGGCCGAGCGGCGAACCCCGAACCCGCTGTTCCGCGCGGGATTCGGCGGCACCGGCGGGCGGCCCGCAGACGCCGGTCTCGACGCCTACCTCGCCCTCCGGCCGGCCGAGCGCGGCGCGGGACCGGACATCGCCGATCCCCATCCCCTGTTTTCCGTCCCCTACTACCGGGAGGTCGCCCGCCACGGCCGGGACAAGGACGAGAACCCGCTCGCCCACTTCTTCCGCCACGGCATGGACCGGCTGCTCTCGCCGACGCCGGCCTTCGACGTCGACCATTACCTGGTGGCCGTCGACGGCGAGACGGGCGGCCTTCACCCGCTCATCGACGTCCTCGCCGGCCGCGGGGACGGGGACATCGCTCCCCATCCCGCATTCGATCCGGCCTTCTATCGGGCGAACCGCCCGTTGCCCGATCCCGTCCTCGAGCCTCCCCTCCTCGACTATCTCGCCCACGTCCCGTCGCGCCTTCTGGCGCCGCCGCATCCGCTGTTCGACGCGCGGTACTATCTCGAGCGCAACTCCGACGTCTCCCGGCGCGGCGCCAACCCGCTGGTGCACTATCTGTCCCGCGGCTGGCGGGAAGGCCGCACGCCGAACGCGTCGTTCGACCCTGGCTCCTATCGGGCCGAGCTCGGCCTGCCGCCGACGATCGATTCCTTCGTCCACTATCTGCGCTTCGGCCAGGGGCTTGGTGTGACGACGAAATCCCCCGGTCTGCCGTCCCCGCAGGGCGACGTCGACCGACCCTTCGGGCTCGAGGAAGCAAGCCTGCGGCGGCGCTCTGGCGAGCCGCGGGACTATGAGGGGACCCTTCCCTTCGACCCTCTCCTGGGGAGTGTGCTGGTTGTTGGCCATGTTGTTGGCCGGGAGCGGTATGGGGGGGAGCGGTCTTTTCTCGACATGCTGGAGGGTCTGTCGGGGGTCGGGCTGAACGTGGTGGCGGTGCTGCCGCGGGACGAGGAGGGGTATACGGCGGCGGTTCGGGAGCGGGCCGCGAAGGTGG
>JAESFK010000088.1_pt1 | contig 88828 bp, 70 predicted proteins | sample 9269391 | NCBI WGS metagenome assembly JAESFK01 (sample SAMN14506231, study PRJNA617097) | algae metagenome | isolation source: Drouetiella hepatica UHER 2000/2452 and co-occurring heterotrophs from... | place: Slovakia: Slovak Paradise National Park, Hrabusice, Kosice Region | collected 2000-01-01
CCTGATAATTGTCGTTTTGAGTCAGCCGCGATCTCTTCTGTTTTTGATCTCTCAACCGATCTCAGCAGCTCAATAAGAGAAGAAAGTGCCTTTAAATTCACACGCCTATGTAATTGACATTTCACAGCTTTAGTTTGTGTCTTCTGAACGCCTCGCGGCAATTACGCCGTGTCCTACCCGAACTCAGGGAGTTCTGCTGCTCGTCTAGCCTACTTGGGGTTCGACCTTCCCCTAGACCCTCAGTTCGTTTTTATTCGTTCCCTCAGTTCGATTGTTTGTTCCGTTAGGTGGAACCAATTCAACCACTGGATTCCCTGGACTCTTGCCGATATCCAACTCGAAAATTCGGCGGGAATTCTTGCTCCAGTAAAGTCGGGGATTTTATGTTGTGCCACCGCTTCCTCGTAGGTTGCTTTTCTAGGTTCTGTTTCACCGTAGGAACTCCCCATTAGCACCAGTGTCACCCCACAACGGATGTCTGATTGTGCCCTGTTCCCAGCTTCGCTCTGCCGATTTCCCCGTAGGTACTCCGAGTCGGTTCGGCGTGGGCAGATAGGGAGTTAAACCTGAGTCTGGTTAGTGGGGCTTGCACCCACATCAAGCTGAGAGTTCAACCATAATGGTTGGTGTGGTTATTGATTCGCCACACAACGAATCGCACCAGTTGTCGAGGTTCTATCCTCGCCATCCGTCCCTGAGTATCGCTACCCATTTAGGATGAACGAATCGCACACAGTTCACTTGAGTGGCTTCAAATAGCCTTGAACTCAACACGCGGATTTTTCTGAAGTCCTCTCCGACCCGGCTGTTATGGGGTTGGCTACTTCTGTACGGCTGTAAATCCACCATCAATGATTAAGTTATGACCCGTTATAAACGCAGCCCCATCAGAACAAAGCCAAACTACTGCCTCAGCAATATCTGCTGGCATCCCAATACGTTGTAATGGAATTCCAGCAGCAACTTGATCAAGCATTTCAGGGGGCGCTTCTGCCCATAAGTCGGTTTTCACAGCGCCAGGGCTAACGGTATTAATCCGAATGCGGTCAGCTGAATACTCAGCCGCAGCTGCACGAGAGAGGGCAATAACTCCGGCTTTTGCAGCTCCATAAGCTCCATAATTTGCAACGCCAAGGAGTGCGCCTTGAGAAGATATGTTCACGATCGCGCCACCACCTGATTGCTGCATCACAGGAATTTCGTACTTCATAGATAACCAAACCGACTTGAGATTTGCATTAATCTCAAAATCCCAATCGGTTTCTGACAAGTCGGCAATTTTGCCAGAAGTTCCAGAACCCGCGTTGTTAAATGCGTAGTCAAGGCGACCATAGGTTTCAATCGTCTTTTGAACCATTGCTTCAATATCAGCGGCTTTCGTGACATCTGCTTGAACAAATATTGCTTCGCCACCTGCTTCTTGGACAAGATGAACGCTTTCTTCTCCCTTGTCTGCACGGCGAGCCACAACCACAACCCTTGCTCCAGCCTTGCCAAATGCGATCGCAGTTGCACGACCAATACCAGAGCTTGCTCCCGTCACAATTGCAACTTTACCAGCCATTGAACTCATGCTTGGCACTCCTGGTTAGAGCATTTTAGAATTACTTTGCTCATCCTAGCTCAGCTAGCTTTTGCACTTGTAGATAACTTTCAAAAACTGTCCTTAGTCAATAACCGAAGCCGCCTAACGGTGAAGCTCAACGGCGGCAGGTAACTTTTGAGACACTACCGAGATCTATATGCCGCCCGTTGCGGCGCAGTGTTAGCTGGCTGGCGCTTTTGAAATCTCTCCAGCAGAACTTGAGTTACCCTTGAGAATGCAGCGCGAAAAACTGGCTCGATGACTCAAGCACTTCTATCATATGACAGACTCCGGCTCAAATAACGACCCTGAATTACTCTCTGTAGCTCAGACAGCAAAGCTACTTGATGTAACTCGTCAGCGAGTTCACGACCTGATTAAGAATGGTCAGATTGTAGCTCACAAACTTGGGCGTTACTACTACATAGAGGTAACCGAGTTGGAGAGATATAAGAATCAACCTACTGGAAAACCTTATCAACCACGCACAACTTCTCAAGAAAACTCTATTGACAATTGTCAATAGAGTTTATAATATCGAATCATACTAACGGACTAAAGGCTAAACCAATGCTCCCGTTTCAAGCCATCGCCCCTGACGTTGCAACTCAGCAAGGATTGCAACAGGTTTATATGAGTGATCACGGCATTCTCTATCAAGGAGATTGTCTTAAGCTTCTGTCGGCATTGCCTAGTGAGTCTGTAGATATTGTGTTTGCTGACCCACCCTTTAACCTTGGAAAGGAATATGGTAAAGGTGTCAGCGATCAAATGGAGGTCGATGAGTACTTAGGTTGGTCGCAACAGTGGCTTGACGAAAGCATTCGAGTGCTTAAACCAGGTGGAAGTTTATTTGTATTCAACTTGCCCAAATGGTGCATAGATTATGGTGCATATCTCAATCAAAAAGAAATGTGTTTCCGACACTGGATTGCTTGTAGAATGCCGAAGGCTTTTCCTAGAGGTAAAAAGATGTCTCCTGCCCACTATGGATTAATCTACTACACAAAAGGTGAACCAGCAGTCTTTAATAAAGTCTACACACCCATCCAAGTTTGTCGGCATTGTGGCGGAGAAGTTCGTGATTACGGTGGACATCGCAAAAGCCTCAATGAAAAAGGTATTAATTTGATGGATGTCTGGGATATGCCAGAGGATGTTTGGGAAGATACCTCTGAAACAGACTCTAATGAAGTGTTATGGACATTAGCCGAGGAAATGTGGACTGATATTCCACCTGTTCGGCATCGTCGGCATAAAAAACGGGTTCCTAACGAACTCGCTCCTATCATGTTGGAACGGCTCATCGCTATGGCATCTAATCCAGGTCAAATTATAGTTGATCCATTCGGTGGTTCAGGTACCACGTTTTATGCAGCAGAAAAATTACACCGTTATTGGATCGGCGCAGAAATCGGGGATACCGAGCCAGCAATAGAACGGTTGACTGATCTGACAAACGGAATCATTGAGCAGTGGGAAACAGCAAGGGGAAACAAAAAAATTAAGCAGCGCAAAACTAATGCCTCGCAACTGCCCATTCCTTACTCTACATAGCTTTTGCCCACAAACGTTTAGACTAATGCGCGACCATCTGTTCCTTTGGTGATCGTTGGTACTTTACTATCTACTTGGTCATGTTCAATCACAAAAATCGCAAGAAAACCCTCTTCGATCCGAACTGCCCGCCAAACATCAAAATATGGCTCTAGCTCTTCATAGTTGCCAATACGATCGGTTAGGTAAGGATAAAGTTTTCTACTCGGAAGCACCAGGACAGTACCTAGAAAGACACCTCGTAATAATCCGAGAACCATCTTATTGACTGCTCGATGACTTGAGGAGATGTTGCCCGTTTCCCACTCAAGAGCGAAAAGATGATTATCAAGGACTTTTGTTGCATCAATTTTTCCTGGCGATCGAGTTGCATAGTTAATCGGAGTTTCCAATCCCCATCCAAACCGCTCCCTCAAAGCAATCATGCAGGCTTCTTTAATCGGCTTGACTCCATTACCGTGTCTGGCTGGATTGATTGTAAAGTTTGATGTACCAGGAGGATGAACGATCAGGGAAATAGCTTCACGGATCTCAGCTCGAATAATAGACCAATCGCTTGATTCCTCAAAGCTTCCAATGCTAATCAAAGAAATCTCTTGAACAATCTTCATACTGACTACTCATATCATTGCTACGCAAGAGTAATGCAGTTTTGCATGTTTGTTATGAGAGTTAAGCTTTGTTTCTACATTACCCCATGAACAACCTTGCGGTTACACCCAACCAATGACCGAAGCCAGCTAACTATTATTAGACTGAAAGTTTCCGTATAACACCCTAGAGAAGGCAGGTATACCGAAAGTTTCCGTATAACATCTCGATTTGGGTGGAAAGGAGATCTTGATATTGAAAATATCGAACTTGATTTTGAGTTCTAATGCATGGGTTTCGCTTCAGCAAAATCTGATTACATCTGAGCCTGCCTAAAGATTGAAAACGTCAAACTTGATGTTGAGCTGAGCTTTTCAATATCTCAAGAGGAAAGTTGAGATACCGCAGTGCAGGCATTCTGTCCGCGCGGCAGGATGTCCGCACTCCATGCAGCCGGATCTGTAGAGTTCAGGAGCCGATCGCTTTTACTAAAACTTTGAACTGGCTACCGGGATTTAAACTCACCGTCAAGCCCCCTGAAAATAAGGTGGCGATCGCTGTTTTGCCTTTACAGTGAGGGATACTGAGTGTAAGCGTCTCAACTCTCAACAGGCACCGATGTTGCAATCCCTTAAACAGTTCAAACGGCAGATTAAAAGGCAGCTCACAGGCGATCTCATCGCCAAGTCGCCGCAATTCAAGACGCTATTTCCCAAATCTGCCAGACTTGAACAGGTTGCAACTGGGTTTCAGTTTCTAGAAGGCCCCGTTTGGAATGCCACAGAACAAGCGCTTTACTTTGTTGACATTCCAGCCAGCAAAATCCTGAAGCTGAAGAATGGCGAGGTTTCCGTCGTTCGGCATCCTAGCGGCAAAGCTAACGGCTTGACCTACGATCGCCAGGGTCGTCTAACCATGTGCGAAGAAGGCGCGCGCCAAATCACCCGCATAGAGCTAGATGGCTTTATTACCGTCCTTGCCGATCGTTTCCAAGGCAAGCCTCTCAATAGCCCTAACGATCTTGTGGTTAAAAGCGATGGCGCAATCTACTTCACCGATCCTCCTTACGGCATCAAAGCAGAGCAACAGGAGCAGCCGATTCAAGGAGTCTATCGGCTCTCACCAGAGGGAGAGCTGACCGTTGTGGCGACAGATTTTGAGACCCCTAACGGGCTTGCCTTTTCGCCAGATGAGCGTCTGCTCTACATTGACGACTCCAGTCGCCGCCATATTCGCGTGTTTGAGGTGCAGCCCGACGGCAGCTTGGGAAACGATCGCCTATTTTGTTCTATGGATGTGCCCAAGGCAGGTCTCCCCGATGGCTTGAAAGTGGATGCTGAAGGACGGATCTACAGCACGGCTCCGGGCGGCATTTGGGTACTCGATCCGCAAGGAGAGCATTTGGGGACGATCGTTATTCCAGATGCGCCTTCCAACTGCGCTTGGGGAGATGCCGATCATCAGACGCTCTACATCACGGCACAGCATTCAGTCTATAAAATTCGGGTTAACGTGCCAGGGCTATCCGTCCACTAGACCAGCTCAGAAATTTTTATTCTGGGCAAAACGATTGTTCAGTAGAATAATGCTATTGATAATTAATATCGACTGCATCGCTGCTGCTTTAGCTCTGTTTCCCTACCGTAGGACAAGGATTTGGACTAGAAAAATGAGGATCTCCTGACTTAAATTCGATCGCATCTCCGCTTACCAATCATTCAAACAGTTGCGCCTGATTCTTTCATCCCAAAAACTGGGAACATTAGGCATAGATTTTGGCTAATCTACGGCGAGGTAGGGGGAGTATGGTGTCTGCATTGACTTTTTCAGGCTATGACCTAACCGAAGTCCTTCATGAAGGAGTCAACACGGTCGTCTATCGAGGGCAAACCTTCGGACAAAATTCTCAACTAGCACCCCAAAAAAATCTTCAGCCTAAAGCAGAAGTTCCGCAAACGCAGCTTCATCCCGTTGTCTTAAAAATCCTCAAAGCAGAATACCCGACCCTTGAGCAGATTAGCCGCCTCAAGCAAGAGTACAAAATAACGGAATCGCTGATCCTAGAGGGCATTGTCAGAGTTTATGAGCTGCACAGCTATCAAAATCGTCTTGCTCTGGTCTATGAAGACTTTGGCGGGCAATCTCTCAAACGGCTGCTAAAACAGCAGGCTCTGCCGCCGATCGCCTTTCTCAAAATTGCTGTTCAACTTGCCCAAGCCCTGCTTTCGCTACACCAGCACGGCATTCTGCACAAAGACATTAAGCCCGCAAACATTATCTTTAATCCTGAGACAGGGCAGGTCAAACTGACAGACTTCAGCATTGCTTCCCGCCTTGACAAAGAAATGCCTCTGCTCACGAATCCCAATCAGCTAGAGGGGACGCTGGCATATATGTCTCCTGAGCAGACGGGGCGGATGAATCGCTCTGTGGATTATCGCAGCGATTTTTACTCACTAGGGATTACTTTCTACGAAATGCTGACGGGGCGATTGCCTTTTCAGGGATCTGACCCGATGGAGTTAGTTCATGCTCACATTGCCAAGCCGCCGCCTGCTCTTCGGCATCTGAATCCAGAGGTGCCGCTGGCGATCGCCACGATCGTCGAAAAGCTGATGGCAAAGAATGCAGAAGATCGCTACCAAAGCGCTGCTGGACTGAAGGTTGATCTAGAATTTTGTCTCGATTGGCTGCAATCTGGGGGGCAATCTGGGGGCGATATCCCAGAGCTGATTCCTGGAGCGCGCGATCGCGCCGGACAGTTCCTCATCCCTCAAAAGCTATACGGACGGGAGCCAGAAGTTGCTGAGCTGCTGGCTGCATTTGAGCGAATCTCTGGCGAACCAGCCCTCCAGCCTCGCAGCGAACTGATGCTGGTTTCAGGCTATTCGGGTATTGGCAAGTCTTCCCTGGTGCATGAAGTTCACAAGCCGATCGCGCGGCAACGCGGCTACTTTATCTCTGGGAAATTTGACCAGTTCAAGCGCAACATTCCCTATGCGTCGCTGATTCAGGCGTTTCAGTCTTTGATGCAAATGCTGCTGACCGAGCCAGCCGATCGCCTGCAACGCTGGCAGGACAATCTGCTGAAGGCGATCGGTCGCAATGGACAGGTGATCATCGACGTGATTCCCGAAGTGGAGTTAATCATCGGTTCACAGCCGCCACTGCCGGAGCTAGGAGCATCGGAGGCGCAAAATCGCTTTAATCGCGTCTTTCAGTCGTTTATTCAGGTCTTCACGCAGCCAGAACATCCGCTAGTCCTGTTCCTGGACGATTTGCAGTGGGCAGATTCGGCTTCGCTGAATTTGATTCAGGTGCTGATGAGTGATCCAGCGAGTCAATATCTTTTGCTGATTGGAGCCTATCGCGACAACGAAGTTAGCCCCATCCATCCCCTCGTTAAAACCCTGGAGGACATTCAGCAGGCTGGAGTAGCGGTCAACAACATCGTCCTGAGTCCGCTGACGATCGCCCACGTCCAGCAAATTGTGGCAGACACCCTCAGCCATTTGCAGCCGACGCAGGCTTTAGCAGAATTGCTGTTTAATAAGACGCAGGGCAACCCATTCTTTCTAACACAGCTCCTCAAAACCCTGCACCAAGAGCATCTGCTCACCTTTGATTTTGCTCAGGGCATCTGGCAATGGAATCTGGAGAAGATTCAGACGACGGGCATCGCTGATAAGAGCGTCGTGGATCTGATGGCAGGAAATATTGAGAAACTGCCCGAAGTCACGCAGACGGCTCTAAAACTGGCGGCTTGCGTGGGCGATCGCTTCAATATCAACGTGCTGGCAACCGTCAGCGAAACCCCTGCTCTAGAGATGGCTCAAGCCTTACAGCCCGCCCTGCAATCGGGTCTGGTTTTGCCGCTGAACAATGACTACAAAATTCCGCTTTTGTTTGCCGATGATGAACTTGATCTATGGGGCTTTGACCCGACCAAAGTTACCTATCGATTCTTGCATGACCGGGTACAGCAAGCCGCCTATTCCCTGATTCCCGATGCTGACAAGCAAATAACCCACCTGAAAATGGGGCGGCTTTTACTGCAAAGCACATCGCCACAGGAGCTAGAAGCCCAGGTTTTTGAGATCGTTAACGCCTTGAATCGCGGTGCCGATTTGATGGACAGCCCGACGGAGCGAATTGAGCTAGCTCGACTGAATCTGATTGCCGGACAGAAAGCCAAAGCTGCCGCAGCCTATGATCCATCTGTGAGCTATCTGAGTCAGGGCATAGCGCTGTTGCCCTCCGAAAGCTGGCGAACAGACTATGCGCTGACTTTGGCACTCTGTACCGAAGCGGCAGAAGCGGCGTATCTCAGCACTGACTATGGGCGATCGACCCAATGGCTCCACCAGATTGAACACCACGCCGCCAGTACCTTAGATAAAGTCAAAGCCTACGAACTCAAAATTCAGTGCCATATTGCTCAACTGCAAATGTGGGAAGCGATCGCCCTAGGGTTAGACACACTGGCAATGCTGGGGATTCCGATCGCCTGTGAGATGGGGCGACCCCATGACTCAATTCGGTTGCCAGATTTGGCGGAGCTGGAACACAGTCCAGAAATGACTGATCCGATCAAGCTTGCTGCCCTACAAATTCTCTCGACGCTGACCTCAGCCGCCTACCAAACCCAGCCAGAAATCTACCGCTGGATTGTCTTGACCCAGCTCGAACTCTGCGTCGAATATGGGCATTCGGCTTTAGCAGCTTTTGCTTACACTGCCTATGCCTGGTTTTGTGGGGCAATTCAGATGTCCGATCGCGCCTACCATTCTGGACAAATTGCCCTGAAGCTGATTGAACAGTTTCAAGCAAAGGAGCTAGAATGCAGCTTCTACCAACTCTTTGAAAGCTTCGTTAAACACCAAAAAGAACATATTCGAGAGACGTTTGCCCCATTACAAAAGTCGATTCACATTGGGCTAGAAACGGGAGATATTGGCTATGTCAGCTACTCCGCCATGAATTTGGGCACCCATCTGTTTTTCAGCGGCAATTCTCTAGAGAGTGTGATTAAAACTCAGTCGCACTACATTGATTTGCTTCTGAAACTCAAGCAAGAATTTCAAATTTATTACATGCAGCTTTGGCAGCAGGTCATGCTGAATCTCCAGGGCAAGGCGATCGATCCCTGTCGGCTCATGGGCGACAGTTTTGATGAAACGATTATCCTGCCTCGCCTACAGATTGCACAAAACCAGCAGTCGCTGTTTGCGTTTTACACCGCACAGCTCATTCTGAACTACACCTTTGAGCAGTATCCGCGAGCCGTCGAGAAGGCTGCCTTGGCAGAGCAGTATGCCGGAAGTGGAGCCGGACTGGTGCTATCTGCGGTCTATCGGTTTTATCATGCTCTGGCGCTGTTGGCAGATAGCGATGCAGATGGGATACGGTTAGGGGAAGCGATCGCTCATCAGCAGGTGATGCAAAAGTGGGCTGAATCTGCACCTATGAATTACCAGCATAAGTATGACTTGGTAAATGCAGAGATTGCGCGAATTGAAGACCGGAAATATGAGGCAATGCAAGCCTACGATCTAGCAATTCAGGGCGCAATGACCTACGGCTACTATCCAGAAGCTGCCCTTGCTAGCGAGCTTGCCGCAAAATTCTATCTAGCTCAAGGCAAGAAACATATTGCCCAAGGCTACATGACGGATGCCTACTATGGCTATATCCGGTGGGGGGCGATCGCCAAAGTTCATCAGCTTGAAGAGAAATACGCCCCTCTGATTGTCAGCACTCAGCAGACTGCGCTACCCGTTCAGGCAACCGAGACTTTGGTGGCGAATCGATCTTACTCTGCTAACGGTTCTACCAATAGCCAGAATATTTTAGATCTAACGACGGTGATGAAGGCAGCTCAGACTATCTCTAGCGAACTGAATCTCCATCAATTGCTAGAGAAATTGCTAGGCATTATTCTAGAAAATGCGGCAGCTCAGACCGGGGCGCTGATTCTTGAAAAAAACGGACAGCTTTTAATTGAAGCGATCGCCCATAATGCCAACCAGAGCGCGATCGTTTTGCAATCTGTTCCAGTGGAAACCAGCCCCGATCTGCCTGCTTCTCTCATTAGCTATGTGGCTAGAACTCGACAGTCGCTCGTTCTGAAAAACGCGATTCGTGACCCTATTTCGGAGGCTGATCCCTACATTATTCAACATCAGCCTAAATCAATTTTATGCAATCCTATTCTGTATCAGGGGAAGCTGATTGGCATTCTTTATCTTGAGAATCATTTGATTGCAGGAGCCTTTAGCCGCGATCGCTTAGAGCTGCTTGGACTCCTGACGACACAGGCGGCGATTGCCATTGAAAATGCCTATCTCTACACGCGAGAGCAGGAAAAATCTCAACAGCTTCAAGACTCCTTCCAGCAGGTTCAGCAAGCCCAGCTTCAGCTTGTGCAAAACGAAAAAATGGCGGCTTTAGGAAATTTGGTTGCGGGTGTTGCCCATGAAATCAACAACCCGGTTGGCTTCCTCAAGGGCAGCTTACGCAATGCAGAAGAATACATCCAGGAACTGCTAGCTCATGTGGATTGCTATCAGTGCAGCTACCCTGATCCCTCACCAGCGGTGCAAAATCACGCAGAAGAAATCGATCTAGACTTTTTAGCAAGAGACTTGCCGAAAATGCTCAGCTCCATGAAAGGGGCGATCGAGCGGATTCGCAACATCAGCACGAGTTTACGCACATTTTCTCGATTGGATACCGATCAGCGGGTGGCTTGTGACATTCATGAGGGGATAGAAAGTACCCTGCTCATCCTCAAGTATCGTCTACAGGCAAACGAAAATCGTAGTGCCGTTAAGGTGATTAAGCAGTATGGCGATTTACCCAAAGTTGAATGCTTTCCAGGACAGCTCAATCAGGTATTCATGAATATTCTGGCAAATGCGATCGATGCTTTAGATGAATGTAATCAGGACGACTTAACGGATTCACTAGAGAATCAGACCATCACGATTAAAACTGCACTTTCGGCAGATCAAAATCAGGTTGTGGTTCAGATTCGAGATAATGGTATAGGTATTCCTGAAGAGATTCGATCGCGGATCTTCAGTCATTTGTTTACTACTAAAGAGGTGGGGAAAGGGACAGGACTGGGATTGTCGATCGCCCGTCAAATTGTTGAAGAAACCCACGGTGGACATCTGAGCTGCCACTCAGAACTGGGTCAAGGCACAGAATTTGTGATTGAACTTCCTATCGCCAGCGCCAAGCTATAGCGGTCGCCAGTTTGCTTAGGAAATTTTGGGTGGCGCTTCGCGCCCCGCCCAAAATTTCCCCGTCCTAACCGCCTTGGCAGTTGCTATCTCTTAAGCTCTTGGTGAAAGAAAGCTTGACATGGAGCTGACGAAATCCAACAGATTCATACAGCGCTTGCGCTCCGTGAGCGTTCTCGGCATCGACCCCTAAGCGCGCTGTTTCCATGCCCTTTGCCTTCAGCTTTCGCAGCCCTGCCAACAGCATAGCCCGCCCCAAGCCCTGACGACGAAAGCTGCGCCTTGTCCCCAAAATATTAATCCACCCCTCTAGACAATGGCGGTGCTGATTGTCTTCTAAGTCGATGTGGCAAAAGCAGAAAGCCGCAACTTTACCGTCGGCGATCGCCACCAGATCCAGTTCTGGCAGGTAGTCTGGCTGGCTCAACCAGTAGGAATGTTCGGCTATCGTCATAGGATAAGTGCCCCAGTGATCGCTGAAGCTTTCGTTATGGGCTTCAACCCAAGCTGCCGCATCCTCAGCGCCCCGACTATGGGACAGCGTAAAGCCATTGGGAAACTGCGGCTCGGCAATTGGTTCTGACAGCGATCTCGCCATGCGAAGCGATCGTCGCTCCAACTCATAGCCGCAGGCTTCGTATAACGCAACGCGATCGACCTGATCGTCTCGACAGGCTAAATACAGCTTGGCAAACAGTCCGCGCTCAGCTGCGAGGGCCTGCATCCGTACTTCACCCCAAGCAATAATGTCAAACTCCAGTCCGTGATCGCGCTGGGTAGGATGAACGTGAAACATCAGCCAGCCTGACGCTTCCAGATTTTCTGAAACTTCAGGCAGCCAAAGACTCGCGATCGCAATTAGCTTACCCTCGGCATCTGCCCACAGGCGCAGGTTCCGTGCCGCATCAAATCCAGGCTCAGCATATTCTGCGCTCAACCCAGAGGCAGAGTGGTAGCGATCGCTGCGATCGAACTTGGCGCAGATATTCAGGAGATGGGCGATCGGTTCTAAATCAGTTTCCCCAACGTAGGAGCGCACAATTAGCGTATTCATAGGGCGCAAATTAGAGCGGATAGCGGTGATCACAGGTGATTAAAGACGCAAAAATAGGTCTACTGCTTGAATGAAATTAGGGTGAAAATATAGAACTCAAAATCAAACCTTCTCTACCCATCTCTATTCCTATTTCATTTGCGACCTCTCAATTCTGAAGAAGAGTATGGGATTACCGCTCACGAGCTTTTCCTCTATTTTTTCCATCCCTATCCTTTCTGCCACCTTCTGTGAACTCAGGTTTGGGCGATCGCAGCTTGCCACCAGATACGAATAGTCAAGTTCGCTAAAACAGTATTCCAATACTTTGGCTGAAGCTTCGGTGGCGTAACCTTTCTGGGTGGCATGGGGCAGCAAAGCATAAACTAATTGAGGCTGCTCCTCTTCAAAGAAATACCAAAGACCCACAAATCCGATCGTTTCTTTCTCATCCTGAGTTTCAATAAACCAAAGACCAAACTTTTTCTCATCCAAGAGCCTTTGGCTCTCCGTCAACATCTCTTCAACTTGCTGTAGGGTAAACACCTTGTCATCGCACAAATACTTTCTAACGGATGGATCAATAAAGATGCTGTGGAGTACATTAAGCTCACTCTCTAAGATTGGGTTTAAGAGTAACCTCTGTGTTTTAAGTACCAGGCTCATTTCATCCTTCCGTTAAGAATGTCCGCAAAGCTTGCTGGGTTACTATACTACAGTATACTACAAAACAACTACACTTGCCCTTGAGCTAGAGACCGCTATTGAATATTCCATCTTCTTTGAACATCAGCAGACCTTGTTTTCTAAAGACCTTATGTTCCATTGTGAAGAATGCACCTATGAAGCGATATTCCCCTCAAGGGTACTTTGCTAAACGGGGCTGATTGTGTCATGTAGCTGTCGCCAGTTTGCTTAAGACATTTTTGGCGGGACGCTTGCGCCCCACCGAAAATGTCTCCGTCCTAACCGCCTTGGGTTATCTTGGCGTCGATCGGCAAGGGCAAGTTGACAGTAAACGTGGTTCCACGACCCACCTGACTATCGACTGTGATTTTGCCATTGTGTAGTTCTACCACCCGTTTGGCGATCGCCAGCCCCAATCCGGTTCCTGGCAGCTTGCCTACATTTCTGCCACGTCGAAAGGGCTGAAACAAATACTTCAAGTCTTCTGGTAAAATGCCAACGCCTTGATCTTGGATTTCAAAGCAAACCGCTTCATCCCTGCGATAAAGCCTCAGCAGAATCGGATTGACCTCTGGTGAATACTTGATAGCATTGCCAATCAGATTATTGAAAAGGTGCCAAAGCAGCTTTTGATCTACGTTGGCATAGATACAGCTAGGGTTGTGTGAAAAAGTAATGGGGTGCTGCTCATCTGGATTCCATCGCAAGGGTTCTAGCAAAGTTTGGCAGAACTCTACAACATCAGTCATTTCAGGATTAAACAGGGTTGTATCGTAGTTTGTCTGTCCCATTGTCAACACATCTTCAATTAACTGATTCATACAGTCGGCTGAAGATTGGATGCGGTATAGCAGCTGTTGCTTTTTGGCCTCATCTACGACGTAATGACTGTCCTCTAACATAGCGATCGAAAGCTGGATGGCTGAGAGAGGATTACGGAGTTCGTGGGAGAGAATGGAGAGATACTCGAAGGATCGAGAGTTTGTGTCCTCAATGATTGTGCTTTTTTCGGCTAATCCTGCTTGATATTGAGCCAGTGCAATTTCAATAGTTGCTCGTAAATCATGCTGACCAAAGGGCTTCAGGATATAGCCAAATGGAGAGGTGAGCTTTGCCCGTTCTAAGGTTAGGTCATCAACATAAGCCGTGAGATAAACGACCGGAATATGGAAGCGATCGCGCACCTGTTGAGCTACATAAACTCCATCCTGCTCTCCCTTAAGCACAATATCAACCAAGACTAGATCGGGCTGTAGCTCAGCAATTTGTTCTAGAGCCGTTTCTGCGCTCGCCGCAATGCCAACAACGCAATACCCTATCTTATGGAGACTCCCCTCAATTTCTCTCGCGACTAGAATCTCATCTTCTACCACTAAAATTCTCTTATTTACCATGGGTTTTGTCTGTCAGACACACTTTAGGGTGGCTTCTGCTCGAAGACAGGGATGAAAACGCAGTGTGCAGAAGTTGATCGTGAATATCAGCGCGACGATTCTACGCTGGGCGTATTTATGATTAAATCCGAGAGATATATGAGAAATATATGGGAAAAGTGCTGAGGCTTGATAGGAATATAGGAATCTTCTTAATCATTCCCTCAGAGGCGCTTCCCGTACGCTAGTGCCGAAAAAGTTAGGCAAAATCGGGTGCCATGGGTGCGTTCAAGTTCTAAGCTGCCCTCAAGCTGTAGAGCCAGATCATAGGCAATCTTCAGCCCCAAAGATTGCAGCCTGTTGAGGTTCAAGGTTGCTGGGATGCCGATGCCGTTGTCCTGAATGGTCAAAATATATTGGGAGCTGGCCTGTAGCACTTTGGGGGAAGACAGCGAATTCGGTGACGTTGATGGTGTTGCAGCAATGTGCTCCGGGTAGGCTACATGTTCTAGAGTGATGCAGACTTCTCCATGCTGCCCGTTGGGAAACCCATGTTTAATAGCATTAGTAACCAATTCATTGAGCAATAAACCACAGGGTATTGCCGTTTCCAGATTAAAAGTGACGGGTTGGAGATGGAAGCGTAGGGCAATTTGATCCGGTCGGGTGGCATAGACGGCTAAAATGCTGTTGGTTAAGCGTCGGATGTAATCATGAAAATTGATCTGACCGAGATCACCTTGCTGGTAAAGGGTTTCATGAATTAGCGACATGGTATGCAATCGATTGCGTGTATCTGCCAACGCTCTGGAAACCGCCGGATGATTCGCTGCTTCGGTCTGCAACCACAGCATTGAGGAAATCACCTGTAAATTATTTTTGACTCGGTGATGAACTTCCTTGAACAAAACTTCTTTCTGTGCCAGTTGATTTTCGATCCGAGAGTATAGGGCAGCCTGCTGAATGGCGATGCCGACCTGGGTGGCAAGCTGTTGGAGGAGATCCACTTCGGCGGGTTGCCACTGACGATCGTCGGCGCAAGCCTGGACAATCAGCAGCCCCCACACGGTCGGGGTATTATCTTCCAGTGTTTGGAGGATGGGAGCAACAATTTTGGACTTAACGCCAATCTGCTCCTCAAGTGTCGCTGGACAGCTAGCGTGAGTCTTCTCTACTCCATTGACAGTAAACGATCGCCCTTGCAGGTAAAAATCGTAGAATTCTTGAGAAAGATGCGGGTCGGCAAGGTGCATCTTTGCGGTTACAGGCAGGTTATCTAGCCAGGATTCCTGGATTACGGTGCCGGGGCGATCGCCATTCAGTTGAAAGATAACTGCCCGGTCAGCCTCCAACAGTTGCCGCACTTCTGTAACGGTCGTTGCCAGAATTTCGTCGAGGCGAAGCGACTGCCGAATTTGCTGAGAAAGGGTTCGCAGCACTCGTTCTCGCTGCACCTGCTGGGCAAGCGCCTGTTCGGTCTGGCGGCGGGTGGTGAGTTCGGCTTCAAGCTGGGTGTACAGGTCTGATTTTTGACCCGCAATGCCAACTTGCAGTGCCAGTTGTTTCAATAAATCAACCTCGAAGGGCTGCCACTGACGGGGTTCTCTACAGTGGTGGGCAATGAGTAACCCCCAAATTTGATGGGCCTGCAAAATTCCAACTACCAGATTGGCTCGCACCTGGATTCGATCGAGAAATTCAGCATGGCAAGCCACTAGGTCTCCAGCTTGAGTGTCGCTCCGAACCGTGGTGTAACCTTGCTGATAGCGTTCAGCCCAGGCTTGACCAAAGCAAGAGTCTTCCATGGCTCTACCTAAAAGAGAGAATTCTGGTTGTGAAACGGCTTCGCGCTCAATCACGATGTTGTAGTCGCTATCAAAGCGGCAGATCACGATCCGATCGCATTGCAAAAATTGCCGGATTTGCTCTAGGCAAGTTTCCAAAACTTCATCGAGCTGGATGGATTGGCTAATGGTTTGGGCGATCGCAGCCAATAGCTGATCCGCTTCTGCTTGCCGTTTAAGCCGTAGCTCTGCCTGCTTGCGATCGCTCACATCCTGCACAGAGCCAAGGATAACTGCTTTGCCACCCCAAATGATGCGGTTGAGAATGATATCTAGATCAATAAAGTTGCTGCCGTCGTAGTTTGGAATTTGACACTCAAAGCGAACTTCTTTCTCTTCCCCAGCGATCGCCCGTTGCCAATGGCTTTGGTGAAAGGCATGAGCTTCGGGTGGGATAACATCGAGCAGCGAGCGTTCCAGCATTTGTTCTCGCTCTAGGGCAAAGTGTTCTAGCACACGATCGTTGACATCCAAAATAGTGCCATCAGCATCATGAACCCAAATTTGACTATTGACATTGTTGATAATGGTGCGAAGATTCTGTTCTGAGATTTGCAGCGCGGCTTCGGCGACTTTGCGATCGGTAATGTCAAGCACCACCCCATCCGAGACAATATCGCCGTTTGCCAAGTATTGCCGACTGGCGACATTGTGAATCCACTTGATGCGACCCGATGCAGGAATAATTCGATACTCCAACTGAAAGGGTTCTTGAGTGACCAAAGTGCGAGTCATTTCTGCCCGCAGAGGCTCTACATCTTCGGGATGAACCATAGTCCAAAAGAGCATTGCATCTTCCATGAGCTGGGCTGGTTCAAGCTCAAACAGGCGTTGAAAACCGGAGCTGACGTAATTGAACTGGCGCAAGCCATCCGCCCGGATCAGGGATTGATAGAAAATGCCGGGGATGTTGGCAACGAGGTGCTGAAACCGAGCCTCACTCTGGCGCAATGCAGCGACGGCTTGCTGATGTTCGGCTTCGGTGCGTTTGCGATCGCTAATATCTGTAATCCGCACTAGAACCATGGGTTTGTCCGCCACCTCAATCCGTTTGCAGGCAACGTTGCCCCAAAAAGTATTGCCCTGACGGGTGAGATATTCAACCTCTCCCTGCCAGGTTCCTTGATGCTCTAGCGCCGTCTTCACTGCTGCCGATTCTGCTGGCGTGAAGGGATGCTTGTGCAAGACAGCAGAGCCGCGAATCCCAATTAATTCTTTCAGACCGTCTGCTTCAAACAGTTCTAGAGTTCGATGATTGCAGGTTAGGGTCAGATGAGCCGTCGCATCTACCAGGAAAATGGCATCCGCTGATTCTTCAAAGATGGCTTCAAACAAGTCTTTGCTGCGGCGAAGTTCTACCGCTGCTTGCTTAGAGTTAGGGATAGTCTGTCCAGTACCGAGCACAGCAGGGTTCTGTTCCGCAGCTTGTAGAGGAGCTTCGGGGTGAAGGGCATTAAGCCAGACGTTGGGCTGTTGGATTCGCCGCAATAGCGTCATCACGAAGCTTCTAGTGATTGTGCTTCCAGTGATTATGCTTCCAGTGATTGTGCTTCCAGTGATTATGCTCCCAATGACTACGCCCAGCAAAAAGAGTCCTAGTTGCAGCATTTCCTAATTTGATTCCTTTCTTACAGCAATTTTCAATTGCATCACCACACATAGCGCTACTTAGATCCAATGAGTTATTTTTTGAGAGCTGCGCGGAGCGCAGCTCTCAAAAAATAACTCATTGGATCTAAGCAAACTGGCGACAGCTACAGCCCAGCGCAAAGTGCTGTAAGGCTCTCTATAAAGTTAGCCAATAAAATCAGCCAATAAAAAGGGTGGACATCATTGTCCACCCACACGATTCGCTATCCCTTTATTAATCTGCCCTGAGCAGTCTACGCTGTGATTTGCTGACGCTCAGCTTCTAATAGCTCAACAAGACGCTGATCTCCTAAACTTTGGGCGACTTTCAAGCGGCGCTGCACATTTTCTAGCAGGTTAGCTTGATGCACTTTACCAATGTAGTGGCGAGGCATCGTAGAAGGAATGGACACAGAGGCGGCATTGGCGACTTGAGGAGCGATCGTCGCTATGCTTTGGCGATCGCGACCAACGTGGTAGGTCGCGCCCCGATAACTTAGATTGTAGTGGGTGGGTAGCTGCGCTACTTCTTGAGGCACACTGGGATCAACTTCAAAAGTGACTCCTCGGTAGGTCAGGCTGTAGGGTGCCTGAGAACGGTGAGCCTGTCTAGCAGGTCGTCCTGCGTTTCCAGTGTTGAAAACTCCGGGAGTATATTCGTAAGTTTGACCGCGATAAATCAGTTTCATGGTTTCGCTTCTCCAAAAAGCGTGGTGTTGAGAGGGGAGAGAAGCGCGTTCCTTCAGGATTTACCCTTACTTCCGTCCTGTTTGGCTTAGCCATTTAGGATGAACGTTACTTTGTTCTGTATATGATTATACTGTTTGAAAAGAAGAATTGAGAATCGCCCGATCGGGTGAGATATAGCGCTACGCGCTCAGATCGAATGAGTTATTTTTTGAGAGCCGCGCGGAGCGCGGCTCTCAAAAAATAACTTGTCCTAACTCAACTACGTGATGCTATATGTAGCTGTATTTACCTGGGTTAGGACAGGGACATTTCGGGTGGCGCGCTCCGCGCCACCCGAAATGTCCTAAATTGAATACGGCTGTGGCAACCGCCTTGGCGGTTAGAATTCTTAAGAAAACTAGCGACAGCCATACAAACTTGAGAAATAAATTATCCCTTGAAGCGATCCTTCGCCGTGGAAAAGGCTTCTTTCATGACGGCTTGAATGCGCTGGGGATCGGGTTTCTTGCCGCCCAGCAGATCCCCAAAATAAACGCAGGCTCCTTCCCCTAATGCCCAGGTATAGGCGGCTGCCCAAGAGGCAGCGATAACGCTACCCAACCCTGGAATAAATTTAATCAGCTCTCGCCCGATCGCCTGTGCCAAAAATCCTCCGGCAATGGCGCTGACAATACCTCCTGCCTGAGAGGGAGTCAGGGTTTGCCCATAGAGCTTGCCCAACAGACCCACCATTGAGACTTGTAAAGCAGTCAATACAGGCATGGTAGCAAAGGGTAGCGGGACGGCGGCGATCGCGGCTGCCATGATGGCAAAAGCCGAAATGTAGTGCCGCCCAACATCTCGATAAAGATCGCCTAGCTGTCCGCCGATGCCTTCGTCTAAGAGCTGATGAATGGCGCGGGCTTCGGCTTCGGGCAGCAAATCCGCCAAGGCTGTTCTCAGCGTTTCTAGACCGTAGAACACCGGAGTGTAGCCATCTTCTTCTAGGGTGAAATCTAGTAAGATGGCGCGATCGTATAATCCGCTGAAAGCCTGCTGAAGCTCGGCAAAGGCGCGATTCACCGCCTCATAATTGGGCGGATAGAATGGATGATCGATTGCCTCAGCCGGATAGACCTCATGTAGACAGGTAACTGCCAGCAGACAGGGAATCTCTCTATACTGCCGCCGCAAGTCCTGAGCAATCTGCCGCAGGGTATCGATCGCAAAATCGTTGATTTTGACCGTCAGCACCAAGACTCTGGCGCGGCTACTTTTCTGCTCTAAATCGCCTACTAGCTCCTGGATCAGAGTTTGCGTATCCTGATTGACATCTCCTAAGCCCACGGTGTCTGTAAAAATCAGCAGCGGCAGGTCGTCAGACGGATAGGCATAGCGTTGGGTGTACTGCGTATGAGGGCGAAACCCTTGACCGACAATTTCGGCAGAAACTCCCGTTAGCCCCCGAACGATCGAACTTTTTCCGGCTTGGGGCTTGCCGATGAGCAGAGCTTCGGTGGTGGGCAGGTTTGCCCGCACCGTTTCCAGAATTTCGGCAACCTGAGTTTCGCTGACGCTGAACCACTGAACGATCGTTTGAGTAAGGCGATCGATCGGCAAGTAGCGCATGAAGCCTTGACCAGATGATGAGTCGGGGGCTGAGTCAATATTCTGTGGCTCAGTCATGGCGGGGGAATGTGGATTTTAGATTGGCGAGATCTGATGGACATTAACGGCTCCATAGCAATCCTAAATCAGCTGTAGGGCTACTCTGCATTCTGAACGATCGGCAATTGAACAATAAACAGGCTGCCCTGCCCTAACGCTGACTTAACGGCGATCGTGCCATTATGAGCCTCTACAATTCTGCGGGACAGGTACATACCCAGCCCACTACCCGATCGCTTGTGGTTGCCCTGCCGGAAGCGATCGAATAGAGTCGCCTGATCTTCTGGAGAGATACCCGAACCTGTATCTTCTACCTCAATCGCCACCAGACCAGGTTGAGCTGTGGATTGAGTGGCTTTGTCCAATCGAATCGTGATCGAGCCGCGATCGGTAAATTTGATGGCGTTACCAATCAGGTTGGTGAGCAGCCGCCGGATCTCCATGCAGTCGGCGGCGATCGTGGTGTCAATGGCTGCATCTATGGCGATCTTCAGTCCGCGCTCTTGTGCCAAGGGCGCTAACTCCTGCACCACTTCTTTAACCAGGGGATACAGTTTGCAAGACTCAAAAGACATGGTTTTGCGACCTGCATCATGTCGATAAACTTCCAGAATGGTGTTGACCATGTGCAGCAAGTTCTGGTTGCTGCGGATCATCACGGTTAGCATATCCTGCATATCTGGAGAAATGTCGCCAAATGCTCCCTCTTGAAATAGATTAAGCGTTCGATCGGCAGCAACTAGCGGCGTTCGGAGGTCGTGGGTTAGCCGAGAGACAAAGTCTTCGCGCTGGCGTGCTAACTGCTCTTTCTGCTGTTCGGCGAGTGCGGCTTGCATCTCTGCTTGGTGGATACGAACGGCATTGCGCAACACTTGAGCCAGGGCTTCGGGCGAGAGCCGTCCTTTGGCAATATAGTCGGATGCTCCCGCTTTCATCAGTTCGACAGCGATCTGTTCGTCACCTTGTCCAGTAAGAATGATCAGCGGGATTCTGATGCTGTCTCCTCGGAGTACCTGCACCAGCTCTAGCCCAGTCATATCGGGCAGGCGATAGTCGATAAACGCGCAGTCAAAGATCTGCTCTTTGAGGATAGCGATCGCCTCTCCACAGTCAACCGTTTCTACGGCTTTTATGGCTACACCTGCCGCCTTCAAAAGACGACGCAATGCCATGCGATCGACTTCATCATCATCTACAATCAGAATCTTGAGAATTTCATCCATATAGGTAACTCATGGAATAAGAATTTGAGGTCAACCCTCCTAACGCAGTTCCTACCCTAATACAGTTTTTTCAGTGGGTTTGACAGAGCGCTCAAGGAGATCTCCGCCGAAAATATTTCTGTAGCCTGTTCTTTTTATGGCGTACGGCTGTAACTTTGGTGGGTCGATCGCAAACCACAGCAAAAACTAACCTCCTAAAGACATCGAAGCTTTAGAACAACGCACAGATTAGAACAACTTGCACAACTCAATCACTGTGAATCGTTAGATGGAAGCGCTTAACTTCAGCGCTAAGCTCATTCTCTCAGAGATTCTCTGTTTGGGATTGGGGGATATCTCTACTCAATGCTGTCGGTAAAAAGACGTTTTTTTACAAACTTGACCTTTGTGCAGATGACTTTTAGAGAATGCCTAATGCTATTTCAAGCCAGCTGTGCTTTGCATATGCAGACAAATAGAAGCCCCCAAAACTGGAGAGTCGGGGACAAATGCACAACAGTCGGTATTTTTATCAAATGTCCTCCCATAGAGAGAACTTCCAGAGTTTGACTCTGATTGAGTAAGGCTTACTCAACAAGGCTTATTCAACAGGCATTTCGCAGAGTGCCCAATACTTGTTCAAAACATCCATGGTGTCTGCAAACTTGCTAAAGGTCACAGGCTTCAGGATATATCCTGCAACATTTAAGTTGTATGCTTCTACCCGATCTCTATCTTGATTAGAGGTCGTCAAGACAATCACAGGAGTCATTCGTAATTCAGCATCCGATCGCAGAGCATAGAGAAATTCAATGCCGCCCATCCGAGGCATATTTAAATCTAATAATACTAAGCGCCTAGAGGCTGGAATAGCTCCCTTGCCTTGGTCACGAAGCATACTTAAAGCTTCTAATCCGTTGGAGGCAACGTAGAGAGGATTTTCAATATTGTGTCTTTTGAAGGCTCGTTGAACGTTCATCACATCCACTTCATCGTCTTCGACAAGGAGAATATTAATAAGTCGCTCCTGCATTTTTTTAACTTGGGCTAACATTGAGAACACTTTGAGAAGATCATTAAATCACACTTGAAAAAGAACGTTTAACCCAGTTAATTAAGTTTCTATGTATAAAAGATATCTAAAAGCATCACCTTTTTTCTAGCCCATGAGTTAGATATTGGCTTAACTTATGTAAGTAGACCATATTCTTATACAACTTATACATTCTTATCCAGAACGCAATAAGCCAATTATAGCTAGAAAGCTTTGGGGAAGGACATTCTATCGATCGCCCATATTTAGCTTCAGCCTGGACGAATCTTGCACAACTTGTTGAAATCACGCAACTTATACGGTCTGTATGAGTTTTTGTATGACTTCTATGTATTTACCCGATCGCTCAACCGATTTTTAAGCAAATTTTTAAGTTTCTATTGGGAATGGGAGAGATTCTTTGAGCCAGGTGAAGTAAAACGTTGCGCCTTTGTCCACCTGAGATTCTACCCAAATCATGCCGCCCTCCGTCTCCACGATTTTTTTGACGATCGCTAAGCCAATTCCGGTACTCTCCTTTGTGTCTCTAGGTTGTAGTGTTTGGAAGATAGTAAAAATGCGCTCGTGATACTCAGGTGCAATGCCGCTCCCATCATCTAAGACGGCAAATTCGTAAAATTTATCCTGCTCTCGGCAAGAAATATCGATCGAGCCATCGGCACGGGGATGGTGATTGATGGCGTTGCCGATCAGATTGGCGAAAACCTGGCGGAGCAAGATGCGCTTTGTCTTGAATTGCGGCATATTGGACTGAATTTTGATATTGAAAAGCTGCGGCGGGTCGAGAGAATCTAGCACCTCCACAATCAGATCGTTAACATTTACCGTTTCAACTGGAGTTTTGCTGCGTCCAACGCGCGAATATTCCAGCAGACCGTTGATCAACGCCTCCATGCGCATGACTCGCCCCCGCAACAGCTTCATCTGGTGCTGATTTTCGGGGGGAAGCTGTCCGCTTAAGTCTTCCTCAATCCATTCCGAAAGATTGGCGATCGCCCTTAGGGGTGCTTTCAGATCATGGGAGGCAACGTAGGCAAACTGCTCTAGCTCCTTGTTGCGATCTTCCAAAGTATTGTTGGTTTGAGCCAAGACAGATGCCAGTCGGACTAACTCATCTGCTCGGCTTTGCAGCTTAGCTTGAGCGTCTTCAAAGACAGAAATGTCTCGGATAATCACAATCAGCCGATCTTCTACCTGAAGATCGCTAATGGAAATCTCAGCCGGGAAAGGAGAACCCACCTTACGCAACCCCATCGTCTTCGACTGCTGACTGCCCACAAAGCGCCTTTTCTTATCTTCCTCATAGCTCTTTAAAATTGGATCGGCAAACAGCATATTGAGCCGCTTACCTTTAACCTCGATCGCCTCATAGCCAAACATTTTGGAAGCCGTCGGGTTGAAAAGCTCAATCTCGCGATCATCATCCAAAATAATTACGCCATCCACAACGTGGGTAGCGATCGCTTGAAGCATCGATCGACTTTCGCGGAGCAGTCGCTCGCGAGTTCTTAGCTCTTGGTCAAGGTTGCTAAACAAAAACAGGGCAGACCCCGTGCCCATGATGCTAACTAGCACCGCCGACCACAGCAGCGTGTTAGTAAATTGCTGCACATTGTTTTTGTCTGACTTGTATTGCTCAAGCAGCGCCCGTTCATCGGCTTGAAACTCACCAATGGCAGACCGGAGCTGATCCATCGCCACTTTGCCTTCAAACACCCGTTGAATGATTTGTGATGAATCGGATGAAGTTTGATTTTGAATGAGGCGAATAGCTTCTGTCACGATGTCAAGGCGTTGCTGCGACATTTGACTGATCGTCTGCAATCGCTGACTCTGTGCTGAGGTATCGTCTGGCAGTAAGGCATCTAGCTTCTGCAATTCTATCGGCACCTGCTCGATCGCCTGGTTATAAGGGGCTAGAAAATCTTCGTTTCGGGTAATGATATATCCCCGCGCACCCGTTTCGGCATTCAGCATTTCTAGCAGGAGGGTATTGCTCTCAACAATGACCTGCTCGGTAGAATCTGACTGCTGCTGCACCATGAGATTGCTGTCTCTTGACCAGATCCAGCCTGCTAGCGTAATGGCAATACAGACCGCCGGAATGGCAATGACAATTGCTGCCCTCTGACGAGTGGGCAGCTTTGCCCAAAAATTAGTTAAGCCCTTTCCAGGAATTTTATACATCCATAACCTCTGTGCAACCGCCCACCTAGCCTCACAACTCCATTCGCTTACCCCCGTAAACGCTTATTCAGGCAACGCTTATTCAGGCATCGCCTCACATCTTCTAAACTCAGCCTCTAGGACGCTTGGGCCAGGTAAATCGGAAAGTGGTGCCCGCACCCAACTGAGACTCAATCTGAATGCTTCCCCCTTCTGTCTCCACGATTTTTTTGACGATCGATAGCCCGATCCCTGTACTCTCCTTGATATCTCTCGACTCAAGCGTATGGAAGATCGCGAAGATCTTCTCGTGGTGCTCAGGGGCAATGCCGCGACCGTCATCAGTGACCGTGAACTCGTACATTGAGCCTTTGTCCTGAATGGCGATCGCCACAGATCCGTCAACGCGGGGATGATGCTTTATAGCATTGCTAATTAAGTTAGAAAAAACCTGTCTCAAAAGGAGGGGTTTGGTGAGAATAGTCGGCATATCTGGCGCGACCTGAATCGTGAAAGATTCGGGTGGAGCCAGAGAATCAATCACTTCACTGAGCAAAGTCTGGACAGACAGCGTTTCGGCTGCAACCTGGGTACGCCCCACTCGTGAGTATTGCAGCAGCCCGTTGATCAAAGACTCCATGCGGTGAACGCGCCCCCGCAAAAGCTGCATCTGGTGCTGATTTTCATCAGGGAGGCGATCGCCTAAGTCTTCCTCAATCCATTCTGAGAGATTGGCGATCGCTCGCAGAGGGGCTTTCAGGTCATGGGAGGCAACATAGGCAAACTGATCAAGTTCGCGGTTGCGCTCTTCCAATAGCAGCGTGGTGCTTGTCAGCAAACCATTGACCTGAAATAGCTCATTGGCACGTTCTTGAACCTGCATCTCGGTCTGCTTGCGATCGGTAATATCCGTTATGGTGCCCACATAGCCAATCATTTCGCCGTTTTCGAGAACTTCGGGCAGCGCTTGACAAACGACCCAAGTAAAGCTGCCGTCTGGTCGCTGATAGCGGTAGTCTGCCTGATAGGGCAATCGATTCTTAACCGAGGCAAGCCACTCTGTCACCATGTGTTGCCGATCGTCGGGGTGAATCGATTGCTGCCAGCCCTCTCCTAGCCCTTCCGAGATTGGCACTCCGGCAATTTCTGCCCAGTATTGGTTGAGGTAGGTGGCTCGTCCGTCGAGATCGGTTCGAAACATGCCGACGGGTAAGATCTGGTTGAGCGTAGCGTAGCGGCGTTCGCTTTCCCGGAGAGCTTCTTCGGCTTGCTTGCGATCGGTAATGTCTGTAATGGTGCCCACATATCCAATGATCTCGTCGTTATCCAACATTTCGGGCAAAGCCTGACAGACCACCCAGGCTAGCTCACCGTTAGCGTGCTGAAACCGCAGCTCTGCCTGGAACGGCAGACGGGCGCGCACGGTTTCATACCAGTTTTTAACGAGCGAACGGCGATCGTTGGGGTGGATGGCTCGCCGCCAACCGCTGCCTCTTGCCTCGGCAAAGGTCAATCCCGCAATTTCTGTCCAGCGTTCGTTGACGTAGAGGTATTTGCCATTGCGATCGGTTTTGAAGATGCCCACCGGAGACATCCGCGCCAAGTTGGCGTAGCGGTGTTCGCTTTCCCGCAGAGCCTGCTCGGTTTGCTTGCGATCGGTGATGTCAGTAATGGTGCCCACATAGCCCACCACTCTGCCGTCCTCCAGAGTTTCAGGGAAAGCCTGACCTAATACCCAGGCAACCTGCCCATCGGGATGCTGAAAGCGACACTCGGTATAAAGCGCCTGCTTGGTACTCATTGCCTCCTGCGATTCCCAAATTACGCGATCGCGATCGTCAGGATGGAGGGCATTCGTCCAACCCTCGCCTTCGATATCACCCGTTAAAAATCCTGAGATTTCTCGCCAGCGCTGGTTGACATAAAGGCACTTGCCTAGGGGATCAGTACGGAAGATGCCCACTGGAGAGCGTTGCGCTAACGTCGCAAACAAGAGTTCACTTTCCTGAAGGGCTTTCTCAGTTTGCTTGCGCTCCATAATATTTTCAAAGGCTACCCCAGCACATTGATTAGGCAATGGAAAGACTCTAAAACTGTAGATACCGCTGACAAGATCATCGCTATACTCAGCTTCGGGCTTGGTTTCTGCAACGCCCGATCGGGCAACTCTGGCAATGATCTCGACATCTTCTGGAGGAATGGCGGGAAAACAATCGGCTATCCGCTTACCCACCAGGGTTTTAGTCGGGCGGTTTGCCATCTGCTCAGCCAAAGGATTAGAGGTGACTAGCTCCAGCGAATAGGGATCAGCGCGATCGGCTAAACGCCAAACATGTACCCCAACCTGCATCGCTTGAACAATATCTGTGTAAAGCTGCATTTCCGCTGGGGTACATGGGGTAACTTGGGCAGCTGCTTCAGCCGCTTTTTTATATTGAGTGATATCTTTGCCTTCTGCTAGCAGCAGCAAGACTACGCCTTCGTCGCTGCAAATAGGCTTGAGCGACAAATCGATCGTCATTGCCCGATCGCCTGCCACGAGATCAACTTCGCAAGACACGGCTTCATCGCTCACGGCGGCAGCAATCGCCTGCTGTAGCTGCGTCCGAGCAGTAGACTCCGACCCACCGCAAACTTCCCAAAAAGGTTGCCCCACAACTTCGGCGATCGGCACGCCCACAAACTTCAGCAAAGCTCGATTGGCTTCTAATACCGTGCCAAAGGCATCTAGCAGAGCCGTCAGTTGGGAGGACTCTTGAAAGGCTTTAAAAAACTTTTGCTCGTTCAGATGCAAGAGATTATCCGACAGATGAAGATTATAGGCTCCCATGAAAGCTTGACGAGGCTGTCCTACCTCTAAATCGAGACAATCTGGGTCGGACTTTGCCTCTGAGTAAACCGTATCAAGCTTATGGATTTGACTCATGCAGCAGCCTCAATCAGGAAACATACAATCCATGATAGACATTGGAAAAGCATTAGGAGGAAGGAGGTGCCAAGGCTAAATTATAAAGCTGCAAAATGAGTCAGTAATTTTGTGCCATCAGCTACATACATTAAAAATCGTTACTTTCTCTGCTTGATTCGGGACAAGCCGATTATGAATCCCGTAATGTCAGGGGTCTGAGATATCAAGCTTAATCTTCTCCCTATAGACCCGTATACAAATCTTTTCATGTACAAACCTTTTCTTGAGCATCTGGAACGATCGCTGTTTCAAAAGTTTGATTTGCAGAGTCGCTCGATTCCAGCAGGGCTAGAGTATCGGGTGAGCGATCGCGGTCGCAACCCCGCTACCATTCAAAGCTGGTGCTACCAATGTCCAGAGTTTCGGAAAATTCGCTACACCTACATTGATGCCGGGGCAAGCGCTCAGATCTTCAATAGCGTAATTTATCCTGGATGCCACTACGATTTGCCCCTGCTGGGCATTGATTTTTTATCTTTTGGTCAGGTCAAAAACTTGATTGTGATGGACTTTCAGCCGCTGTTCCAAGATGAAGCCTATCTGAAGAAATATATTCATCCACTGAAGGTGCTGCATGAAAAATATCCAGACCTGGCGCAAGACTTGGAAATGAAGTTTTACGACGCAAACCAGTATTTCTCGAAATATCTGCTGTTTGCCAAAACTGATGCCGAAACCGTGAAAACCAGAGTGTTTGAGGCGTTCACGGATTATTTGAATCTTTACTGGCAAATGCTGGAAAACGCGCAACCCTTAACCGATCCTGAAGATATTCAGCGAATTGTCAAAGCGCAGAAGGACTACGATCAGTACAGCGCTGAACGCGACCCTGCATCAGGCTTGTTTGGCAGCTACTTCGGACAGGACTGGTCAGAGCGCTTCCTACATGGTTTTTTGTTTGAAGATGCCGTGTCGTTAGCGACTGCGGCGGTCTAATCTGTTACTAAAAATACTCCATGACCCTCTATCAGCCCTTTCTCGACTACGCGATCGCCCTTCTGCAAGAATGCCCAGACCTACAGCCTTACCCGATTCCGGCTGGGTTTGAAACGAAGTCGGCGATCGTCGGCAAAGGCAAGCATCAGGATGAGATCTTGACCACTAGCTATGCCTACCAAACGCAAAAACTGCGGCAAATCCGGGCAGCCCATGTCCAGAGCAACTCGTTTCAAGTGCTAAATTTTGTAATTTTTCCTCATCTCAATTACGATCTGCCCTTCTTTGGCGCGGATTTGGTGACGCTACCGGGCGGACATCTGATCGCGATAGATATGCAGCCGCTGTTTCGAGATGATGAGGGCTACCAGGCAAAATATACCCAGCCGATTCTGCCGATGTTTGAGGCTCATCGATCGCATCTGCCTTGGGGTGGCGACTTCCCAGATGAGGCTCGTCCCTTCTTCTCACCTGCCTTTCTCTGGACGCGCCCCCAGCAAGTTGAAGATGTAGAAACCTATGTGTTTGCTGCCTTCAAAGATTATCTTCAGACCTATCTAAACTTTGTCGAGCAGGCACAGCCCGTCACCCAGCCTCAGCTCCTAGCAGACATAGAGCAAGCGCAACTCCGCTACCTTCGCTATCGAGCCGAAAAAGATCCGGCAAGGGGAATGCTGACGCGCTTCTATGGCGCTGAATGGACAGAGGAATATATCCACGGATTTTTGTTCGATCTAGAAAGAAAGAGGGTGCTTAGCCGCTGATGCCCTTAATAAAGAATTTAGATTGTTAACACTTCTTCATATTCTCAATTATTTTTCTGAGGCTTTGAATTCCGCATGTTGGAAAAGCGCACCCCTCTGTAGCGCTGGAAAGAATGCCCCTAATCACCTGAATGGGCGGGTTATTGAGTGTTTAAGGGCGACCTGCAAATCTGAGACTTCTCGGCTTAAAGGCACTATCCTTGACAATTTGTAATAAATAACGATCCAACGACATAGTATAAACAGAGATGTTGAAGTGTTGTGCAAAGCAGATGCGGGCTACCTGTTATCTGATGAGGCAGGTTCTTCAAATCGCTTAAGAATTGTAAAATATTCCAAGCTTCCTCATTGGAAGATAAGGAAACCGTTTCATTACAAACAAACTAGGAGATTTAGTTTATGTTAGACGCATTTGCAAAGGTGGTTTCTCAGGCTGATGCACGGGGCGAGTACCTCAGCACCAATCAGCTAGACGCTCTGAGCGCAATGGTTGCTGAAGGCAACAAGCGCATGGATACCGTTAACCGGATCACCAGCAATTCATCGACAATCGTGGCAAATGCAGCTCGTGCGCTGTTTGCAGAACAGCCTCAGCTCATCACCCCCGGCGGCAATGCCTACACCAGCCGTCGGATGGCAGCTTGCCTCCGCGATATGGAGATCATCTTGCGCTACATCACCTACGCAATCTTCGCAGGAGATGCCAGCATCTTGGACGATCGCTGCCTCAATGGTTTGAAAGAAACCTACTTGGCTCTGGGCACCCCCGGCGCTTCTGTGGCAGTTGGCGTTCAGAAAATGAAGGATGCTGCTTTGGCGATCGCCAACAATCCTGATGGCGTGACCAAAGGCGACTGTGCCAGCCTAATGGGTGAAGTGGCTAGCTACTTTGACAAGGCTGCTTCTGCGGTTGCTTAAGCTGCGCCTCAAGTTTTTCAGTCCGTTGGCATCTGAGATAGTTGCCTGAGGTCATTTCAAAATACAAGATTAACTGGAGAGAATCTGAACATGAAAACCCCCTTAACCGAAGCAGTTTCTGCTGCTGATTCCCAAGGACGCTTCTTAAGCTCCACCGAGATCCAAACTGCATTTGGTCGTTTCCGTCAGGCTTCTGCTGGTTTGGAAGCAGCAAAAGTTCTAAGCTCTAAGGCTTCGACCCTGGCTTCTGGCGCGGCAAATGCTGTGTACCAAAAGTTTCCGTACACCACCAGCATGACTGGGCCTAACTTTGCTTCTACGCAAGTGGGCAAAGACAAGTGTGTGCGTGACATCGGCTACTACCTGCGCATGGTCACCTACTGCCTAGTTGTGGGCGGCACAGGTCCCATGGATGACTATCTGATCGGCGGCATTGCTGAAATCAACCGCACTTTCGATCTGTCTCCTAGCTGGTATGTTGAAGCTTTGAAGCACATCAAGGCTAACCACGGCTTGAGCGGCGACCCTGCTGTTGAAGCAAATTCCTACCTCGACTACGCAATCAATGCGCTGAGCTAGGTATTGGGTTGGCATGAAGCCGATTAAGTGAACGATTTTGCCCGGAGGGGTAAGCAGTAGCCAGCTCAGGTTGGTCTTTGTTTACGCTTCCGGGCATCGTCTTTAAAGAGGCAGCCTGCTAAAAAAATGGCAAGCTATTAAGCACAGACTTTGTTACGGCTCAACATGAACAGCGAATCTGGGATTCAGGACGATACTCAACTCACCATAGAACAGGCGATCGCCAATCTTCAGGGAGAAGATCTGGGGCTGCGAGTCTATGCGGCCTGGTGGCTGGGGCGGTTTCGAGTCGATGCGCCAGAAGCGATCGATGTGCTGATGGCGGCTCTGGAAGATGAGGACGATCGCACCCATACGGGCGGCTATCCGCTGCGGCGCAATGCGGCAAGGGCATTGGGAAAATTGGGCGATCGTCGTGCGGTTCCCGTGTTGCTCCATGCTTTGACCTGCTCAGATTTTTATGTGCGAGAGGCGGCGGCGCAGTCTTTGGAAATGTTAGGCGATCGCTCCAGTATTTCCCTGTTAGTGGAGCTGTTGAACGATCGCGTTGCCGGAACGCATCCTGCTCCCGAACCGCCTCAGCTGACTCAACCCTTCGATGCCATCTTGGAGGCGTTGGGGACTTTGGGCGCAGTCGAGGCAATTCCGGATATTCGCCCCTTCTTAGACCATTTTGTGCCGCGCGTTCAGTATGCAGCCGCGCGCGCCATGTACCAGTTATCTGAACCTGGAATGGCGGACGAATACGGCGATCGCTTGGTTCAAGCCCTATCTCACGATGACTTGCAGCTCCGTCGCGCTGTGCTGGCAGATTTGGGGGCGATCGGCTATCTGGGTGCTGCTGATGCTATTGCTCAGACTCTGGCCGAGAATAGCCTGAAGCTAATTTCGCTGAAGGGCTTGCTAGAAAAACAGGTGTTGTTGACTTCGCCACCCCATTTGTCTCCGGGCGCGATTAAAGTCATGACAATTATGGATGAATTGTTGTAGCAGGAGTCACAATGAAGACAGGATTTATCGATCGTTTTCCTTGCCATGTCTGACTCTCTTTCCCCTTTGATTCGGGCTGTAGAAGCCGCAGATTCTTCTACGCTATTGACAGAAGCGGTGCAAAATTTGGCGGCAGCTCGTCAGACAGGTGCTATTCCTACGCTCATTGCGGCATTGAGCTACAACAATCCGGGAGCGGCAGTGGCGGCAGTGGAAGGACTCATTCATCTGGGAGAGCCAGCCGTTCCTGCGCTGATTGAGCTGCTTGATCTGCACAACTATACCGCTCGCTCTTGGGCAATTCGCGCTTTGGCAGGCATTGGCGATCCCAGAGGGCTGGTGACTTTGCTGGGAGTGGCAACCGCCGACTTTTCCCTCAGCGTCCGACGGGCGGCGGCTCGTGGGCTGGGCATGATGAAATGGCACTGGTTCCCTGCCGATCTGCTGGAAGTTGCCCAGGAGGAGGTGCTAGAAGCCCTGCTGTTTGTAGCTCAGCAGGATGATGAATGGGTGGTGCGTTATGCTGCCGTGGTGGGTTTGCAGTCGCTGACGGGTGCCGTTGACGAGACTTATTCAGAGTGGCGATCGCGCATTCACTCTCAATTTGAGTACATGGCGAATCATGATCAGAGTGCAGCAGTGCGTGCCCGCGTCTGGATGGCGCAACAGCAGATTCAGGCAGGCGCTATTGTGCCACCTGTTGAGGACCGATCGCCTCTCTCTTCTACAGATTGGCAGGTCATTTTAGAAGGGTTATACAGCCGCAAAGGGCAAGAGCGGCTTGTGTTAGCAGAGGGAGATCCGCGTCGGTATCATGGACTGGCTGTATCGATCGCCCAAAAGACTGAAAACTCCTAAATTTCAGACATCATCCCCAGGCATTGCTGAATCTGGGTATGATTTTTTTGAAAGAGGCGATCGGCGCCTTTTTTTAAAATTACACACCGTTAACCAGCAACGCCCAAACCCAGACAGCTTATACGTATAGATCGCCCGAAATGAGGAGAATTTGAATCCAGGGTTACAATAGCGGTGTCTATGTGATTTTGTCTGATTCATGATTGCGATCGCATCCTTAAATTTGTGAGTGTTTCCCCCAATTCTGGTTTTAATGCTGAACTCGACTTGCCTGGACATGATTCGCCTGGACTTGACTTAAACAGGCTGTTTCCTTTTCCGCTAGATGACTTCCAGAGGGAAGCGATCGAGGCACTAGATGCTGATCGATCGGTTGTGGTGTGTGCCCCAACTGGCTCTGGAAAGACTCTGATTGGTGAATATGCCATTCATCGGGCGTTGGCTAGAGGCAAGCGGGTTCTGTACACCACGCCATTGAAGGCACTCTCCAATCAAAAGCTGCGAGACTTCCGCGATCGATTTGGGGCTGATCGCGTGGGGCTATTGACGGGAGATATGTCGGTGCAGCGAGACGCACCGATCCTGGTCATGACTACCGAGATCTTTCGCAATATGCTTTACGGCACGCCGATCGGGCAGGTGGGAGCCTCGATGGTGGATGTAGAAGCCGTCGTGTTAGACGAATGTCACTACATGAACGATCGTCAGCGCGGCACCGTTTGGGAAGAGTCAATTATCTATGCGCCGCCCGGAATTCAGCTTGTGGCGCTGTCTGCCACGATCGCCAACAGCGACCAGCTGACTGACTGGATCAACCAGGTTCATGGTTCGGCAAAGCTGATTTATTCGGACTTTCGCCCGGTGCCCCTAGAGTTTCACTTTTGCAGTCCCAAAGGGCTGTTTCCTCTGCTCAATGACAGCGGCAAGGGCATCAATGCTCGGCTGAAGCCTAAAGGCGGTAAGCAGCGCGGCAGGCAGGAGCCGCCCCATATTGGCTTTGCTGTCAGCCAGCTTCAGCAGCGAGATATGCTGCCCGCCATTTATTTCATTTTCAGCCGTCGAGGATGCGATAAGGCGGTGGAGGAAATGAATAACTTCTCTTTAGTGAGCGATCGCGAAGCCGCCATTCTTAAAGAACAAATTGATGCTTTTCTGGAGCGCAACCCCGAAGCGGCAAGAAATGGTCATGTTTCGGCGCTCTATCGAGGCGTTGCATCGCACCATGCAGGGGTGTTGCCTGCCTGGAAGACCTTGATCGAGGAGCTATTTCAGCAGGGACTCATTAAAGTGGTTTTTGCCACAGAAACCCTGGCAGCAGGAATCAATATGCCTGCCCGCACCACGATGATTTCCAGCCTGTCCAAGCGCACCGATCGCGGACATCGGCTTCTAACCGCATCTGAGTTTCTGCAAATGGCAGGACGGGCGGGGCGGCGAGGCATGGATGAGATTGGCTATGTGGTCACGGCACAAACGCCTTTTGAAGGAGCCTCGGAAGCAGCCTATCTGGCGACCTCTAAAGCCGATCCGCTGGTCAGCCAATTTACGCCCAGCTATGGCATGGTGCTCAATCTGCTGCAAACCCATACGCTGGAAGAAGCTAAAAATCTCGTAGAGCGAAGCTTTGGACATTATCTGTCCACGATTCATCTGCGTCCGCAGCAGCAGGAAATCGCCCGACTTAATGCCGAGCTGAGCCAGCAGCAGACTCAGATTGATGCCGTTGACCCGGCTCTGCTGAGCAGCTATGAGAAGCTAAACGATCGCCTGAAGGAAGAAAGACGGCTGCTAAAGGTCTTGCAGCAGCAGGCTCTAGAGATTACCGCCGACAATATGGCGATCGCCATTTCCTATGCGGTTGCCGGAACGGTGGTGAGCCTTAAGGGTAAGCATGTGCCCCTATCTGCCCCGTTACCCGCCATTCTGGTGATGAAAATGCAGGGTTCTGGGCAGTTTCCTCATCTGGTTTGCCTAGGGCAAGACAACCGCTGGTATGTGGTGACGGTTTCAGATGTGGTGGGGCTGCATGCTGAGTTTCCCAGATTGGTGCAAGCCGATGAGCTAGTGCCCCCTCTAGAGCTAGCCCCTAGAGCTGGATCGATCCGTAAAGGGGATGAAGTCACAAGGGCGATCGTTCAACAAATTCCGCCGCTAGATGCCGAGCTAGATCTGCCGCCTGAAGTCCGAACGCAGCAAGGACGAGTTAACGCCTTAGAAACCCAGCTTCAGACCCATCCGCTCCGACAGTTTGGCGATCCAGGTAACTTGCTAAAACGCTACAGCCGAGTCAGCAAGCTGCAAAAAGATCTTCAGGATCGTCAGGAAAAGCTGAATCAGTATTCTCAGCGCTACTGGCAAGAATTCCTCAATCTCATGGAAATCCTGCGCTACTTTGGCTGTCTCAGACCTGTTGAAATTGAGGATCAGCCGGGAGACAGCAACCCCGCCAAGGCGATCGGTTCTCGATCGGGCGAACAGTGGCAGCCAACTTCATTAGGCGAAATCGCTGCTGCCATCCGAGGCGATAATGAGCTGTGGCTGGGTCTAGCCTTAGCTTCTGGGGAACTCGATCGCCTAGAGCCGCAGCACTTAGCTGCCGCCTGTGCAGCGCTGGTGACAGAGGTTTCGCGCCCCGATAGCTGGACGCGATACGAAGCTTCTGGAGAAATTGATGAGGCTTTGGGCGGATTGCGAGGGCTGCGCCGAGAGCTGTTTAAGCTCCAGCGTCGCTACCAGGTGGCGCTACCCATTTGGCTAGAGGCGGACTGGGTCGCCCTGGTAGAGCAATGGGCGATGGGAGCCGACTGGATTGAGCTGTGCAGTAACACGAGCCTAGATGAGGGCGATATCGTCAGAATCCTGCGGCGGACGGTGGACTTCCTCTCTCAGGTGCCCCATGCGCCTTACCTCCCAGGTGAGCTGAAAGAAAGCGCACAGTTGGCGATTCGGGCGATCGATCGCTTCCCCGTCAACGAAGGAGTAGATTAGGGGCTAGGCGTAAAGCTACACCGCTACCCCTTCCATCTGAAACCCTCTCAATCCCCTAGGACTCTTCTTTGGTCGGATCGCTAATGGCAGTCGATTGAGTTGCCGATCGGGCAGCAGCAGATTTAGCGATCGCCTCTTTAGCATTCATGGGCTTAAACGGACTCCGCTTCTTGTTTTTGCGTTCTTTCGCTCTTTCGCGCTCGTACTCTAGCTCCTTCAGCTTCTTGGTAATGCGCCCAAAGTATTCCTGCATATAGGTTTCGAGCGTAGTAGTGTCTTTAGGATCGATGCCAAACGCGGTATAAGTCTCATCCATGGATGCCGTTAGAGGCTGTCCGGCAGCCACGACTTCCGCAAAGGCAAGGCGATCGGCAACATTCCAAGTCCACTGGAAGAAGCGAGCTATCTTTTGCACAGCTTGCAAGACTCCGATCGGCATTCGGGTAATTTTTGCCTCTCGCCCCGACAACCGTTCACACAGTCGAATGACTTCGTAGGCTCCCCAAGCTCGTGAACCCACCACAGGGAAACACTTCTTCCCAGTTTCTGGCACCTGGAGCGATCGCACCGCAAACTTGGCGATGTCTTGCGTGTCCATGTAAGCCGTGGGCGCACCGTCCCCCATCACCCAAACTGCCTGCTTTTCCAAAATTGGGATCGCATATTGCCCGATCAATCCCTGCATAAAGCCGCAGAGTCGCAAGACCGTGTAGTTTAATCCAGACTCTGCCAAGTACAGCTCAGTGCAGCGCTTAATCTCCATCAGCGGCACATGGGGGTATTTCTCACAATCCAAAATCGAGAAAAAGATGAAGCGATCGATGTTTGCCGCCTTTGCTGCCTGGATCAGCGCCACTTTGCCATCCCAATCCACCTGGCGAATAGAGGCATCTGTAGGTCTGGCGGCAGCAGCATCAACCACAGCTGTCATGCCCTCTAGAGCAGGAGGCAGAGTGTCTGGGTAACGTAGATCGCCCTGAACTAGCTCTGCACCCCATTCCTTTAAGAAAGATGCTTTTCTAAAGCTGCGCACCAAACACCGCACCTGAAATCCCTCATCCAGCGCGCGGCGAACAATTTGCCTTCCTAAAGTCCCAGTGGCACCGACAACCAGTATATTCATGAGGGATACCGTAAAGAATTGTTAAACTTCGTTAATATACAAGATACCCTGAAATGCACCTGCTTTGACAAGGCGGTTTTGATTGCATCTTGACTGCATCTGCCTCAGTCTTGGAAGCGCCTCAACCATTACAGCAATTTTCAATTGCGTAAACCACAGTTATTTTTGTAGAAGCCTCGCGGAGCGAGGCTTCTACAAAAATAACCCACACTTAACCGAGTGCAAAGCGCTGTAAGTGCTGAATCAAGTGCCGTAGTAATAGATGTTAGGCTTAGGGTGCCATCGGGGTTTCACCTTTTCGAAAGGCACCCTGTACCTTGAGCGATGTCGATTCTGCACTTGAGTTGATTCTGCATTATGAATTTTGCCTCCACAACTCCTGATTCCGCTCCAAACTGTGAGGTTCAGCATCCGGTTGATCTCAACAATGTCCGTCAAGTCCATCAAGATATTCTAGATGTTGCGAAAGCTCAGCGAATGGCAGAGTTTTTTAGCCTGTTGGGAGATGCCAACCGTCTGCGGATTTTGTCAGCATTAACCCATCAGGAGCTTTGCGTTTGCGATCTGGCTGCCGTCGTAAAGATGACAGAGTCAGCAGTTTCTCATCAGCTTAGGGCTTTGCGGGCTATGCGGCTAGTAAGCTACCGTAAGCAGGGGCGAAATGTCTTCTACTACCTGAAAGATAGCCATGTCGCAAATCTATATCGAGAAGTTGCGGAGCACTTAGATGAGCCAGAAGATTAGAGGCTTAAACCCTGAAAGCTTAAAAATTCCTCAAGCTGCCTCTTTGCATGGCTTTCTGATTCTGGGAAATTTGCTTAGAGGTCTGAAGTAGACCCCAAAAACTGCGCTTACTCTTCACCGCCTTGAATTTTGAGCATTAAGAAGCCCAAGCTAAGACCCACTAAAATTAAGGATGAAGACAGGATTGCAGCTCTAAAAATTTCGATATTCATGGGGTGAAATTCTCCAAGGTGGAAGTTTTACAAAAATTAAGACTTTATCTATCTCCCTTTGTTTGCTGCTGTGGCGGCAAGGTGCAACAGCGCCAAGTAGATGGGCAAGTCTTTAATAAAACCGTTTAGAGCATTGTAAAACAGTTCGGGGTGCAAATTTTAGGGCAACACAAAGGCAAGTGTGCCGCGATCGCCCTCTCCCCAAGTTCCATCACGCACTTTTAGGACATATTCAGCCATCTATGGCGCATTCAGCAAGTTCAACTCCGCTTTCGATCTCCTTGCCTTCTCGTCTTAAGTTAGCGATCGCTCTAGGCGACCCTGCCGGAATTGGCACTGAGGTGACGCTGAAGGCATTGAGCGATCCGGCAGTAACGCAATGCTGTGACGTAGTGCTGGTAGGCAATCGATCGCTGCTCTGCCAGTCCTATGCCTCGTTGTCTCAACGGCTCGGTGCAGGTGTCTCTTTGGCTGACCCAACACAGTTCTCCATTGTGGACGTGCCTCTGGATGCGGCGGCGATTAACACAATTGCTCCAGGTCAGGAAAATGTAGCTAGTGGAGAGGCAAGCTTTCGTTTTCTGGAGAAGGCGATCGCTCAAGCTCTCGCAGGGGAAGTCTCAGGCATTGTCACGGCACCCATTTCTAAATCTGCCTGGAAGTCAGCAGGGCATCTGTATCCGGGACAAACGGAGCTGTTGGCAGAGCGATCGGAGGTGCAGCGCTATGGGATGCTGTTTGTGGCGCGATCGCCCCATACAGGCTGGACATTGCGAACGCTGCTAGCAACGACTCATATTCCCTTGCGGCAAGTCCCAGAGGCGCTCACGCCCGATCTGCTCACCCGCAAGCTAGAGCTGCTCCTGGACTGTTTGCAGCAAGACTTTGGCATTCAGCATCCCCACATTGCCATCGCTGGACTCAACCCCCACAGCGGCGAACAGGGGCAGCTTGGACGAGAAGAACAAGATTGGCTAATTCCTTGGATACGACAAATGGGCGATCGATTTCCAGATGCCTCGCTGCAAGGCCCTGTGCCCCCTGATACCCTTTGGGTGCGCCCAGGGCAAGTTTGGTATGGCAGTGCCGACTCTAAGAAAGTTTCTAAGACGGCTCATGATGCTTACCTAGCGCTGTATCACGATCAGGGGCTAATTCCTGTGAAGCTGATGGCCTTCGATCGAGCAGTGAATACAACGATTGGTCTACCTTTTGTCCGTACCTCTCCTGATCATGGGACGGCTTTTGATATTGCGGGACAGGGAATTGCCGATGCGACCAGCATGAAATCGGCTATTTTGCTGGCGGCAGAGCTAACTCAACAGCGGCTTGTACGCGGTGGGGAGACGATTGCATCCATGACTCGTCCTGTCTAACAACCGTAATCTTACGGATGCCAAGATACAGTTTGTTGCCAAATTCAGGCAGCCCTCTGAAGACAAACTTCCACTGAAGTGCAATATTAACGGTGGAAGCGGTATGTTGCACTTCAAAACTGTGTTTACTCCTTGGCTAGGGGCTTCCTGCTTTGAAGGTTTGAATGGTTTAACAATCACGTGACTAAAGCTCAAGAAACGTGCTGAATCTGGCTTTATGTGTTTGAAAGGGGCGCGGAGCGCCCCTTTCAAACACATAAAGCCAGCGATGCCAAAGAATGTTCCTCCGTGTGTTGCCTCAATACGAAACTAATCTGGATTTGGAGAAGGGGCTTGAGCCAAATTCCCGCTCAATTTAGTTACGTTGTATACTTTTGACATTAGCAATTGAGTTCATTACGCCTCCTACTGCGATCTGGTACTGCACCTGCAAACTGTTACCGCGATTGTTCATGAAGTGCATCTATTAACGCGAGGCATCTCTGCACAATGCAGATCTATGATCTCAACATAGGGTCTGGGTTCATCGTGCCGATCGCTGAGATGGGAGCATCCCAGGCAATTCTTCAGATCAGCCACCTCTAAATTTTCTTCGGGGCTATCACATTGTCAAGGTTCAGTGACTTTTGCAATGTTTATTAATATAATCAGGAGGGTAGTGGCGCAAGAATAGAAATTATTCAGTATACCGGATCACAAAGTGAGCCATTTAATTAAATATTAGGCAGCTTTCGGGGGTAGACATTAGCTCTACTCTTCACTCTGTCGCAGTTTCCAAGTCTGATAAATGGAGGGTGAATCATGATTAATGTACTTCAATATTCAATGAGTTTGATTCAGGATGAGGCACGTCAGTTGGTGCAGACAGGCGTAGTTAACCGCCAGCAGCCTATCTATGTTCTCTGCAAATATATTCCAGCTCGAGAATGGTCTTGTGTGGAGTGCGTGTTAGAGAACAATGACTACCTTCTGAGAGATCGAATCGGCGATTTGATCGGTCGTGAAGATTGGACAAATGACTAGACAAAACTTTGCACAAAAATTCCGCTGATTTCCAAAGTCTGGATTTCTCAGCGGATTAGAAGAACTCTATATCTGCTGCTTATAGCTGTCGCAGCCTGCTTAGGGCACTTTTTGCTTAAGGCATTTAGGGTGAGGCGCTTCGCGCCCCACCCTAAATGCCCCGTCCTAATCGCCTTAGCGGTTGCTATATATGTCGATCAGCTATCTAAGAACTAGATGGCAAGATCTAGAGTACCCATTTGGAAGAAGCTATGAGTCTTGTGCTCGTAGCTTTTCTATTTCGGCTCGTAGGGCGGCAATTTGTTCAGTTAGCTCTTGTAAGTCTTGCTGTGCGGCGGGTGAAACTGAAGTCGCTAGCGTGGAGACTGTGCTGGTGGCGTTGGGTTGGCTGACTCGACTAGAAGCTTGATTGATCAGCGAATCTACAAATCCACGCGCTTCTCGCTCTGCGCTTTCGCCTTTAGCCTCCCATTCTTCCGTGAGTTGGCTCAGCTCTGTTTTAAGCTTTGCCAGATTAACATCTCGCTGTTGCGGGTCTTGTAGCGTTTCGATAAATGTTGCCGTTGCGCCTAGAGTAACGCGCAGGCTTTTTTGAGCAAGCTGGAGTAGGTTATCAGAATTCATGAGATTTATCCGTTGAAGTACAGCAATGCGTCTAGGTTCGGCAGTCTTAGGTCTAGAATTTTAGGCTCAGAAGCAATTGAGCGATCGCATTTTCAGCAATCCATTCCAGAAATTTCTGGGGTATAGCGTTTCTCAAGCGCATCATCAGATTAACTGATTTGGCTTCGATCGCGCCTCCTCAAACAGGATCAAGAGTTGAAAATCAGCCTTGGAACTGCCAAAATAGCCGTCTTCCGTCCCGTATACTGTCTCGATATACGGACTTAGCGACCGCAAACTCCCACAGCAATTTTTAATTGCATAAACCGCAGTTGTTTTTAGAAGCCGCGCGGCTTCTAAAAAAATAACCCATACTTAACCAAGCGCAAAGCGCTGTAAGGCACGACCTCATGACTCACGGCTTGAAATGGATAGGATTCGGCAGTGGATTAATGATGGGTACGATCGGCATCACCTCAGCCGCTTGGGCAGAGCAGCCCCTTTTCGTTTCTTACCCACCCGATGGGCACGAAACCACCTCGGCTCAGATTTTTTTGATTGGCACGGCTCCGGCTCAAGGTGAAGTAACGGTCAATGGCATGGCGATCGATCGTAGCCCTGCTGGACATTTTGCCCCTAGTTTGCCGCTGCAAGTGGGCGAGAATCTGTTTACGCTGAAGTATCAAAATCAGGCTGTCACTCTGCGCGTCAAGCGGTTAGCGGATAGTGCTGCTGTGCCTGTAGGAACTTTTGCAGAAGGCTCTCTCACTCCTGCCGTTGATATAGCCCGCCTGCCCCGTGAGCCAATTTGCTTTGGAGCGATCGCCCCTCCCAATGCCCAGGTTGCCGTTACCCTTAACCAACAGACTATCCCGCTTTTTCCGCAGTCCAACATCTCAGAACTGCCCCCTAACTCTGCCGTTCTGACGCTGCAAAATCAGCCTACTCTGACCACAGCCCAAAGCTATCAAGGCTGCATCACGGGCGAACTCTGGTATGAGGCTGGTAACGTGGCGAGCAGCAGTGGAGGGAACCGTCTTACGAGCCTCGATTTGGGCTATCCGCTGTTTCAGCTTGCGCTCAATGGCGAAACAGTAAGGGAACAGGGCAAAGGCAAAGTCGAAATCCTGTCCCCCGCCACACTGCCCGTTGTGGAAGTGATTACCGAATCCGGCACGGCTCGTACAGGGGCCAGCACTGATTACTCCCGGCTCACGCCCTTACCTAAAGGTACTCGCGCGGCGGTGACTGCCCAAGAAGGCGAATGGCTGCGGCTCGACTACGGCGGCTGGATCAAGGCGGCTGAAACTCAGATTATTCCTAATGCCGTCTTGCCCCAAACCCTGATCCGTAGCGTCCGTGCTAGCCAAGAGGGCGACTGGACGGAAATTGCTTTTCCGCTCCAGGTTCCGGTGCCGCTGAGCGTGCAGCAGGGCGATCGCACCTTCACCCTCACCCTCTACAACACCACGGCTCAGACCGATATTATTGCCCTGGAAACCGATCCGGCGATCGCCCGACTCGACTGGCAACAAATCGCCCCTGGGCAGGTACAGTATACCTTTCAGCTTAAGACGCAGCCCTGGGGATACAAGCTGCGCTACGAAGGCACCACGCTGATTCTGTCGCTGAAGCATCTGCCCCAACTGACCCATCAGAAGCCCCTATCCGGTGTCAGTATCTTGCTTGACCCAGGGCATGGAGGGCCTGAAGATTTGGGGTCGCGAGGGCCGACGGGCTATCCCGAAAAGGATGTGACGCTGATCATGGCGAATTTGGTGCGCGATCGCCTGATTGCCCAGGGCGCAACGGTCTACATGACTCGTGAGGGGGATGTTGATTTGTATCCAAACGATCGCGCTAACCTGATTAATCAGATGGAGCCGACGATCGCGATTAGCCTCCACTACAACGCCTTACCCGACAGCGGTGATGCCCGAAACACTCGCGGTGTCAGCACATTTTGGTACAACACTCAGGCACATAGCCTTGCGGATTCTCTGCACAATATGTTAGTTACCCGTCTCGATCGCCCGTCCTATGGCATCTTTTGGGACAACCTGGCGCTCACCCGCCCTACGGTCGCTCCTGCCGTTTTGCTAGAGCTGGGCTTCATGACCAACCCTGAAGAGTTTGAGTGGATTACCAATCCTCAGGAGCAGGAGAAATTGGCGGATGCGATCGCGGAGGGAATCACACAATGGATAGAAGAGACAAGACATTAAAACTGATAGGTGAAAATCCATTAATCCTATGATGTCCCTCACGCTCAACGTTCCTGCCTCAGCAAAACTGACTGACGAGCAATTTTATGAGCTGTGTCAGATCAATCGTGACTTGAGAATCGAGCGTACTGCTATCGGAGAGTTGATCCTTATGCCGCCTACCGGAGGGGAAACGGGCAAACGTAACGCCAAGCTAACGGCTCGATTTGTCATTTGGAATGAACAGACTGAACTGGGCGAGGTTTTTGACTCCTCTACCTGCTTCACGCTTCCTAATGGAGCCAATCGATCGCCTGATGTTGCCTGGATTGCCCGCGAGCGCTGGAATACTCTCACGCCAGAGCAGAAGGAGAAATTTCCGCCCATCTGCCCAGATTTTGTGGTTGAACTCCGCTCTCCTAGCGATGCCCTCAAGCCCCTGCAAGACAAAATGCAGGAATATCTCGACAATGGCGCGCGCTTGGGTTGGCTCTTCAACTATCAAGACCGACAGGTTGAAATTTACAGGTCAAATCGCGAGAAGGAAGTTTTAGAAGCGCCAGTTACCTTGTCGGGTGAGGCAGTTCTGGCAGGGTTTTTCCTTAATCTTGAGTCGTTTTGGTAAGTTAAGCGGCGTTGCTAATTTTAGAGGTAAATTTTTGTGTGAGGGGGGCGCGGAGTGCCCCTCTCGAATTCATCCCCCGATTAAGCCATGCTAGTTAAGTCTTGGGCTTTTGAATTGTGGCGATATGCAGATCTTTAAGCTGCTTCCCATCGACCTCGGAGGGGGCATTGGTCAGCAGACAGCGGGCTTGCTGGGTTTTGGGGAAGGCGATCGCATCTCGAATCGATTCCTCACCTGCCAGCAGCATGACCAGTCGGTCTAGACCATAAGCGATTCCGGCGTGGGGAGGCGTGCCGTACTCAAAGGCTTCTAGCAAAAAGCCAAACTTGCTTTGGGCTTCTTCATCAGAAAGACCGATCGCCTCAAATACCTGCTTCTGAAGCTCAGTTTGATAAATCCGCAGACTGCCGCCGCCAATCTCGAAGCCATTAAACACAATGTCGTAAGCTTGGGCACGGGCAGTCTTCAGATCGTGCGCATCTTCTAGGAATGGCGAGGTAAACGGATGGTGCATGGCTTCTAGCCGCTGTTCATCGGCATTCCATTCAAACATGGGAAACTCTGTTACCCACAGCAGATTAATCTTTTCGGGATCGATGAGCTGGAGTTCACGGGCGACAAACTGACGGATGCGATCGAGTGTCTTGTTGACGGTAGGCGAGTCTCCGGCTCCAAACAGCAGCAGGTGTCCTTCGGTGGCTCCCGTGCGCTCTAGCAATGCCTGCTTATGCGCTTCGCTGAGATTATCTTTGATCGCGCCGATCGTATCTATTTCGCCGTTTTCGCGCACCCGGATATAGGCAAGTCCTTTGGCTCCGGCTTCGGCCGCCTCTCTGAATAAGTCGCCCCCTGGCTTAATCCGAACGTTAGAAATCGCCGCATTGCCGTCTGGAATCGGCAGCACTTTGACCACACCGCCGCTAGAAACTGCCCCTGAGAAGACCTTGAAGCCGGAGTCTTTCATCAAGTCCGAGACATCCACTAGCTCTAGTCCGTAGCGAGTGTCGGGCTTGTCGCAGCCGTATCGATCCATGGCTTCGGCATAGGTGAGACGGGGGAAGGGGGAGGGGAGGTCAATGCCTTTGACTTGCTTGAAGATATGGCAAACGAGCTTTTCGTTGAGGGCTAGCACCTCTTCCTGATCCATGAAGCTCATTTCCATGTCGAGCTGGGTGAATTCGGGCTGGCGATCGGCTCTCAAGTCCTCGTCTCGAAAGCAGCGAGCCACCTGGTAGTAGCGATCGAATCCTGACACCATTAGCAACTGCTTGAAGAGTTGGGGCGATTGGGGGAGGGCATAGAATTCGCCGGGATTGACGCGGCTAGGCACCAGATAATCTCTGGCTCCTTCGGGGGTCGATCGCGTCAGGATCGGGGTTTCGACTTCGATAAAGCCTTCTTGATCTTCCAGGAAACGACGGATGGCTTTGATCACCTGATGGCGAAGCTGCAAGTTGTGGCTCATGCGTTCGCGGCGCAAATCCAGGTAGCGATATTTCAGACGCAATTCTTCCCGCACAGACTCGGTTTCTGAGACAGAAATCTGGAAGGGAAGGGGCTTGCGGACGGCGTTGAGCAGCTCGATCTGATCGGCGTAGATTTCGACTTCGCCTGTGGGAATGCGGGGGTTAAGGGAGTCGGGGGGGCGCTGGGTAACGCGACCTGTGATTTTGACGACGTATTCGTTCCGCAAGTCTCCGGCAGGAAGGTAGGACTCTGGGGTGCGTTCGGGGTCGCTGACGATTTGGGAGATGCCGGAGCGATCGCGCAAGTCGATGAATATGACACCTCCATGATCCCGGCGGCGATCGACCCAACCAAACAGGGTGACGGTTTGTCCGACATGTTCGGCTCGAAGTTGACCGCAGTAGTGGGTACGCATAGAGGCTAATGGGATAGGGGATAGCTAGCTGTCAGCCCTATTCTATCTGGGGAAGGGTTGGGTTATGAAATAAAATCCTTTCCTTGCCTAAATTTGGGGTGGAGAGTTTGCCTGTAGGGGATGGACGGGCTGGGAAATAGCCAACAGCCTTGGGGGTCTCCCCCAAACCCCCGGCAGGGGACGGGTGCGTCCCCCACACCCCCTCCACATAAGGCACTAGATATGCGGCAGGGGGCGCTTTGCATGCGTGGGGCGATCGGGCGTAAATATACTGCGGCTTCCAAAACATCTACCCCTCTACCCCTTTACCAATAATTGACAGATCACTAGAAGCTCAGCGGCGACTCAGGTAGGTTGCTGCTAGATTGACCTGACAGCTCCTTTTCTATTCTCAATAAGTTCTCGATCCGGGCTTCTGTGGTGGGATGGGTGGAGAAGAGGTTGCCGAAGGTTTGCTTGGGTAAGGCATTGACGATTAGGAGCGGCTCGAAGGCGGGGTTGGCGGCGATCGGCATCTGACGGGCGCTGGCTTCGAGGCGCTGTAGGGCACGAGCTAGGGCGCGGGGGTTGCCTGTGATCCGGGCTGATCCGGCATCGGCTTCAAATTCGCGGGTGCGGGAGATCGCCATTTGGATGACGCTGGCGGCTAGGGGGGCTAGAAAAATGGTGGCGATTAGGGCGATCGGGTTGCTGTTGCCTTGGCGATCGTTCCGGGACATGCCGCCAAACATCGCGCCAAATTGCAGCACTTGTGCCAGGTAGGAAATGGCTCCAGCAACGGTGGCGGCAACGGCTTGGGTTAGGGTGTCACGGTTTTTGACATGGGTTAGCTCATGGGCAATGACGGCTTCTAGCTCGTCGCTGGGCAGCATATTGACGATGCCTTGGGTGACGGCAACGGCGGCGTGTTGCGGGTCACGTCCGGTGGCAAAGGCGTTTGCACCTTCGGTGGGAATTAAGTACAGCTTGGGCATGGGCAGTTCAGCGCGATCGCAGAGCTTCTTGACGCTGGCATACAGTTCGGGTGCGTCGGTAGGTTCTAGGGGTTGCGCCTGGTAGGCGGCAAGCGCAATTTTATCGGATGAGTACCAGGAAAATAAGTTCGTAACTGCCGCAAACACTAGCCCCATTAACGCGCCACTAGCTCCGCCCAAGTAGTAGCCAATCCCAACAAACAATCCGCTCAGCAGACCCAATAGCCCAATGGTTTTAATTTGGTTCATGACTCTTACTCCTAATTCCAGTGTTTCTATAGCGCTGTTCCGATATCTAAATTTTCGTATGCCTAAACTTTGTCGTTATAAATCTTAATACCAATAAATCCTAATACGTATAAAAACAGCAAAGCGAGGTCAAATCTGATCTCGCTCGCTGGGTCGAATATTCGATTCTTTCGATACCTAAGCAGCACACGTTACCTACGCTGTAAAACCTCAGATTTTGAACCAGCTCAGCTTTTCTCCATTCAATAATTCGACCTTTTTGTGGCGACCTATCTCAGTAAGACCTAAATGAGGCAGTATCGCTATCAAATAGTGATATCAATACATGGACGTTTAGAATACTAAAGAGGCAAATTTGAGACGGAGAATGAATCTGAACCAGTTCCTTATACCTGTGGAAACTAGCGAGCTGCAACTGCCAGAGTATCTGACTCTTCATCTTCTGGAACCCTTAAACTTGGGAACAGAAAATGATTTTCTTCAACATACTGCGCGCCAAATAGTCCCTTCTCTGCCCAGAAGTATCGATCCGTGGTATGCTCATTCCGCTTCACCAGCAAAAGTGCGGGTGGCGCAATGCCCTCAGATTGAATAAACTTACGGGCAGCAGTTACGGGCTTATCTTCACCGCTCTCAATGCTGTACTGAGGCACCAATTCCAGGATGCGGCGACCCTCTAATCGGCGACGACTTTTACGCTTACGTCTTCTTGCCAACCTAACCCACCTCCTAACGTGTCTATAGTGACCAAAACAGGCTCTCTGTAACCTTCGTTACAAAATCTAGACCGAGCAAAGTATACCGAGTTAAAAATTTAATTTCAACTTCATTTAAACTTTTGAAACAAAAGCTAAAGGCACCTTATATTACGTAGTGTAGACTACAAAGTCAAATTGTATAAGCTAGCGAAAAGTGCTGAATATTTTGTAGAGATGATTTTAAGGGCGATCGTAAAAAATTATTGCAGATTCGATCGCCCCATGCTACTAAGCCAACGTTACTAAGCCAACGTTTTTTGAAGCCAGGTTAACCTATCGCATGTTGATGCCCGCCAGTTCGGAATTTGTTGCACTTTGCCAGTCACAGGTTGCCTTGCTGACCCAGGGGCTGAAAGCGACCTTGAGTATTATTTATCTGACTGAAGAGTTGACGGAGGTCGCAGAGTCCAAAATGGTGCCTGTGGTGGCTTACCCAGAGGCTGTCGCGGGCTGGGGTGAGGAGCAAATTCTCTCTTTGCTGTCGCGGGGCAATTTGTCCTATGACAGCCGCTCCTACGGTGCCCACTCCTACGATAGCTACACGGGCAATGCTGAGGTGCGATCGCTCCAGCCCCATACTTCGCCTCAGTTTGCTCTGTTGCCTCCCTATTCTGGCTCCGACGATCGCGCTCGTGACTCTCACTATGACCCGCTTTCCTCAGAGCGTCCTTTAGAACCGACGGACAGATCTTTCTCACGTCAGCAGCAGGTTGTGCTGCCTATCATTCACGAGGAGGTTGTGATGGGTTTGCTGGTGACGGCAAGAGCCGATCGTGCCTGGACAGAAGCTGAACAAGAGCAGATCGAGCAAATTGCCAAGGCTTTGGCGCTGGGGTGTGTGCTAGATCAGCGATCGCAGTGGCTCCTGCAAGATTCGCGGCAGCAGCGTTTGCTTCGCGAGCAGCGCCGCGACTTGTTTGATAATCTGCTGCATCAGTTTCGCAATCCGTTGACTGCCATGCGCACGTTTGGCAAGCTGCTGACCAGAAGAATTCGCCCTGAAGATGCTAATCACACGGCGGCTGAGGGCATTGTGCGGGAGAGCGATCGCCTACAAGACCTGCTGAAAGAGTTTGATGCAGCCATCGATCTTGATGAAACCGATCTGCGGCGATTGCTTAGCGCGACCGATTCTGAAAGCCCTGATGCTACCCGTCCAGAGCTGACCCCGCGCTCTATGCCTTTGCTCAGCGCTGCCCTCGGCGATAATTTGCCGGATGGCGGCTCGTCTGGTAGCAGCTCGTCTGGCAGCGCCTCGCCCAATAAGCCGTCTAGCAATCATATCTTGCTCGGCACATCCATCCGTCTGGAAACTTGTTCGATCGCACAGGTGCTAAAGCCGATGCTGGAGTCGGTAAAAGCGATCGCTCAAGACCGACAGCTAGAACTCAATGCGGATATTCCCGACCTGCCCCCGGTGCAGATGGATGTCCGGGCGCTGCGGGAAGTGTTGAGTAATCTGCTTGATAACTCGCTCAAGTACACCCCTGCCAACGGGAAAATTGAGGTGAGGGTGCACCGATTCTCAACGGCTTTGGGTCATCGGCAGGCGATCGCTATCTTTGACAATGGGCCAGGTATTCCTCCTCAAGATTTAGAGCGTCTGTTTGAGCGTCACTATCGAGGGGTACAGGCAGCGACTGATATTCCAGGGTCGGGGATAGGGTTGGCGATCGCTCGCGAGTTGGTTCTGCAAATGCAGGGCGAAATCGAGATCTTTAGTCCTGCTGCCACCTGCGCATTGACGCAGCCCAGTAGCTTAGCTAATGATGGGGATGAGCCGATCGCTCCCCAATCTCTTAACCAGTCTCCCAGTCAAGCCCCCAGTCAAGCTCCCAGTCAAGATTCCAGTCAAGCTCCTGGCACTGCGGTAGTGGTTTATTTGCCCGAAGCGCCTGCGGTTGACTTCTGATCGACTGACCGCTAAGCTTCTCAAGGCTGAGGAGTCATCTATTCACTTTCAATTGCCAAATTGCTGGAATTTCTCACTGTATGAACCTGCTGATTCAACGCCTAACTGCGGTTGCCGTCGCCACCTTGAGCACCGCCTGGACAGCCTCTTACGCCCTTGCCGCTGGATTTGGACAACAAGAAGTTGAGCAAAGCCGTTTCATTGCGATCGCTGCTCCCTACTCCGGTGGAACAGCTCACCAGCTCTTGATTCTGGAGCAGGTAAAGGACACACGCCCCTGCTGGAATGTTTTGGGGGGCACCCCGATTATTGTTGATCCGGTGTTGCGGACTTTTGACTTCAACGGGATCTGTGGACGCAGCATCGATGCCAACGGCTACTCGATTCGAGTCAATGGTCAAGACTTGGCTCTGGCCTATAGCGTTCGCGTGATTCGCCGCAACCAAAATCTAGTGCTAGTGGGCGATCCGCTCGGCTGCTACAATCCCGATCGCAGTAAATGCCCCAACCCCGAATTTGATATTGGTCATGCTAACGGACTGAGTGCTGACTTTACTGAGATTAGGCTCAATCCGGGCTGGCGATTTACTCGCCGTGTGCTGGACGATCGCCCCTTAGGGCATATCTATCTCACCTATGAGGGCACTTTCCCTCCTAGCCCGATTGCCTATGCGCCCGTGCCGACTCCTGTACCGCCGCCTAACCCCAACACGCTGACCTTCAGGGATGTGGGCGGCGATACTTACGCCACCGAAATTCAGCAAGCCGTTCAGCTCGGCTTTATTGCTGGGTTTGAGGACGGTACGTTTCGTCCCCAGCGATCGCTCACCCGTGAGCAGTTGGTATCTATGGCGTTAGAGTCCTTGAAGACGCTGCCGGGAGTCACCTTGACTGTACCTAGCACTGCGGCATCTGCCCCCTATGGCGATGTGGAAATGACTCGCTGGAGCGCCGCCAAGATTGAATTTGCCCGCCGCAACAACATCGTTAGCGGTTACGAAGATGGCACCTTCCGTCCGACCAATCCCGTCACCCGTGCCGAGATGATGGCGATCTTGAGCCGCACTGCCGAATATGGGCGATCGCTCCGTCAACTGAGTCCTGATCTACCCTCTACCCAAGCCCCTCAGCCGTTTACCGATATTTCAGGGCACTGGGGCGAAGCTCTGATCAGCGCCATGTCTACCTATTGCGGCGTAGCTTCGCCCTACAACGAGATCGGCACCAACTTTGCCCCTAATGCGGAAGCTCAGCGCAACTATGCAGCGGCGGCAACGTTGAGAATGCTTAACTGTGTGACAACTGCTCCCCAGTAAGGGCACGGTTTTGAGCAAGAAGTGCGGTTGTTTTAGCTGAAAAGACGATCGACTGAGCAAAAAGCGAGATTTCTCTCGCTGTAAGTAATGCTGATTTAAACGAATTTGTGGGCACATCGAACCTCAGAAGGGGCTTGGCATTGCCAAGCCCATACCGGGATCTGTCGTGGTTCTAATTCAAACTGGTATAAGATCAATTGAACACAAAGCCAGAGTTTTCTGCTTCAAACCGAAAGTTTCGAGTTGTGAGGCTGGAGAATGAGGGTTGAAAGGCGATCGTGGTTGTTTTGAGGGCGGAAGCCGCTGACTTTACCTCTAGCCCTCTCCCCCATCAAACATCACCTCATATCGTGCTTGGGGATGGAGCTGCCGCAAAACTTGGGCATAGCCCTCAGCATCCGAGAATCTGTAAAACCGAGCCACATAGACATGCCGCAAATTCGGCAACATCCGCACGACAATCCATCGCTTGATGCGACGTTCATAGGTCATAATAAATTGTCTCCATTGCAAGTTGGAGCTAGAGCCAGTGCAGAACTTTCCAGGGGACGCACTGGCTTGCTAGTTGGTTAAATATTATCACACAGTTCGACCATGTACTAAAAAAGTTAAACATTGGTCTACTGCTGATTATTTATGTACCTCCAGCTCTTATTTGTGTAGGCACAAGCTTAATAATCTCTGTGAGATTCAGAAATTGACCGTCCGCTGGCGACTAAGAGAAGTAATGGCAAGGCAGCGTATGACCAACAAACGCTTAGCCGAACTTATTGGTGTTCACCCAAATGCCATCTCATCTCTCAAAAATCAAGACAAAATGCCGCGCATCGGTGGAGATATGCTCAATGCGCTCTGCACCCATCTAAACTGCACACCCTTCGACCTGATTGAGTATGCGCCCGATCGCCCCACCTTAGACCCAGAAACTTTGTCCTCTACAGTTCATGACGAGATTTAGACGAGGGCTGCTATCCCTCAGTCTAAACTGCGCCAAAGATACCAGGAGGCGATCGTCTGGTAAGGCTTCCAGACTTGTCCAATTCGCTCAACGGTTTTCTTATCTGGCAATTCTTCCAGCCCATAAAGCTTGCGGATAGCTGAGCGAATGCCCAAATCATCGACAGGCAAAACGTCCCAGCGGTGCAGACGAAAAATCAGCAGCATTTGCACTGTCCAACGCCCAATGCCTTTAACCTGCGTCAGTAACTGAATGATTGACTCATTGTCTAGAGTTTCTAGGTGAGCGATCGGCGGCAGCCCCACCTGGATTCTTTGCGCCAAGTCTTTGATGTACAGCACTTTGGAGCGGGACAGCCCTACACTCCGAAGAGTCTCATCTGAGGTACTGAGGATGGCTTCTGCGGTAAGCAAATTAAGTTCAGGGTAAAGCTGAAGAAAGCGGCGATGAATTGCGGCAGCTGCCTTGCCAGAAAGCTGCTGATAAATAATAGACCTTGCCAGAGCGTCAAGCAGTTCACCTTGGTGCGGCTCCTGATTCAACGTGCAGTTTCCTACGCGATCGATCACTGTTCCCAAGATCGGATCAGCTTGCTTGAGAGTAGTTTGGGCGATCGAATAATCCATACCTATACTTATCCTCTCAATGGGTACGGCACCGTACGAACCAACGACTTACAGTTCGATAACCTGATGGAGGCAAAACAGGTAGCGATTACTTCATATTAGGCGGTGTCTGGGGCGCTTCCTACGTTGAAAATAGCTATGCAGTCATCCAAGATTGAAACCCAGTAAATGAATTGAAGTGAAAGGCAAAATTAGCCGATATGATCTGAAGCACACTTCAGTATCTTTGGCGCTAGCGCCAAAGATACTGAAATTTATTACATAGACGCGTTTGGCAACAGAGATCAGATTGGTATTGTTCAAAACTTATACTAATTTAAGACCCAAACAGGGCAGATGATTTTCGAGAGCCGCGCGGAGCGCGGCTCTCGAAAATCATCTGCTGCCTCATCAATTTAAATTGGTATTAGTAAATGCTCAATTAAACGCCGACTTCAAGTTCATCGATTAACTCAATACTTAGCCCCGTAAAAAAGTCCCCTGCTTTTCAGCAGGGGACTTCATTCATCTATTCAACACTGACCGATCAACCGTATCGACTTGCTGTCGAAGCGATCAAGAAGGCAGCGTAGGTTAAGACATAGCCGATCGTAAAGTGAGCTAAGCCAACCACGCGACCTTGAACGATCGACATCGCCACAGGCTTATCCTTCCAACGAACCAAGTTCGCCAGCGGAGTCCGCTCATGTGCCCAAACGATCGTTTCGATTAGCTCCTGCCAATAACCTCTCCAAGAGATCAGGAACATGAAGCCCGTCGCCCAAACCAAGTGTCCAAATAGGAACATCCAAGCCCAGACCGCCAGGTTATTCATGCCATAGGGGTTGTACCCGTTGATCAACTGCGAAGAGTTGAGCCAGAGGTAGTCCCGCAGCCAGCCCATGATCGTCACTGAAGACTCATTGAACTGAGCCACGTTGCCGCTCCAGACCGCCAGGTGTTTCCAATGCCAGTAGAAGGTGACCCAACCTAAAGTGTTCAGCATCCAGAACATGGCGAGGTAGAAGGAATCCCAAGCTGAGATATCGCAAGTACCACCACGACCGGGACCATCACAAGGGAAGGCATAGCCAAAGTCTTTCTTATCGGGCATCAGCTTGGAGCCACGAGCATCCAACGCACCCTTAACCAAGATTAAGGTGGTGGTGTGTAGACCCAGAGCGATCGCATGGTGAACCAAGAAGTCGCCAGGTCCAATGGTCAAGAACAAAGAGTTCTTGCCGCTGTTGATGGCATCTAGCCAGCCAGCCAGCCACACGTTGCCGTGATTGGGCCAAGCCGTCGAAGCAATGCTGTCAGGGTTTGAGAGCAATGTATCAAAGCCATACAGCAGCTTGCCATGGGAAGCTTGAATAAACTGTGCGAACACAGGCTCAATCAAGATTTGCTTCTCAGGCGTACCAAAGGCCTGCATCACGTCGTTGTGGACGTAGATACCCAGCGTATGGAAGCCCAAGAACAGAGATACCCAGCTCAAGTGAGAGATGATTGCCTCTTTGTGGTTCAGAACGCGATCGAGCACGTTGCCCTTGTTCTGAGCCGGATCGTAATCCCGCACCAAGAAAATCGCGCCGTGAGCAAACGCCCCCACCATAATGAAACCAGCAATGTACTGGTGATGGGTGTAAAGCGCCGCCTGAGTCGTGTAATCCCGTGCCATAAAGGCATAAGGAGGCAGCGAGTACATGTGCTGAGCCACTAAAGACGTGATTACGCCCAGCGCAGCCAATGCCAGTGCCAACTGGAAATGCAGCGAATTGTTCAGAGTGTCGTACAGACCTTGGTGAGGCAGGTTGAACTGACCTTCACTCTTGGCGCTGAGCAGACCCTTCTTAGAATCCAGCATTTCTTTGATGCTGTGACCAATACCAAAGTTGGTGCGGTACATGTGACCCGCAATGATGAACAGAACGGCGATCGCCAGATGGTGATGCGCAATATCCGTCAACCACAGCGACTCAGTTTGAGGATGGAAGCCACCCAAGAAAGTGAGAATTGCAGTTCCAGCGCCCTGAGAGGTGCCAAAAATATGGTTCGCACTATCCGGATTTTGGGCATACACGCCCCAATTTCCGGTAAAGAAGGGCATCAAACCTTCAGGATGAGGCTTCACCGATAGGAAGTTGTCCCAGCCCACATGCACACCCCGCGATTCGGGAATGGCAACGTGAACCATGTGCCCTGTCCAAGCCAAAGAGCTAACGCCAAATAGACCCGCTAGGTGGTGGTTAAGGCGAGACTCTGCATTCTTAAACCAGGACAAGCTAGGGCGAAACTTCGGCTGAAGGTGCAGCCAGCCTGCAAACAGCATCACTGCCGCCAGGAATAGCAAGAAGATAGAGCCTTGGTACAGGTCAGCATTCGTCCGCATCCCCTGGGTGTACCACCAGTGGTAGACACCAGAATAAGCAATGTTGACAGGGTTAGAAGCACCTGCACGGGTGAAGGCATCTACCGCTGCTTGACCGAAGTGAGGATCCCAAATCGCATGGGCGATCGGGCGAACGTTCAGAGGGTCTTTAATCCACTGTTCAAAGTTACCTTGCCAGGCGACGTGGAATAGGTTGCCGGAAGTCCACAAGAAGATGATTGCTATATGACCGAAGTGGGAAGCAAAAATCTTTTGGTAAAGATTCTCTTCCGTCATGCCGTCATGGCTTTCAAAGTCGTGGGCGGTGGCAATCCCATACCAGATCCGACGCGTGGTCGGGTCCTGAGCCAAATCCTGGCTAAATTTTGGGAATTTTGTTGCCATAAGTCCTAATTGAAGTTCTCAATTAGCGATCGCCTCTCGCCTAATTTCCCTGAGTTAGATAAAGGGCATAGATTAACCTATGCCCACACTTAATCTAGAGAGATTAGCGATCAGCCAACGCTAGCCTACTGCAATAATCCGAGCCAGGAAGAACGCCCAGGTGGTCGCAATTCCTCCAAGCAAGAAGTGAGCAACCCCCACCGCACGACCCTGAATGATGCTCAGAGCGCGAGGTTGGATTGCAGGAGACACCCTCAGCTTACTGTGGGCCCAAACGATCGATTCGATCAGCTCTTGCCAATAGCCCCGACCGCTGAACAAGAACATCAGGCTGAACGCCCAGATGAAGTGTGCGCCTAAGAACATTAGACCGTAAGCCGAAAGTGCCGATCCATAAGAGCCAATCACTTGAGCCGCCTGTGCCCAGAGGAAGTCACGCAGCCAGCCGTTAATCGTAATGGCACTTTGAGCAAAGTTTCCGCCCGTAATGTGCGTCACCGTACCATCCGAGCCAACCGTGCCCCAGACATCTGACTGCATCTTCCAGCTAAAGTGGAAAATTACAACCGAGATGGCATTGTACATCCAGAACAGACCGAGGAAGACGTGATCCCAACCAGAAACCTGGCAGGTGCCACCCCGACCGGGGCCATCACAAGGGAAGCGGAAGCCCAGATTAGCTTTGTCTGGGATCAGACGAGAGCTACGGGCATACAGCACACCCTTTAGCAGAATCAAAACCGTGACGTGAATCGTGAAGGCATGGATGTGGTGAACCATGAAATCTGCCGTGCCTAGGGCGATCGGCATCATAGCCACCTTACCGCCGACTGCAACCACACCGCCGCCAAAAGCATAGCTAGCGGGAGCGATCGCATTCGGAGCCGTTGCGCCTGGTGCCAGCGTATGCAGATTTTGAATCCACTGAGCAAACACAGGCTGGAGCTGAATCGCCGTATCCGAGAACATGTCTTGAGGGCGACCCAAAGCACTCATCGTGTCGTTGTGAATGTATAGACCAAAGCTATGGAAGCCCAAGAAAATACAGACCCAGTTGAGGTGAGAAATCAACGCATCTCGCTGACGCAAAACGCGATCGAGCAAGTTATTGACGTTTTGAGCCGGATCGTAATCCCGCACCATGAAGATCGCGCCGTGAGCAGACGCACCCACAATCAGAAAGCCGCCAATCCACATGTGGTGAGTAAACAGCGAAATCTGAGTAGGATAATCAGTCGCCATGTACGGATAGGGAGGCATGGCGTACATATGCTGAGCCACAATGATCGTGACCGAACCCAACATCGCCAGGTTAATAGCGAGCTGTGCATGCCAGGAGGTCGTCAAGATTTCGTAGAGACCCTTGTGACCTTCACCCGTAAACGGACCTTTGTGAGCTTCCAAGATCTGCTTCATGCTGTGACCGATACCCCAGTTGGTACGGTACATGTGACCCGCAATGATAAATAGCACCGCCAAAGCCAAATGGTGATGCGCTGTATCAGAGAGCCACAGACCACCCGTTACCGGATTCAGGCCACCTTTGAAGGTGAGGAAATCAGCGTATGCGCCCCAGTTCAACGTGAAAAAGGGAATTAAGCCGCTAGGGAAGCCCCAATCCACACTGGGATAGAGATCCGTCATCAAACTGGGGTTGAGAATAAACTCATGCGGCAACGGAATGTCCTTAATGGCGACACCCGCATCCATCAGCTTGTTAATTGGCAGAGAGACGTGAATCTGGTGCCCTGCCCATCCGAGGCAGCCCAGACCCAGCAATCCAGCCAAGTGATGGTTCATCATTGATTCCACATTCTGGAACCACTCCAGTTTTGGAGCAGCCTTGTGGTAGTGGAACCAGCCGGCGAACAGCATCAGACCCGCCATTACTAGACCGCCGATCGCGGTGCAGTAAAGCTGGTAGGTATTGGTAAACCCGGAAGCTCTCCACAGTTGAAACAGTCCAGACGTAATCTGGATTCCGTGAAAGCCGCCGCCAACATCTGCATTCAAAATTTCTTGACCAAAAATGGGCCAAACCACCTGAGCACTAGGCTTAATGCTGAGGGGATCTGCCAGCCAAGATTCGTAATTTGAAAATTTAGCGCCATGAAAGTACATGCCGCTGAGCCAGACAAACACAACGGCCAAATGACCAAAGTGAGCGCTGAAAATTTTACGGGATATGTCTTCTAAATCACTGGTGTGGCTATCAAAATCGTGGGCATCAGCGTGAAGGTTCCAGATCCAGGTCGTTGTTTTCGGACCCTTAGCTAGCGTGCGATCGAAGTGACCTGGCTGAGCCCACTTCTCAAAAGAAGTAGGTACCGGATCTCTGTCTACCACAACTTTTACCTTTTCCGACTGCCCGCGTGGGGTAGTTGTCATTCGAGACTCTCCTCTCTAGACAAGGACGAGATAAATCCTATTCCCAAACCGCCTAAGTTCGCGTCTAACAGCAGCGTTTTTCTAAAAACGTATCAGATGATAGCGACTTACCAAGCAGGCTTCAGACTCAGGGGGGAGCGTCGATCAGTCTGAAGCCTACATTGGCTCTCGAAAAAACGGGTTGCAGTTAACCGCCTGTGAGATTCTGGATTAGGTCTTAAGAACAGATCCAAGATTTCTCAGCGCAACATCAACGGCTTGGGGAGGTACTGACGAGCATTATAGATCTGTAATCCGGTCGAACTCAGCGCAGGTTTACAATAATTCAAAATTCAAAGCCTTTATCCGTCTGCTTTTCACGCTCAGCCATCAGCAAATAAAGTGCCTAGTACTCCATACTTTTTACAAATCGAAATATTTGACATTGATAATATAGCCCTACGTAATTGAGTTTAGGACGAGTTATTTTTTGAGAGCCGCGCGGAGCGCGGCTCTCAAAAAATAACTCATTGGATCTAAGCGCGTAGCGCTATAGAAATCCCTTGAACAGACAATATCCTGCGGGGCTTCGCGAAGAGGGAGAATCAGAAGCCATTGGCTTCACCAAAGGTGGATTGAGTACCAAGATTCAGGTGGCAACGGATGCACTAGGTAATTTCATGAGCTTCCGCCTTACAATTATCAACCCCCTGATGAAGAGTTTATAGATAGCTGCATCCTGGCTTGAGGCTAGGCTAGGATAGCCACGATGTCATCAGTTTGAAAGTCATCAGTTTGAAACTTTGGGTCAGCCTATCAAAGTCACCTCACTACATATGACGCGATATATGACGCGATCGAATGCCGATACAGCCGACAAGGGCAAAGTTCAAGGGCACTGGAGAGAACTTGATGTCTTACGAGGCATTGCCGCTGTCATGATGATCGCCAATCACGTTGGCGTTAAGTTTCTCAGTCCTCAACATACTGAAAGCGGCCTCACAGAAGCAGTGCTCTTTGTCGGCAGTTTCGCACCCGTAATGTTTTTCTTTATCACAGGTGTGGGGGCTGGGATTCAGTCCGGTCAGAAAAAACAAGCAAGCCGCTGGTTTAGCGTCATTAACAAAGTTGGGATTCTAGTGCTGGCTGATTTCTTGATGGCATGGAGCGGAGGCAGCTGGTGGCGACTTGATTTCTTAAGTTTCATTGGTCTATGTATATTGATCTTGGAATGTGTTAGAAATTCAAAATCACCTGTTGTGGCTAGTGCAGTTGGCTTGGGTGCAGTTTCCTTACTGCGCTATCTGATTGGACCGATCGCCCATGAGTTTGGCTATGATCAGCAAATCTGGGGTTTAAGCTTTCTGCTGGGAACTGAGATTACGCCAGGTGTTTCCTATCCTTTGGCTCCGTGGCTTGCCTATCCATTCCTGGGATATTTGGTAGGTGTTGCGATCGATCGTTTCAGGTCTAGGGTTGAGGAGCAGCGATGGAGGGCAGCTCTAGGTCTGCTGGCGGTAGCGATCGTACCAGGAATAATTGCTGTGTATCTGGCGCTCAAAGGAGCCGTTTTCTTCCGGTGGGGAACGGTGAGCCTAGCATTTTATATCATTAGCTTTACTGCCCTTGCAGTCTGTGTTGCTTTTTCACTCATGCTTTGTAGCAATCTCTGCCCCCAATTTGGGCCTCGGTTCTTGTCGCTAAAGGGCATTAGCTCCCTTGCTATCGTTCCTATCCATTACTTCCTCATTGACACAGGGTTTTGGCTAGGACTGCGAGCAATTCAGCCTGCGGCATATTATTGGGTGATGATCGCCATCCTTGCCCTCAGCTTTTTTCTTGCTGCTCGGATGGATAGAATCGGCAGTGCAGTCCGGCAAATCTCTGAGCAAGGGCTGATTCGCAGCTGTCTCTTAGGCTTGCTAACTGCTTCTGCACTCATTATCTTAGTCACCCACCAAACTCACCCGCCCACAGCAATGGTTGCTAAGACAATCGGACAACTGGCTCTATGTCTACTGTTTGTTCTACCGTCTGCTTTAATGCCCTTGCCGCTATCTAGAGCTAAGGCGTAAGTATCGGTGTTTCAGTCGGTATTTCACAAGACAGCTCCGCTTGTTTCTCAGACTAAATGGGAACTTTATGGTCAATCCACTACTAATTCTGCATAGCCTCTCTCCTCCTTCAAACCCTGCTATGGAGCGCTGTACCTTTAGCCTGGAGATATTAGGTAAGGTCTGCTAGGGTGCAAGTTAAGCTTTGTTAATGTGAGAACTTTGAGTGCAATGCTCTGCCGATCATTATGAAAATTACGTTTGTTATGGCAAGTGGGTTTACGCTCACAGGTGGAGATCGCGTGGTGGCAACCTACGCTGAAGGTCTGCACAAGCGAGGTCACGATGTTCTGGTGGTTTCTCGCCCTCGCATCCCAGTTACATTGTCTGAACGCGTACGTTCTCTCCTGAAGGGTCAGGGATGGCTACCAGATAAGAAAAAATATCCTTCTCATTTCGATCATCTAGATGTTCCTTGTCGCCTGACTAACCACTTTGGTCCGGTTGGAGATAATGATCTGCCTGATGCGGATGTTGTGATTGCAACTTGGTGGGAAACGGCTGAATGGGTAGCCAATCTCTCTCCAGGTAAGGGGGCAAAGGCGTACTTTATCCAGCATCACGAGGTTTTTGACTATTTACCTAAAGAAAAGGTTGAAGCAAGCTACCGACTGCCTTTGCACAAAATTACGATCGCACAATGGCTCGTAGACTTGATGAAAACTCAGTACGAAGATCCTCATGTTTCTCTGGTACCCAATAGCGTTGACACCACCCAATTTTTTGCTCCTCCTCGTGGTAAACAGCCATTTCCTACTGTAGGTTTGACCTATTCTGACATTCCCTGGAAGGGGTGTGATATTAGTCTGGCAGCCTTCTCGATCGCTGCTCAGCAAATACCTGATTTGCGCCTTGTATCTTTTGGTAGCGAGCAACCTACACCTGATTTACCCCTACCTGCGGATACAGAGTTCCACCTCAGTCCCTCTCAAGAACAGCTCAAAAAAATTTATTCTGAGTGTGATGCTTGGCTCTTTGGCAGCCGTATTGAGGGATATGGATTGCCTATTTTGGAAGCTATGGCTTGCCGCACCCCAGTCATTGGTACCCCTGCAGGAGCTGCCCCTGAACTACTTTCAGGAGGGGCAGGAGTGCTGGTTGATCTGGAAAATCCAGTAGACATGGCACGGGCAATCGTCAAAATCTGTCAAATTTCAGAAGATCAGTGGAAGGCTATGTCTAATACTGCCTACACAAAAGCCACAAGCTACACTCTAGAGATGGCAATAGAGCTGTTTGAATCAGCCCTTTCCACCGCCATGGAGCGATCGCAGTCGCTCTACTAGCCAGTAAAAGTTAGTTGCTGCATGAAGTGAGAATCCACTAGCTTGAACCTAGCCACAACTTTAGACAAAACTGAATTTTTTGTGTGTCTAGCAAAGTTTTCGTAAAGGCAACAAATTTTGACCTAGGAGATGAAAAGGACTTTGATATCCTCTACTTATCAGTAAGTTGTAAATTAGGATACTTCTGATTCTGCTAATCAGTCCCTAAGAGTGATGAAAGAAGTGTACTAGGAGAAAAATATGAAGCTAAGTTCAACGTACTACCTCGACTCAGATTACCTGAGCAACCTCGCTGAAAAATATCGGGACGACTATCAGAGCGCTAAACCCTTTCCCCATGCGGTGATTGACAATTTTCTACCGGAAACCCTACTGGATTCAATTCTTGAAGAATTTCCTAAAGCTGGGGCGATCGAATGGCAGAAATTTGATGCGGCGGCTGAGAAAAAACTGGCTTCCAAGTCAGAACTCCAGATGGGAGAAATGACTCGCTTTTTGCTGTACCAGCTTAATTCCTCCACATTTATTACCTTTCTAGAGCGCTTGACTGGCGTTGATGGACTGATTCCTGATCCTCATTTCGTTGGGGGTGGTTTACATCAAATCGAGCCAGGTGGCTTCTTGAAAATGCATGTTGACTTCAACCGCCATGAGCGACTGCGCCTCGATCGCCGCCTCAATCTGCTAATTTATCTCAACAAAGATTGGGAAGAAGAGTATGGTGGATATTTAGAGCTGTGGGACAAAGAAGTAACTCAGTGCAGCAAAAAAATCCTTCCTATCTTCAATCGATGCGTGGTCTTTACTACAACCGATTTTTCGTTCCACGGTCACCCTGAGCCACTAACCTGCCCTGAAGGCGAAACTCGTAAGTCTCTGGCGCTTTACTATTACAGTAACGGCAGACCCGCTTCAGAAATTCGTAAAGGGGGGGCTGGACACTCAACTTTATTCCGTGCTCGACCTGGTGAAACAATCAACATTGAGAAAGAGCCAATTGGCGCTCGAGTCAAGTCATCGATTAAGAAGCTGCTTCCCATCATTGCCAAGGATTAATTGCCGCGATCTGAGTGAACCCTGGATTCATAGCTCAGAAATTTTATCCAGTGCTTTGCTTAAAGACAGGTAGCCTGTTGCGAGTAATGTTGTCGATCGGCTGTTGATTTTTGAAATTTACTTTTGAAACGATAGCAGGTTTGCAACCCAGTGCCTGACATGAAGCTTAAACCAACTTAACTGTGAAAAAGAGGTCACTATGGGATTTACATTGCCTAATAATCCAGCAGGGTATGCGGCGATCACCGTTCCCATAGTTATGTTTCTCTGGATTCCAGTCGTTCTTTACCTATTTTCACGGTTTCCTGCCAGAAAAGCAGTTGTTGCTAGCTTCTTAGGAGCGTGGCTGTTTTTGCCTCAGGCTAGCCTTACACTGCCTAGCATCCCAGACTATGACAAAATATCAGCAACCTGCTACGGCATTCTGCTAGCTACCTTTATTTTTGATGTTGGACGCTTTCGCACATTCAAATTTGGCTGGGTAGATGTACCCATGGCAATTTGGTGTTTTTGTCCATTCATCTCATCCATAACCAACGACTTGGGTCCTTATGACGGCTTTTCAACCCTTCTAGACCAAACAATGAGTTGGGGTGTACCCTATTTCCTAGGACGCATCTACTTCAACACTCTGGATGGGCTGAAGCAGCTAGCAATGGGAATCTTCATAGGTGGGCTGGTATACGTTCCCCTGTGCCTAATTGAGGTGAGAATTAGTCCTCAGCTACACAGGATTGTCTATGGAGATTTTCCTCACTCTTTCGCTCAAATGATTCGAGATGGAGGCTATAGACCCAACGTATTTATGGAATCAGGGCTAATGCTGTCAGCCTTCATGATGGCAGCTACTTTGATTGGCATTTGGTTTTGGCAGTCTGGCGTGGTTAAGCAAGTCTGGAATATTCCCATTTCCTGGCTAGTATGGATTTTAATCATCACCTTTGCTTTGCTCAAGTCCTATGGAGCCTATACCTTATTTATTGTCGGCGTTGGTACCTTGTTTATCGCCAAGCAATTTCGTACAGCGCTGCCCGTCTTTCTCCTGATGATAGGCATGGGCGTTTACCTTTACGTCAACGCTGGGACTGAAACCTATTCTTCTGATCAGCTTGTTGCCTATTTGTCTGATATATTTCCGCCTGATCGAATTCAATCTTACATATTCAGATTGAACAATGAGGAAATCTTGGTAGATCACGCCAGAGAAAGATTCATTTTTGGCTGGGGCGGCTGGAGCCGATCAAGAGTCGTTATTGATGAGTTTGGCGGTATGACTGTTCAGGATAGTCTATGGGTTATTGCCTTGGGTCAGTTCGGTATAGTTGGATTGATAAGCTGCTTTGCCTCAATGCTTTCGCCTGTCATTGCACTCTTCTCAACGCGCTATCCTGCTAGCCTATGGTTTAATCGCAAGGTTGCATCAGCAGCAGCGCTGGCAGTGATTATCACGTTGTACATGGTGGACTGCATCCTTAACGCTATGATCAACCCCATTTATATTTTGGCATGTGGCGGGATTGCGACTCTAGCTATGAAGCCAAGAGAACGAGAAAGCAGCCAAAATGAGCGAAGGGCTGTACGACAGCGCGGCTGGCAATCTGAGGAATCTGGAGGCGATATTTCTTAGGCTTTCTTCCCTAGTTCACTTAAGCAAACAATTGGGTCAGGGCACGAAGCGACCTGACCCAATTGTTTGCTTAATCTTAATCACAAAAGTGGCGAATGTACCTTGACTTTTGCCAAACATACCAGACTCTTGAGCACTGGAGTTGTGGAGAATCTCGCTATCGCTACAAATGGGGACGCATGTACTGCATCCCCACTTAAAATTGATATTCAAACCGAGCTACCAGGCTCTACGTTCTACATTAGGCCAATTTGAGAAAGAATCCCTTGACCTGTCAAAAATTCTGTAGCCAGACCAATCACAAACCCCATCATTGCCAAACGACCGTTCCAGGTTTCAGCGAACTGAGTGAAGCCAAATTTAGTTTGCTGGTTTTCCATGACTGCTTATGCCTCGCTTAAAATCAACCTTGTGTAAATAAACTTAACACAAGTTCAAATAAGTTGGCAATAGCCAAAGGGTTGTTGCAGAATTGTGACCCAGAGAGACACAGCACTCTACATAGTAGATCGCTGTGTTTAGTAACTCCTTAGAGAGTGGCATTATCTCTCGGTCAGATTTGCAGCGTGCTGGGTAGCTGCTCGTTAACCTATTCAAAGGTTTGGAAGGTCTGCGCGCCATACTAGAGTGCACAGACCGCGATAATATGGCTAGATCTCCCTAGATGACACCTAAATTAGATAGTCCCAAAATCACTCCAGCTCCTAGAACATGCCCAAGAGATGTGGTTCCCAATAGAGCGCCCAAACTTAACCCGCCAAATAGATTAGATGAAGGTAAAGCAGGTCCTTCACTAGGTTTTTGAATGGTTAGCTTGCCAATGGCGATCGCCAGAATATTGCAAGCAATCATGATAAAACCGACTGTGGGAGACCACTCCAGAGTGTTAGGAACAGCGGCAAGTAAAGCTGGGGTATACACCAAAATTTCTCCTTAATAACTTGTCAATGATTTCAAATCTAGGTGAACTTCTACCAAAGAATGCCCTCCCTTAGATATGAATTGCATCAATAATTAATATTTTTAGAGATTTTTATAGCCGTATTCAATTTCTTTAGGACATTTTGGGTGGTGTGCGGAGCGCGCCACCCAAAATGTCCCCGTCCTAACCCAGATGAATACAGCTATACAAATAAAGAAGAGGCTCTTTCTGAGAAAGAGCCTCTTCTCATTAACCTGCTTAAGTTTGTCTTGGCCTTGCGGGTCCTAGACAGTAGGAGTGGTAGCTGGGACTAGAGGACTTGGAGCAAATCGACCCAAGCTTTGCTTAACGAGCGAGTGCAGAAATTCTGATCGCTGATTGGCATCGAAAACGGCTTTGATTTTTTGCAGCATGCGATCGACCTTGAAGTTAGGTTCTAAAGCGGGGTCAAGGCTCTGTTCTTCAAAGTATTCAACTAGGCTCAGCCCTGCAATTCGAGTCAGATAGGCTGCGCTGGTTCCTTGGAGCGTACCTCCGGCAACATAGGTAAGAGCATGACTCTTGAGGAGAGGTGCGATCGCCTGACTCGCCATTTCCACTAGACCCAGCTTCACCATCTGGCTAGCTAGATTGCCCATGACGGTTTTTGCCTGATCCAAAGAGAACTGTTGCTGATAGATTGCGCCAAGGTCAACCACAAGCTGGGCATTGATTGTGGCAGTAGCGAGTAGGTCGAGACTGGGAACAGGGTTTGCAAAAGCAGCACCCGCAGCAACCCATTGGTATTGCTCGATAATGGGTAAAGCGCGCTGGCGGCGAACTTGATTGAGTTCAGTTTGAACGACAGCACTCAAGGCTTGAGCCTGCCGCTTGACGGTTGCCAAGATGAGCTGTTGCGATTCTTGGGTCAAGACTTGCTGAAGCCGCTGTTGAAGAATGGCAACATCAGGGGCAGGTTGCTCAAATCGCTCTTCAAAGGTTCCATCGGGCTGATGCTTGCGGACTTTAATCGGGACGGGCTGAGCAGCGATCGCCATAATGTCTTCTGTAGCCAGCAGACCTGCCATCCGATCGCGGATTTGCTGAAGAATAACGGGGCGGTCGGCGATCAAATACTGGTCTTGCTTGTTAAACAGCAGCAAAATCCGGTGATTTTTAACGAGTAGCTTCTTGAGGGTTTGAAACTCAGAGTCGGTGATGTCACCCGTTGTTAGGAACATAACTAGATCAGCATTCTCAGCATCTGCTACAGCAGAATCAGCGCTATAGAACTCTGGCTGATCTAAGGCTGAAGCTGTTGATTGAATGCTAGTTTTTTGAACACTAATGGAGCTATCGCTCAAAAGCTGAGTCAGCGTTGTTTTGCCGACCGATCGCTCTCCTAAGAAAGCAAGGCGGATGCTTTTGCGCTCTAGTTCAGTTGCCAGAGCCGCTAGCTGTTGGCGCAAGTTCACGATGAGAACGGCTGTCTCAGGCAGACTGGCATTCAGCTCGGTGGAGAGATGGTTGATTTGCACCTCTACTTCCGCCAATGCCTTTTCTACTGCCGTGCGATCGACAGGCGTAAAGGACAGTAGGGGACGCTCGACCCTACGCTTTTGGTTAAGCCACCATAGACCCGAACCTAGAGCGACAGCACTCCATACAGCGCTGCTACCCATGCCAATCATATGGGGATCTAGACTACCCAGCAACCAAACTCCGGCTGTTAAACCTAATCCGCCAACCAAAAGCGGCTTCTGTAATAGAGGAATCATAAAGCTATCACCTTTTCTACATCTAGCAAGTTTTCTGCATTCAGCAAGCCATTGAAAACCCCTGACATCCGATCGCATGAACTCTATGCTCAGCATAGCTTGTCAGACTCAGTTTATGAGGCGGTTATCTGTCCTGCTATTACCCAAAAATCCGTCAGATTTTCGGCTAGTGCTTCGAGTAAGCCCTGCTTTGAGATGGCTCTCAATTGTGAGCTTCGGACAAATACAAGCGATCGTTACTACCATGTGAGCGATTGTTCTACCACTCGATGTATCCATAGCTCGATCGCCCTCATTCTTCCAAATTACTCAAGTCTTCCAGATTAAACCGCTCAATGAGGTTTTGCACGTCAGCATTATGGTTGATGTAGAACTCGATTGCCTCATTAACTAAGCCGCTCAATGAGGTGTCTCTGATACCTGCCAGTGCCTTGAGGAGACGATCTAAATCCTCCTCAACAAAGACTCTAATTTCTGGCTTCCTTTTCTTCGCAGCCACTGGGGGCACCTGTATTGATCTCAGTTATTCTCTCTGATCACAGCTGCAAAATGTTTCATCTACCGTATTGTGGCAACTGCCACAATGACGTATATTAGCTATCAAGTCCAATCAATCTAAGGCAGGAACCAAGGAAACTTACTTATGGTCACACTCTCCGATGATGAAGTCGTCTTAATCCGATCGATCCTGACGGCGCTCCGGGCGATCAAGGTGCGCGATATCGATAAAGCTTTGGTGATTTGTCGAAAGGCGATCGTTTCTCAGACGAATTGCGTCGCTAAGTCATTAGGTAGCTTACAGGTTAGCCATAAATTCAAAGCTGATGCTTAGCCGCATCCATCCCGACTGCCATTCACCGTCTTGGTCTATCAGGTCAACCTCCGTACCTTGCAGTAATAGCAGTAGCTCAGGCGTGGTTTGGGCGATGTGCTGCTGCACCTGAGCCTCCAAAGTTTCCAGCAACGCGGGCTGTTGAAGCCAGAACAGATCGGGCGATCGCACCACGCTATTCAGCTCAACCACCGTAGGCGCAATCTCAGGTAGCTCAATGGTAGAGAAGCCTCCAATCTCATGCCCTGTCATCAAATCCAAGCTCCAGTCTAGTTCTGGCGTTTGCACCGTCAAGCCAATCCACAGACGCAGGATTCCCATTTCCCACGGGCGATCGGGTTGGAGCAAGGTCACAGAAATGCCGCTCATCAGCTGCATCACTTCGTAAGAACTGTGGCTAAAGCACCAGAGCAGCCGCAACGCCAGCTCGTCCGTTTGCCATTCTGGCTGAAGAAAATTGCGGCTGGTCAGGGTCAGGTCAGTGTGGAGGCGATCGTCGGCTGTCTCTATTCCTGAAACTGGGGGAGCGATCGCCCCTCGATACTGCTCAATCCAGGCTGCGTCCGTAAATTTGAGGCTGGGCTGAGCCGGGGTTGCCGGAGGCGTTGGCGCTGTCGTGAACTCAAACCCCAGGCTGAGGTGAAGCGTGGCGGGTTGCCAAGGCTGCTGAGGAATCAATAATTCAGTCTGGGTGCCTTCCAGAAAAGGCATTAGAGCAAGTGTCGTGATCTGAATTTGCCGACTTAATAAATTAACTGCCTCAGCGATCGTTGTCGGCTGGGGATAGAGGGTAGAATCGCCGAGCTGAATCAGGCGATCGTCTGTCAAAAGTTCTGATAGGGGTTGCTGTGTGACTAAATCGAACTTGTCAGACAGCGTCGGAGTCTTGACCTGTAACTGAGCGACTAGGCGCAAAATTCCAGTTTGCCAGCTCTCGTCAGACTGCAAGATTCGAGCGGGAGTTCCTTCTAGCAAGCGCATAGCTCCGTAGGCGCTACGGGCAATTCCCCAAAGCAGCCAGGAAGTTAGACCTTTGATGGCAACGTAGTCTATGGGACTGCCTGGGGTCGATCGTCTCAAAACCGCCTGATTTAGTACTTCATGACCTGAGGCGCTAGGACTTGACCATTTATGCAAGCGATCGACAGATGTCCGTTCGGAAGAATTCGCCATTAGGAGTACAGATGAGGAATTGACCTAATCTCCGCCTATCTTAAGCAAAATAACCTAAGAAAAGTAAGAGATCAGGTCAAATGGGTCACTTACGACCCAGATAGAGCGTGAATTGTCAGGTTAAGTGTAGAACAGATTTCAAGATTATGCTACTAATAGCGTTGAGATTGGCGTTAAGTATTAAATAACGCTACTTGTAGCGAACTATCCCTTCTTATTTTCATCTATCCGTTTTAGCAGATCTCGAATCCTGGGAGCATCTGACACCATGGAGGGCGCACAAATCAGGTAGTGTTCCAAATCCTGTTGTGCCTCTGCCCAGCGTCCGAGCTGATAGTAGAGTAAACCACGATCCCGTTGCTCCATCCAGGAATGGGGTAGCAGCAGCAAGATCCGATCGATGGCGGCGATCGCCCTTGACCAATCTTCCTGCTTCAGGTAGACCCCTTTTAGGTTAGTCAGCATCCGCGCCAAAAAATAGTGTGGGCTAACTGCCTCCAAAAATTCGGGGCGGAGCGCCATCGGTCTGCCGTAGACTTGGCTAAGCCGCTCCTGACAGTCTTCCGCAAACAGCACCTCGCCCTGATGAAACGGGTCTACAAAAATTTGCATGTCGTCGCCGATCGGCCGGACGAGAAAGTGCCCCGGCATTCCTACCCCTACCATGGGGAAATCAATTCGACCCGCAACTTCTAAATACACTAGGGATAGCGTAATCGGAATGCCTGTACGGCGATCGATTACTTCATTTAGATAACTGTTGCGCGGGTCGTCATAGCGTTCGGTATTGCCTCGAAATTGCAGATCTTCGTAGAAATAGCGATTCAGGGTTTGGATGATACGCAGCGGATATGGCTCTCTGGGCAGACGTTCCCGCACTTCTACCGCCATGGCATCCAAGGCGCTCAGATACTCCTCGACATCCAGATCCGGGTATTCCTCTTGCGCCAGATATAGGGCTGCTTTTGCCAGATCAATCTGGTCAGGGGGCTGATGAATTTCTTGATAGAAGCGCTGCCGTGCCAGAGAAGATCCTAGAGAAAAATTCATGCTTGCGAGTAATGAGGAGGCTAGAAAGTTTGCTTCAGACGACTGAGCAGCCAGCCCAGCCGCGCCTCGGCGAGTTCAATATTCTTGGCAATTTGCGGACTCATGTCATCAGAGCTGTTTCGATCGCCCTGCGGATTCATCGTATCGCGCAATCGGTCGGACAGAAACACCGCGATCGCATGGTAAAAGTGGCTGGCAAAGTCTCGATCTTGGGAAAGCTTGGTGGCAAGCTGCGATCGCGGAATTACCCAGACCAGAGAATCGATCGCTGATTTGACGGTAGCCGAAGGATTGCGGGAATCGACAAATGACATTTCTCCCACTACCTCGCCGCTGCCTAGCTTAGCAATCTCCTTGCCTGCCGCTTCCAAAGAGACTACCAAAGCACCTTCCAAGACAATGTACAGCGCATCGGTGGGTTCGCCTTCCCGAATCAGCGTGTTACCTGCTGCCACCGATTTCTTTCGACCCGCTGTCATCAACCAATCGAAGTCGCGATCGCTGAATGCTGCCAGCATATAAAGTGCTTTCTTCATGTCAAGGAGTTTTTCTGGAAATTTGTGAAGGCTCGATCGCTCTGGCGATGACGTATTTTTCGCAAAACTTTAATCCCTGACCGGACTAAAATTCAAGTCCGATTGAAACAGTTTGTAAGGCACATGCAGTTATGAAGGGGCTTGGCATTGCCAAGCCCGTACCGAGCTATTCATCTAGGGGTAATCATTGCCAGAGCCGTACTGCAATGCCTCCAGCCAGCGATCGCCATAATATTGCCAAGCGGTTGGCAGTGACTTAGTCCAGGGCTTCAACCTCAGCGCCAAAGGACACAAAGCCGCGTACAAACCCAGCGCCAGGAAATGCCCCATCCAGGTCAGTAACGTTAACAAGCCTACATGGGGAATGATTGCCAATATCAGGCAGGGATGGGCGATCGCCACACGCAGCATCGTCTGAGCCAGCGCCGAGAACTGCACCACGTCTTGCAGGAAAGGCTTTAGCACCCGATCGCCCAACTGCTGCATTTCCTCAAATACGGCGGACAGCAGAGCGTTAATCTGGTTGGGCGCAACTTTCTGGTGAATGCCCACACTCATCGATCGCTGAAATAGCCAAGTTACCGCCAAACTGGGCTGGTAGGGATGGAGCAGGGCAAGGGCAGAGCGATCGAGCAAATCTTCAGCCAGCGCCGCATCAATGCCAGCGGTTAGCCGTTTCAAATGGCGAATCATGGCTCCAAATCCGCCAAAGCTGAGGGGTGATTGATTGCCGCTACTGTCGCCAATGGGCAAAATCCGATTCCAGGCGGGCTTTAGCGGACTCTGACGGTAGCAGGGAAAGAAGCCAAACAGGGCACGTTGGAATTGGAGGCGATCGAGTTCTATCCCCTGATACTGCGGCAAAAGCTGGAAATAGCTTTCAAATAGGGTTTCTAGGCTGGGGCGTTCTGGCTGGGCATCTAAATACGTGAACAGGTAGGTAGTTCTGCCATCCCGCGCCGGAAACGCCTCCCAAAAATACTGACACTGATTCTGCACCGTCGTAAAGGTGGCAAACAGATCGCCTGTAGGATTTTCAGGGAAGCCCTGAGCACAAGTGCCGACGACTAAACAGACGGCATCGGGTGACCTTCCCTGTCGTGCCTGCTGGGTAACGGGCGAGAAGTGACCCATGGCATCCAGTAAAAGGCGGGTTGTAAACAGTGTCTCCGCAACCTGAACGGTGACGCCGTTGGGATGGACGACCGCCCCCTTAAACGCTGTGTCTTCAAACAACTGCCCTCCGGCAGCCAAGAATTTTGTTTTGAGGGTGTCAAGCAGCTCGACTGGATCAACGCCGATATTTAGCACATCGGTGACCTGTAGCTCAATACCCTCGTGAAAGCGAACATAGCCCGGATTGTAGGTGGTGGCGATCGTCCCTTCTAGCTCTGCCTCAGTCAGCAAGCCCAGCTCCACCAAGGCTTGTAACTCTCGCCGCGAGATATTCCATTCCTGGTCACGTCCGCGTAGCTTGCCGCGCTCCAAAACTGCCACCCGCCAGCCGCGTTGGGCAAGCGCTGCGCCGATGAGAATTCCTAACGTGCCGCCGCAAATGACTACATCCCAGTCGATCGCTAGCGGCTCAGACGTTTCTTGAACCACTTCAGACGGGGGAATCTTGGCTTCCCGGTAGGCTTGCCAGAGGCGATCGGCTTGTCGCAATCCGGCGAAGGGATTTCCTGGCATTTGTGACAGAATTTGTTCGGTCAGGCTCATAGAATGGCTTGGGTGTAATGTTCACTGTTTCAAACAGGTGCACGGCACCCTTTGCAGACAATCAATTTATAGAGACATCTATGCGAATTAAAGTGATTAACGGCAATACCTTTGAGTCTATGACACAGGGCATCGATCAGTCTGCTCAGGCGGCGCGGTTTCCAGACACAGAAATTGTCACGACTCAACCTAAAGCGGGACCAGAGTCGGTGGAGAGCTATTATGACGAGTATCTGGCGATTCCTGGAATTCTTGAGGAAATTATTTTATCTGGGGACGAATTTGATGCTTTTGTAATCGCCTGCTGGGGCGATCCCGGTGTTGAGGCAGCGAGAGAGATTACCCTAAAGCCTGTGATTGGTATTGCGGAAGCCAGTATGTATGTTGCCAATATGGTTGCGGCACGATGGGGCGTGATCACCACCCAGCACCGTACCCTCGACATGATTGAGAAAACTATTTACAAAACTGGATTTTCCCATCGGTGCGTTTCGATTCGCACGACGGGTATTCCTGTGGTAGAAACCGAAACGGCGCGCGAGGCAACAACGGACGCTCTGGAGCAAATTGGGCGGTTGGCGATCGCCCAAGACAAAGCAGAAGCTCTCTGCCTCGGCTGTGCTGGGATGAGCGGCTTAGATCACGCGCTGGAAAAACGGCTGGGGATTCCAGTGATTGACTCCGTTGCCGCAGCCGTCAAAATGGCAGAGGCGATCGTCTCATTGCACAAACAGAACAGCAAGGCTCTAACTTATCAGGTGCCCTCGCCCAAGCCGATTAAGGGATTCCCGGCTCATATGCAGCCCGGTCGCTTTAGCGCAAATTCGGACAAGAAATGAGGGTATTTCTTAAAGGGTAAGGATTTTTTTGTTGCTTGGGCAAAGCCCAAGCAACAAAAAAATCCTTACCTAAATACCACTACCGAAATGAGCTAGTTTTGCCAACGATCGAGTGCATTTTCCTGCTTCAAAAACGCCTGAATTTGATCTTTGTAGCGCTTTTTATAGGTTTCAAATTTGTATGCATTCACCTGGATGCCAAAGGCTGAAGCCTGATTTTCAGCCTGAAGAATGGCGGCAATGCGATCGTTGGTAGGCGTAAAGAAGTGGCTGCCGTCAAACGTGTTGCGCGGCTCTTGGGTAACAGCTGAGGGAATTGAAAAGTCATAAAAAACGTCATAGCTTTGAGATATCTGATAGAACCCTTGTAGAGTACAGTCTGTCAGGTTGCGGCTGTAGGTTTCATTCACAACACTCCAAGCCGATCGTGGTGGTACATAACCCACATATTTGGCATCTGGGAATATGTTTCTAAGCTGATTAAATAAACCAACCTTTGATAAATTGCACTGCTGAGGAGAAAGCTTTTGGGTGAACTGCGGTGTATATTGTGGCGGATGCTCAAAATCTGCCACTTCAAAATTGCGATCGTAATACTGAGCCTTATCCGGGCTGACTCCTGCCAGCGTCATCAGCGAGAACAGAAAAACATCAGCTGAAAAGAACGCATGGTAGACAGAAGGAGTGGCAATATGTTCCGCATCTTCTCCTGCTTTCTCTATTTCTTGTCCAGCAACTAGGTTGAACTCATCTACGCCAACATAGACTGTTTTGGGAATCAAACCCTGCTCTTTTAGAAACTTGGCATAGGCAATAAAGTCTCTGATATTTCCGCCTTTGATGGCGTAGTTAAAGCAGCGCTGATTTTTGAAGGCAGAGGCTCTGAGCGCGATCGCCCTAGAGCTGCCCAAGATCAGGCAATCGTATCCTGAATCTTTGGTTCGTAAAAATAAATTTGTTTTAGAAATCCGTTCATTGAACGCAAAGTTTTTGTTCGTCAACTGATTCCCATGGCTATACCAAAGCGGATCAATTAACCAGTTCAATAATCCGGCTCCTGAGAAGATGATTACCGAAATGATGGAGTATAGCCAGAAGTCGAATTTAGCAGTCTGTGGATTAGAAACCTGTGGTGGTGTAGGGCGATCGCGCCTCTCTAGCGGTGATTGCGATCGTCGAATGCCTCTAAGCAGCGCCTTGGTGGAAAAGTTGAGGTGCATAGTTTTTAGGAAGACAGAATTAGAACTGGAAATATAGGAACTCGCTGACTCGCGTGAAGCAAAGTAGGGAAACGGCGGTCAACAAAGCCACGATCGCGCTCCAAACTTTGCCGGGATGCCAAGATAACTTTTGCCAAAACTGCTCAAACCAGACAGGATGATTGGCAGCGATCGGCTGATCTAATGTGGGGCTGTATCGACCCATCCACTGCTGCGTATTAGGCGTAAACCAGGCGATTGCCAGCAAAATCGCAATGCCAAAAACGGCGTACTGCTGGCTAATGCCGACATTGACTGTAAACCCGTCAAAGGTGGCTCCGACGCTGCGAAGAAAGCCCAGTCTTGCCTCCAGAAATTGCGGTAGCGCCAAGCCATTCATGCCCAACATTGCGCCTAAAATTGCCCCTGCCGTTTGGAGATTGTGCGCCCTAAAAATCACCCAAGAAATCACGACTGCCAGAAATGTTGTTAGCCAGCCCATACCTCGTAACCATGCCGGATCTTGGTGGAGGTCATGCCCTAGGCTGCGCCGAAGCGATCGCCACTGGTGATTAATCACCAGGTAGGCACCGTGCAACCCGCCCCAGACCACAAACGTCCAGCCTGCGCCATGCCACAGTCCGCCTAGCAGCATGGTAATCATCAAATTTAGGTGCCGTCGAAATGTGCCTTGGCGACTGCCGCCCAGGGGAATGTATAGATAGTCCCGCAGAAAATTGGAAAGGGTGATGTGCCAGCGTCGCCAAAAATCGATGATGCTGATGGCTTTGTAAGGCGAGTCAAAGTTGATGCCAAATCGAATGCCGAACATATACGCTAGCCCGATCGCCATGTCGGAGTAGCCGGAAAAATCGAAATAAAGCTGTAGTGCGTAGGACAACGCTCCCGCCCAGGCCTCTGAGAAAGTAAGCGACACGCCTTGAGCTGCCGCCCCAAATGCAGCGTTAGCAAATCCTGAAATGCGGTCAGCAAAGACCATTTTTTTGAATAGCCCTGCCATGAACACCGTCAAGCCGATGGAAAAACACTGTCCGCTGAACCGATAAACCGATTCTTTAGCAAACTGCGGCAAGATATCTTGATACCGAACGATCGGCCCCGCAATTAGGTGCGGGAAAAAGGTGACAACCAGGGTGTATTCCAGAAATTTGTATCGCTGCGCCGTTCCTCGGTAAGTATCCACCAAATAGGCGATCTGCTGAAAAGTGAAGAACGAAATCGCTAGCGGTAGGGCAATTTTAGCCAGATGAAACTCTGTTCTAGCCGTCTGATTCACCGTGTCCACAAAGAAATTGGCGTATTTGAAATAGCCAATCAGCGCCAAGTCAACAAAAATTCCGAAAGACAGCAGCAGCTTACGGGTGCTGGGCGATCGCTCCGCCTGCCCCAACTGCCGAGACAAACAGTAATTAAATATGACTGAAAAGCCTAGCAGCGCCAGATTCGCCGGATTCCACCAGGCATAGAAAAACAGAGAAGTAACCACTAGCCACAAAATGGCGCGGCGTTGAGCGATCGGCTGTCGATCTCGACCGATCAGAAAAAAGCCCAATAGCGCCACCGGCAAAAATGCGAATAGAAACTCAAAAGAATTGAATAACATACACCCCAGCGATTTTGAGAAAGCTCTTTCTTAGAGGCTCACCCGCTATTTCTTAAGCAAGTAACCCAAGTACATAATTCACTAATTATACCTGTCTACTGTGTTTAACTCAGTGTTAGCACTGAGCTTCACCGAAAACTCATAAGTGATGCTTAAGGGTTGCAAAATCCAAAATCTAAAGTTCTATAGCAGACTCGCTCAAAACTTCGGTAAGCTCTGAATGTAAAAACTGCAAACAGGTCGCAACCATGGAGGACAATCGCCTTCCTAACTCTGCTGAACTCGTAAAGTTACAGCGTCAGAAGCTCAAAGAGCTAGTGCCAGTCTTTCTGAAATTGGGCACGATCGCCTTTGGTGGCCCAGCTGCACATATTGCGCTGATGGACGATGAGGTGGTGAAGCGGCGGCAGTGGATGAGCCGCGAAAAGCTGCTGGATTTGTTGGGAATTACTAATTTGATTCCGGGGCCCAACTCAACTGAGCTAGCGATCCACATTGGCTATGAACGTGCCGGATGGCAAGGACTAATAGTAGCCGGATTCTGCTTTATTGTGCCCGCCACGCTGATGGTTTGGGCGATCGCAGCCATTTATGTTCAGTATCAAACTTTACCTCAAGTAGAAGGATTGCTGTATGGCATCAAGCCTGTGATTATGGCGATCGTCATTCAGGCGCTGTGGAAACTGGGTAAGTCGGCGCTCAAGGATCTGCCGACGATCGCGGCAGGAGTGATGGTGATTCTCTGCTCTTTCCTTAAAATTAATGAAATTCTGCTGCTGTTAGGGGCAGGATTGAGCGTCATGCTCGTGAAAAATCGCGATCGAATAAGAGCCAACTTTGCTCTGTTGCTGCCTGTTGCTAGCGTATTACCTGTTTCAGTTCAGGCTCCACCAACGGTGGCTCCAGCCAGCAGCATTAATGTTTTCCTGTTTTTTCTCAAAATTGGCTCAGTGCTGTATGGCAGCGGCTATGTGCTACTTGCCTTCCTCCAGCGAGATCTGGTGGAGCGATCGCACTGGCTCACCTCTCAGCAGTTGCTAGATGCTGTTGCAGTCGGGCAAATTACGCCAGGGCCTGTGTTTACCACGGCAACTTTTATTGGCTATTTGCTGGCGGGAAATGGGGGAGCGATCGCGGCTACTCTCGGCATCTTTCTCCCTGCCTTCGTTTTCGTGGCGTTGGTTAATCCCTTTGTGCCCAAATTGCGCCAGTCTGCCTGGGCAAGCGGTTTTCTGGATGGGGTAAATGCCGCTTCGCTAGGGCTGATGGCAGTCGTGACCTGGCAATTGGGGCAAGCCGCTTTAATAAATGGATTCACCGTTGCTTTAGCTTTGCTTAGCTTGGTAGCAATCTTTCGGTATCGGGTAAATTCTGCATGGCTGGTGTTAGCAGGTGGTGTCGCGGGTGTTACGGCTCAAGCTTTGTCGCTGTAGGAATTTCTAACTTCTCCTCATGCTTCTCTATTTCAGGGCTAAATTTCCGATCGGAGGGCAGCTTTTTCTTGCCATAGGTGCTGCGAAACTCCGAGATTAGGGCGATCGTCAAGCCCAGCAACGCCCCGGCAACGGTGCCTAACCCCAAAACCATGATCTTTTTACTGGCTAAGGGCTGAGTGGGTACGATCGCGGGTTCAATCACCCGCACGTTTTTTGCCACCTGGCGCTCTTTGACTTGAAGCTCTTCCTGGCGGGCTAGGAGTGCCTCGTAGGTGTTTTGAGCCGCAGTCAGCCGTCGCTCTAGCTCACGCTGTTCTTGCTCTAGCTCAGGTAGACTATAAACGCGCTGTTGGTACTGTGCTTTGGAATTCTGTAAAGAATCCAGCTTTCTTGCTAGGCTCAAGCGCTGCACATCAGCAGTGAGAAAGGCGGTAATTAGGCTTTGCTTCAATTCGCCAATCTGAAGCAGACCTTCAGGAACTGAGGTTGGACTGCCCGCTACTTTCGCCACTTCCTGTTGCAATAGGCTACGCAACAAAGCCTCACGCTCATTTAAACGCAGGACGATCGGGCTAGCATCGCTGAAGCGGGAGCGTTCGGCGGCAAGTTGTCGCTGGATCTGCTGAAGGTCGGTGAGTATGCTCTGAATTGCCGGAGACTGACTAAGGGCGCTAACGACGATCGCCGATCTAGGATCTAACGCAATCTGATCCCTCAACGAAAGGGTTCGCGCTGAGGTCTCTTCCATCTCGGCACGAGTAGACAAAATTTGACTATCCAGATTTCCTAAAATCGCCACGGCTGACTCTGCCTCTTTGTCCAGCGCCACGACTTGATTCTGCTCTTTAAAGTCCCGTAGCGCCGATTCTGCCGATCGCACGTTTGCCTCTGATTGCGGAGTCTGACTGGCTAAGAATTCTCGCGCAGAAACCGTCTCCGACTGACCAGCCAGCGTAGAGCTTCTAATGTAAAGATCGACCAGAGTATTAATGACTGCGGTTGCCTCCTGCGGATCTTCACCCTGATAGATCATCTGGATGACATCTGCTGCACCTACAATCTTGATGTTTAATCTTGCCTCCAGTCCTTGAACATCTAGCGGTTTGCCGTTGTTGGCTTTGAGGTTTAGCTTGGCGATCGTCTGCTGAAGTAACGGTCGAGAAGACAGAATCTCAATTTCTGAGTTCAAGGGACTTTGCTCCTGTAACAACGATTTCAGCGCCTCGCCGTCCTGCGGATTTTTAGTAAGAGCCGTTAGGGCAGAAGCTCTGTCTGCTTTAAAGAGTAACTTGGCATCTGCTTGGTATAGAGGTTTGAGCCGCGTTGTATACCAGGCTGACAGAAGCACGGTTGTTACAAAAGCTGCTAGAGCGGGTATCCAAGAGCGGCACAACGCCTCTCGATAACGGCTAAAGTCCACATCCAAAGCATCTCGAGACTCCATAAAGCTATGTAAATTCTCCCTTTCATCTGAAATTAATATGCCCCAAACCTTAGCAGATCTCACTTTGCTAATTCGGGCTGATCCGGGAACTCTGAATCCAAGAGGCTTTGGTAAATCCATCCGGACGATCGCGCTATGAATTGGCTCAAACACCGGGTTGAACCCGCGCTCACCGTACTGTGCTTGTTTCACTACTCTCAGGGAGCGCTACCGCTGATTCTGCGTAGAGGAGTCAGTGAGGGCGATAACGTTTCTAGCAGCTCATTTGATTACTCTCTAAATCTACAAATCTTTTTTGTCATTTACCTGCTGACATTTTTTTTGCTATTTATTCGCTGGAAAAAAGTTTTGCATACTAGCTTAAAAGACGGCTGGATATGGCTACTGCTTGGATTTGCTATCTTCTCGTTTTCCTGGTCTTTAGCTCCCTCAAAAACTATTAGCAGCTGGATTGCGTTACTGATCACAACGCTGTTTGGGCTTTATTTCGCAACCCGGTACACCCTCAAAGAGCAGCTTCAGCTTTTGGCGTGGATGTACGGTATTTCTGTCGTGTTGAGTATTCTATTTGCGATCGTTCCGCCTCATTACGGCATTATGGGCGGTGTTCATGCGGGCGCATTCCGAGGCATTCATCTCCACAAAAATGGCTTTGGCAAAATTATGGTGCCTGGGGTAATTGTTTTTGCGCTGTTGGCGATCGATACTCCTAAATATCGGGTTTTGCTGTGGGGAAGCTGCGCCGTTACGGTGGCTCTACTGATTTTGGCAGAGTCTACAACTGCCGTCGTCAATACCCTAATTCTGGTTGCTGCCCTACAGATCTATCGCGCTTTTCGATGGCGATACACTCTTTTGGTTCCTTCCTTGTTTGCGCTTTTCTTTGCTAGTGTCGGCTCCTACACGTTGCTGATATTTAATTCAGATACCTTTTTTAATCTGCTGGGCAAAGATCCTAGCCTGACAGGTCGCACCGATTTTTGGCCCATAGTTGTGGAAATCATTGCTAAGCGTCCTTGGCTGGGGTACGGCTACAACGCTTTTTGGAATGGCGTTAGCGACGAGTCTGCCTACATCGCTCAGGCTGCTCGATGGGAAGTTCCGGATTCGCACAACGGGCTGCTTGATGTGTGGTTGATGTTGGGGGCTGTAGGAGTTACTCTTTTCCTGTTCAGTTTTTGGACGAGTGCGGTAAGGGCGATCGCCTGGATACGACTCAATCCCCGACCGGAGGCAGTATGGCCAATGCTCTACCTCACCTACATGGTTTTGGCTAATTTGACTGAAAGCAGCTTGATGATTCAGAACAATATGTTTTGGATGCTTTACTCTGCAACGGTTTTCTCGGTTTTGATGCCGCCTGCCACGCCTGCTTCTATTGCGCCTGCCCCTACCGTGCCTGAAATCCTCTAAATCTCAGCTGCCTGCTCCTCTCGTGTTCAACAGGAAGGTGAGCTGATCATTACTTTGGAACTCTAGAAAATAGCGATCGTCTCTTTGTCTTTGTGAGACCATACAGCTTCATATAGCCATAATTATTGGGTTTAGGACATTTTTGAGGGCGCGCGGAGCGCGCCCTCAAAAATGTCCCCCTCCTAATTGCTGTGAATACAGCTATGCAATCACGCACTACTCCTGCAACATATTTTGCATCCTGCCAGAGTAGAGTATTATCTTGCTTTGTGGCGTATGTGTGGGTTTCGGGTAAAACCAATACTGAAATCTGTGTAGAGTACGATAGAGATGGTTTCTAGGAGAGTTTGAGACAGAATCAGCATTAAGTGGTTGAGCATTAACGATTTCAGAGGAGTGGCGTGAGTGGCAAGTGGAGATGTCAGGCTGGCAACTGCGAGAGGTAAGGTGCAGCACCATGGCAGTGAGAGGAGTTGGGAGAGCTATCGAGATCTCTTGTTGGTTTTAGTTCAAAAAGAGCTGAAAGTTCGGTACAACAACAAGGTTTTAGGATATTTGTGGTCGATCGCCAATCCTCTATCCTCTGCGCTGATCTATTACATTGCGTTCAAGGTTTTCATGCGGGTTCAGATTGAAGACTACCCGCTGGTGCTGATTTCGGGCGTGTTTCCCTGGCAGTGGTTCACCAATGCCGTAGGCTCATCGACTGGGCTGTTTGTCGGAAACTCGTCGATCATTAAGAAAGTAAACTTTCCTAAGCAGATTGTGCCGCTCTCAGGTGGGCTAAATCATCTAATCCACTACATCGTTTCTATTCCGGTTATCCTGCTGTTTCTGTTTATATTCCACAAGTCGCCAACGCTATCCTGGCTTTATGGGTTTCCCATTCTACTGACCATCCAGTTCATCATGGTTTACGGTATTAGCCTGCTGCTAGCATCCCTCAATGTCTTTCTTAGAGATTTAGAGCGGTTAGTCGGCATTGTTCTCCACTTTGTCTTCTACATCACGCCGATTCTCTACCCCCTGGAAAATCTGCCTAAGCGATTTAGAGACGCACTTTACCTTAATCCTGTTGCACCTCTAATGGTGAGCTGGCGTGAGCTGATTTTGCAGGGAAAGCTAGATCCTATGAACTTGGGAGTGAGCTTGGGTTATGCCCTGCTGTTTTTTGCGATCGGATATTGGGTCTATCGCAAGCTTTCCTGGAAATTTGCGGAAGTTATATGAGAGAGACAGTGAGAGAGCCGGTCATTAGTTTTCAGAATGTTAGCAAGTCCTATGCTTTCTATCGGCAGATTACGGGTATCAAGAACTTTGCCTTTAATCTGCACCGCAGCTTAGCCTCTATTAAAAATGCTCAGTATGAGGCGCTACGAGACATCTCGTTTGATGTGTATAAGGGCGAAAACTTTGGCATTATCGGTCACAATGGCGCCGGAAAGAGTACGGCGCTGGGGCTGATTGCTGGAGTTCTAGAACCCACACGCGGCAGGGTTGTGGTGAGAGGCAGAATTTCGCCTCTGCTGGCGCTGGGGGCAGGATTTCATCCGGAGCTGACGGGCAGAGAAAACATTATTCTTAATGGCGTGCTGATGGGTCTGACTCGGCGCGAAATTATGAAAAAGATGGATGAGATCATTGATTTCGCTGAGTTGGGCGAGTTCATTGATAGCCCCATTCGGGTTTACTCTAGGGGAATGCTGGCAAGGCTGGGCTTTGCGGTCGTCGCCTCTCTTGATCCAGAGATTTTGCTGATCGACGAAATCCTGGGCGTTGGCGATATCCGTTTTCAGAAGAAGTGTCAGGAGAAGATGCTGAGCTTCAAAGAAAGTGGGGTGACGCTGCTGCTGGTGACGCATTCGATCGCCAGCATTGCCAAACTTTGCGATCGCGCCCTCTGGATCGAAGATCACGTCGTCAGAATGATTGGCGATCCCTATGAAATTGCTGAGCAATATTGCAAGGCGGCAGGCGTAGAAGTCGATTTGGGAGTTCCGACTAAAGGTGAACTCAGCACCACAAGTTTGTAGACAAGCGTTGTGTCGCTCAAAAGTTTATTCAGTAAAAGTGTCAGGCTGATTCATGAGAAATTTTCCGGCGCAATATCAATTGCAACCTCAGGATGTTTTGAACTTCTCGCACATCCCTAAAACCGCAGGCATGACCTTTAGAACGATCGTCGAAGATCAGTTTCGGGACGAGGAAACCTGCCCTGCGACTCTGAATGCGCAAATCAAGCCTATTCCATCCGAGGAGTTTGCAAAATATCGCCTGTTTCGTGGGCACTTAGCCTACACAAATCTGCCGGAACTGCTGCCTCCTGGTAAGCGGATGATTAACGTGACTGTGCTGCGAGAGCCGATCGCTCGCGTCATTTCTCACTACGAGTACATCCGCAGAATGCCGGGAGATCCTTTTTATGAAGCTGTCAAAGACATGACCCTAGAGGAGTTTGCCCATAAGCTCCCAGCAGGCAGCCTCAAGAAAAATTTGCAAACTTATTATTTGGCTAAGCTAATCAAGTTTGATTTGTCGCAAACGCCACCTGACGAAATCTTTGAGCTTGCTAAGCAAAGTTTAGATCAGTGCGCCTTCGTGGGTTTGGTAGAGCGGTTTCAAGATTCGCTCTATCTCCTATCCTATATTTTTGGCTGGAATCCCATTATCAATACGCGCCGAGAGAATGCTGCTAAATCTAAAAGCCCGCTAGATGAAATCCCGGCGACAACGCTAGAAGTCCTTAAGGAAAATAGCGCTTACGATATCGAGCTTTATCAGTACGCCAAAGATATTTTTGAGCAGCGGTTTGATCAGATGGAGCAAGATTTGCGGCAAAAGTACCTGAGTCAGGCAGAACCGCCTTCTTCAGAGCCGATCTCTTCAGAAGCGCTAGCTAAACTGCTCGACAAGCACTACAACCAGCGCTATGCAGATCGGCGGATTCCTACCTCTGAGCAGACTTCTTACAATTTCGCTGAACCTCTGCGGGGTTCGGGCTGGCAGCGCCGAGAGCGATCGCCAGAGCTAGGTGGCTTCCGCTGGATGGGTCCTGGCACGATCGCCACCCTGGATCTACCGCTGCAAATTAACCCTGAGACTGACTTGGTAATTGAGTTTCGGGTTCTGCATACCCATCTTGTGGCTCCAGACATTCTCAATAGCCTGACTGTTGCAGTCAATGGGCAGTCGATCGCCCTAGACATTCTCCATAATGACCAAGGCTCTCGCTTTTACCACGGGTTTATTCCTAGTGCAGTGCTGAAAAGCGATCGCGTCTTCACGGAATTTGCGTTTCAGGTTTGTCGCACTGCTTCACTACAGGAGCTTTTTCCCAATAATCCAGATGCCCGAATTCTAGGGCTGGCTTTCAATTATATGCAGGTGTTTCCAGCAAAGCTGCAATATCAAAAAAGCTCCCTGGCTTCCACGTTTGATTCTCCAGCCTGGAAAATGACGGCTGAGTTTCTTCAGCAGCAAGCCCAAGCTGAGGAAACGATCGCTGCTCCTCTAATTTTTCGAGCTGCGGTGCCTCGGTCTATCGTCAGCTATGATGCGTTTTTACGCGGAGACACGGCATCTTGGGCGGTAGTGCACAAAGGTAAGGGCGATCGCACGGGGGCCTTACTGTTCAAGTTTTTCACTCAAGGCTATGCGCCTGTTTTTGCCAACGAAGTATTTGTAGTGTTCACAAAGCGTCAGGATTTGCCGCATCTTGCCTACAATTCACTTCATATCAAGCCTTTATATGCTGATTTTTTGAAGCGCAACGTTATAAAGAATGCAAAATCAGCGTATCGAAAATATTTAGGCTCAAAACCCTCTCCAGTCTAGTCAAGCTCGTGATGGCAATGGAAGATATGGGATTTCAGCTTACAGAGCGGGAATACTGCATTACCTGGGATGGTTGACGCATCGCCCTATTTAGCTATCTATCATGTCTGACTGCTAGATCTCATGAGGTTTAAGAAATTCTGGTGTAGTGCATTATTCTTCAGCTTTTTGGTGTTGCCCCTGTTGCTGACCTCCAAAAGCTTTGATGGTTTCTTCGCGGTATCTTCATCTGTGTCTTCACCAGTCCCAACCTCTTCTTCCGAGCGTTCTGTCTTTGTTCACCTATTTGAATGGAAATGGGATGACGTGGCGCAAGAGTGCGAGAACTTCTTAGCGCCCAATGGCTATGGTGCGGTACAGGTTTCGCCCGCTACTGAGCATATTCTGGCTCCCCAAAATCCATGGTGGCAGCGCTATCAGCCTGTCAGTTACAAGATCAACAGCCGCAGTGGCGATCGCTCTCAGTTTGCCCAAATGATTGCTCGATGCCATGCCGTAGGAGTGAAAGTGTATGCTGATGCGGTGATTAACCACATGGCAGGTATAGAGGGTGGCGTAGGCAGCGCGGGTTCCGTTTTCACCAAATATGACTATCCAGGTCTGTATCAGCCCAGTGATTTTCATACTTGTAAAGCCAACATTAAAAACTACGGCATTCATAAAGAAGTGACTCAGTGCGAGCTAGTAGGCTTAGCTGATTTAGATACCAGTTCGCCCAAAGTGCGGCGGCAAATTGCTAATTACCTGGCAGACTTGGTGCATCTGGGTGTAGATGGCTTCCGAGTAGATGCGGCTAAGCACATGGACACGCAAGATATCGGGGCGATCGTTCAGTTGCTGCAAAACGCCACAAATGTCAAGCCGTTTATCTATCAGGAAGTCATTGATCCTGGGAATGAAGCTGTTCGTAAAAGCGAATATTATCCCAACGGCAAGGTCATTGAATCTGAGTATGGGAAATTTCTGGGGGCAAAATTCCTTGGCATTGGCGGTCAAACCTTGTCTCAGCTCCAGACCTTGGGTGAAGCTTGGGGGCTGATGCCTAACGAAAAGGCGATCGTTTTTATCGACAACCACGACAAGCAGCGCGGACATGCGGGTGGAGGCACCTATCTAACCTATAAAAACGGCAAACTCTACGATCTTGCCAATGTCTTTATGCTGGCGTTTCCCTATGGCACGCCGCAGGTGATGTCTAGCTATGTTTTCACAGATTCTGATCAAGGTCCTCCTGCTAATGCTCAAGGGCAAACTGATGCAGTGTACGTGAACGGTCAAACCACCTGCTTGAAGCAGTGGGTCTGCGAACATCGCCATAGAGCGATCGCCCCTATGGTGAAATTTCGCAATCAGGTTGCACCTGATGCGCCCGTAACTCACTGGTGGAGTAATGGCAATAATCAAATTGCCTTCGGTCGTGGTAGTCAAGGGTTTGTGGTGATCAATCGTGAGAACCAGCTGCTAACTCAAACGTTTCAGACTAACTTACCTGCGGGACAATATCGCAACCTAATCGCAGAAGAAGCTTTACCTGAGCCAATGATCGTCAATGCTAAGGGCGAACTGATGGTGACTGTGAATGGGATGGAGGCGATCGCCATTAATCTAAACTCGAAGCTATAACTGTCGCCAGTTTGCTTCGGACATTTTTGGTGGGGCGCTTCGCGCCCCACCAAAAATGTCCCTGTCCTAACCGCCTTGGCGGTTGCCATATAGCCCTAGTCAAAGGCATAAGCTGCCATGCTAAACACGCTATAGGTATAGCTATTGTGGAGGCGGGTTCCTTTTGCAGTTCCCCCTGCTGCCCCCAACGCCACAAATAGCGGTAGCAGATGCTCATCTGTTGGGTGATTTTCTTTGGCATAGGGCGCAAGCTGACGATAGCTGAGTAGTGAAGCAAGATCATGCTGAGCGATCGTCGCCGCCAGCCACTCATCGAACCTCTTGACCCAGGTGGGCGGATTCGCATCGCTGCTAGCGCCAAATGCTTGCAGGTTATGGGTGGCTCCGCCACTAGCAAGGATTAATACCCCTTCCCGTCTCAGCGGTTCTAGCGCTTTCCCAACGCGCAAATGATGCGTGGGATCTGCATCATATTGAATGGATAGCTGAGTGACGGGAATATCTGCCTCTGGATATGTCAAGAGTAGCGGTGCCCAAGCGCCGTGATCTAAGCCGCGATTAGAGTGAACTGTCCCCGATAAACTGTGCTGATTCAGCAATGTCGCGACTCGGTCTGCCAAATCGGGTGCACCGGGTGCAGGATAGGTCAGTTGATACAGCGATGCCGGAAAACCAGAAAAGTCATGGATTGTCTGAGGTTGTAGTGCCCTACTCACGGTTGGGTGAGAAGTATTCCAGTGGGCTGAAACCACCAAAATTGCCTTAGGTTTTGGGAACTGCTGACCCAACTGCTTCAGAAAGCTGTGTGCTTCCCCCTCGTGGGTAGATAGATCAGGTGCGCCATGAGAAATAAATAAAGTTGGGAATTGCTCCATACATCCTTCCTTCTTCAGAAAATCCTTGTTTAAAACTATACGGGTTAAAACTGTACTTACTAGAACTGTATGGTCTAAAACTATCACATGATTTCTGAGCTTGTCAAGAAACACAACGCTCCTATCCAGGTTGAAAAGCTTGGCGGAGGCGACTTAGCAGAACCCTAAGCAGCTCCAGTTCTGAAGGTTCAAGCTGCTCAAACCGCTGTTTTAAATGAGCAATATGAGCTGGAAAGACTTGCTCGAATACCTTCTCTCCGGCTGGCGTGAGCCGCACAATGACGCTACGACGATTATCTCCTGGGATTTCTCGCGCCGCTAATTGTTTTTGTATCAAGCGATCGATTACTCCAGTTAATGTTCCTTTTGTAATCAGCGTCTTTTCACCTAGCTCTCCCATGCACATACCTGCTGTGTTTCCTAATGTGGCAATGACATCAAACTGAGCCGGAGTCAGATCGAGCTGGCGCAGGTGGGTCTCCGAACAGGCAGAAAACACCTGATAAGCCCGTGCCAACTCACGCATGGTCGGCAGAAAGGATTCTTTTGCTGCGGCATTGGCGAGAGTAATCATTGCAAGTATTAATTGTTCTACCTAGAAGTATTTTGGCTGTCTATGTGAGAGCAGTAACAAGAAAATATTAGTTGCTAAATAACAGCTTCTATGGAGCTTGCTCGGATCTAGAGATTAGCACTGCGATCGAGGGATTGTTGGTAGGTGCATTGATCTCGCGCGAATTGCAGATTTCCGCCTATCGGCAATGTGTACAAGATTATGAGTAGATTAGTATTGGTCTCATTCAGCAGAACAGCTTAGCTCACTTGATTCAAACGTCTTTAGAGAGTTTTTTGAGCGCACCAGGTATCATTCTTGATGTGCGTAGTCCCGCTGAATATCAGCAAGGGCATATTCCAGGAGCCGTCAGTTTTCCTCTATTTACGGATGCAGAACGCACCCAGGTGGGTACCTGCTATAAGCAGAAGGGGCGAGATGAAGCTGTGGAGTTGGGATTTGCGATCGCAGGACCCAAGTTTTCCCAGTTTATTGCCGATGCAAAACAGCTCTCTCCCGATCGCCACGTCCGAATTCACTGTTGGCGGGGTGGGATGCGAAGTGGCGCAGTCGCCTGGGTGCTAGAAACCGCAGGATTTAAGTTAATCACGCTAGCAGGTGGCTACAAAATGTTTCGCCGCTGGGCGATCGCCATTTTCGAGCCACCCAAACCCATTCTGATCGTGGGCGGTATGACGGGTACAGGCAAAACCAACATCCTTGCGGCTCTGCATCACAAAAAAGCGCAGGTATTGGATCTGGAAGGGTTAGCCAGCCATCGAGGCAGCAGCTATGGCAGCTTAGGATTGCCGCCTCAGCCTACAAATGAGCAATTTGAAAATGAAATTGCGGTACGTTGGGCAGCCTTTGATCCCAACCAGCCTGTTTGGATTGAGGCGGAAAGCAATCGCATTGGCACCTGCCGAGTCCCCGAATCTTTGTTTCTTCAGATGAATCAAGCTACCGTGCTAGAAATTAAGCGATCGCGTTCAGAACGTCTATCAACGCTAGTTCAAGTCTATGGAAGTGCCGATCGTCAAGATTTGATTAGTGCTACGATGCGCATCCAAAAAAGGCTAGGCGGGCAGCGCACCAAAGAAGCGATCGAGCTGATTCAATCCAATCAACTAACGGAAGCCTTTGATATTATCCTGGGCTACTACGATAAGACTTATACCTACGATTTGCAACGCCGCAACGTCAAAATTTATCCGATCGAAGCCACAGGTCTGCAAGCTGCCGACGTTGCTACAACGTTGCTTGCAGACCTGCCTCAGCTGAAACTGTAACTCGGTTGAACAAAGCTTGCCTTCGCAATCTGTTTTTTACCCAAAATAATCCGGTGCGTTTCCCGGCTTCCACTTAATGTTGCAGCCGATACTAGGCTTTTGGTCCACAAGAGTTGGCTGATCTGACAGTAAGGAATCGATCGCCTTTCTTAAATCTTGACCATTCACGGGTTTATCATTTCCCGGACGGCTATCATCTAGCTGTCCTCGATAAGCAAGCTTGCCCTCACCATCAAACAAGAAAAAATCGGGTGTACAGGCTGCCGTGTAAGCTTTAGCAGTCTCCTGGCTCTCGTCGTAGCAAACAGGAAATGTAAAGCCCAACGTCTCTGCCATTGCCTTAAGGTGGTCAGGCGAATCATCCGGATAATTGGCGACATCGTTAGCGCTAATGGCAACTATGCCAACATTGCGATCGCTATAGTCCTTCCCCAACCTAGCGAGCTCTTCCCGTACATGAATGACAAAGGGGCAATGCTGACAAACAAACATTACCAACAGCGCCTTCTTCCCTGCAAAAGTTGCCAGTGAGATTGTTGCCCCCGTCACCACGTCCGGCAATTGAAAGTCAGGAGCCGAAGTTCCCAATGCCAACATTGTTGAGGCAGTTCTTGCCACGATCGCTTCTCCCTAAATACACGCCTCACTGATCCTACCGTAAGAAGCAGAGACAGCTGATTAAAACTTGCAAGATGCAGGGCAAACGCATACTTTTAGATGTGAAGATCGGTGGTGATAATTTGGGACACCACTCATGTTCCAGCCATCTTAGTCCTCTGTGTCTTTGATAGAGCACTTCAAACATCTAGAAGACCCGCGAGTAAAGAATCGATTACTCGATGTCATTGCCCTGAGCCTCTGCGCGTGCAGGGGAGATAGCTGAGTCAATAATGGTAGAACTTGCCGCAGCCAAGGAAGAATGGCTGCGGCAAGTTCTACCATTATCGGGCGGCATCTCAATCTCATAACACAATTGAGCGTTTGTTTGCCGCTCTCAACCCTCAAATGCTGTAGGAGTGCTTCTTGGGCTGGGTGAAAGTGATAGCACTCCTGATTCCAGACGAAACCATCATCATTGTGTGATGGCAAGACCCCGCGTCCTTCCTATGAAGCAGGAGATGGCTCAGGCGCAACCCATAGGCTTGGTGCCTGAGCCAGCCAACATCGACTGATGTCGGGGCAACGGAAGATGGATAAAAATCCAATGTCTATACTCTCATGCACTCTTGACTATCTGAGAGTATGCGTTTGCCCTGCTACAAGATGCTCTACTCCCTGCTTTGCTCTAAAGCTCTGTGATATAGCTGTGTTCATCATGCTCTTCTGAACACAGCTATACGTGTTCAGAAGAGTCAGGCTCACAACCTATCGCTGCTTTGGATCTATGGCTAGTCGCGATTATGAGTCGCTCACAAGGATGCTTCTCCTCATCAAAACCAGGCATATGCAAAATTACTTTCAATTACCAGTTGACAGAGCTTGGAAACCTCCGCTATATTGATAAAGCGGTCGAGGGGGGACGAAGCGAAGCGAGAGCGGAGCGGAGGATTTCCGAGACAACCGAACCTAGATAACTTAATAGTTTGAAAGTCAGTATAGCACTAATAACCTGGT
>JAESFK010000089.1_pt1 | contig 88540 bp, 50 predicted proteins | sample 9269391 | NCBI WGS metagenome assembly JAESFK01 (sample SAMN14506231, study PRJNA617097) | algae metagenome | isolation source: Drouetiella hepatica UHER 2000/2452 and co-occurring heterotrophs from... | place: Slovakia: Slovak Paradise National Park, Hrabusice, Kosice Region | collected 2000-01-01
AAAATTCTCGTGAAAAACTTTGAGCGGACATTGCCGAATGCCACGACCAAGATTCACCTCTGCTTCGTTAGGCTAATGGTGAAGAGGCTTGCAGCATCTTCTTAAGATCTCAAATGGGTTCTATACAATGCTACCTCTCCCGTCTTTCGGCGCGCTGTTTTTGGACTCGATCAAGCCGGAACTATTGAGATGGCGGTTTCCAGCGCTCTGTTATGTCGTCAACTTGCCGCAGAACAACCCCAAACTCACTGGCGCTTTGAGTATTCGCCCGAAACCTTTACCGCCACAGAGCTAGACTTTGCTCAAGAGATTTGTAATGCCGTTCTCAATGTCTGGCAACCCAGCTTAGACCGAAAAGCTATCATTAATTTACCTGCTACGGTTGAAGTGGCAACGCCCAATGTCTATGCCGATCAGGTGGAGTGGATGCACCGCAATCTGGCTTACCGCGATCGCATCATCTTAAGCGTCCATCCCCACAACGATCGCGGTTCGGGCATTGCCGCCGCTGAACTGGCACAGATGGCAGGAGCCGATCGCGTTGAGGGCTGTTTGTTTGGCAACGGCGAACGTACAGGCAATGTGGATTTGGTGACGTTGGCGTTAAATCTCTACACGCAGGGCATTCATCCCCAGCTTGATTTTTCGGACATTAACAAAGTGGCGCGATCGGTCGAGCATTGCACTCAACTCCCCATTCATCCACGCCACCCCTATGTCGGTGATTTAGTATTCACGGCTTTTTCGGGTTCGCATCAAGACGCAATCAAAAAAGGCTTTGTCGTTCAGCAGCCAGATGACCTCTGGGAAATCCCTTATTTGCCGATCGATCCAGCCGATTTAGGGCGTAGCTATGAGTCTGTGGTGCGGGTGAATAGCCAGTCTGGCAAGGGCGGCATTGCTTTCTTGTTAGAGCAAGAATATGGCTTGGTGTTACCGCGCCGATTGCAGATTGAATTTAGCCAAGTGGTGCAGCAGGTGATGGATACGAACGGTACAGAAATGACGGCAGGTATGCTCTGGGAATTATTCGATCGCGAGTATCTCAAGATTCATTCTCCGTTGAAGTATGTGTCTCATGATTTGTCCCCGGCAGCTTCAGTAAATTGGTCGGAAGATCAAGTACAGATCATCTCAGTTTTGGTGAAAAATGAAGATCAAACCTATTGCCTCACAGGTCACGGCAATGGCGTGATCGATGCCTTAATGAACGCGCTTAACCCTGCTTTAAACGCGAGTCTCAATATTCAGCATTATGAGGAGCGATCGCTCAGTCGAGGGAGTGATGCTTTGGCGATCGCCTATATTGAGTTGATGGGCGATCGGATAGGCGATCGGACAAGTTCAGTCTGCGGCGTGGGCATTGACTCAAACTTCACAACGGCTGCTTTGCTAGCTGTGATGAGTGCCGTGAATCGGATGTTGAACCGATTAGGGATTAATGTTCAGGAGCGGCTTGCACGGCTTAGCACTGGGCAAAAATCTGAAAAGTGAGGCAACTTAAAGGGTTTGTTGTGAGAGGCATTTCACAGCAAACCCTCTGCCAGATGAAAACTCAGCGTATGGTTGCCTAAAGATCATCAGGATCGATGCCTCGCTGTCGCAGTTTAGCGATCAAAGCCTCGTGCTGCTGTCTTTCCTGGTCTATCTTTCGCTGCGCGTCTGAGAGCTGCTGTCGCGCGCCTAAGAGCTGCTGTTGCACGTCTGAGAGCTGCTGCTGTGCTGCCTCCTCAGGCAATGGCACAAGTTCACCCGCCGAATTATAAAAACGCAGCCAGTGACAGCTACCCGTTGTCGGCTCTCGATCGACTATACCCTGCCAAGCACCCAGCCACAAGCCCAGTGACTCGCACCAGAGCCATCCGCGATCGTCATGCTGCAAAGGCTGATATTGGTTACGCACCAGCGTCCAGCCCGCAAACGAACTCGCATCAAAGGGATCAAAAACAAAGTAGTCTGACGTTTTGAAAATCCGTTCGTAAAGATCTTTTTTAATCGTTTGATCTATTTTTGCTGTGCTGGATGAGAGCAGTTCCACAATCACATCAGGATAGCGACCTTCTTCTTCCCATACCACCCAGCCTTGTCGCTCACGATCGCTCTCTACATCAAGCACCACAAAAAAGTCGGAACCTCGGAAGTCACGATTCATTGCTTGATTGCGACTATAGTAGACAAACATATTGCCGCCCGTGAAGTAATTAGTGCGCTCGCCCATGGCTTGAGGCAGCGATCGAATCAACAAGTTCATGGCAATGCGGTGTCGATTAGTCTCCAAGGGTTCTCCATCATCGAAGATGAGATTATCTGGGGGCAACGGTTGCCAGTCAAGTGGCATATGAATCGGCTGTGACAGTTTGGGCGTAGCGTCAACCATGCTGAGATGGCTCCAAGCTGAGGTGTATTTCTAGGATATCGCATCAGCTACAGGTGATAAAGTAAGGTAAAGTCCACCGTAGCGCCATGTGTAGCGTCACAGCAGCCTCACAGCCCTTACAACCTGCCTCGTCTTTTCAAGCGCTGTGTCAGGATAGATAAATGACTAGCCCTCAAATCCTTTTGAATCATGGTTTCAGACATTGACTCCCGCCAACCCGCTAACGCCAGAGCCAGCGATATCTTCGACGTTTTCCATTTCAAGCACTACTTAGGTCCTAATCCTTATTTGCAAAGCGGAGCCTTCGTATTTGACTTTGCCTTGAGCGGCTACGGCGAGCCTCTGCCCATCAAAGCTTACGTAGACTGGATTTCACAACGCTTTCCTCAGTTTAGGGATCGATCGTTTGAGTCTCATGCCGAGCTGTTTGCCCAGACTGCGGTTGAATTAGGCAAGCTAGAAATGGATCTGCGCTGCGATCGCCATAGCCTCAAGTCGCTAGGCAAGGCAACCCGGATCGCCATTGAGTCCCTGCATGAATCTACCAGCCGGGGCGTAGTTTATGCCGTCTGGGATTGGTTTGAAGATATTTCCCGCGATCGCTACTTCAACCTGGATGGACAAATTCAGATCTTGCAGAATCGATTTCGGCGATCGTCCTATGGCGGGCCGACGGTGTATGCGCTGTTGAATGCAGCGTACATTAGAGGTATTCCCACCTTTTATCTGCCTGACGAAGGATTGATGCAGTATGGCTATGGCAGTAAGCAGGTGCGCGGGATCGCCACTACCTTTAATGCAGACAGCCATCTCGATTCCGATTTCACGACTCGCAAGGATGACTGCAAAGCGTTTTTAGCCACGCTGGGCTTCCCCGTGCCCAAAGGAGAGATTGTCTCAACTCGAAAAGCCGTGCTGGAAACAGCGCAGCGGATTGGCTACCCGGTCGCCATCAAGCCCGTTGTGGGTCATAAAGGGATTGGGGTGACGGCAGAGGTGCAAACCGATGACGAAGCTGAGCGAGCATTCGATCGCGCCGTCAAAGCGCATCCAGAAGGGGAGCCGATCCGAGTAATTGTGGAGCAGCATATTTATGGCAATGACCACCGCTTGCTGTGCGTCAACGGCAAGTTTGTTGCGGCAACCGAGCGTCATCCGGCCTCAGTGATAGGCGATGGCAAATCCACGATTGCTCAACTCATTGAAGACGAAAACGCCAAACCCGAACGACTCGATACGCCTACCTCTCCGCTGGGCAAGATCATCAGCGATGATTCAATGGAGCATTTCTTGGCAGAACAAGGCTTGACGTTGGATAGTGTGCCAGGGCGCGATCGCCAGATCTATCTGCGCAAGGTGGCGAATTTGTCATCGGGGGGCACGAGTCTAGACGCAACTCTTAAGCTGCATCCTGACAACATCATCTTGGCGCAGGATATCGCTCAGCATTTTCAATTGGTATGCCTGGGCATTGATGTCCTGACTCCTGACATTTCTCGCTCCTGGAAAGAGGGCAAGTTTGGCATCGTTGAGATTAACTCAGCACCCGGTGTGTATATGCACTTACGACCTGCCGTAGGAGAAAGCGTAGATGTAGGTGGGGAAATTATTGAAAACTTCTTTGCATCAGCTGAGGAATCCAGAATTCCTATCCTTAGCTTTAACTACATTCCTGTAGATGAACTGAAGGAGTTGATTGACGATATCTCCGTGAAGCATCCCCATTGGGCGATCGGTGCCATCTGCCAAGAGGGCGTGTTTGTCGATCGCAGTGAAAAGCAGATGATTGGCAGCTATAGTACTAAAGTACAAAGCTTGCTCCGCAATCCTAAACTAGATTTATTGATTGCTGAGTATTCTGAAAGGATACTTGAGGAGCAGGGCATGTTTTATGACAAGAGTGACATTGTGATTCTGAATGAACCGACCGAGATAGAGATGATGCTGACTCAGAACATTGCTGATGATGCGACGATCGTCATTAAGCAAGGAACCATGATCACGGTTCGTAGTAAGGGTTTGCTCAATCAATATCAGCTGGGAGAGCAGGAGCCATTCAAACGAATTTACTGGAAGGAAATTTCTGCTATTCTGTAAGGCTGGCTAGAATCTCTGACTGAGAAAAAGTCACGCTTGTCCGCACGAACTGAGACACCAAAATGCTACCAACTTACAGCAATTTTCAATTGCATAAACCACAGTTATTTTTGTAGAAGCCGCGCGGAGCGCGGCTTCTACAAAAATAACCCATACTTAATCAAGCGCAAACCGCTGTAAACGAATTTATGGGCACATCGAACCTCAGAAGCGGCTTGGCAATGCCAAGCCCGTACCGGGATCTGTAGTGGTTCCAATTCAAATTGGTATGACATCATTCAGAGACATTAGTGTCGGATTGTACAAGCAGACCATAATAAAGTCCCCAGTGAAGCCGTCAACTTCAGCGGGGACTTTTGCTAGAGAGACAAGCAGCCAGGGTAAATCTCCCTAGTGTCAGCCATCTATTTGATAGGGCAAACAGCAGAAGAAGTTTGGTTACAAAAGCCACCATCTCCAGCAACAGCAAAAGCTCTATAGCCCTACGTAATTGAGTTAGCTTGTCTAGTTTTCGGGGTACAACATCATAATAATCGATGGTTCTGACTTTAACCGACAGGCAGAAGAACGGGGCGATCGCCGAGAGGTTAGTATTCCACCATTACCGCCAGTCGCGGCTGAGGAAGTGCCACCTAGTGAAGCTGCTGTACCTACGGAAACTTCTCCTGCAAGCGCACCTACACCCAATGAGTCTGTTCTAGGAGATGTGCAGCTAGAGCCTCATCAGGATCCCCGCCAGAGCAGCAGCTGAGTCACCCGCTGCGCTAACACCTGAGGCAGCTACCTCACCTGATCCGGTTGCACCATCAGTATTAGAGTCTGTGCCGTCATCAGATTTCCCTACACCTGCTGCCGCTGCACCGTCGCCGGGGCCTGCCAACTTGCTGCTGCCCGAACCTGCCAATGAACTACTGCCTGAACCAACCTATGAGGCTTCTCCCATACCTGCTTATGAAGTTCCACCGAAAGCTGCTTCAGCTTCAGAGGTTCCTGTTGCCCCCCTAAGTCAACAGAACTACGCTATGCCCAAATGCACTCTTGAAACCGAAAGGCGACAGCAACGGAGAATTCAAAGCAAGCCTAACATTGGAGAAGTCCTTCCTACTCCATAACAAAGGCGTAATTGTGGAATAGACTTCGTCCCATTTCACAAAGAAAATACTCCGTTTGACAAAGAAAAACGGTCTCCAAATCACCTACTGTTACTTAGTGCCTCTTGTTGAGAAAGTTTCTTAATTGTTGAGGTGCTCTAGTGTCTGGTTTGACTTTTGGCTGGGAGTGCGAGGATATGATTGCGAGGGCTTGCATGTTTTGGATGGGGCGATCAGTTCAATTGGCCATTGGGCTGTTTCTGTTGCTAGGTCAGTCGGCGATCGGCCACGAAGCTAATACACAGGCAGCAGAAAATATTTCTGCCTCAGAGGTTCTGTATCTGAAGCAGAATGAAAGCGAACCGACTACCCTTGATCAAGAGCTTGAGCAAATTACCCAAGCTGTTGATCAAGCTGCCATAGCAGAAATTACGGGCATCCGATTAGACACGACTGAAGGAGCGCTTGGACTGATTCTGGAAACGTCTGGCGAGCTGTTTCCCACAACATTAGTGATAGGCGATGCACTGATTGTTGAGATTGCTAATGCAGTGCTGGCACTGCCTGACCGTGATGAGCTTCTTGCCAGCAACCCAGTTGCTGGGATTGCACAGGTCAATGTCACCAATCTTCCAGGTAATCGGGTACGAGTTGCCATTACTGGAACTGATGCCCCACCCAAGGTTGAGATTATTTCTGAATCATCTATGCTGACGTTGAGCGTAACGCCAGAAACTTCAACTGCTGAAACTGGGGCAGATGATTCTATTCAAATTGTTGTCACAGGCGAACAGGAAGAATACTTCGTTCCAGAGGCGAGTACCGCGACAGGGACAGATACGCCCGTTTTAGATGTCCCCGCATCAATTCAGGTCATTCCCCGTAGGGTGCTGGAAGACCAGCAGGTGATTCGACTGGATGAAGCACTGAACAACGTCAGCGGTGTGACGACGGCTGGCACATCTGGCAACACAAACCTCAATTTCAATATTCGAGGGTTTGATAATGCTCCCGTTTTGTTGGATGGCTTCAGAGACTTCGGGGGGTTTGAGGGGTCAATCCCAGAAACCGCCAATCTTGAGCGGATAGAAGTCCTCAAAGGGCCAGCTTCAATTTTATATGGAGAGATTCAGCCAGGGGGGGTAATTAACCTGGTCAGAGAGCAGCCCCTAGCAGAGCCATTTTATCAATTCGGATTGCTAGCTGGAAATCGAGGCTTGTTTCAACCTCAAATGGACATTGCGGGTCCTTTAACCTCAGATGGACGCTTGCTCTACCGACTGAATGCGTTGTATCAGAATAGTGATGGATTTACAAACTTCGATCAAGAATACGATCGCGCTTTTGTTGCCCCTGCCCTAAGCTGGCAGATTGGGGAGCGCACGGATTTAAACGCCTACTTGGAATACACCAATGAACAGGCACCGCTTGATAATGGTTTAGTTGCCTTCGGCAGTGGTGTCGTCGATGTCCCATTTGAGCGGATTATTGGCGAACCTGATGATTTTACGGACAGCGAATTCCTCAATATTGGCTATGACTTGGAACATCGCTTTAACGACGATTGGCAAATCCGCAATGCCTTTCGGTATACCAATCGCGATCTTCTGGATGTGGGTGCCATTCCATTTGGATTTGACGAAGCGACTGGCATTGTGACCCGGTTCGCAGGAGAGCAAAATTTCGACACTGAAAATTATTCGCTGCAAACCAATGTCGTCGGAGAATTTGCGACTGGATCGATCGACCACACGCTGCTATTTGGCGTTGATCTGAATCGAACAGACGACAGAGATGTCACGAGGCTTGATACCTCTACCCCTCTGCCCCTGAATATCTTTGACCCTGATTATGGAGCGTTTGCCGACGTTAGCCTTGATAACTTGCCGCTGGCATTCAATGTAGATACCCAAACGGATAGGCTCGGCGTTTATCTGCAAGACCAGATTGAATTTCTAGATAATTTGATCTTACTGGCAGGAATCCGCTATGACACCGTAGAGCAAACCATAGTCAACTACCCGGCTGCTTTCGCCCCTAACCGCTCTGAAACCACTCAAAATGATCAGGCCTGGACTCCTCGGTTCGGACTTGTGTATCAACCCATCCCAGAAGTTTCGCTTTACGCTAGCTATTCCCAATCGTTTACCCCCAACACAGCCAGAACATCCTCAGGCGATCCTCTAGCCCCTGAGCGGGGCGAGGGCTATGAAGTGGGAGCCAAAGCAGAACTTCTTGATGGCGACTTGTTAGTCACGCTGGCGTACTTTGATATTACCCGACAGAATGTTGCCACGCCTGATCCTGGCGATCCGTTTTCCTCGGTGGCAACGGGAGAGCAGCGCAGTCGTGGAGTTGAACTGGATGTGGTGGGAGAAATTTTGCCGGGATGGAATGTGATCGTCACCTATGCCTACATTGATGCGGAAGTGACAGACGATAACTCGATTCCTGAAGGCAACCGCCTCTTCAATGCGCCTGAACACAGTGCCAGTCTGTGGACGACCTATGAGATCCAACGGGGCAATTTACAGGGATTAGGATTTGGTATTGGATTTGACGTTGTGGGGGAACGCGAAGGTGATTTATCCAATAGTTTTCAGGTGGACAACTATTTTCTCACCAATGCTGCCGTTTATTATCGACGCAGTAACTGGCGATTTGCAGTCAACGTTAAAAACCTGTTTGATATTGACTATATTTCAGCTACTCAAAATAGTAGAACCAGTGGAATTGAACCCGGCGCTCCGCTCAGTGTGATTGGCTCAATTTCAGTAGAATTTTGACCTCACCTCAAATCTACCTCTTACAATGATTCGGCTTCTAATATTCGCCATATTGACAGCGTTTGCGATCGCCGCCTGCCAGGGCGACTATCCAGCCGTTAATCCTACCCGTCCCTCATCCTCTGGCCTAACCGACTGTCGGATGATTCGGCATGAGCTAGGCGAAACCGAAGTTTGTGGTCAGCCCCAGAGGATTGTGGCACTGGGTCCCTACGTCCTGGAATCTCTGCTTACCTTGGGTGTTCAGCCAACCGGATTTGCGGATGACATGATGCTGCATCAGGGAGATTATGACGATCCCAGTCAACAAATTCCTTATCTGGGTCGTCAAATCACTCAGCCGTTGGCCAATGTTGGCTTATCATCTAGCCCTTCGATCGAAGCCATGCTCAAGATCCAGCCCGATCTGATTTTGGGTACGGGTAGTAATGCCAGCCAGTATGAAACCTTTTCTAACATGGCTCCCACCTTACTGCTCAAGTGGGCTGATCCGGAAGCGAGTTTGAGGACAATCGCCCAAGCCGTTGAGCGTTCTGATCAAGTTAAACCCTTGTTGGCAGCAACAAAACGGCGAATTGCGTCGGCTCGTGCTGCCTTTGCCCCACTTGTTGCTAGCCATCCCAAACTGCTCTTGCTCAGTTCAGGTCAATTACAGGAAATTAATTTAGGCAACGCTGCTCATGGGCTTTGCAGTTCCCTCATAGAATCGTTAGGATTTCAACTTGTGGCTCCGCCCGGATTCGATAGCTCTGAAGCCAACTCACTGGTGCCTATTTCTCTAGAAACATTGCCGCAATTGAATGACGCTGACTCAATCATTCTGCTAGGCAGCAATTTTAGCGAACTCAAGCAATTCAAGGGTGCAGGTGACTTTGAAGAACACCAACTGGCGAATTTAAAGCAGGCATGGCAAAAAAATGCAATTGCCCAATCCTTACAAGCCAGCAAATCTGGGCGGGTCTATTTTGTTCCTGCCTATCTCTGTTTGGGATTGCCCGGTTCCATTGGTACCGAGTTATATCTTAAGGAACTTCAAGACCAGCTGTTAACTGACTTATGACCTTTACTCCCCACATGCTCAATCGTTGGATTAAATGCATCACGCCTAATCCAGATGCAGACCTGCGGTTGTTTTGCTTTCATTACGCAGGGGGTAATGCATCCGTCTTTCGGACTTGGTCAAATCATATCCTCGATCGTGTCGAAGTTTATTCTATTGAGCTTCCTGGACATGGAACGCGATTAATGGAGCCAGCATTCGATCGCATACAACCCTTGATTCATGCCTTAAAAACTGCTCTGTCACCCAGCTTGACTCAGCCCTTTGCCTTCTTTGGTCACAGTATGGGAGCATTGATTAGCTATGAGTTAGGGCAGGCTCTGCGACAGAATCATAATCTGTGCCCTACTCATCTGTTTATATCAGGTCATCGGGCACCCCATATACCCGATCAAGATTTACCCATCCATGCTTTACCCCAAGCGGAATTTCTGGATACTCTGCGTCGCTATAACGGCACACCGGAAATCATCCTGCAAAATGCTGAACTGATGGAGCTACTGCTGCCGACTCTACGGGCTGATTTTGCCTTGGTTGAAACTTATACTCACACGCATCAATTCCCTTTAGATTGCCCCATCACGGTATTTGGTGGCTTGCAGGACTGGAAAACGAGCATCAATGATTTAGAAGCTTGGCGCGGATACACCCGTGCGACCTTTTCCCTGCAAATGCTTCCAGGCGATCATTTTTTCATCCATTCGAGGCAGGCTTCACTTCTGCAAGCGCTTAATGCTGCCATCAGTCGGCACTGCTAGTCGAACGGTTAACACCTGCTTTGTGAGCGTGTGGAGCGCGCCCACAAAAATGTTCTAAGCGTAATGGATACAGTTCTAAAGCCTAATTTTTCCCGCGCAGTGCGCGGGAAAAATTAGGCTTTAGAGTTTTAGGGCGCGCTCTGCACGCCCTAAAAACCATTGATGATCAACAGAGATTTGCTATAAAGCGTCAATCGTACTGTAGACTAATAAGAATTAATTGCAACTAGCTGGAACAGACTCTGAATGAAAATTGCGATTCCTTCAGCAAGCAGGACAAACATACTGACAACAGCAGAGTTAGACGCTCTGTTTGAGCAAGCTCAGCAGCAGGGCGAATCGATTTTCCAACGAACAGCGTCAGAAGTGAGAGTTAATCTGCCGAAACAGCTTGGGTCTGGAGGCGATCGCATCATTCACCTGCGAGGGGGGCTAACCCTGCATATTCGCAACGGCAAACTCTGGGAAACAACCCAGATGGAGCAACAGCATGCGCCTGTCTTTCCCTTGACTGCCAAGTTTTATCTGTCTGGCTCTTCTAGAGTGCAGACTCAAGGGATTTCAGGAATTCAGTCCGATTACGAAGAAGTAGCAGGGTGTCATTATCTCTACCACTTACCTGATGTAAAAGAGATTGAAGAATGGCAAGCTCATGAACTTAATCAGGTGGTGATGATCTATGCCGAGGTCGATTACTTTCGATCCTTCAATTGGGCTGGCAATGATTTACCTAGACCGTTGCAGGCACTCATGCAGTCCAATGTGATTCAACGGTTTCACCAATCGTTAGGAAAGACTACGCTCTCTATGCAGCAAGTCCTTCAGCAGATTATCCACTGTCCGTATCAGGGCATCATGCAACAGCTTTATCTAGAGGGTAAAGCCTTAGAATTATTGACACTTCAATTTGCCCATTGGACTGCAACAGATCGCTCTACCGAACTCAGTTTATCTAGAGAAGCCCTATTGCGTTCAGATGATATTGAGCAGCTTCACCATGCCAGAGAAATTCTCATTCAACACTCTACCCAGCCCCCTTCACTGATTGAATTAGCCCGTCAAGTTGGCATCAACGATCGTAAGCTCAAGCAAGGGTTTCGTCAGCTGTTTGGCACCACTGTATTTGGGTATTTGCACGACTATCGGATGCAGCAGGCTAAACAGTTGCTGCACGACTCAGATCTTTCGATTGCGGCGATCGCAACCACCATTGGCTATAGCAATCCAGAGGCATTCAGCACTGCTTTCCGGCGCAAATTTGCTGTGAGTCCAAAAGCCTATCAGCTCAGTCAGCGCTTCTAGCGACAAAAGTCCGCTTTGCAAAGGAAAAAGTCCACTTTACAAAGAAAACCCTGGCTTCAGCCCCCTATTATTTTCATGTCACTATTTGCAAAAGATTCTTGATTACTAATCTCCATGATTAGTTCACAGCTAACCTGAGCGGCTACTGCCCCCTAAGTTAAACCTTCTACAAGATTTTTTTACCACCCTTCATCGGAGTGATCGCATGACGGGTTCCGCCGTTGGTATTTGTTCGCTGGCTGTCAGCTTTCCAAGCGTGATTCGGACAAACGAGTATTGGTACGAAACGTTTCCAGAGCTGGCTAACGCTCAGGCTAAAAGAGTTCGCTCATCCAAAACTCGGTCTTCCTACAGCAATCCTGAGCTTGATATCTGGTCACAGGAAGTAGCGCCTTACTTAAATGATCCGTTCCGGGGCAATGTTGAGCGACGAATTTTGGCTGAAGCGGAGTCACCCCTGATGCTGGAGTGCTGTGCCGCTCAAGACGCGCTGGCGGCAGCGAACCTTTGCCCTGACGACATTGAGCTGGCGATCGCTAGCACCCTCTTTTCAGAGCTTGGCGGCAACGCGCCCTATCTTGCCCGCCAGTTGGGATTACGCTGTCCTGCCTGGAATCTGGAATCTACCTGTTCGAGTGCGTTAGTTGCTCTGCAAACTGCCCATCGCTTGGTGCAGGCAGGAGAGTATCGTAATGCGCTAGTGGTGGTTTCACAATTTGGCTCTCGTGCGGTAGATGAAGCCGATACCCTCTCTTGGTCGATGGGAGACGGGGTGGGGGCATTGGTGGTCAGTTCGCTCCAGCCCAATCAGGGCATTTTGAGTATCTCTCTCATCAGCACCCGTGAGACGTGCGGGGCTTACGCGCATGAGCTAGTTGCCGATGCCCAAGGCGTGCCTCGGATGCGGACTCGAACGGGGGAGAATGCCAGTGCGATCGCTGAAACTGCCGTAGCGTTTGTCCGCACCTGCTGCGAAGAGGCCGTCAAAAAGGCGGGCGTTCAGCTTGATCAAATCGACTTTTTTGCCTTTAATACGCCCACAGCCTGGTACGCCAGCGTCTGTGCTCGATCCTTGGGGATCGATCCAGCCCGGACGATCAACCTTTATCCGCGATACGCCAATGTGGGGGCGGTTTTGCCGATCGCCAATCTCTACCACGCGGCTGCATCAGGCAAACTGCGCGAAAACGACCTCGTTCTCGTTTACACGAATGGTGCAGGGGCAACGGCTGGCGCTACCGTGATGCGTTGGGGAAAAGCGGGATTAGGGACAATGCCTGCGCCGCCTCTGCGCGTTACCGCAGAGCAAGAAAAGGTGCTTTGCGCCGGGGCAGATGTAGCAGAAAAATCTTTCGATTCAGGCATACTCTCTAGAGAAGAACTGCTAAAGGCTGAGCCAACGCAAAGACAGCAGAGGCTAGAAGCCTATCTTCTGAACTGGCTGGCAACCTCGTTGCAACTCCCCCCAACTCAGCTCACGTCTCAACAATCTTTTGCTACATTGCTGGACTCCTTACTGGCACTAACGCTGAAAAGCCGGATTGAAACAGATCTACAGGTGCAAGTACCAATGGAACAGTTCTTTGGTGAAACCACGATCGCCCAGTTTGCAGAACGAGTCCTTAACCAGTTGATCTTAGCCAGCTTAACTGCACCGAATTCAAGTTCTACTGCCGATACTCCCGCAGAATACCGAGAAACATTGAGTCTGTAATATGGAACTACATTCACTGTTAACGACTCTCTCTAGCAACGGTGTCAAACTTGCTGTCAACGGCAATTCACTGGAGGTTGACGCTCCGCAAGGCGCGATCACCTCCGAACTGCGCTGCGCACTCGCTGAGCATAAGGCAGAGATTATCCAGTTGTTAAACAGTCAGGTTGGCAGTGGAGCCGCCCTTCCAAGCCTCACGCCCTTGTCTGAATCACGCTATGAACCGTTTCCCCTAACGGATATGCAATATGCCTTCTGGGTCGGAAGGAGCGGCGTATTGGAGTTAGGAGAAGTTGCCAATCATGGCTATTACGAAATTGAAGGACAGAACTTAGACCTGGAGCGACTGAATGCCGCACTGCAAACGCTGATCGATCGCCATGATATGCTGCGGGCGATCGTCCTAACAGATGGTCAGCAACAGGTGCAAAAGACCGTACCGCCTTATCAAATGCAGGTGTCCGATCTGAGAGGAAAGGCGGAAAATCAGGTTCGCCAAACGCTGGAAGAAATTCGCGATCGCCTCTCTCATCAGGTGGTGCCTGCTGATCAGTGGCCGCTGTTTGAATTTTGTGCAACGCGCCTGGATGGAGACAGGGTGCGACTGCATATTAGCTACGATTTGCAGGTGTTTGATGCCTGGAGTTTGTTCCGTCTGTTTGATGAATGGGCGCAATTATACACGCATCCGGATGCACAGCCTGAAACGATATTACCCCCATTAGAACTCTCGTTCCGCGACTATGTGCTGGCTGAGCAAGCGCTGCAAGCCACGGAACTGTATGCGCGATCGCAGGCATACTGGCTGAGCCGTTTGGATACTTTACCTGCCGCTCCCGATTTACCGCTGGCTAAACACCCTAAAGATCTGAAGCAGCATCGGAGTCAGCGCTACGAAGCTCGATTAGAACAAACCGATTGGCAGCAGTTGAAGCAGCGATCGGCACAAATGGGCTTAACGCCCTCTGCACTATTGCTAGCAGCTTTTGCCGAAATCCTGGCGGCTTGGAGCAAGCACCCACAATTTACAATCAATCTTGCCCTGTTCAATCGGCTGCCCCTGCATCCGCAAGTCAACTCCCTGATTGGCGATTTCACCTCCGTCACGCTCTTAGCGATCGATCATTCCACTCCCGCCTCTTTTAGAGATCGAGCTATTCGTCTCCAGAAGCAGCTTTGGCAAGATTTAGAACACCGATACTTTAGTGGGGTGCGGGTGATCCGAGAGCTTGCTCGGAAACAAGGCACGCCGCCAAGTGCGATGCCAATCATTTTCACGAGTACGCTGGGCTTCCGCTCTCTGGGACAGGAAACCCTAACCTTTAGCCACTTTGGCGAGAGGGTCTATGGCATTAGCCAAGCCTCTCAAGCCTGGATGGATGTGCAAGTTTGGGAGGAGAAAGAGACGCTGACCTTTAATTGGGATGTGGTAGAGGGATTATTCCCAGAGGGGCTAATTGATGCCATGTTTGAGTCCTATGGGCGGCTTCTCAAGCAGCTCGCCCACACTGAATCTAGCTGGGTAGAAACAACGCGCTCCCTCCTGCCTCCAGCTCAACGGTTGCAACGAGAGGCAGTCAACGCGACAGATGCACCTATTCCAGATACACTCTTACATGATTTATTTATAGAGCAAGTTCCTATTCACGCAAACGATCCGGCAGTCATCACCTCGCAATGCATCTTGACGTATCAAGAATTGTCCGATCGCGCTAACCAAGTCGGACATCGATTGCGTCAGTTGGGAGTTGTTCCTAATCAAGGGGTGGCGATCGTCATGGAGAAAGGATGGGAGCAAATCGTTGCCGTCCTGGGTATTTTGGCCTCTGGAGCCGCCTACGTGCCCCTTGATCCCACCTTGCCACAGGAACGTCTAAGATATCTTCTAGAGAATAGTCAGGCGACGATCGTTCTGACTCAATCTCGACTGGTAAAAAAACTGAAGTTACCTGAAGGCGTTCACTGCCTATGCGTCGATGCTGGTGACTTCGATCGGCAGAGTGTAGAACCGCTCTCGTCTGTCCAATCTGCTGATGACTTAGCCTATGTCATTTACACTTCCGGTTCTACGGGCAATCCCAAAGGCGTGATGATCACCCATCGCAATGTGGCGAATGTCGTGGTTCACACTAACCAACGCTTTCAGGTGAATGCCCAAGATCGAATTCTGGCTCTGACCGCACTGCATCACGATCTATCGGTGTACGACATCTTTGGTTTGCTGAGCGCGGGGGGTGCGATCGTCATGCCCGACGCGGATGCTGTCAAAGACCCTAGCCACTGGGCAGCCTGGATGGAACGCGAACAGGTGACGCTGTGGAACTCCGTTCCCGCTCTCATGGAGATGCTGGTAGACCAGGCTGAAGAACAGGCGATCGACCTCCCCAACAGTCTGCGGTTAACGATCTTAGGAGGTGATTGGCTACCCGTTTCCTTACCCGATCGCCTCAGAAAGTTAGTGCCTACTACGCAAATCCTCAGCATTGGCGGACCAACGGAAACCACCATTTGGAATATTGGATATTTGATCGAACAGGTTGACCCAGCGTGGAAGAGTATTCCCTATGGTCAGCCGATGGCAAACTCAAAATATTACATTTTGAATGACGCTCTAGAAGACTGTCCGGTTTGGATTCCTGGTCAGATGTACTGTGCCGGAGTGCAGGTGGCAAAAGGCTATTGGCGCGATCAAGAAAAGACTCGCGCTCAGTTTATCACCCATCCTCACACGGGAGAGCGACTCTACCGCACGGGAGATTTAGGTCGTTATTTGCCCGATGGACAGATCGAATTTTGGGGACGCGTCGATTTCCAAATCAAGATTCGGGGACAGCGGATTGAGGCGGGTGAAATTGAGGCAACTTTGACCCAGCATCCGCAGGTGCGATCGGCGATTGTTGCTGTGACGCCACATCCTGATCGGCTAGTCGCCTATGTGGTGACTAATTCTGAATCCACCACTTCCCAATTCATCGCTAACCCTGAAGAACTCAAGCAGTTCCTCCATCAGAAGTTGCCTGCTCATATGGTGCCATCGGCGTTTGTGTTTTTGGACGCATTCCCGCTATCAACCAATGGCAAAGTCGATCGCAATGAATTACTCCTGCACGACGCTCAAATTCACGCCGTAGAGGCGACATATATTGCCCCTAACAATGAACTGGAGCAAACGGTGGTCGCCATCTTTCAAGACATTCTGGAACTATCCAAAGTAGGCGTTAATGATAACTTCTTTGATATGGGAGGAAACTCATTATTGCTGGCGAAAGTGTATCGATCGCTTCTCAACGCATTACCAGATGAAACAACGTCAATTTCGCTGATCGATTTATTTCATTACCCAACGGTGAAAACATTAGCTCAGCGCCTCAATCAAGATCAATCTGCTCCTGTGTTCATGCAGCCGATCGCCGATAGAGAACAAAAGTTAGCCCAAGGAAAAGATCGTCTCAAACAGCGCCTGAAACAATCCAAGCAGACCTAAATTTCTTAAGAATTGCATAGTCTAAGCAGTATCAAAGAGTTTGTGGATGAATACTCAATTCAACGGGTTAGAGATTGCGATTATTGGTCTTGCTGGACGATTTCCCGGCAGCCAGACGCTTGATCAATTTTGGGAAAATTTAAAGGCAGGAGTAGAATTAGTCTCAGCTTTTTCTAGCACAGTTCTTTCTAACGCAGAGCAGCCATCACCAACAGCGCCATCTCATCAAGACGATCGCCGGATCAAAGCGGGTGCTGTTCTAACCGATATTGAATACTTTGACGCAGCATTCTTTGGCTTCAATCCTAGAGAAGCGGAAAGTATGGACCCACAGCATCGGTTGTTCTTGGAATGCGCCTGGGAAGCATTAGAGAATGCGGGTTATACCGCTGCCACTGAGGAGAAATCTATCGGCGTTTATGCAGGCGTGGGCATGGGGACGTATTTGCTCCATAACCTCAGTCCGAACCCAGAATGGATGGCATCCAAGGGATTTTTGCAAACGCTGATTGGGGTAGACAAAGATTACCTGCCCACCCGCGTTTCTTACAAACTGAATCTGACAGGGCCGAGTGTCAGTGTTGGCACTGCCTGCTCTAGTTCGCTCGTCGCGGTTCACTTAGCTTGTCAAAGTCTGTTGAGTGGCGAATGCGACATGGCGATCGCGGCGGGTGTTGCTGTGAAAGTCCCGCAAACTGAATTGACCCTATCGCCTGATGAGATTGTTTCACCCGATGGACATTGCAAAGCGTTTGATGCCAAAGCCAACGGCACTGTAGGCGGCAATGGACTGGGCGCAGTGGTGCTAAAACGGTTGGAGGATGCGATCGCCGATCGGGATGCTATCTATGCCGTGATTAAAGGGTCTGCCATCAATAACGATGGGGCATTGAAAGTGGGCTATACGGCACCCAGTCAAGCGGGACAAGCCAAGGTGATTCGCGCTGCTCAGGTTATGGCGGAGGTAGAGCCAGACACGATTAGCTATCTGGAAACGCATGGGACTGGCACGGCCTTGGGTGATCCCATCGAAGTGGCTGCTATGACGCAGGCTTTTCGGATCGGGACGGCGAACACGGGCTTTTGTGCCATTGGTTCGGTCAAGACCAATGTGGGACATCTAGATGCAGCCGCAGGCATGGCCGGACTGATCAAAACCGTTTTGTCGCTGCATCACAAAGTTTTGCCCCCTAGCCTTAATTTTGAGACCCCCAACCCAGAGATTGATTTCGCCAATAGTCCGTTTTACGTCAATACGAAGCTGACGGAGTGGAACGTCAAGGATAGTCCCCGGCGAGCGGGGGTTAGCTCCTTTGGCTTTGGCGGCACCAATGTTCATATGGTTCTAGAAGAAGCTCCACCTCCAGAAGTTTCCAGTCCGTCGCGACCCCATCAGCTATTGCTGCTTTCGGCGAAAACTCGTTCGGCACTTGATGCCATTACCGTCAATCTTGCCCAATATTTACAACAGCATCCTGATCTCAATTTAGCCGATGTTGCCTATACACTCCAGATCGGGCGTACTGCGTTTGAGCATCGTCGTGTAGCAGTCTGTTCAACTTTAGATGAGGCGGTGGAATCATTAGGAGAACCTCAGTATGGATTGATTGATCCAGATTCCGATCGCCCGGTTGTGTTCATGTTCACGGGTCAGGGCGCACAATATGTAAATATGGCGCGGGAACTCTACCAGTGCGAACCAACTTTTCGGGAAGTGTGCGATCGATGCTGCACCCTACTCCATCCCCAACTCGGCTTTGATTTGCGCCAGGTTCTCTACCCCACCGTAGAAAACGTTGAAACGGCAACGCAACAATTGCAGCAAACTGCGATTACCCAACCCGCTCTATTTGTGATCGAGTATGCGCTAGCACAATTGTGGATGTCATGGGGCGTGCAGCCCGTAGCGATGATTGGGCACAGTATTGGGGAATATGTGGCAGCCTGTCTGGCGGGAGTCTTTTCCCTTGAAGATGCCTTGTCATTGGTGGTTAGACGTGGACAATTGATGCAACAGCAGCCGAAGGGAGCCATGCTCTCCGTCGAGTTGTTATTAGACGATGTTCAACGGCTTATTCGGGAGAGCGGTAAAAAACTTTCGATCGCAGCCAACAACAGTCCTGCTTTAAATGTGGTTTCGGGAACGGTAGAAGCCATTGAATCCCTAGAACGTCAACTAACGGATCAAGGGGTCAATGTTCGTCGTCTTCATACCTCCCATGCCTTTCACTCTGAAATGATGGAGGCGATCGCTGAACCGTTCACGCTAGCGGTTAAGCACATTCAACTCCATCCTCCCCAAATTCCGCTGATCTCAAATGTGACGGGCACTTGGATGACTGCCACCGATGCCACCGATCCGCTTTACTGGGCAAAGCACCTGCGTCAGACCGTGCGATTTTCTGAAGGCATTGCCGAGCTATTGCAGGATTCAACGCGAATTTTTCTAGAGGTCGGGCCAGGTCGAACGTTGGCTACTCTCACGAAACAGCAAGCAGAGGGGAGAGCTATCTTCTCGTCGCTCCGCCATCCTCACGATCGACAGTCCGATATGGCATTTCTGCTCAACACGTTGGGTCGCCTTTGGCTAGCGGGGGTGCAGGTGGATGGGGCGGGATTCTATCAGCACGAGAAGCGCGATCGTCTCCCCTTACCCACCTATCCGTTTGAGCGCCAGCGGTATTGGATTGACCCCCCTCCTCCCTCCACTCAGTCGAGGGCATTTCAGCCTTTGATTTCTGCGTCAGAACAATGGAACTGTTTGCTAGAGGCAGGTCAAGCGCAGGATACAACCGCAACAGTGGATCAGCCAATGTACTTGGCAAATCAGCAAGGATTGGCGCAGTTGTCACTTGCCTACATTAACCTAGCACTGAGGAGTTTAGGTGCCTTTAGCGATATCAACAAAACCTATTCTGATCAGGAGTTATTCGATCGGTATGGCATCATACCTCGATATCAACTCTTAGTCTCTCAATGGTTGCAGGTTTTGGTAGAGCAGGGTCATTTGCAGCAGGATCAGGGACGCTTTACCCATCTGATTTCCTGTTCTTTAGAGTCTGTGAATGCACTTTTAGAAACAGTCCGAGTCGAGTGGGCAGATTCTCCGCAGGTCATAGATTTAGTTCAACGCTGTGGTGAAAATTTAAGGTCTGTGCTGATTGGCAAGACAGAACCGCTGACGCTCTTCAAAGGATTACTCTATGACTTTAAATCAAGAACCCCGCCGCAAGCGGACGGGGTATGGAAGCAGAGTTTCTCCCGAATACGAGATTCGGATTGCAAGCCCCAAAGCTTCGCCGCAGAGCGGCGGGGAATATATCCCCTACTCGATTCAATAGAAAATTTAGCTTCAGAATTTCCTTCACACAGTTACTACAGCAAGATAATTCGAGCAATTCTACAACAGGCGGTAGAGTCATTACCCTCGATCGCCCACCTGAGAATTTTGGAAATCGGCAGCGGTATCGGTCACATCACCGATGAGTTGCTGCCGCTGTTGCCGCTGTCACAAACCCATTATTGCTTTGCCGATGTTGGTAACTCCTTCTTCCATGAGGCCAGCAAGAGATTTAGTCAGTATGCCTCGATCGCCTGTCGTGCCCTAGACCTGGATCAACCGCTAACGGAGCAGGGATTTGCGAAACATAGTGTCGATGTGGCGATCGCGGTCAAGTCTCTACATATTGCTAAGAATATCGAAGCGTCGCTTCAGCAAATTCATGAGTTACTAGCGCCTGGTGGCTTTCTCTTAGTCTGGGAGAAAACGCAGCAAACTCCAGATTTTTATATGACTTGGGCGTTGCTGATGAATCCAGCACAGGACGAAGCCCACCGCCTGAAAAATCCTTATTTATCTCAGGAACAGTGGCAGGATGCCCTGCAAGCCGGCGGATTTGTGCAGGTGGCAGCATTTTTGGAAACGGATGTCTTCGGACAACGCCTATTAATTGCTCAGGCTGCCACATCTGCCAGCCCATCCGTCCCTGCCGCATTTACTGCACCCTTGCAGCCGAGCGATTCGATTCATTCCGTGCGCTCAGGCAAAAAGCCAGATTTAGCAGACTGGTTCTATGTTCCGACATGGAAACGTGCGCTGCTGCCGCAGCCGTTTCAGTTTGGCATACAAACCCCTCAATCAGAGCGTTGGCTGGTGTTTGGCGATCGCCATCAGTGCGATTTGGCAGCGCAACTCTTGCGGCAATTGCAGCATGACGGTCAGGATGTAATTACGGTTGGAATAGGGGAACAATTTGTTTGCCAGAACCAGACGCTCGACAGTCCACAGGAGTATACGCTCAACCCTCAGAACCGAGATGATTATGATGCGCTGCTCAAGGCACTACAAGCTCAAAATTGGATACCCACCCAGATTCTTCATCTCTGGACTATCCAGCATGACACAGTGTCCACACTGCTAGAAACCGTTGACCAGACTCAAGTCACAGGATTCTATTCGCTGCTATTTCTGGTACAGGCACTCGGTAAACAGAACGTGACACAGGCGTTGCAGCTAGCGGTTGTTTCTAATCATCTCCAAAGTGTAACGGGAGAAGAACCAATATCTCCTGAAAAATCAACGGTACTCGGTGTAGTTAAAGTGATTCCGCAAGAATATCCCAACATTCGCTGTCGCAGCATTGATGTGCTGCTGCCCGATACAGACAGCAGACTAAAGTTACTCATAGACAGCCTGTTGATAGAACTCAGAGCGGATACTTCTGACGACATCATTGTCTACCGAGGTAAACATCGCTGGATACCTGCTTTTGACTCCGTTCGACTGGATGAAACGTTTGAGGGTACGTCACGGCTACGGCAAGGCGGCGTGTATTTGATTACTGGAGGGTTAGGTGCGATCGGACTTGCTCTGGCATCCCATTTGGCACAGACTGCCCAAGCGAAACTGATCCTGATCGGACGTTCAGCCTTTCCCGATCGCCAGGATTGGGAAACCTGGTTGACAACGCATGACAAGGACGATCAGGTCAGCGATAAAATTCGCAAGCTCAAGCAGCTGGAAGACCTAGGAGCCGAGGTTTGGGTGACAGAGGCAGATGTGACCCAGCTCGAACCGATGCAACAGACGATCGCTCAGGCTCAGACGCGATTCGGTCAAATTAATGGCGTGATTCATGCGGCAGGCATTCTCAAGGAGGGAGCGATCGGACGAACCACTGCTGAGGATGCGGAAAAAGTTCTAGCGCCTAAAGTGAAAGGCGCGCTGGTGCTAGATGCCATCTTCAAAGAGGTTCAGCTAGATTTCTTCATCTGCTGCTCATCACGGGCTGCCATCAACCCAGTATTTGGTCAGATGAGCTATGCTGCCGCCAACACTTTTTTGGATGCCTTTGCTCACTACAAAACTGTGAATGCGGGTACACCCACGATCTCGATTAACTGGATCTCTCCCTGGCAAGAGGGGGGCATAGCGGTCGAAGCGGCGAAAAAATTAGCGCAACTCCAGCCCCATTCTTCCTCGTCGGCAGACTTGCTTAAACATGGCCTCTCCGACTCAGAAGGAATCAAAGCCTTCAGTCGAATTGTGGGGAGTTCGTTCCCTCAAGTGCTGGTATCTACCACCGATTTATTCGCTGATATGGATCAGCAAGAATACACCTTATTCACCTCCCTGGATACTTCAGCATCCCAAGATCGGAAAGAATCCACCCCTTCGACCTATCCACGACCGTCCTTGAGTTACGCCTATGTACCGCCCCGCAATGAACTGGAGCAGGCGATCGCCCAAATCTGGCAACAGTTTCTGGGCATTGATCCAGTCGGTATCCACGATAGCTTTTTTGAATTAGGCGGACATTCCCTCATGGCAACTCAGGTGATGGCGCAAATGAGTGGAGTCGCTCAGGTCAATCTCTCGATGAACGTCCTATTTGAACAACCGACAGTGGCTGAGATCGCTCAGTACATTGAGCGGATTCGCTGTGTTGCCCATAATTTGCAGTCCCCTATCCATGCAGACTCGGACGATCGCGCGGAGATCGAACTATGAACCCACCCATTGCAGAGTTTTTATTCAATCTGAGTGAACAGGGCATCAAGCTCTGGTTTGATGGCGATCGTCTGCGCTGTAATGCCCCCAAACAAGTTTTAACGCCGGATCTGCAAATGCAGCTCACCGAGCGCAAGCCAGAGATTTTGGCATTTTTGCAGAGCCTGAGCGAACCCTCTGCGGCAGGATTGGATTTACCTGCGATCGTCCCCGATCAAAACAATCGCCATCAGCCGTTTCCGCTCAACGAGATGCAGCAGGCATATTGGATCGGCAGAATGGATTCCTTTGATATGGGAAATGTCTCGATCCACAGCTACACCGAGATTGAGATCAATGATTTCGATCTGGCGCGATTTAGCCACGCCTGGAATCAGTTAATTAACCGTCATGATATGCTGCGTGCCGTTGTTCTACCGGATGGGCAACAGCAAATTTTGGCGCAGGTGCCGCCTTATGCTATTCAACAACTCGATTGGCGGGATCAGGAGGCTGAGACGGTTAGGGTGCAATCTGCTGCCATTCGCGATCGCCTCTCTCACCAGATGCTGCCCCTAGAACAGTGGCCGCAATTTGAGATCCTTGCCGCTCGTCTAGATGAAACGCGCACCAGAATCCACATCAGTTTAGAGGGTTGGTGTTTGGATGGCAGAAGTTTACAGCTCTTGTTCCGCGAGTTGAAAGCTCTGTATGAGGCTCCGACTGCCCCGATGCCAGTGCTGGATCTGTCCTTCCGAGACTATGTGCTAGCGGTAATCGCCCTGGAGAACTCGCCCTTTTACCAAAAATCCCTGGCATACTGGCAGCGCCGGATTCCCACCCTGCCGCCCCCGCCAGAGTTACCGCTGGCACAAAATCCAGCCGCTCTAAAAACCCCGCGATTCGTCAATTTTAAGTACACCCTGGAGCGTCAGGCGCTTCAGCAATTGACAAGCCGAGCCGCCCAAGCTGGGCTGACCTTAGCCTGTACCCTCCTCACTGTCTATGCTGAGGTGATCCATCTCTGGAGCAAAAGCTCACGATTTACCCTGAATGTGCCACGCTTTAATCGCCTGCCCCTGCACCCGCAAGTCAACGACATTATGGGCGAGTTAGCGTCATTTACCCTCTTGGAAGTAGATTGTTCGGTAGATGAACCGTTTACTGCCCGCGCCAAGCGAATTCAGACGCAGCTCTGGCAGGATCTGGAGCATGATGCGGTGAGTGGGGTGCGGCTGCTGCGGGAGTTGGCGAAGCAGCAAGGGAAAGCTAGCGGCAGCGCCATGCCGATCGTCTTCACCACGACTCCGCAGGAAATAACGCCGCAAGCCTTAAGCCATCAGCAAACCGTTGGCGATATTCCTTTAGGCGAAGTGGTCTACAGCGTTTATCAAACGCCGCAAGTCTGGCTAGACAACATCTACTACTCGGATGCAGACGGTTCCCTCACCTACACCTGGCAGGTGGTTGCTGACCTTTTCCCAGAGGGGATGGTAGAGGATATGTTTGATGCCGCCTGTCGCCTTTTGCAGCGTCTCGCCTCAGAGGAGACGGCTTGGCAAGACACCCAACAACCGCTTATCCCTCCCGCTCAATTAGAGCAACGATTTGCTCTGAATAGCCAGACGATCGCTCTCCCTAATCAACTCCTCCATCAGCTGTTTGCCGCTCAAGTGGCTCGGCAGCCGCAACAGGCAGCGGTAGTGACATCTACTCATACCCTTACTTACGAAGCATTATCCTGGCGATCGAATCAGGTGGGGCATCGGTTGCGCCAGCTGGGGGTGACACCAAATCAGCTCGTAGCCGTGGTGATGGAAAAAGGCTGGGAGCAAATCGTTGCGGTCATGGGCATTTTGGCGGCAGGTGGAGCCTATGTGCCGATCGATCCGACCTTGCCCCAGGAACGGTTTTTATACCTGCTAGAAGATAGCCAAGTGAATATTGTGCTGACTCAATCTTGGCTGGAACCTAACCTGCCTTGGACGAACAATGTGAAGCGGTTGTGTCTCGATGTAGGTGGGTTTAATGCAGGTGAGTTCGATACAGGTGAGTTCGCTGCCGAGAGCACCGCACCGCTTCAGCCCGTACAAACTTTGGATGATTTAGCCTACGTCATCTATACCTCTGGCTCCACCGGACTGCCCAAGGGCGTGATGATTACCCATCGCAATGTAGTGAATGTAGTCGTCTATACCAATGAGCGGTTTCAGATAAATTCTGGCGATCGCATTCTCTCGTTAACCGCGCTCAATCATGATCTGTCAGTGTACGACCTCTTTGGTCTGGTGAGTGCAGGCGGTACGCTAGTTCTGCCCAATGCAGATGCGGTTAAAGATCCTCACCATTGGGCTGACTTAATGATTCGCCATCGGGTAACGCTGTGGAATTCAGTCCCGGCGATGATGGAAATGTGGGTGGATGCCGTTGAGCCGCAAGCCGCATCTTTTCCCAACTTGCGACTGGCAATTTTGGGAGGAGATTGGCTGCCCGTTTCGCTGCCGCAACGGTTGAGAGCCTTAGTGCCGCAAATACAGATTCTCAGCATTGGCGGGCCGACGGAAACCACCATCTGGAATATCGGCTATCTGATCGAACAGGTTGACCCCGACTGGAAGAGTATTCCTTACGGTCAGCCCATGTCCAATTCAAAATACTACATTCTCAACGCAGCTCTAGAAAACTGTCCGACTTGGGTGCCCGGTACGATGTACTGTGCCGGAGTGCAGGTGGCAAAAGGCTACTGGCGCAATCAAGAGAAGACGCGCGATCGCTTTACCCTTCATCCTCGTACCGGAGAGCACCTCTATTGCACTGGGGATCTGGGGCGCTATCTGCCAGATGGCAACATTGAGTTTTTAGGACGGGTAGACTTCCAAATTAAGCTGCGGGGACAGCGGATCGAAGCGGGTGAAATTGAAGCAACCTTGACCCAGCATCCACGGGTGCGATCGGCAGTGGTCACCGCCGTTGGCGAACCGTCGAACCCGCAAGGTTTAGCAGCCTATGTAGTACTTGATCAGTCTATCGACCAGTCCGCCAATCCATCCCAGAAGCCAGAATTGCCAAAGCTGGCGGATAGGGTTAATCCCCTTGGAGGCGTCTTGCTTGACCCAGTAGAGCGGATTGAATTTAAGCTAAAGCAGTTAGGATTACAGCAGTTTCAGCCGACGCAGCCCACGGTTCAGTTGCCCCAACCTGAGCGGGATGCTGCGCTGATACAGGCTTACCTACAGCGTCAGAGCTATCGCCAATTTCTCGATCGCCCCTTGTCTTTAACTCAATTAGGGCAATGGCTCAGCGTTTTGCTGCCGATCACGGTGGATGGATCTCCATTGCCGAAATATCGCTATGCCTCTGCTGGAGGACTCTATCCAATCCAAGCCTATTTGTTTGTTAAACCCGATCGCATTCAGGGGCTAGAGGCTGGGTTTTACTACTACCATCCAATTGATCATCGGCTAGCCTACCTGAATGCGGCAAGCGAGATGACCAGCCAGATTTATGACAGCAAAAATCAGCCGATTTTTGAGCAATCTGCATTTTCCCTATTTTTGATTGGGCAACTGAGGGCGATCGCGCCGATGTATGGGGAGCTAGCAAGGGATTTTTGTTTACTGGAAGCGGGCTACATCAGTCAGCTACTAATGGAAGCGGCAACTGAACAGGCGATCGGGCTGTGTCCCATTGGTTCTCTAGAGGAAGGGCTGAGCAAGCTGCTGTCTCTAGAATCCAGCCAAATTTTGCTGCATAGCTTTGTCGGGGGCGGCATAGAACCCAGTTGGATGACCCAATGGTTGCAGCCTGTCCCCGATCGGCAGCCGGAGGCGATCGCAGATCAGTTACGCCACTTTTTGCAGCAAAAACTCCCCAGCCACATGGTGCCTTCTGCCTATATCGTGCTGGATGCCCTGCCGCTCACCTCCAACGGAAAAGTCAACCGTTTAGCATTACCAGCACCCGACCTGCTGCCGCAAGTGCGTCAAGCCTATGTCATTCCCCAAACCGAGTCTGAGCAACTGATTGCGGGCGTTTGGCGAGAAATCTTGCAGCTCGAAACAGTAGGAATCTACGACAACTTCTTTGAATTGGGCGGAAATTCTCTGCTCATGGTCAGAACTCAAGCCAAATTGCAAGCCCTCTTGCATCAAGATATCCCGATCGTTGACTTGTTTAAATCTCCAACCATTCACTCGCTGGCTAACTACTTAAGTCACAACAAAAAGACAAAAACTTCCACAGAACAAGGCAATGAGCGTGCAAAGTTACGCAGCGATCGCCAAGCCATCAGAGAACAACGAAAACAGTCGAGATAGATACACATTTAATCAGCTCCTTTATAAAATCCCCCTGTAAAAATTTCAAATGAGTGACGTGAATTTATCCGAAGCTACAAATGGTGCAGAAAATGGTTCAGACATTGCGATCGTCGGCATATCCGGTCGATTCCCTGGTGCCGCCAACATCGATACATTCTGGCAGAATTTACGAAATGGAGTAGAGTCCGTTTCATTTTTCTCGGATGAGGAACTTCTCGCGTCAGGCATCGATCCAACAGCGCTGAGCGACCCGAATTACGTCAAAGCCAAGTCGATTCTTTCAGACATCGATCGCTTTGATGCAGAGTTCTTTGGCTTCAGCCCAAAAGAAGCCGAACGCATGGACCCGCAACATCGGCTCTTTCTAGAATCGGCATGGGAGGCGATCGAACAGGCGGGCTACAACCCGGAAACTTATGCAGGGGCGATCGGGGTTTATGCAGGCGCAGAAACCAACACGTATCTGCTCCATCAAATTGGTCCGACCTTTGGAGGCTTCCCAGATTTACAAACCTTCTTGGGCAACGCCACGGATTATCTTTCTACCCGCGTCTCTTACAAGTTGAACCTAAAGGGAGCCTCTGTCACGGTGCAAACGGCCTGTTCCACCTCGTTGGTGGCAGTGCATCTGGCTAGTCAAAGCTTGCTGAATGGTGAATGCGATCTGGCTTTAGCCGGAGGCATTTCCGTCACGGTACCTCAAAAAACGGGATATTTCTATCAGGAGGGGGGAATTGCTTCGCCCGATGGACATTGCCGTACCTTCGACGCAAAAGCGCAGGGAAGTTTTTTCGGCAACGGGGTTGGCATCGTCGTCCTGAAGCGACTGTCAGAGGCGATCGCCGATGGAGACTGTATTCATGCGGTGATCAAAGGTTCAGCCGTTAACAACGATGGGGCATTGAAGGCAGGATATACAGCTCCTAGTCCAGAAGGGCAAGCAGCCGTGATTGCAGAGGCTCAGGCGATCGCAGGGGTGACTCCAGACAGCCTCACCTACATCGAAGCGCATGGCAGCGGCACTGCATTGGGAGACCCGATTGAAATCGCAGCCCTAACCCAGGTGTTTCGGCACCAGACCGACCAAAAAGCGTTTTGTGCGATCGGCTCGGTGAAAAGTAACTTCGGACATCTCGGAATTGCGGCTGGGGTCGCAGGTCTGATCAAGACGGTTCTAGCCCTGAAACATAAACAGATTCCCCCTAGCCTACACTTTGAACAACCCAATCCCGAAATTGATTTTGTCAACAGTCCCTTTTACGTCAATACTCACCTGAGAGAATGGAAAACGCATGGGCATCCCCGTCGCGCTGGAGTCAGTTCCTTTGGGATTGGTGGCACTAATGCTCATGTAGTCCTCGAAGAGGCACCCCCCGTTTCAACCTCTGCGTCGCATCGCCCCTGGCAGTTACTGACATTATCGGCTAAGACGAGTCCAGCATTGGAGCAAGCGACTGCAAATTTGGCTGAACACCTCCAGCACCATCCTGACCTCAACCTGGCAGATGTGGCTTATACCCTGCAAGTCGGTCGTCAGCCTTTTGCCCACCGACAGACTGTGGTTTGCCGAGATCTTCAAGATGCTATTCATGCGCTCCAAGATCCCAAACGCGTTCTGACTAGCGTACAGGAGAAGAGTCATCGCCCGATCGCTTTCATGTTCACCGGATTGGGAACGCAGTATGTCAACATGGGGTGGGAGCTTTATCAGGTTGAGCCGACCTTTCGAGAACAGGTCGATCGCTGCTGTCAGTTCCTCCAGCCGTTGATGGGTCTTGATCTGAGAGACATTCTGTATCCCGCCCGAAATCAAGCTCTAGCGCAAACCGTTCCCCAATCGGGCTTTGATTTGCGTCAGATGCTAGGTCGCAAAGCAGAACCCACCGATGCAGCAACGCAAACCCTGAATCAAACTCGTTTCACTCAACCCGCTATTTTTGTGATTGAGTACGCTCTGGCTCAGCTGTGGCTGTCCTGGGGCATTCGTCCTGTAGCAATGATTGGCTACAGCATTGGGGAATATGTAGCCGCCTGTTTGTCGGGGGTGCTGTCTCTGGAAGATGCTCTAACTCTAGTGGCTAACCGCGCTCAAATCATTGAGAAGTTGCCCGGTGGAGCCATGCTGGCAGTGCCGCTGTCCGAAGCTGAGATCACTCCCTTCCTAAATGAAAATCTCTCCTTATCTGCAATTAATGGAGCCAATCTCTGCGTCATTGCTGGGACGATCGCTGCCGTTGATCAGTTAGCAGCCGATCTCGCTGAACAGGGGCTTGCCTGTCGGCGGTTGCAGACTTCTCATGCCTTCCATTCTCACCAGATGGAACCGATCGCCGCTGCCTGCACAACCGTTGCCCAAACGCTTAATCTCAAGGCACCGCAGATTCCTTATGTGTCGAATGTCACGGGAACTTGGATGACGACTGCCGCCGCTACCGATCCAAGCTACTGGACAAAGCATCTGTGCCAGCCCGTTCGCTTTGCCGATGGGATAACTGCCTTGTGGAACCAGCACCAGCCGATTCTGCTGGAAATTGGCCCCGGACAGACGTTGAGCAGTCTAGCAATTCAATGCCTGGAAAGTACCCAGAGGACGGAAAAAGTGGTACTGCCCTCGCTGCGAGATGCCTATAATCAACAGTCCGATTCTGCCTTCTTGCTGAATACATTAGGACAACTTTGGCTCTCAGGTCTGTCGATCGATTGGTCGCAGTTTCATGCCCATGAGCATCGTCATCGCGTGCCGCTACCCACCTATCCCTTTGAGCGCCAGCGTTACTGGATCGATCCCCCTAAACCAACAGGCAATACCCACCTGAATCCAGCAGCATTCACGCAAAAGCTAGAGATGGCGCAGTGGTTTCATTGTCCTTCCTGGAAACGAGCTGCACCGCTGGCCTGGTTTGAACCCGAAAAATTAGCGACTCAGCCCCAATGCTGGCTAGTGTTTATTGATCCTTGTGGAGTCGGTGCGCGAATTATAGAACAGCTTAATCGCGCCTATCAAAATATCATCACTGTCACCATAGGAGAGCAATTTAGCCAACTCAGTGAGCGGGACTATAGGATTAATCCAGTCAACAAAGAAGATTACGATCGCCTTCTCAAAACCATTTGCGGCTTAGATAAAAGTCCTGAACGTATTCTTCATTTGTGGAACGCCACTTCAAATCAGGAGCGATTGGCAAGACTTGAGCATCTGGAACAATCTCAGACACTGGGATTTTACAGTCTTCTATTTCTAGTGCAGGCTCTAGCAGACCAAAATATTTCTCGTTCTATTCAAATAGATGTAATATCCAATCATCTTCAAGAGATAACAGATGAAGATCAGCTATGTCCTGAGAAAGCAACAATTTTAGGTCTCTGTAAAGTCATTCCCCAGGAATATGCCAACATCACCTGTCGGAGTATTGACATAACGCTGCCTGATTCCCAAGAGTGGCAAAAACAGCAAGGACTAAACCTGATCAATTTACTGATGGCAGAACTCGTTGCTGAACCTGTTAACCCGTTCATTGCTCATCGTGGGAATCGTCGATGGATACAGTGCTTTGAGCCAGTACCCGTGAAAAATAATGTCCTGTGTACCCCTCAGCTCCGGCAAGGCGGAGTCTATGTGATTACAGGCGGATTGGGAGGAATCGGATTGGCGATCGCCCAATACTTTGCAGAAACCGTGCAGTCCAAGCTGGTGCTGATTGGGCGATCGGGATTACCGCCTCGATCTGAATGGCAGTCATGCTGCCACGACGAGAAAAACCCCATTCGCACCCAGATCGAGCAAGTTCAGCATCTAGAGGATCTGGGAGCAGAGGTGCTCGTGATCCAAGCCGATGTGACCAGCCTCGAACAAATGCAAGCGGCAGTTAAGCAAGTGCGCGATCGCTTCGGGACAATTCACGGTGTGATTCACGCCGCAGGTGTTCCAGGGGCGGGCTTGATGCAGCTTAAGACTGCTGAACTGGCGGCACAGGTGCTTGACCCCAAAGTCAAAGGTACCCTCGTGCTAGAAGCAGTCTTGCAGGATATTCAGCTAGATTTTTGGGTGCTGTGTTCTTCCTTAACTGCCATTTATGGCGGATTAGGGCAGGTGGATTACTGTGCTGCCAATGCGTTCCTAGATGCCTTTGCCCATGACGATGCTGCTAGACATCAACGGCGGACGATCTCTATTAATTGGGATTGGTGGCAGTGGGACAGTTGGCAAGATTCACTGCTGTCCTTTGCGCCAGATATACAAGCTGAGTTTAAGCAAATGCGGCAGCAATACGGCATCACGTTTCAAGAGGGCATTAAGGCGTTCACTCACATTCTGTCGGGTCAACTTCCCCAAGTCGTGGTATCCACCCGTAACCTCCAGGCTGTGATTGAGCAACATGAAACCTTTGCCTTAGGCAGTTTCACGGAAAAAGCAGGGCACGTCACCTCAACGCACCCCCGACCGCATTTAAGGACGGCTTATGTGGCACCTAGCACAGCGATCGAGCACCAGCTCACTCATCTTTATCAAGAGTTTCTGGCGATCGAATCCGTCGGAATTTATGACAACTTTCTAGATTTGGGCGGACATTCACTGCTGGCGACCCAGTTAGTTTCCCGACTGCGGCAAGACTTTCAGGTTGAAGTCTCTTTGCGTTCCTTTTTAGAGTCTCCTTCCATTGCCGAGCTGGCTTTATTAATTGAAGAAAAACTGGTTGAAGAGTTAGAAGCATTGAGTGAAGCAGACGCAGAAAAATTAATTTTGGCTAATCCATAAAAAATAGCAAAAGCTAGCTGGAGGTAAACGAGAAGATGACTATTCAAGTCGTTGGTGTGATTGGAGCAGGAGTGATGGGGGCTGGGGTAGCACAAAATCTTGCCCAAACAGGTCATCAAGTGCTGTTGCTGGATGTTTCTGATCAGATTCTGGAACAGGCCAAACAAGAAATTAGAAACAATCTTCGTTTTCAAACTCTTTTTAATAGAAAAGAGAAGACTGATAATCTTGACGATATTCTGTCACGTATCAAATTCACCACTAACGATCAATTCCTAGACTCTGCGGAATTCGTGATTGAAAATATCCCAGAAAAATGGGATCTTAAGAAAGAGGTTTATGCAAAACTGGATGCCATTTGCCCTAAAGCCTCTATTTTTGCCGCTAACACGTCTGCCATCCCCATCACGCGCATTGCCTCAGCCACTCAGCGATCGCCTCAAGTAATTGGCATTCATTTCATGAATCCCGTACCGCTAAAGCCAACGGTTGAACTGATTCGCGGCTATCACACCTCTGATGCCACCATTGAGACGACTCAAGGGCTACTCACTCAAATGGGAAAGGAATGGATTCTGGTCAATGATGCGCCAGGGTTTGTGTCGAATCGCGTCCTAATGCTGACCATTAATGAAGCTATTTTTCTGTTACATGATCAGGTGGCTTCAGCATCAGACGTAGATAAAATTTTCAAAACCTGCTTTGGTCACAAGATGGGGCCTTTAGAAACCGCTGATCTAATTGGGTTAGATACGATTCTGTTTTCGATCGAAGTCTTATACGAAAGTTTCAATGATAGTAAATATCGTCCCTGTCCTTTGCTTAAAAAAATGGTCGATGCGGGTTTATATGGTCGAAAAAGTGGGCAGGGATTTCACACCTACAGCAAGTCCTGACTATTAGATTCCCAGACTACTAAAGAAGCTAAGTAACCAAAATTTTTCAACAAGTTACTCACCATGAAAGATGCTAAAGACAGAATCAAAACGTTCCTTTCCCAGTTTTTTGGCAACCATGAATTGCAAGAGGATGACGATATTTTTGCCGCCGGATTTGTTAATTCAATGTTCGCCATGCAGCTCATATTATTCATAGAAAAAGAATTTCAGGTGACGATCGAAAACGAAGATCTGGATCTAGATAACTTTAGAACAATTAATGCGATCGCTCATTTGCTAGAACGCAAGACTACCGTAATTGCAGCTACTTAAAAGGTGAACAAGTGCTTAAGCGGGAAATAAGAATGAAATTCGTCAACGCCCAGGTGACATGATGAAGATAGAATTGACCCCTCAGCAAGAAAAATATCGCTCTGAATTCAAGGCATTTGTCGATGAATCGATCGCACCTTATGCCGATCAATGGGATCGTGAAGAACAGACTCCATCTCATGTGATTCAACAGCTTGCTCAGCGAGGATATCTAGGGGCTGTGTTACCCCAAATCTGCGGCGGCAGTGGCATGGATGCGATCGCCTTTGGTCTTGTGAACGAAGAGCTAGCACGAGGATGCTCGTCGCTTAGGAGTTTGCTGACGGTTCATAGCATGGTGGCTTATGCCTTGTCTAAGTGGGGAAGTTCCTTACAAAAAGAGGTTTGGTTGCCTAAGCTGGCATCCGGTGAGGCGATCGCGGCCTTTGCCCTGAGTGAACCGAATGTGGGTAGCGATGCCAAAGCGATCGAGACAACTGCAACGATTTCTGGAAACGCTTATCTCCTGAATGGACAAAAAAAATGGATTACTTACGGGCAAATTGCTAATGTATTTTTACTGTTTGCCCAGTGTGAGGGCAAACCCTCTGCTTTTTTAGTCGAAAACACCCGTCCAGGACTCTTCATTAAACCTATCTCTGGAATGCTAGGGGTCAGAGCATCGATGTTAGCAGAATTACACCTGGAGGATTGTAAAATTCCGCAGGAAAACCTGGTGTGTAGACAAGGATTGGGCTTGTCCCATGTCGCATCATCTGCCCTCGATTACGGACGGTACAGCGTTGCCTGGGGATGTGTCGGGATTGCCCAGGCGTGCCTACAAGCCTGCCTGCACTACACAAGTCAACGTCAACAGTTTGGTCAGCCTCTAAAAGACCATCCCCTCATTCAACAAATGATTACCGAGATGATTGTCAATGTGAAGGCTTCAAGATTGTTGTGTTATCAAGCGGGCTACTTGAAAGAGAATCGTGATCCTAAATCCATTATGGAAACCTCGATCGCTAAATATTTTGCCTCAACAACGGCAACTCAAGCCGCCAACCATGCAGTGCAAATTCATGGTGGCAACGGTTGCAGCAGTGACTATTCGGTGCAACGGTATTTTCGAGATGCCAAAATCATGGAAATTATTGAGGGCAGCACCCAGATTCAACAAATGACAATCGCCCAGTCTGGATACTCAGAATCAGGAGCAAGGGTTTAAGCCATGATCAGTCTAACGTCAGGGCAATCAGAAAATAAACGAGATTCCTCTAAACCGATCAAATGTGTCGTTTGGGATTTAGACAATACCCTATGGCACGGCGTGTTGTTGGAAGATGAGCAAGTTTTCTTGCGCGAGGATGTGGTGAGCATCATCAAAACATTGGACAGTCGAGGTATTTTGCAATCCCTAGTCAGCAAAAACGAGTACGCCAAAGCAATGTCGAAACTAGAGGATCTAGGATTACATGACTATTTTCTTTATCCCCAAATCAACTGGAACACTAAATCTTCTTCCATTCAACAAATTGCGCAATCGATCAATATCGGCGTTGACTCGATCGCCTTTATCGACGATCAGCCCTTTGAACGTGAAGAAGTTAGCTTCTCCCTGCCGGATATTCTCTGTATTGATGCCGCCAATCTGGAACAGCTTTTGGAGATGCCGGAAATGAATCCTTGCTTTATCACAGAGGATGCTAAACAAAGACGACTTATGTATCTCAGTGACATTAAGCGTAAGCAGGAAGAGGAAGAATTTGTTGGCTCTTCAGCAGAGTTTTTAGCCACTCTTAAGATGAGCCTGACGATCGCATCTGCTCAAGAAGACGATCTACAGCGTGCTGAAGAATTAACAGTCCGAACGAACCAGTTGAACACCACTGGCTATACTTACTCTTACGAAGAACTCGATTACTTTAGACAGTCTGATCAGCACAAGCTATTAATCGCCAGCTTGAACGATAAATATGGAACTTATGGAACGATCGGATTAGTGCTGGTAGACTGTCAAGTCAGCCTATGGACAATTAAATTACTGCTCATGTCTTGCCGAGTCATGTCCAGAGGCGTCGGCACAGTCATGCTCCATTATTTGATGCAGCTTGCCCAGCAGCATAACGTTCGTCTTTGCGCTGAATTTGTTGCCAACGATCGCAACCGCATAATGTACATTACCTACAAGTTTGCAGGCTTTAAGGAAATTGAGAAGACCGGGAATCGAGTCATGTTTGAACATGATTTGACTCATATTCAACCCTATCCCAACTATATGAACCTTGAGATTCGCGATCGATAGAGTTTAGTCTCGTCATTCGTTTATTCATTATTATTATTGAACTTTAAAATAAATGAGCAGAAACAAAGAGGATCTATTCACACGAAGTTCTAAACTTTCACCCGCGAAACGGGCGCTCCTAGAAGCCCGATTGCGGGGCAATGTTGGGGCTAACGTTGGGACTAATATGACAGCGATTTCTCGACGTTTCAGCCTAGAACCTTCTCCTCTATCTTTTGCTCAACAGCGATTGTGGTTTCTTCAGCAGTTGGAACCCGACAATCCTTTTTATAATGAACATACCGCTTTGCAACTGACAGGTTCGCTCAACATCGCTGCTCTGGAGCAGAGTCTGAATGCGATCGTGCAACGCCACGAAGCGCTCCGCACCACGTTCGAGATCTTGGACGGACAACCCGTTCAACAGATTGCTCTAGATCTATTTATTCCATTATCCACAGTAGACTTGCGCGCGTTACCCGATGCCGCGCCGGAAATTAAACGACTGGCGATCGCGCAAAGCCAATGTCCGTTTAATCTGGCTGACGCTCCGCTGTTGCGCTGGACATTGCTCCAACTGGGTGAACAGGAGCATGTATTGCTGTTCACCATTCATCACATTATTTTTGATGGCTGGTCGATCGACATTCTGATTCGCGAGTTATCCGCCTTTTATCCCGCTTTTTCGGCTGACCAGGACGCAGCCTCTCTATCGGCATTACCGATTCAATACGCCGATTTTGCGGCTTGGCAACGGCAGTGGTTACAGGGAGACACCCTAGAGTTTCAGCTTGCGTACTGGCAGCAGCAATTGGTCGATGCTCCGCCCCTGCTGCAACTGCCGAGCGATCGCCCCCGCCCGTCTGCCCAAACCTATCAGGGCGCAACGGTATTTTTCTTGCTGCCCCAGCGATTGACTGAAGCGCTGAAAGCTACTGGCAAAGAGGCTGAAGCGACGCTCTTCATGACGCTATTGGCGGCGTTCAATCTCCTGCTCTATCGCTACACAGGACAAGCAGATTTGATCGTTGGTTTACCGATCGCCAACCGCAATCGGGCAGAAATTGAAGGGTTGATCGGCATGTTCGTTAACAGTCTGGTGTTGCGAACCAATCTTTCGGGCAACCCAACTTTTGAGAAACTGTTGGGGCAGGTACGGCAAGTGATGCTAGGGGCATATGAAAATCAGGATTTACCCTTTGAAAAACTGGTGGAAGCGCTACAGCCAGACCGAGATGCCCCCTACAATCCCCTGTTTCAGGTATCCTTCACCTTACATAATGCACCCAGAGAGCAGTTTGAGTTACCAGGTCTAACCATTACCGCGTTGGATGTGGAACGCCGTCGCGCCCTATTGGATCTTCGTCTGGATATGACAGAGACAGATCAGGGATTAGTGGGCTGTTGGGAATACAGCACCGATTTGTTTGATGCAGACAGAATTCGCCGCATGAGTGGGCACTTTCAGACGTTACTGGAAGCGATCGCTCTCAACCCCCAGCAGCGAATTTCAGAATTCTCCTGCTTAACGGAAGCTGAACACCAGCAGTTTTTGCAGTGGAATCAGACCCAGACAGACTATCCGCAAGTCTGCATTCATCAATTGTTTGAAGCGCAGGTTGAACGCACTCCAGATGCGATCGCAATTGTGTTTGCAAATCAGTCATTAACCTATCTAGAACTTAATCACAAAGCTAATCAACTGGCGCATTACTTGCAAACTTTGGGGGTGGGAACAGATGTGCTAGTTGGCATCTGCTGCGATCGCTCCTTCGATCTGGCGATCGGGCTGCTCGGCATCTTCAAGGCGGGAGGAGCTTATGTTCCCCTTGACCCCAGCTATCCCCAAGAGCTATTGGAGTGGATGGTTTCCGACTCTCAGATGCCCATTCTGCTAACTCAATCCGCACTGCTCGATCGCCTCCCCCATCATCATGCTCAGGGGATTTGTTTAGACAGCGATTGGGCTACTATTTCTCAGCATAGTCAAGAGAATCCTCATGCTTCTGCCTATCCCAGCAATTTAGCGTATGTCATTTATACCTCTGGTTCTACGGGCAAACCCAAAGGAGTACAAATTGCCCACAGTAGTATGGTTAACCTCCTCGCTTCTATGCAGCAGAAACCCGGATTGACTGCCAACGATATTCTGCTGGCTGTCACCTCTGTCTCTTTTGACATCGCAGGATTGGAACTGTATCTGCCGCTGATAACGGGAGCAAGGCTAGTCTTAGCCAGTCGTTCTGCGGCTATGGACGGCAAGCAACTGAGCGATTTACTCCACTCCAGCGGTGCCACGCTGATGCAGGCAACTCCGGCAACTTGGCGAATGCTGTTAGCGTCGGGATGGCAGGGCAAGCAAGATTTAAATATTCTTTGTGGGGGTGAAGCCCTCAGCCGGGAGTTAGCCGAGTCGCTATTAGAGAAGGCAGCAACGGTCTGGAATCTTTACGGGCCAACAGAAACTACCGTTTGGTCTACGGTTAGCTGCCTAGAGAAAGGCGATCGCTTCCCTGCGATTCTCCCCATCGGACGACCGATCGCCAATACCCAAATCTATCTGCTCGATCGCCAGGGACAGCCTGTGCCAGTGGGTGTTCCCGGTGAGTTGCACATTGGCGGCGTAGGATTAGCGCGAGGGTATCTCAACCGTCCTGAGTTGACAGCCGAAAAGTTTATACTGCATCCAACCTGGGGCAGAATATACCAAACGGGTGACTTAGCGCGTTACCGATCAGATGGTGCGATCGAGTATTTAGGTCGGATGGATCATCAGGTAAAGCTCCGAGGCTTCCGCATCGAATTGGGAGAAATTGAAGCCACCCTGAGCCAATATTCTACGGTTCGAGAAGCGGTAGTAGTGGCGCAGGAAGACCCATTGGGTGACAACCGCCTGATTGCATACATCGTTCCGCAGGGGGAAGTTGCCATCCGCGAACTGCGTGAATTTCTCCAGCAGCAGCTTCCCGATTATATGGTGCCTTCTGCCTTTGTCTCGATCGCGCAGCTCCCTCTGACTCCAAATGGCAAGATCGATCGCAAGTTTTTACCAGAAATAGGTTTAGAACAACTGATAAGGGTATCCACCGACAGTACTCCCTCAAATCCTATCGAAGAGATGGTTGTGGGTATTTGGACAAGCGTTCTAAAGATCGATCGCGTTGGTATTCACGATCACTTTTTTGAGTTGGGCGGACACTCCTTGCTGGCAACTCAGGTGATCTCTCAAATCCGACAGCTATTTCAGATTGAACTTCCCCTACGCCGTCTGTTTGAGTTACCTACTATTGCCCAGCTATCCCAGGCGATCGCCGCTACTCAAACAGGCTTAAAGGCTCCTCCTATCCAACCCCGTTCTACTGAAACGGTTCCCTTATCCTTTGCTCAGCAGCGCCTGTGGTTTTTGGCACAGCTAGAGCCAGATAACCCCTTCTACAACCTGCCGATCGCTGTTTCTCTTCAGGGACAACTCAACCTCCGTGCTTTGGAGCAGACGTTGAATGAAATTCTCCGTCGCCATGAGGCGCTGCGAACCCGTATTGAAACCCAAGATGGTCAAGCGATCGCCGTCGTTATGCCCTCTACAACGCTCCAGATATCGCCTGTTGATTTGAGCGAGTTAGCAGAGGCTCAGCAAGAGGCTGAAGTCCAGAAATGGATTGCAACAGAGGCTCGGTACCCCTTTGACCTCAGTCGTGCTCCCCTGCTGCGCGTGAGCCTGCTGCGCCTGTCCGAACAGGATCATATCTTGCTGTTGACACTGCACCATATTGCCGCAGATGGCTGGTCGTTCGGTGTCCTGATCCATGAAGTGACGGTGCTTTACACGGCATTCTGTGACGGGTGCCCGTCTCCCTTACCTGACCTGCCGATTCAGTACAGCGACTTCGCTGCTTGGCAGCGCCAGTGGTTACAGGGAGTCGTGCTGCAAGCCCAAACAAATTACTGGTGTCAGCAGTTGCAAGACGCGCCAGTGCTGGAATTACCCACCGATCGCCCCCGCCCCAGCCTACAAACCTATCGAGGAAGCAGCTACCGTTTTGATCTACCGCCAGCGTTATTGCAAGCGCTCCGCCGCCTGAGTCAGCAAGCCGGATGTACCTTATTCATGACGCTCCTAGCTGCTTTCAAGGTTTTGTTAGGACGGTATAGCAACAGCAAGGATATTGTGGTGGGTACACCCATTGCCAATCGCCACCATGCCGAAATTGAGGGCTTAATCGGCTGCTTCGTCAATACCCTGGCGCTGCGAACCCAGCTCTCAGAAAATCCCACGGTTCTGGAATTACTCGATCGGGTACGAGAAACCGCCCTCGAGGGCTATGCTCATCAAGACTTGCCCTTTGAGCAATTGGTAGAAGCGTTACAGCTTGAGCGATCGCTGAGTCACACACCCCTGTTTCAGGTGATGTTTGTCTTACACAATGCGCCATTACCTGCGATCGCATTGCCCAACTTAACGGTGACTCCTCTTGAGACTGACAGCGGTACAGCTCAGTTTGAGTTAACCCTATCGATGGTAGAAACGGCAGAGGGATTGTCTGGGAAATTGGAATTTAACAGCGATCTGTTCGATCCAGAGACGATCGCTCACATGGCAGGACATTACCAGACCTTACTCGACGGAATAGTAACGAATCCTCAGCAACAGATTTCACAGTTACCACTTCTCACGCAGGTAGAGTCTCGTCAGATTTTAGTGGAGTGGAATGACACGCAGATCGAGTACCTACCGGAGCAGTGTCTGCACCAGTTATTTGAAGCACAGGCGCAACGCACTCCTGATGCAGTAGCCGTAATCATTGAAAATGATCAGTTAAGCTATCGAGAACTCAATGCCAGAGCGAACCAACTGGGACACTTCTTGCAACAGCGGGGCGTTGGAGCAGAAACTCTCGTGGGCATTTGTCTGGAGCGATCGCTGGAAATGGTCGTGGGTTTATTGGGCGTTCTCAAGGCAGGCGGAGCCTATGTTCCGTTAGACCCCACCTATCCTCAAGAACGCCTGGAGTGGATGCTGTCTGACGCTCAGGTGTCTGTGTTATTAACTCATGCACAGGTTGCAAAAACCTTGCCTGACCACCCTGCGGATCGGATTGTCCTAGATGCCGATTGGGGAGCGATCGCCCAAGCGAGCGACAAGAATCCAGTCAGTGAGGTGAACCCCTCGCATCTTGCCTACGTGATTTATACCTCTGGATCGACGGGGCAGCCCAAGGGCGTGATGATGTCGCACCGCGCCATTTGTAATCACATGCACTGGATGCAAACGACCTTTCCGCTGACAGATGCAGATATCGTTCTGCAAAAAACGCCCTTCAGCTTCGATGCATCCATTTGGGAGTTTTACGCTCCACTGTTGGCAGGGGCATCGTTGCTGATGGCGCAGCCTGGAGGGCATCAAGACATGAACTACCTGATCAAAACCATTGCTGAGCATCGGGTGACGACGCTGCAACTGGTGCCATCCTTGCTGCGAATGCTTTTAGAGCAGGGTGGGCTTGAAACCTGTCGCACTTTAAAGCGGATCTTCTGCGGCGGTGAAGCGTTATCGGTCGCTCTCCAAAAGCGTTTATTGGCGAGTCTAGAGGTGGAATTCTTCAATCTCTATGGCCCTACTGAAACCTGTATTGATGCCACTTACTGGACTGGCAAAGGCAGCTCTGCTCAACAGACATTGCCGATCGGTCGCCCCATTGCCAACGCGCAAGCCTATATCTTGGATGAGCATCTGCAACCGACTCCGATCGGTGTTTCGGGTGAACTGCACATTGGGGGTGCAGGGTTGGCACGAGGCTATCTCAATCGTCCAGAACTGACCCTCGAAAAGTTTATTGCCAACCCTTTTGATCCTCAACTAGAAGCACGCCTCTACAAAACTGGAGACTTGGCGCGCTACCTGCCCAATGGCGATATCGAGTATCTCGGTCGGATCGATCATCAGGTGAAGCTCCGAGGCTTCCGCATCGAATTGGGAGAAATTGAAGCCGCCCTGAGTCAGTACCCCGCTGTGCGAGATGCAGTCGTTGTGGTTCGGGAAATGGGGCATGAGCAGCGACTGGTTGCCTATATCGTGACGAATTCACAGCAACTTTCTATCAGCGATCTACGCCAATTCCTTAAACAAAAGCTGCCTGAATATATGATCCCTGCGGTTTTTGTGTCGCTTGAAACCTTATCCCTCCTGCCAAACGGAAAGGTCGATCGCAACGCATTACCTGATCCAGACCTGACTAGACCTGAGTTAGAACAATCGTTTGTGGCTCCCTGCACGGCGATCGAAATCACCTTGGCAGAAATCTGGGCACCCGTTTTGGGAGTGAAGCAAATCGGGATTCACGATAACTTCTTTGAACTGGGAGGCGATTCTATCCTCTGTATCCAGGTCGTTGCTAGGGCAAATCAAGCAGGTCTAAAGTTCACGCCAAAACAGATGTTTGAACACCAGACGATCGCTGAACTAGCAACGGTAGCGGGAACAAAACAGGGAACGTCGGTTGAACAGGGACTTGTGACTGGATCAGTCTTCCTCACCCCTATCCAGCGCTGGTTCTTTGAGCAAAATTTACCTGATCCCCATCATTTTAATCAGGCAGTAATGCTGCAACTCCCTCAGCAAATTGACCTGACGCTATTGGAGCAAGCCCTCCAGCAGTTGCTGAGCCACCATGACGCCTTGCGCTTGCGGTTTGAGCGAACTGAGTCTGGCTGGCAGCAGAGTTACGCCCCTCCTGATGCGGCAATGCTCCTAATCCGTTGGGATTTCTCAGCCCTGACAGCAGCAGCGCAAAAACTCGCTTTAGCCTCTGCGACAACTGAAGTCCAGACCAGCCTCAATCTCTCAACTGGGCCTTTGGTGCGAGTTGGATTCTTTGACTTAGGCGAACATCAACCCCATTGTCTCCTCATTGTGATTCATCACCTGGTTGTAGATGGGGTATCCTGGCGCATCCTGTTAGAGGATTTGCAGACAGCTTACCAGCAACTCAGTCGCGGTGAAGAAGTGCAACTGCCCGCCAAAACCACGTCGTTTCAGCAGTGGTCGCAAACGCTGCGGCAGTATGCTCATTCAGCTCTCCTCCAGCAAGAGCAGGATTACTGGCGAGTCCAGCCGACCTTCACGCCGTTACCCGTTGATTGCCCAGACGGCAAAAATACCGTGGCTTCGGCAGATCAGATCATTAGCACCCTCAGTATTTCGGACACCCAAGCCTTACTCAAAGATGTGCCGAAAGCCTACCACACCGAGATCAACGATGTCCTGCTGACAGCGCTGGTGCAGGCGTTTGCTCAATGGACGGGCGATCGCACCCTCCTGATCGATCTGGAAGGGCATGGGCGAGAGGATATCGCATCTCATGTCAATGCGACTGATATAGACCTGTCGCGCACCATAGGCTGGTTCACTACGGTTTTTCCGGTATCCTTGAAACTCGAAGCAGCTATTCATCCAGGGTATACCTTGAAGAGTATCAAAGAGCAGCTACGCCGCATTCCTCGTCGGGGAATCGGCTACGGGATTCTCCGCTATTGCAGTGACGATTCGAAAATCACCGAAGCGTTGAACAACCAATCGCAACCGGAAGTGATTTTCAATTACTTGGGACAATTTGATCAAAGCCTACCCAACTCCTCATTATTTTGCCCAGTTCAAGAGCCAAGTGAGCCGACCCAAAGCTTACAGGGCGATCGTAGCCATTTGCTGGCAATCAATTGCTGGATCAGTAATGAACAACTGCACCTGCATTGGGACTATAGTCAGGCGATCCATCACCAATCCACGATCGCGGCTTTGGCTCAGAACTTTTTGCAGGCATTGCGATCGCTAATCACCCATTGTCAATCTCCAGAAGCACGCGGCTACACCCCTTCTGATTTTTCAGAAGCCAACTTGAGTCAACAGGCACTCGATCGCTTTCTGACCAAAATTAAACGCCGAAATTAACTCTATTTATTACAACGATGAGAATACAAAAAATACTTGCTTAGATCATCGACACATCGTAATTCAAAATCCACAAATGACAGATACTATCCAAGACATCTACGAACTGACCCCAATCCAGAAGGGAATTCTCTTCCACAGTTTGTACGCTCCAGAAGTAGGGCTTTACTTCATGCAAACGGGCTATAGCGTGCAGGGCAACCTCAATCACGCGGCATTTGAGCGGGCGTTGCAGCAATTGCCCCCGCGACATACCATCTTACGCACAAGTTTCTATTGGGAAGAAGCAGATAAACCCCTACAGGTTGTGCATCGGCAAGCTGCTATTCCGCTAGAACAGCAGGATTGGCGCGGCATCAATCCGGTAGAACAGCAGGAGCGCTTAGAAGCGTTTTTGAAGGGCGATCGCGATCGAGGCTTTGATTTTTCACAAGCTCCATTGATGCGGATAACGGTGCTGCGTCTGGCTGATCAATCCTATGAAATTATTCAAAGCGTCCACCATGTCATTCTTGACGGTTGGTCTACATCGGCAGTGATGGGTGAGGTGATTCAGCTTTATCAGGCGCTTTGTTATGGTCAAAATCTCTCCTTGGCAGCGATTGCTCCTTTCAAAACCTATCTCTCCTGGTTAGAAAAGCAGGATCTGGTGAAAGCTGAGAAATATTGGCGACAGGCACTTAGCCCGATCAAAGCGCCCACACCGCTCACCTACCTGGAAAGTCAGGACTTACCTGCCCTGGAAGAAAGGTACGATGAGCAACAAATTAAGCTATCGGCAGCCACAACAACTGCCCTCCAATCCTTAGCACGTCACCATCAACTGACGCTGAACACGCTGTTTCAAGCCACTTGGGCGTTGCTGCTCAGCCGCTACAGTGGTCAGGAGTCGGTGGTTTATGGGTGCTGTGTGTCGGGTCGTCCGGCAGAATTAAACGGTATCGAATCGATGGTAGGCGTGTTCATCAACACCTTACCGATTTGGGTTGATGTCCATTCGGAGCAGGCTTTGATGCCTTGGCTGAAGCAGCTTCAGGCTCAACTGGTGGAAATGCGCCAATATGAATACAGCCCGTTGGTTGAAGTGCAAGGATGGAGTCCGGTTTCACGGGGCATCCCTTTGTTTGAGAGCATTGTGGTGTTTGAAAACTACCCGACTCCTCAAATGATTAAACAAGGCGAAAACGATCTAGAACTTCAGAAATCTACGGTCTTTTACAAAACTAATTATCCTCTGACGATCGTCGGCTATCCCGGTTCAGAGCTAGTCTTTGGCATCAGCTATGATTGTCGTCGCTTTGACTCCACGACCATCACTGGAATTCTAGAGCATTTCGAGATGATGCTTCAGAGCATGGCAGCTACACCTGATGTGAAGTTGAAAGATCTGTCATTGTTGACGCCAGCAGAAAAGCAATTGACGCAATGGTTAGAACAAGAAGTAACGTTTGACTTTGCTTTGTGTAATTGAGGCAATCACACTACTTTTCACATTCTCTTCACGCAGGAAACAACACGATGAGTATTTTTGAACAATGTGAATCAAATGTCAGAAGTTACTGTCGCAGTTTCCCAGCAGTCTTTCATCGAGCTAAAGCATCGATCGTCTACTCGGAGTCTGGGCAAGAATATATCGACTTTCTGGCAGGCGCAGGTGCTCTGAATTATGGGCATAACAACGACTACATCAAGCAAAAGGTGTTGTCTTATTTAGATGCCGATCTGATCACCCACGGTCTAGATCTACATACTGCTGCAAAGGAGAAATTTTTGACAGTTTTCTCTGAATATGTACTCCTTCCAAAGCAGTTAGATTATCGGGTTCAGTGTTGTGGCCCTACAGGAACCAATGCCGTCGAAGCTGCCTTGAAATTGGCGAGAAAAGTGAAGAAAAGACCGGGCATTTTCTCATTCATGGGAGCCTATCATGGCATGACATTGGGCAGCTTATCGGTAACAGGAAATACTGCCATTCGTGCCGGAATGGGAGGAACAGCCAATGCCGTTACATTTATGCCCTATCCCTACGGATTTATGGAGACAATCGATACGATCGCCTATATTGAATCTATCCTGAATGATGTGAATTCCGGGATTGAAAAACCAGCCGCCATTATTTTTGAAACAGTGCAGGCTGAAGGTGGAATTGTAGTCGCCCCGATTGAGTGGATGCAACGGCTGAGGGCATTGTGCGATCGCCATGACATTCTCTTAATCTGTGACGATATTCAAGTCGGGTGTGGCAGGACAGGGCCCTTCTTTTCATTTGAACGAGCAAACATTGTTCCTGATCTAGTTGTCCTTTCAAAATCTATCAGCGGCTATGGATTTCCCATGTCCTTGTTGTTGATTAAACCGGAGTTTGATCTTTGGGAGCCAGGTGAGCATACGGGAACTTTTAGAGGCTATCAGCTTGCATTTGTCGGCGGCACGGCAGCGCTAGAATATCGAGAAATAATGGGATTAGAAAAAGAGGTCAGTGTTAAAGCATCTTTCCTAAAGACATTTTTAGAAGAAGCGATCGCTCCCCTCAGTCCCTACATAGAAATTCGAGGAATCGGCATGATCTGGGGTATTGATCTTGCCAAGTTTGGAGGTGAGAACTTTGCCAAAAAAGTGGCTTCTCGCTGCTTTGAACTAGGCTTAATTGTTGAGCGGGTGGGCAGACAGGATACGGTTCTCAAACTGTTACCCCCCTTGACGATCGAGATGCCAATTTTGCAAAAAGGCTGTTCTATATTAAGACAGGCATTGGATGACTGTTTAGTTTAAACAATTTGGTTTAAGAAACTATTTAAATAATGAAACCGATGATGAAAACCCTAAATTCACATCCTATTATTTCTGAGAATCTGCTCTATCACAGAATCTATTGGCTTAATCAGTTGGCTGGAGAGTTGCCGGAGACAAATATTCTCACAGACTATCTCAGACCCGATCGATATAGCAGGAGAAACAAAGTTATCCAGTTTGAGTTGGGCGATCGCCTCTCTCAATCGGTGATTCAGCTCGGTCAAAACTCTCATCTTTCTATCTATCTGCTGCTGTTATCTGCATTTAGCAGCTTGCTCAACCAATATACTCACCATAATGACCTAATAGTTGGGATACCTTGCTATCACCCGATCGATCAGGATGAGGCTTTGACAAATCAGGCCAATCAGGTCCTACCTTTGCGCTTGCAGCTCACGGATGAACTGACCTTTAAAGATCTACTGCTGCATATAAAAGATGCTGTCATTCAAGCATATACACATCAAGAGTATCCGTTAGACAAGCTGTTGGGAGCGTTAAACATACCGCAGCAGTCGAGTCGCTGCGCTCTTTATGACATCATTATTTTACTGGAAAATATTCATAGTCATCCCGTTGGGCTAAACAACGATCTGACGATTTCCTGGTGCGTAAATGAAACCAAAATTGTAGGCAGAATTGAGTATAGCGACTCACTTTTTAGAGATGAAACTATTGAAGCATTGGCAAAACACTATGTGAATACAATTGAATGTGCGATCGCCAATCCAACGATTAAAGTTTCAGATATTGTTTTGCTGAAGGCAGACGAAACGCAAAAGCTGTTAGAGGAATTCAACAGTAATACTAAGCTATATCCCGTCGATCAAACCATTCAGAGCTTATTTGAGGCACAGGTAGAGCGATCGCCCAACAGCATTGCAGGAGTTTACCAAGGAAAGTCGTTAACCTATCGAGAACTGAATGCAGGAGCAAATCAATTAGCTGGATTTTTGCGTGATCTAGGCATCGGCAACGGTGATTTTGTGGGTATTCTGCAAGAGCGAAATCTGGACTTTCTAAGATCAATTCTGGCGATCTTGAAGGCTGGTGGTGCTTACGTCCCAATCGATCGCACCTATCCACTAGACCGCATTCAGTACATGTTATCCAACAGTGAGGTTAAGGTGCTCTTGACCGAGGCTTCATGCCTTCAAGATTTGGCTGAGCGTCTGGAGCATTATCCTCACTTGAAATCGGTTATCTGCTTAGAGATATCTGACGATCAAGCTAAATCTCAATTCATAGGAGTCAGTCTCTATGATCGATCGGATTTTAGCCAATACTCAGAAGAAAACATCGAGAGCAGCAACAGCAGCACCGATCGCGCTTACATGCTCTACACGTCTGGTTCAACTGGATTACCCAAAGGGGCGATCGTTCGACATGATGGGGCAATTAATCATATTTATGCTCAGTTTGATGCGCTGAAGTTACATCAGGGGCTACGGTTTTTGCAAAGTGCCCCCGCTTCCTCTGATATTTCAGTTTGGCAATTTCTGGCACCTTTACTCATTGGGGGATGCACCCTCATCGTTGATACAGCAACAGTTTGTGATCCAGAAAAACTATTTCAGGTGATACAAGCTGAAAATCTGACGTTGGTCGAACTGGTTCCTGTTGTGCTGCAAGGATTGATCGACTATGTATCCAAGCTGCCAGCGCAGCAGCGATCGCTCCCTCAGTTGCAGTGGATGATGGTGACGGGGGAATCTGTTCCAGTTCGCTTGGTCAACCAATGGCTAACGCTCTATCCCACCATTCCAGCCGTGAATGCTTATGGCCCAACCGAGGCAGCAGATGATATCACGCAATTAATTGTTGAACAGCCGCTTCCAGAAAATCAGCGATCGATTCCGATCGGTAAACCGTTGGCAAACTTAACGCTCTATGTGCTGGACGCGCAAATGCGGTTGGTGCCGATTGGAGTTCCTGGAGAGATTTGTGTTGCCGGAATTGGAGTAGGGAATGGGTACTGGAAGAATGCATCGAAAACGAATCTGAGCTTTGTTCCTAACCCGTTTACGAATCCTGAATCAGTCCGAAATCATCAAGACGTCATCTACAAAACCGGAGATTTAGGCCGATGGTTGCCGGATGGCACGATCGAGTACTTGGGACGCATCGACCATCAGGTGAAAATTCGCGGCTTCCGCATTGAACTGGGCGAAATCGAAGCCGCCTTGAGCCACCATTCAGCCCTCAAAGAAGCGGTTGTGGTGGTCAGGGACGACCGAATGGGCAACAAACATCTCGTGGCTTATGTGGTTCCTGATGCATCCATTGGCCCTGTTGCTTCTGACCTGCGCGACTTCCTCCAGGCAAAACTGCCCGATTACATGGTGCCTTCTGCCTTCGTGCTGATCGATCGCTTACCCCTAACCCCCAGTGGCAAGGTCGATCGGGCAGCGCTACCCGAACCAGAAATAAAATCACTGGTTCCATCAGGGTCGGATGCAGCTACGACTTCAGTTGAAGAAATTCTTGTCGGCATCTGGTCAAGGGTGTTGAGCTGCGATCGCGTCGGTATTCACGACAACTTTTTTGAGTTGGGCGGGCATTCTCTGCTGGCAACGCTGATTATCTCTCAGGTGCGGCAGGTGTTCCAGCGAGAGCTACCGCTGCGCTGTCTGTTTGAGTTGCCTACTATTGCTCAACTTGCTGCCGCCATTGAAACCGTGACTCTAGCAGGCTTGGAAGCACCCGCGATCGAACGACATGTCACCGGAGGAACGATTCCCTTATCCTTTGCCCAGCAGCGGCTGTGGTTTTTGGCGCAGCTAGAGCCAGAGAATCCCTTTTACAACCTCTCAACCGCTGCTTCTCTCCAGGGTTCGCTCAACTACCCTGCCTTAGAACAAACCTTTACCGAAATTCTCCGTCGTCATGAGGCATTACGCACCAAAGTAACTGTCGTAGAAGGACAGCCGATCGCCATTGTCACCCCTGCGACAGCACTACCGTTACCCGTCATTGACTTGAGTGCGTTACCCCAATCGCAACAAGAGACTGAAGTCAAAAAATACATCTCTATAGAAGGACAGCAACCCTTTGATCTGAACCGTGATTTACTCCTGAGGGTGAAACTGCTGCGTCTAGAGGCAGGCGACCACATTTTGCTGTTGACGATGCACCATAGTGCTGCCGATGGCTGGTCGATCGGGGTTCTTGTCAATGAGGTGTCTGCGCTGTACAAGGCATTCTGTCAACAGCAGCCGTCGCCCCTGCCCGAATTGCCGATTCAGTATGGTGACTTTGCCATCTGGCAGCGTCAGTGGTTGCAGGGAGCGGTATTGGATGCCCAGATGGGCTACTGGCGTCAGCAGTTAGCCGATGCCCCGACCCAATTACAATTGCCGACCGATCGCCCAAGACCTGCCATTCAGAGCTATCGCGGCACCACGCACAGTTTCCGGCTATCCCTAGAACTATTGCGATCGCTCCATCACCTAAGCCAGCAAGCCAGATGCACGCTGTTCATGACGCTGCTGGCTGCCTTTAATGTCCTATTAGGACGCTACAGCAACAGTGAAGATATAGTGGTCGGCACGCCGATCGCCAATCGCCACCGGACGGAAGTTGAGGGCTTAATTGGGTGCTTTGTCAATACGCTGGTGCTGCGAACCGATCTCTCGAATAATCCCACCGTATTAGAGCTATTGGAGCAAGTGCGGGACATGGCTCTAGATGCCTATGCCCATCAGGATTTGCCTTTTGAGCAATTGGTGGAAGTCCTCCAGCCGCAGCGCTCCTTAAGCCATACTCCCCTGTTTCAAGTGATGTTTGTGCTACAAAATGCCCCGATTCCGAACGTTGAATTACCGGGATTGCAGGTGAGGACGATCGAAACCGATCGCGGCACAGCCCAATTTGATTTAATGCTGCTGTTAGAAGAAACCACCGAAGGACTGGTCGGAACGATCGAGTACAACACCGATCTATTTGAGCTAGACACGATCGCCCGGATGGTAGGACATTATCAGACCTTACTGAAGGCGATGGCTGCAAATCTTGATCGGCCAATTTCTGACTTACCGCTATTAACGTCTGTGGAACAGCAACAGTTCTCACAATGGAACCAAGCTCAGACAGACTATCCTCAAACGTTGTGTATTCATCAGTTATTTGAGGCACAGGTACAGCGGACACCGAATGCGATCGCCGTCATATTTGAAGATCAGCAGTTAACTTACCAAGAGCTAAACATTCAAGCGAATCAACTTGCGCATGACTTAAGAACAGTAGGAGTCAAACCAGAGGATTGGGTAGGGATCTGTTGCGATCGCTCTATTGAGATGCTGATTGGCGTGTTGGGGATTCTCAAAGCAGGAGGAGCCTATGTTCCCCTTGATCCGACTTATCCAATCGAGCGATTAGAGTGGATGCTACAAGATGCCCAGGTTTCACTGCTGCTGACCCAGGAGCATTTGAGAGACAGACTGCCAGATCAAGTTCAATTTCCATTGATCTGCGTCGATCGCTACGGGCATTCTGGCTCGACAGCGGCGGCGGAGACTATTCTGATGCCACCCGATAGTGGAGTCACGCCAGACAGCTTGGCCTACGTGATCTATACCTCCGGCTCAACAGGCACACCCAAAGGCGTTCAAATTGAGCATCGCAGCGTGGTGAATTTGCTTCATGTCGTTTGCCAGCAGCTCGGAGTGACTGCCGCCGATACGCTGCTGGCCGTCACTCCGCTCTCCTTCGACGTGGCGGTATCTGAACTGTTTTTGCCGCTTGCTGTCGGAGCCAAACTGGTGCTTGCCAGTCGAGCGGTGGCGGCAGACGGCATCCAGCTCCTCGCCTTACTCCAGCGTTGCCAAGCCACAGTTCTTCACCCGACTCCAGCGACCTGGCGACTACTACTTGCCGCTGGATGGCAACCCACTCCCAACTTGAAGATGATTAGCACCGGGGAAGCGTTGCCTCCATCTCTGGCACATCAACTGCTGTGCAAGGGGGGCGAATTGTGGAACTTATATGGCCCCACGGAAACCACGATTTGGGCAACAGGCTGTCAAATTCAGTCGGCGGAGCTGCCGATCGCCATTGGTCGTCCGCTGGCTAACCTGCAAGCCTATATTCTCGATCGCCATCTGCACCCGGTGCCGATCGGTGTTCCGGGAGAGCTGTATATCGGGGGGGTAGGGCTGGCGCGCGGCTATCTCAACCGTCCTGAATTGACTGCCGAACGGTTTATCCCGCATCCGTTCAGCGATCGCCCTGGCGCAAGGCTGTACAAGACGGGCGATCTGGCTCGGTTTCTGGCAGATGGACAAATCGAGTGTTTGGGGCGTATCGACCATCAGGTGAAGCTGCGCGGCTTCCGGATTGAGCTAGGAGAGATTGAAGCTGTGCTAAATCAGCAGGTGCGGGAGAGCGTGGTTGTCATCCAGACCGATCCGGCAGGAGAGCCGTGCTTAGTGGCTTACGTAGTTCTCCAGTCCGAACCCTTTGGGGCGACCCGCGACCTGCGTCGGTTTCTTCAGGACAAATTGCCTGACTATATGGTGCCTGTGGCTTTCGTGCCGCTTGAGGCGCTGCCGCTGAACTCTAATGGCAAAGTCGATCGCGCATTGCTCCCCCAATGGGAGATGCCTCGATCTGGGAGTGATTCTGGGAGTGATGTTGTCTCGCCCCGTACTGCTACAGAAGTCACATTGTCCACCCTCTGGGCTGAGGTGTTGGGGCTGGAAGCCATCAGCATCCACGACAATTTCTTTGAGCTAGGCGGACATTCGCTGCTCGTCACCCGCGTCATCTCTCGGTTGCGCGCAGCCTTCGAGGTGGAGCTGCCGCTGCGGAGCCTGTTTGAAAAACCTACTGTTGCTGAGTTGGCAGAGCGGATTGACATCCTGCGGTTATCGCTTGCCCAAGCCTCAAACCCTCTGCCTGTAATCGGAAACGGTCGTAAGGAGATAGAGTTATGAAATCGATCGAAACCTTTTTATCGAACCTGTATAGTCTTGATGTCAAGCTGTGGCTAGAGCGGGTAGATGGCGAATCGGATCAGATGCGCTTGCACTGCAATGCACCCGAAGCTGTTCTCACTCCCGACTTAGGAGCTGAAATTTCTGCCCGCAAAGCCGAAATTATCGCTTTTCTGAATCAAGCCCATGCGGCTTCACGCGCCTCGGCTGCCGCGATTCGCCCCGTTGTTCGATCGGGCAATTTACCTCTCTCCTTTGCTCAGCAACGGCTCTGGTTTCTTGACCAGATGCAACCCGGTAGTCCGCTCTATCACATTCCGGAGGCAACGCGCTTAATCGGTTCGCTGGATGCGATCGCCCTAGAGCGCAGCTTCAACGAAATTGTGCGGCGGCATGAAGCCTTACGCACAACCTTCCAAACCGTAGAGGGTCAGCCTGTCCAGGTCATTTCTCCCCCTGCACCCCTACCACTACAGCGCATCGATCTACAGCACTTGGGACAAGCAGAGCAGGAGGCTGAAGTCCTGCGCCTAGTGAACTGGGAAGCCCAGCAGCCTTTTAACTTGACGAAAGATTCGCTGCTGCGCGTCACCCTGGTTCGCCTCCATGACAGAGAGCATGTCGCGCTCTTAACACTGCACCACATCGTCTCTGATGCCTGGTCAATGGCGGTATTGATTCGAGAACTGATGGCACTCTACACCGCTTTCTCGACAGGTCAGCCTTCCCCATTGCCAGCGTTACCGATTCAGTACGCTGATTTTGCCGTCTGGCAACGGCAGTGGCTTCAGGGCGAGGTTCTAGACCCGCATTTGTCCTACTGGCGCAACCAGTTGAGCGGCGATCTGCCCGTTTTGCAGTTACCGAGCGATCGCCCCCGTCCTCGAATTCAAACCTTTCGGGGAGCTATCCACGCTTTTGAGCTACCCGCGGGTCTGACAGAATCCCTCAAGGCTTTGAGCCAGCAAGCGGGTGTCACGCTCTTTATGACCTTGCTGGCAGCGTTCAAAGTGCTGCTCTATCGCTACACGGCTCAAGAAGATATTCTCGTGGGTTCACCGATCGCCAACCGCAATCGCACCGAAGTAGAGGGGCTGATTGGCTTTTTTGTGAATACCTTAGTGCTGCGAAGCAATCTGTCAGGCAATCCGACCTTTCGGGATCTGTTGAGTCAGGTGCAGCAGGTTTCGTTGGCCGCCTACGATCACCAGGATCTCCCCTTTGAACAGTTGGTTGAGGCTCTGCAACCCGATCGGGATCTCAGCTACAGCCCGCTGTTCCAGGTCAAGTTCGCGCTGGAAAATCTTCCACAAGACGAACTGAAGCTGCCAAATTTGACGCTGAAGTTTCTTCAATCCCAAAACCCAACCGCCAAGTTGGACTTGAGCCTGGACATGGCTGAAACGACTTCAGGACTAAAAGGACAATTTGAGTACAACACCGATTTGTTTGATCCAGTGACAATTACTCGGATGACAGAGCATCTCTGTTGTCTATTAGCCGGAATTGTCGAGCATCCAGAGCAGAAAATTTCTGACTTGCCGTTACTCACTGAATCTGAACAGCATCAGCAACTCGTAGAGTGGAACGATACGCAGATTGATTATCCGCAAAACGAGTGCTGGCATCAGCGATTTGAAGCGCAGGTACAAAAAACACCGGAGGCGATCGCCCTAGTCTTTAAGAATGAACAACTCACGTATGATCAACTGAATCGATGTGCGAATCAGGTTGCCCATTATTTGCAAAAACAGGGGGTGAAGCCAGAAACGATTGTGGGATTGTGCCTGGAGCGATCGCCCTCTATGATCATCGGACTATTAGGCATTCTCAAAGCGGGTGGAGCCTATCTGCCGCTAGACCCCACCTATCCTCCAGATCGGCTGGCATTCATGATGTCAGATTCGCAAATCCCTATTCTCTTAACCACCCGAACATCAGCAGCAACCTTACCCGATCATGCCGCCCAGGCTATCTGTCTAGATACAGACTGGAATCACATCGCTCAGGAGCGTGAGCAAAATCCTGAGAGTGGAGTCACCGTCGAGAATCTAGCCTATTTGATCTACACCTCCGGCTCAACAGGAATTCCCAAGGGCGTTTTGGTGCCGCATGAAGGATTAATTAACCTGACGGAAGATAAGATTCGCACTTGTAGGGTGCAGCCTGACAGTCGTGTCCTGCAATTTTTCTCTTTGAGCTTCGATGCTTCGATCCCGGAAATTGTGATGAGTCTGGGCTGTGGAGCCGCCTTGCATTTAGCAACCTCAGAAGATTTGCTGCCCGGTGTGGGTCTTCTGCGACTCCTACGCGAACAGGCAATTACTCACATCACTCTGCCCCCCTCTGCGCTAGCCGCATTGCCCGCTGAAGCGTTGCCTGCCTTACAGATGGTGTTGGTGGGCGGCGAGGCTCCCTCTCCAGAACTGATCGCTCAATGGTCAACCGGGCGACGGTTCATCAACGCCTATGGTCCTACCGAGACGACAGTCAACGCCAGCATGGTTGAGTGTGCTAGCGGCGCACAGCCTACGATTCGTCCGGCTGCCAACAAGCAGCTTTATATTCTCGATCGCCATCTGCAACTCGTTCCGATCGGCGTTCCTGGCGAACTGTATATCGGTGGAGTTGGTTTGGCGCGAGGCTATCACAATCATCCGGCAAAAACCGCTGAGGCATTCATCCCTAACCCATTCAGCGATCAGCTAGGAAGCCGCCTGTACAAAACCGGAGACTTAGCCTGCTATCGCCGGGATGGTCACATCAAACTGCTGGGTCGTCTCGACTATCAGGTGAAAATTCGCGGCTTCCGCATTGAACCCGGAGAAATTGAGGCGCTGTTAGTCCAACATCCGGATGTGCAAGATGGGGTGGTAATTGTCCGTGAAGATCGATCCCGTGAAGATCAATCCGGTGACAAACGGCTGATCGCCTATGTCGTCCCTGTTGCCAATCAAACGCCAACCACTAGCGACCTGCACCGCTTTATTGCCGAGAAGCTGCCCAAGTACATGGTGCCTGCGGCATTCGTCTTCTTGGAGGCGCTGCCCCTTAATCCTAACGGTAAGGTCGATCGCCAAGCCTTACCCGCACCTGACTCCGTTCGTCCTGACCTAGCAGATGCATTTATCGCCCCGCGTACCCCCACAGAGGCAATTCTGGCACAGGTCTTTGCTCAAGTGCTGGAGGTGAAGCAGGTGGGCATCCATGACGACTTCTTTGAATTGGGTGGACATTCGCTGCTGGCAACCCGGTTGATTGCCCGGTTACTTCGGACGTTTCAGATAGAGTTGTCGATCGTAGACCTGTTTGAAGTGCCAACAGTGGCAGGTTTAGCAGAACGCATCATGGGAGGCTCGGTGCGTGAAAACACACTAGCATTCCTCAACGCTGAGGCCATCCTGGATTCCACCATTCACCCAAGAACGAAACCGATTCAGACTAGGGTGGCACCCAGCCGGATTTTTCTAACGGGAGCAACCGGGTTTCTGGGTGCATTCTTACTCCACGAACTCCTGCAACAAACTCAGGCGGAACTCTACTGTCTGGTGCGGGCAACCTCGATCGAGTCGGCTCAAACAAAACTGCAAACCTGCCTCGAATCCTATCGGCTGTGGCAGGAACGGTTCAAGCCGCGAATCATTCCAGTCCTGGGCGATCTGTCTCAACCGCTTCTGGGTCTTTCCGAATCCCAGTTTCAAACGCTAGCAGAGCAAGTTGATGTAATTTATCACAGTGGGGCTTGGGTACATCACGCCTCTCCCTATTCCTTGCTCAAAGCCACCAATGTTTTGGGAACTCAAGAAGTTTTACGACTCGCCTGTCAACATAAAGTGAAACCCGTTCATTTTATGTCTGCTACCAGCGTTTTTTCGCCCACTCTTTCCTCCAGTCAAGCGCCAGAAATCCAGGTGATCCGAGAGGCCGATCGCATTGCCGATCGCATTCCCTGGGGGGGCTATAACCAGAGCAAGTGGGTGGCTGAACGGTTAGTTGCAATGGGGAGCGATCGCGGCATTCCGATCTCAATTTACAGGCTGGGGCGATTATCTGGGCATAGCCAAACGGGTGTCTTTAATCAAAATGACTTATTGTATCGATTGATTATTGGCTGTGTGCAGTTGGGCAGTGCGCCAGAAGATCAGACCATGCTGGACATGATTCCTATTGATTACGCGAGTCAGGCGATCGTGCATCTCTCAAGACAGTCTACGTCCCAGGGAAAAGCCTTTCACTTAGTTCATCCTCATCCAGTTGATTCAGCTATCCTACTGGAGTCACTGCGATCGATCGGTTATGCAATTCACCCGCTTCCGTATGATCAGTGGCGTACCAAGCTGCTTCAGATTGCTGAAACTAATCCAGATCATGCGCTGTATCCACTCGTTTCCCTGTTCCCGGCAAGAAGCGAAACGCAGCCGACTGAAGCTGTTCTCACATTTGACTGTCAGAATACGCTCGATGGACTGGTAGGGAGTGCGATCGCCTGTCCCCCTCTCGATCAATCGCTGCTGCACAAATACTTCTCACATTTGATTCAAACCGGATTTTTAGCAACTCCCCCTATTCGTCAGGAGCAATAAAGGTAATGCCCTCAGAAAATCGCTACACCGCCTACGACCCCTGGGCTTGGTTATACAACCAGTCAGAGGCACATCTAGCTCTGCAAAACCTGATGCCTCTTTTGGAAAAGCTGCTCTTGCCCCGTTTGCCTGAAAATGGGCAGATTCTCGATCTGTGTTGTGGCACAGGACAGGTGTCACAGCAACTCATCTTGAAGGGCTATCACGTCACAGGATTGGATGGCTCCGAAAAAATGTTGCATTACGCTCGTGAAAATGCACCCCAAGGGAAGTTTGTTCTAGAAGACGCCCGTTCTTTTGAATTCTCTCCGACCTTTGATGCCGTCATTTCTACCGACTCTTCCCTCAATCACATCATGAGTCTGGACGAACTGAAGCAAGTCTTTCGCAATGTGTATGGGGCGCTCAAAAATCAGGGTCTTTTCTTGTTTGATCTAGGGTTGGAGGATAGATATCGCAACATAAAAATTGACAATGGTGAACTTCATCCTGAATATGCTTGGACAGTGGGAGAGACTTATGATCGAGAGAATAAAACAGGTACATTCACCATCACGCTATTTCAGCCAAACAGCCAAGTTCAGCCAAACAGCCAAGTTCAGCCGAATAGCCAAACTCAGCCAAGCAGCCAAAATTTAAAGCCAAAAGCCGCAAATTCAGGTACTTTAATGCAGCTAAAATGCTTCTTCTACAATCGCGTCTTACGCCCGTTACATCCTTCAGTCTTACTTCAGTTAGTTGATAAAGATTGGCTCCCTTCAACCCTGATGTTTTCAGTCAAACCTTATGCCAAACAAGACGTTCAAACGGCGCTAGAAGAGGTAGGATTCACTCAAGTTGCCATCTACGATTTCCGAGGGAATGTATCAGCACCCAACAATACCCAGTCTGCTTACTTTGTGGCTTGCAAATCGGCTGACTGAATGAGCGAAAGATCTTTGCCTGCTTTAGAAAGCAGCCTCTGTAATAACAATACTCCGGACAGTTTTTGCAACGGCGGCTGAAACCCGCATTCTACCGTTAGTAGTTGTCTCAGTGCGAAGCCTGAAACCCGCATTCTACCGTTGGTGATTGAAAACTGTCCGGACTGTTGTAATAAGGTTAGAGCGCTAAACGGTTGACTTCTCAGGAAGTACGTTTCACGAAGAAAAAAGTACATTTCACAAAGAAAAGAAGATCTTCAGCCCACTATGATACTTTCATTACTTCTTGCGAATCTTTCTCGACTAATTAGCCTTATCTGCTGGAAATTTTATTTGGGTTCCATCCGCATCAAGTCCTAATTCTATGCATAATGTGAGTGAGCAGAGTAGCCAAGTGATACACAAGGAAACGCTGAGTTCCCAGCTTCATTCCCAAGAGGGGCATCTAGCAGCCTTGATCGATCGCTACAACAAGCGAACCCAAGCTTCAAAGGCAAACGCCCAAACCTACCGCCAATTTCTTGCCGATCCAAGGCAAACAGAATGGTTTGATCTGCCCACCAAAGAGATGTGCTATCTGATTGTGGGAGAGCGATCGCAAGGTGCGCGAGTTTGGGACGCAGATGGCAATGAGTATATTGACTTGATTATGGGGTTTGGAGCCAATCTCTTGGGTCACAGTCCCCCTTTCCTTCAGGAAGCGCTAAAAGCGCAGATTGACAAAGGCATTCCATTGGGGCCTCAGGCGGAATTGGCGGGTGAAGTGGCTGAGTTGATTAGTGAACTGACGGGGGCAGAGCGAGTCGCTTTTAGCAATACCGGAACTGAAGCGGTGATGACGGCGATCCGCTTAGCGCGTTCTGCAACGCAGCGTACCAAAGTTGCAGTATTTACCCATTCCTATCATGGTCATGCCGATGCTGTATTAGTTGAAGCACGGAGGACAGGGTCTGAGAGACTCTCGAAGCTGGCGGGTAAAGCCCTGATGACGCGCTTTAATTCTCGTGCCGTTCCCATTGCCTCCGGTGTACCTGCGACCGTTGCCAAGGATGCCTTAGTGCTGGAGTATGGCAACCCTGACGCGCTTCAGGTGATTCACGCCCATCGGCATCAGCTTGCAGCCGTTTTGGTGGAACCCATCCAGACGGCACAGCCTGACTTGCAGCCTAAAGCTTTTCTCCAGCAGCTCAGACAGTTGACCCAAGCCTCTGGCATTGCGTTGATTTTTGATGAAATGGTGACGGGGTTCCGGTTGCATTTGGGCGGTGCACAGGCTTGGTTTGGCATTGAAGCCGATATTGCGACCTACGGCAAGGTAGTTGGAGGCGGGATGCCGATCGGCGTGATTGCGGGTAAGGCGGCTTACCTCGATAAAATTGATGGCGGCATGTGGCGCTATGGGGATGATTCATACCCTGCGATCGAGACAACCTTTTTTGCCGGAACGCACTGCAAACATCCGCTTGCAATGGCGGCAGCATGGGCGACACTCCAGCATTTAAAGCGCCAAGGCCCGATGCTGCAACAACATTTAAACCAGCGTACATCCTGTTTCGTTGAACAATTCAATAGGTATTTGGAAACCAGCCAATTGCCGATTCGGATGGCAAACTTTGGTTCGTTCTTTAGTCCTGTTTTTCTCAAAGACGTTGCTCCGGCAACCCTTGCTCCCTTGATGGCAGGATTTAGCCTGTTGCGCTATCACCTATGCGATCGAGGAATTTTGCTGCGCGGCGAAGGGGGCGGCTTTCTGTCAACGGCTCACACTGATGAAGATATTCATCGTATTCTCCAGGCCATGAAAGACAGTATTGCCGAACTCCAGGAAGTAGGATTTTTCCCAGACCCATGACCTATCCTGTTCTTCCCTCCAAACTCTATTTGCTGGTTCCTTGGGATTTACCGATTCAACAACCTTTGAGTGATATTGACAACGTTAAATTACAGCGATCGCTCAAACAGTTCCTAAAAGCGTTAGAGCAACATTCCGTTCAGGAGGCAATCGCAATCATTCACCAGGAGTTAGCCTATCTCGATATCAGTGCCGTTGTTCCTATCCAACTTTCTTCGACTCAAACTCCCCTTAATGCCTGGGAAGTTGAAGACTTTGACAGCTATTTTGAAGTCAGCCATGTGCAAACCCAAGAACCTGCTGTCTGTATGGTGTGGAGCCTCCTAGTTGCGTATCAAGTTTTTCTGATCTTGAGCGATCGCGGGAGTGATTTTGACCAAACTCAAGTAGAACAACAAAGACAAGGATTTAAAGGCTATGTCTACTTATTAGCCAGAGTTTTTAATCTCAATTTAGAGTGAATTGAATACTTAATCTTATGATAACGAACGTTAATCCACAGCAAATTTGGAAAAACTGCCACTGGTTGTTTTTTATTAATGTTCAGGGGTTGATTATTTGTCTACGTCGCTTTGAACTCAGCCTCGCGGCCAACAACATGGCTCAGGCGCAAATTGAACTTGAGACAGCGACGACTCTGATGTTGGCATCCGGCGCGGCAATGGAGCTAGCAGGTAGCTTTAGCCCACAGGAGTATGAGCATCAAGTTCGCCCAACCATGTCGCCGCCGCATGTGAAATCACAGGACTTTAGCGGATTGATGTCCTGGGAACATGCTGCTCTGGTTGAAGTCTGGAAACGACTTCGCCCTGTATTTGAGGCTTTGCCTGCGGCGCTTACGGCTCAGCATGACAGCTTTGTGGCAGCTTATTTTAGCTTATCTCATGCCCACAAAGCAGTTTGCCAAAAATTTGGGGGGGGTGAAATGGGGAGCTTACGTTGCGATCGAAGTACGGCAACAAGCACGCTGGATAAATTTACTCAAAGCCGTTGGCAGTTGCTTGACCCAAACCGCCGAGCGGCTGCGGGTTGTCCATTCCGAAGTTAGAGTCTCGCAGCTTTTTATGGTTTTCGATGTACTAGAGTCTTGAAGGATTTTGCGGCATGAGTGAGGCAGATGACACCCCTATCAATTCGATCGATACCTTAAAAGTCATCCTGACTGACTTGGGCATTCCAGAAGAATTGCTTCACCCTGAGACGTGGCTGCATCAGGATCTCCAGCTTGACTCGACTGAAATCGTCGAAATTTCTCTAGGACTGAAACGGAGGCTGGGAGTGAGTGTGAAGTTGGAAAGTAGGCAGGATATGACGCTCACTCAGGTTTGTCATCAGATTGAAGCTGCGCAGTTTGCCCAGTCTCATCCTCATCATGGGATCGCCTAATCATGGCACCTGAGATTGGCATTGCTCAATTGGGGGAGGATTTGTTTGTGAGAGGAACGCTCCGCGCCCCTTTCACAAATAAATCATTCCTAAAATTGCCAGCGCCTGAAATTAAGGGAGTCGGGATTGATATCGTGTCTATTCCCCAGATTGCCCAACTCACCGAGCGATACGATCGCCACACATTAATGTTGTTGTTTACTGCGGGTGAAATGGATCGGTGTCAATCTGATCCGAAACGCGATCGCGCCTTCGCAATCTGTTTTGCGGCAAAAGAAGCGATCGGCAAGGCTTTAGGAACTGGATTGGTAGACATTGCCTGGGATGAAATCGAAGCCGTTTTAATTCAAGATCAATTGACAGTTGAGTTATATGGAGAAGCAGACAGTCAAGCGAAACAGAATGGCATTGAGACTTGGATAGCAACCTGGTGCGAATGGGATCAACACATCCTCGTCCATATTCTCGGTTTGGCAGCGCTAAGGTTAAAAGGAAAGTGAATGGAAAGCATTTCTGAACGATTACCCAAAGTCTTCAATGTGGCGGCATACTTCCTGGAGAGCAGCCTAGCAGCGGAAAACAGCCAGCGAGTCGCTCTGTTTTATCAGGATAAGACTTACACCTATAGCCAACTGAACTGCTTTGTTCAACGGGCAGCACAGGTGTTTCTAAATTTTGGACTGGAGCAGGAAAATCGAGTTGCCATCTTACTTCCAGACACGCCTGAGCTAGTTTTTGCCTTTTGGGGTGCCATTTGGCTGGGCATCATTCCTGTGCCGATCAACACCGCCTGTAGCGTGGATGAAGTGCAATATATTCTCCAAGACTCCCGCGCCAAGCTGTTAATTACGACTCAGGATTGGCAAGCGAAACTGGCTCCTATCTCGTCTGCGTTCTTGCAGCACAGGCTGCTCCAGGATGGAGAAACCCCATTTTTATCTCTGCTTACCCAGCAGGCCGATGAAGCTGTTCCCTGCGCCAAAACCTTGCGGGATGAACCTGCTTTCTGGCTTTATACCTCTGGCAGTACAGGTAAGCCTAAAGGGGTGATCCATCTGCATCAAAGCATGGTGGTTTGTGCAGAAAATTATGCTAAGTCCACATTGAAACTGCATCGAGAGGACATTACTTATTCAGTCGCCAATATGCCCTTTGCCTATGGCTTGGGTAATACACTTTATATGCCTATGGCAGTCGGATCTGCAACGATTTTGTCAGACGCGAGTAACGCCTTTGACATTGTTGCGGATATTCAGCGGTACAAGCCGACCGTTTTTTTTGGAATTCCTAGCGTTTACGCCAATCTGCTGGCCGTACAGGAGATTGCACCGCTCGATGCCTCGTCCCTTCGCCTATGTGTTTCGGCCGCCGAACAACTTCCTGAAAGCATCTGGCGACAGTGGCAAGAGACTTATAACCAGGAGATTTGTGAGGGAATTGGCACCACAGAGTTCTTGCATATCTTCCTCTCGAATCCGTCAGGAGCGTGCAAACCCGGCACTTCGGGTCGCCCGGTGCCCGGTTACGAAGTTCAAGTGCTCGATGACCGAGGCCATCCCTGTGCTGCGGGTGAAATTGGCAACCTGGTAGTGAGCGGCGAAAGCCTGATGTTGGGGTACTGGAATCGGCTGCGAGAAACCCGGCAGGCGCTCTATGGCACCACGATGCGAACGGGGGATAAGTATCAGTTCGATGCAGACGGCTATTTCAAATTTATGGGTCGTCAGGACGATCTGTTTAAGGTGAATGGCCAGTGGGTGTCTCCGATGGAGATTGAGGATGTCCTGCATCAGCATCCCCAGGTGTTAGAGGTGGCGATCGTCCCTGAATCGGCGGACGGCGAACAACTGACGCAGGTCGTGGCATATGTCAGCCTCAAGTCGGGGCAAACTCCATCGCCCGAACTGGAAGTGAACCTCTGCCAGTTTGCCAAACAGCGGTTGCCTCATTTTAAGGCTCCCAAAGTCGTCCGGTTTGTAGAGCATTTACCGCGTACCCCAACGGGAAAAATTCATCGTAAAGCAATTGCCAATTACCGCTAACACAGGATTAATCAGGAATAAATTAGGAGAAATTAATGGTCACGGAATTAAAGCCTGTTACGACTTATAAGGAAACATTTATACCGGGCAAAAGAAACGCGATCGCCGTTCTACAGACCCTCTTGCAAGCAGGGATTTTTGATCATTATGTGATGTATGAAAAGAACGATGAGGTTCGCATCGCCGGAAATGAGCTGGCGATCGTGTCGGTTAGCCAGGACACGGTACAGCTTCAAAGTATGGGAAAAACCCACACTGAAGCAGCCACCGATCCGTTCCAGCAGGTTGGGGATCTGCTTAGATCTTTGCCGATTAAACACTGGACTGCCTATGGCTACGTAGCGTTTGATCTCGTTGGCTTCTATTCGTCTTACTCCAAGGCCATTCAGCAGCCGCTGCTTTATTTTTTAGTTCCCGAAACTGAACTTCGCTTTACCGCAGCCGGGGTTTATGTCAGAAGTGTGGAACCTCTGGAACCCCTGCTTGAGCTGATAAAAAGCGATCGCCAACCCTGCAACTACGTGCCTATCTGCTTAGAGCAAAACGCGGCAGATTGTGAGCCGTATTCTCAGCGGGTTAAAACGCTGATTGAAGCCATTCAACAGAACAAACTGCACAAGGCCATTATCTCGCGATCGAAAAAGCTGACTGGCAATTTAGATCTGCTCGGAACTTATGTCGTTGGAGCCGCCGCCAACAACTCAGCACGTTCCTATTGTTTCAACTTGGGAGAGGTGCGTGCCGTTGGGTTCAGCCCTGAGATTCTGATGGAAGTTTACGAAGATGGAGCGGTGATCACTAATCCGTTAGCCGCCACTCGTCCGCGTGGAGAGGACAGCGAAGCAGATGCTCGTTTGGAAGCTGAACTCTTTACGGATGCCAAAGAGGTGAAAGAACATGCCCTTTCTATTTGGCTAGCGCAAAGCGAACTTACCTCAGTTTGTGTACCCGGAACGGTGCAGATTTTCAATTTCATGGAAGTCAAGAAATATCGCTGCGTGCAGCATTTATCTTCGCGAGTAGGCGGCAAGCTGAAGCCTGACCATACCCTGTGGGATGCATTGAAGGTGCTGTTTCCCGGCGTTACCGTGACGGGTATTGATAAACTTCGGGCGTTGGATTGGATCGATCGCCTAGAGGATGAACCCAGAGGCATTTATGCGGGCGGTATTGGTTGGGTAGACAGCAATGGCTCAGCCGATTTAGCCATCGCTATCCGTTCGGTTTATCAATACGGCAATGAAATTCATCTGAACGCTGGGGCAGGTATTGTGGCTGAGTCAGATACCCAGAAAGAATATGTTGAATCGGTCAATAAGATGAATACAATGCTAACTAACTTGGTTTTACAGCCTGATGTGTAGTATTAACAGCGTTGAGGTTGTAAAAGTATCGCAAATTAAAGAGTTTGTAGAACAAATTGGTGAACGATTTGAACAGCAATACTTTACAGTTATAGAACGCCAAATGTCTAAAACAAGCGCAAACTCCATGCAGTATTTTGCAAGTCGCCTTGCCGCCAAAACGGCAGTTCTCAAAATCCTCGATCTTGAAGAAAATTGGCATTTTCTATGGCATGACATCGAGATCCAACAGCTTTCCAGGGGTGAACCTACTATTGTCCTGTCGGCTAGGGGTCAGGAAATCGCCGCAAAGCTTGGAATTGACCGCTGGTTACTGAGCATTAGTCATACTTCATGCTATGCAGCAGCAAGTGCGATCGCCATTTCAGGATTTGAGGCTGACAGCAACTTTCAATAATTCAACGTGCGTACTTTTGTCATTCTTTGGCTGGGGCAGATGGCTTCTTCCATCGGCAGCGGCATGACCTACTTTTCTCTCACCCTCTGGGTTTGGCACCTTACAGAATCTGTAACGGCGATCGCTCTAATCGCTTTCTTTTTTCAACTTCCGCAAATTGGGATTGCTTTATTTTCTGGCATCCTGGTCGATCGCGTTCCGCGTCAGCTGCTCTTAGTGCTAAGTGATGGAGTGGCTGCGGGCTGCACTCTCTCCGTCGGGCTACTCGCTGCCGCTCAGCATCTACAGATTTGGAATCTTTACTGCATTGCAGCAATCTACGGCTGCTTTGGGCATATCCAGATGCTAACCTACACTACAACCGTTCCCTTGATTGTGCCCAAACAGCAGTATCTCCGTGCGAACAGCATGGGGTCACTCGTTGGATCAGGTGCCGCGATTGTTGCCCCCGCTTTGGCAGGAATACTTTATCCCAAATTGGGTTTATCAGGCATTACGCTGATTGATTTAGCCACCTTTGCGATCGCCATCTCTACGGTACTGCTGGTGCGTATTCCTTCTTCTAAAAATGACTCAGAACCAGGATCAGAGGAACCGCGAATCGAGGGAATTTGGCAAGAAATCACCTTTGGCTTTCGCTACATCGGGTCTAGGCTCAGCTTAGTGTCGATGGTAGTTGTACTTTCTGCTTTTGTCTTTATGAGTCAACTGGGAGAAGCCCTATATGAACCGATGATCCTGGCTCGCACGCAGGGTAACGCTCAAGTGCTAGGGATGGCGGTTGCTGCCTCTGGGGTGGGCGGAGTCATTGGGGGACTAATTTTGAGTATTTGGGGAGGATTTCGATCTCAAATTCGAGGGATGCTGATCGGATTCGTGGGAACAGGCGTGAGCAACATGATATTTGGTATGGGTCAGCAACCTTTGATTTGGTTTACAGCCCAGTTTTGTGCATCGCTACATTCACCGCTTGTCTTCAGTTCCTACACGGCGGTTTGGTATGCCAAAGTTGCTCCAAAATTACAGGGACGGGTCTTTGCGGCTGATCACTTCATTGGGCTAGTGATTGCGGCGATCGCTAGCCTGCTGGCTGGGCCGCTTGCCGATCAGATTTTTGAGCCATCCCTAAGATCTGGAGGGACTCTATCCTCACTTGTTTCTCCCATTTTGGGCGTCGGCCCAGGTAGCGGCATTGCACTTCTCTATGTCATAGTCTCAATCGGCATCATTGTATTAGGCGTGAGTGGTTTTGCAGTCCAACACTTGCGGAATGCTGAAGAAATTATGCCTGATTACGATGATGGTCAGTAAGAGAATGTTTGTAAATGGTGAGTTACTGTCAAGTGTGGACGGGGCAGCAAAAAGCACGCAACACTTTACCATCGACGGCAAGGGTTTCTCCAGGCAAGGGGTCGATGCCGAAGAATTGAGCTAAACGAGCCGCATACTCGCGGTAATCTAGACGCAAAAGTGCCCGTCGAATTGTGCTGTAAGAAGGCAAGCGGTCTTTGGGGGGTTGAAACAGGGCAACTAATTCAACGTGATACGCTTTCAGCCAATCCCCAATTGCCAAAAAGCCTCGATTCCCTGCCGTAACTGCTAGGGTGAACAGGGCAAGACAAAGTGCCTGCTGATGTCGCTGTCCGGCTGTGCGACGAGTATCACAAAGGTCTGCAAAGGCTTCGACAATGGCAAGTTGGGACATCTGGTATCACAGTTGGAGCGATGACATAACTACCCTATCAAGCACTTAACTAGAATGAAATAGCCCTGCAATCTGTTGAGTGCCAATAAACTCTGTGCTAAACACAATTTGCTGATCTTCCAGCAGCATTTCAATTACTTCTTGCAAGTTGGTTTGTAACTCGTCTAAAGTTTCGCCCTGAGAATGCGCTCCAGGGAAGCCAGGAACATAGCCGACATAGAGATGGGTGTCAGCATCTCGCTCAACAATTGCGGTGAAAGTTCTCATGGCATTCTCAAGTCCAGTGCCTCAATTTTAACCACAAGGGCGATCGCCCCAGCTATAGAAAGATAGCTCTCAACCATTACTCTGTCGAATTTGAGGCTGAATCGGTAAGATAGAAGCTTATCCTGGGGTCAGCATCTGTTCTGCCGCCCGATCGCCTCATTCAAAGCTAAACAATTTGTTGGGAGAACTTCCTCATGGCTGCGGTTGAAGAAAAAACGATGGTTCCGACCGTCATTATTGGCATTGGCGGGACGGGGACAGAGATTTTGTCGCGGGTGCGGCGGCTCGTCGAGGAAACCTACGGCAGCCTGAAGAACTTCCCTATTCTCAGCTTCTTGACAGTGGATACCGATCGCGACTATAAAGTCACCAATCCCTTAGCCGCCGGGTCGCCCTTCAAAGACACCGAAAAGCATTGGGCGAGCGTCAGCGGCAGTCAGGTAAAAGACATGATTGCCAACATGGATAACTATCCCTGGATCGATAGCTGGTTTCCCCGCGAGCTAGAGCGCAACATCAACGCCCTGGAGGCAGGAGCCGGACAGATTCGCGCCTGCGGTCGGTTTGCCTTCTTTTGCAACTATCACGCGATTCAGAAGAAATTTATCCAGGCTTGCGATCGCGTCAAGGGCAAAGAAAACTTCATGCTCGATCGCTACGGCGTGAAAGTGAGCAACAACCAGATCAACGTGTTTGTCACAGGCTCACTGTCGGGCGGTACAGGCAGCGGTATGTTGATTGACCTCTGCTACTGTGCGCGGCATTGGCTAAAGGGGCAATCTAGCCCGCTGGTGACAGCGATCGTGCCGATGCCGACGGCCTTTTCGGGCATTGATGTGGGCGATCGCGTTTTGGCAAACGGCTACGCGGCCTTGATGGAGCTGAGCTATTTTTCTGACCACCGCACCGAATATGTCGGGCAGTTTGGCGCAAGCCTGATCGATGAAGTTCGCAACGCCTCTGCCCCTGCCGACTACACCTATCTGGTGGGCACTAAAAACGGCGAGTCCGATTTTTCGCTAGAGCAGCTGCGGGAAATGATCGCCCAGAATATCTTTCTGGACTTGACCTCCGACTTTGCCCCCCACAAGCGATCGATCCGCGACAACATTAAGTCGGCTTGGGCATCGCAAGATCCGGGTGGGCGCGGCTATCCCAAGAACTTTATGAGCTTTGGGCTTTCGACTGCCGAGATCCCGATCGCCCAGATTCGCACCTCGATGGCAAATCGCCTCTCCACAGACTTTATCCGCTGGTGGCTCAATCCTGACGTGCAGCTTCCGCCCAGCATGTTGGAAACCGTACAGGCTGCCCTCAAAACCATGCGGCTGACGGATATGGAGCTGCTGACCGATATTTCCTCGGCTGGCGATCGCCCTTATACCGCCGAAGTTTCTGCCTGGGTGAACAGCATTCGCAACGAGATTGCTACCGACAATAAGCTGCAATGCACCCAGCAAGGGGTGAACATGATTGGCGCAGAGAAGGGCAAGATCCTTTCTTTTGTGGAGACTTATCTGAAGCCCAAAGTAGACGACTACCGCGCCGCGCACTTCCGCGAACTCAGCCCCGACGAGCGGCTGCATGGCGACTACCTGCAAAAGATGTACGACAACCGCAATAAGGTGATTCAGCAGGGTAGAAAGGCATTGGAAACCGAGTTTTACCGCATCTTGGAAGACCGGACGCAAGGGCCTAAATTTGCTGATGCCTTTATCCTGGCGGTGCGGCAAATCTTCGACAATGCCGCCGAACGCTATCGCCGCGAGATGGAAAAGACCTGGCAGCCCAACGAAACCAACCGCCAGAGTCAGTACGAAGCCGCGCTGCAAGATATCACCCACTTCAAAGACAAATTTGGCGTGACCAAGCAGGCCAAGATGGAGGAGTTCAGCGATGCCGCGCTCCAGGGCATTGAAGGCACCTTATCGGCAACGATTCAACGCAAGTCGCGGGCTTTGGGACTAGAGGCGATCGCCCGTCTGCAAGAGCACCTGCAGGCCCTAGAACAGCGTTTCGCCCGCTTTACCCAAAAGCTGAACCAGACCCGCGACCACTTCTTTAACCAAGCCAATCAGCAAGCCGACAACGCCGACGCGCTGCAAATTAATGGGATTAAATTGTTCGATCGCCAGGAACTCAACACCCTTTACCAAGACCTAATCGAACAGCAAGCCGGAGCCACCGAAGGCAGCAAAACCCGCTACGAAATCGGCATGAACGGGCTGTGCAGCACCCTGTCTCAGGACATTCTGCGGCAAGCCAGCCCCCTCTGGAAGGAAACGCGCGCTAACGACGAGGTAATGCGGCTGTTCGACCTGCCCAGCCTCTCGGACGTGCAGGAAGACGACTTCCGCGAAATTATTCACGATCGCGCCCAGTCAGTCATTGCCAAAGCGCCTGAAAGCAGTCGGCTGAAGACGGAATTATCGGCTTGCGATCGCCTCTTTAAGCTCTACAAAAACGACGAAGCCGAAATCACCAACAACCTGCGGATTGCCTACAACAAATCCAAGCCGATGATCTTGCTGTCTCGTGCCGTCATGACCGGACAAGACGCAGGCTTCACCCCCGCCCAAAACACCAAAGTCGCCCTAATCGGCGGACGCAACACCGCCAACGAAGCCGCCAAAAAGCTGATCCCAATGATTCAGGAGTTTGTCCCTAGCAGCGATGCCATCACCCCTCTCGGCGATAACGAACGCCACCGCGTCGTCTTCGTCCAGGAAATCGGCGGCTTCTCCCTACGCTGCATCGAAGGCATGCCCCAGCTCCGCCAGTCCTACCAGGACTGGAAAGGGCAAATTATTCTGGCAAAACGCGCCCAGCTTAGAGGCGAGAACCGCGACCTGCCCATTCCCGTCCATATCCAAAAAGAGCCGCCCTTCTGGGATGTTTTCCCCGAAGATCCCAATATTTTGAGGCTCGTCGTCCAAGCCCGCGCCCTGCGCGTCATGCGGCAAGATGTCAACCAAAGCACCCAGGAACAGGTGATTCGCTACACGCGCGGCACCGAAATTGGCACCGAAAATATTGACCTTGCCTCAAGCTGGGAAGAAGCCGCCCAGGTGCTAGAAGTGCTGGCCTGCCGACCCGATCGCGAAGAAATTCAAAAGCAAGTGACGCGCCGCCTCTCCCTCACCGAAACCCCACCGCAAAAACAGGCCCTCTTTCAGCAAATCATGACTTACCTCCAGCAGCGAGAGCAAGACCTCGCCAAAGCTGGCGGCAAAGACAGCCTGGAATATCGCCGCGAATCCGACATTCTGCTGGAGCTAATTCGGCAGAATAAACTACAAACGGCGATCGCCCCCCTCGAAACCCCAGACCGAGCAGAATCACCAGAACCCTCCCAGCCCCCAACCGTAAGTAATAGCCCTGCAAAAGCCCCCCCTACAGCAGTTGATCTTGCAACCCAAGTCTTTTGCACAAGCTGCGGCTTCAAAAACCCAGCCACCTCCAACTTCTGCGCCAAATGCGGCACAAAACTCACAAAGGTCAGCTAACCCTAAAGCTTGACTAAGCCCCAGACTGATTGCCCACCCAAACGCCCGATCGCCCCTCAATGCAAAGCGCCCCCGACTACAGACACCCATCTCATGCGGAGGGGGTGTGGGGGACGCGCATCGTCCCCTGCCGGGGGTTTGGGGGAGACCCCCAAGGCTGTTGGCTGTTTCCCCAAACGATTATGAGATAATCTAATCACCTAAAACCTAATTACCCTAAATCCCAGGTTCAGCATTCTCCAACACCCCACCACCACTCATCAGGGCAACCGATCGTGACAACCTCAAAAAGCTGGCTCTGCGAAGGCAAACCTAAAGACGGCAAAGACTACCCCAACGCCTTCGCCCACCAGCCCTACGAAAACTTTGGCCCCGACTGCGCCATTTGCGGCTTACCCAGAGAAGCGATCGAAACCAAAGGCAAACGCCCAGCCGCAGGCGCCGCACCCAACCCATCAGGCAATCGGACAGGCGTAGGACTTGCCGCAGGACTAATCACTGCCTTACTTCTGGCGCTCTTGGGAGCAGGAGCCTGGTTTGTGTGGAAACAGCTCCAAGGCAAATCCCCCTCCCCGATCGCCACCAATTCCCCCTCCCCTAATTCTCCCGCTCCCCCCCTTACCGCCGCTCCCACCGATCGCTTCAGCAGCGGCGAACGCACTCTATTCACCTACCGAGGCAACTTTGACCGCGATCGAGGCATCGCAGCTTTTGCCCAAGGAGACTACGCCCAGGCTATCACTGCCTTTGAGAAAGCCACCCGCAGCTCCCCCAACGACCCCGAACCGCAACTCTACGCCAACAACGCCCGCGCCCGCCAAACTGGAAACCCGCTAACGATCGCCGTAGTCGTGCCGATCGACAACCAGGCAACCTCAGCCGAGGAAATCTTGCGCGGCGTTGCCGATGCTCAAACCCAGTTCAACACCGCAGGAGGAGCCAGCCAGCGCCTCCTAGAAGTCATGTTAGTCAACGATAGCAACGACCCTGTGCAAGCCGCCGCCGTTGCCCAACAGTTGGCAAGCGACCCCAATATTTTGGGCGTAATTGGGCATAACTCCAGCGACACCACCGCCAAAGCCCTGCCGATCTACGAGAGTGCCGGACTCGCCATGATTTCCCCCACAAGCACCAGCACCGTCCTCTCCGGCAAAACCTTCTTTCGCACCGTCCCCTCCGATCAACTCGCGGGTGAAACCCTTGCTGATTATGTCAGCAACAGGCTGAATATCAAGCAAGTTGCCGTCTTCTACGATTCTGCCAGCAACTACAGCAACAGCATTCAGCAAGCCTTCACCGGAAAATTTACCCAGCTAGGCGGACAGGTGCCCCAGCCCCCCATCGATCTCTCTAGCCCCTCGCTGGATATCAAAAACTCCGTCACAGGCGCGGCTGGTACCGTCCGAGCCGCCCTGCTTTTTCCCAGCACCAAAACCACCTCAGTGGCGATCGCCGTAGCCCGCGAAAACGCCCAGCTTCCAGCCGCTCAGCAGATGCAGCTCTTGGGTGGCGATGCCCTCTATAACCCTGCTACGCTCACCGACGGGGGCGATGCCGTCAAAGGGCTAGTTCTCACCGTGCCCTGGTATCCCCAAAATGCCTACGCCCAAACCGCAGCTCAGCGTTGGCTTGGTCAGGTAAGTTGGCGCACCGCCAGCAGCTTTGATGCCGCAAAGGCCTTGACTGCCGCCCTAGCCACCGCCATCGATCGCCCTGCCGTACTTCAAGCCCTGCGATCGCTCAACCTCCCTGCCGACCAAACCGCCGGAGAGCCACTGCAATTTACCCCCACAGGCGATCGCACCGAGAAACCGATTCTAGTAGAAGCCGCTTCCGGAAGCGCTGCCCCCCAAGGTGCGAAGTTTGGATTTCAGGTCGTGCAGTAGGTTTGTATCTTTAAGCCTCCTCCGCAAGCTCAAACACAACTCTGAACTGCGCATCAGGGATCGATCGCCTCAAGAAAGCACAATGCCCCTCAGCATCCGATCGTCGATGAAATCGCGCAATAATCACCCAATTTTGGGCAGGCAAAAGACGAGCGATCGCCCAGTAATTTAGGCGTTCCCGATACGGCATAATGGTGAATGTCTCCAACTAGGAACATCAGAGCCAGTCCCTTACTTTCCACGGTTCCGGACTGGCTTCTGACTGAGCTTGCTCCTCAACTCGGATCAAATGTCTTTAGCATTTGCTCACAAGTAGGAACAAATCTATCTTATCAGAAATTCCTAGTTGTGAACATTTGCTGAATTATGCTCTCCTGACGCAACCGAGTACATGGGAAAAGCTGGGAAAGCCCTTAAACAAGTTCTTGATACCTACGGTATTAATCAAAACCAGCTTGCAATCACCATGGGCATAGGACGCTCAACTGTACACTATTGGGTAAATGAACTCCGAGATCCTCTAGCTGAATCTATCCCAGACATTTTGGAAGCCCTTGATCAGCTCCATCCTGAAGCCGTTCAAGAATTTTTGGTGCTGTACCTGGGGCGATTTGTGCAGCGAGAATTGCCGGATCAGTAAAGTCACGATATCGATTTTTCTGCTAAGGGAACTTTAGAGCTAAATTAACGACGTATCAGCAAGTGATCTGGCTACGTCTTAGGTGATGATCGACAACCAACTTACAGGCTACTTCCCATCAAAGTCATACTAATTTGAATTGGAACCACGACAGATCCCGGTACGGGCTTGGCAATGCCAAGCCCCTTCCGAGGTTCGATGTGCCCACAAATTCGTTTAAATCGGTATCAGTATTGATAGAGCAATTTTATGTTTAACAACCCCTTCGTTCGCGCTGCCGGAATCTTCGCCATTTGCTACTTTCTTCTACAGGCATTGGGCTGGGGTCTAACCTCTATTGCCGCGATCGCCAACAGCTTCGGCTATTGGGTGAGATATGTCTTGGTGCCTCACGCTTGGCAAATTGGGCTGGCTGCGGGGGTTGCCTACATGGTAATCACTGCCTTGACCACTAGCCGCGATCGATAATCACCCACCTAGATCATCATCAATGGTTGTATCTAGGACGCATTGCTGAGGATAATGAGCTTCGTCCTTCCTCCTCTGATCCATGCCCCTCGACTGGAACGAAGCCAAACCCTACGAAGACATTCTCTACCACAAAGCCGACGGCATCGCCAAAATCACCATAAATCGACCCCACAAGCGCAACGCCTTTCGTCCCAAGACGATCGTTGAACTCTACGATGCCTTCATCAACGCCCGCGAAGATCCCCGCATTGGGGTCGTGCTGCTGACGGGAGCCGTTCACCCCGACGGCACCCACGCCTTTTGCTCTGGCGGCGACCAGAGCGTCCGAGGTCATGCAGGCTACATCGATGAGGAAGGCGTACCCCGGCTCAACGTGCTGGATTTGCAAAAGCTGATTCGCTCCATGCCCAAGGTGATTATTGCGCTGGTGGCGGGCTATGCGATCGGCGGTGGGCATGTGCTGCATTTATTGTGTGATCTGACGATCGCCGCAGACAACGCCATTTTTGGACAAACAGGTCCCAAAGTCGGCAGTTTTGATGGTGGCTTTGGGGCTAGCTACATGGCGCGGATCGTTGGACAAAAGAAAGCGCGGGAAATCTGGTATCTCTGTCGCCAGTACAACGCCCAAGAAGCATTAGAAATGGGTCTGGTTAATTGTGTGGTGCCGATCGCCCAACTCGAAGCCGAAGGCATCCAATGGGCGCAGGAAATCCTAGAAAAAAGCCCGATCGCCATTCGCTGCCTCAAAGCCGCCTTCAATGCCGACTGTGACGGACAGGTGGGGCTGCAAGAACTCGCGGGCAATGCCACCATGCTCTACTACATGACCGAAGAAGGTGCCGAGGGCAAACAGGCGTTCTTAGAAAAGCGATCGCCCGATTTTCGCCAATATCCCTGGCTGCCCTAAGATAACGCTCAACTAGACAGAATCAATTTTCCAATTTCTTCAGCAGGGTGATATAAAATCCGACAAAGGTGGGCAAGTTATACCTAGGAGCTACAAATCCACAAAATCCCGCAACTCAAGGAGACTCACCCCATGAAATCTGAATTTCAAGCCAAATTTCTTCAGCACATGCTCGGTCGCAAGAAAGGCGAACAGGGCTTCACGCTGATTGAACTCTTGGTCGTTATCATCATCATCGGTATTCTAGCTGCGATCGCTCTGCCTTCCTTCTTGAACCAAGCTGCTAAAGCGAAACAGTCTGAAGCCAAGAGCTATGTCGGTTCCGTAAACCGTGCTCAGCAAGCTTACCGGATTGAGAAGACCGCTTTTTCAGGTACGATCGCTGCTTTGGAAATTGGTATTCCTACCTCCACCGTTGATTACGATTACGCGGTTACCCCTGCGGCAGCAGCGAACACCACTTTTACAGCGATACCTAATGATTCAACCACGCTGCGTTCCTATGCAGGTGGTGTTCAGGTAATTTCTACGACTGGTCAGTCTTCCGCAGCCGCTTGTCAATCTACTGCCCCCAGTGGTACAGCTCCTGCCATCACCTTTGGAGCGGCTGACACAACCTGCGCTACCCCTGACAACAACATGCGCTAGGTTTGAAACCTCAGCAAATGTATTCGCAGATCTGTGCTGTTGAGCCGTAATACTTCACAACACAACTTACTTAAAAAAGCTATCCAGGAGTCACTGGATAGCTTTTTTGTATTTCAGGGCATAATACGGGCTAGCCACCGATGGTCATCCCCCTTTGAAAAATAATCATGAATGCTGATTCTTCTCTTACTGCCCCCTCATTAACCGAAATAGAACAACAAGCCCATATCTATTTCTCAGGAGGAAATTACAAGGCGGCAAGTCAGCACTATGAGCAGATGTTAGTAGACGATCCTGCACAGGCTTCTTACTACTGGCATCTGGGTTTAGCACTTGTTTTGCAAGGTCAGGAAGCTGAAGCCCAATTTACCTGGATGACACCTATTTTGGAAGCAGAATCGGAAGTCCAGCAAGAACAATTGACGCTTGAACTCATCAATGTATTGAGCGTGGAAGCCGATCGGCAAGAGACTCTTTCTAACTACGAGACGGCTTGGCTCTTGCGGCAGCACCTACGAGAGTTTGCCCCTAACAATACAGACAATCTATTGCGAACTCTGGGGTTGGCATTGCAAGCAAAAATATTTAGCTTTGAAGACAGTTTGCTGCCAGAAATAATCCACTGTCTGCAAACGGTTTCTTCTGCGGCAGCTCTTTGTCCCGATCGCCTACTGCAAGTCAGCCAACTGCTGCTTCAGCTCAATCCTGGACATGCCGCTACGCTTAATTTTCTGGAGTCTTGCATTCCGTACCTGTCGGGTAAACAGCTCACGGAGTGGATTGATTGGGTGCTAGCTGCTGCTACGCGACATTCTCAAAATTCTCAATTCACGATCGCTTCAAAACTAAATTACCTAGCGATCCCTTTGGTTCTAGATAACATCAAAATATTGCTCAATATTATTTACCAACTACAGGGAGGAAGCATTGTCGATCGATTAGAAAGCATCAAGCTGGCGGAGAGATGTTTAGAGTTAGCGACTAATCCATCAGAAAAAATTTCTGCAACCAATGCGCTACTGTCGAGTTGGCTATATAGTGGCGGCGACTGGAAGCAAGCCGTAGAAATTTATCAAACCTACAAGGCGCTGTTGCAAGCCCTGATTAAGTCTTATGCACAAATGCCAAATGCTATTGGGGAAGTAGTGGACGTAGAACAGAAACTAGGATTTCTCTCCAACTTAGCTCCCGTAGGTTCACTGTTCTTCTACTTTGAAGACGAGCCGAAAACTAACCGCCCCTTACGGAATCAAATTGCTCAAATTGCTCAGTCTCATTTACGAACTGTCCTGAGCGATGAAGTTAGCAAATACCAATCTCGATCGCCCCTTTTACTCACTGCATCCGATCGCAAGCGCTTACCCCGCATTGGCTATTTTGCTGGAACTCTACGGCAGCATTCGGTTGGCTGGCTCTCTCGTTGGCTGCTGACGTATCACAATCGCGATCGCTTCGATATTCACCTCTACTCGCCTCGACCATCACAAGATCCCATTCAGCAGCAATTTCGGCAAGAATATGGCGATCGGTTTCATGATGTGTCCTCCAACATTGCGGATATTGCTAATCAAATCTATGACGACCAAATTGACATCTTAGTGGAGATGGATAGCCTGACTAACTTTGGCGGCTGTGGGGTTGTGGCACTCAAGCCTGCGCCAATTCAAGTTCATTGGCTGGGTTACGATGCCTCTGGCATTCCAGGTGTAGATTACTTCATTGTCGATCCTTACGTTGTGCCAGAAGATGCGCAAAGCTATTACTCTGAGACACTCTGGCGATTGCCCCACACCTATATTGCAGTAGATGGCTTTGAAACTCATACGCCTTCCTTGCGACGCGATCAGTTGGGGATTCCTGGGGATGCGATCATCTACCTTAGTTCTCAAACAGGCTTGAAACGGAATATTGACAATGTGCGATTGCAAATGCAGGTGATTAAAGCAGTTCCCAACAGCTATTTTTTGATTAAGAGCTTTTTAGCCAATCCCGAATTTATTAAAACTTTCTTCCAAGATGTGGCTGAGTCTGAAGGCGTGAGTGCCGATCGCCTCCGGTTTCTGCCCGATGTCTCCTCTGAGTTTGTCCATCGAGCAAATCTGGCGATCGCAGATGTGGTGCTAGATACCTATCCCTACAATGGTGCCACGACCACCTTAGAAGCTCTCTGGACAGGATTGCCCATTGTCACCCGTGTGGGTGAACAATTTGCGGCACGTAACAGCTACACCATGATGATGAATGCAGGAATCACTGAAGGGATTTCCTGGAATGATGATGAATATCTAGAATGGGGAATCAAGCTAGGTCAGGACGCAGCGCTGAGGCAGGATATTTTTTATCGGTTAAAGCGATCACGGCACACTTCACCCTTGTGGAACGGCAGACAATTTGCTCAAGACATGGAGAGCGCCTATGAGCAAATGTGGGAAAGATTGTAGTTGAAAGGGCAAAAGGCTAAAAGATGGAAATAGCTGTGCAGGCAGATCAACATATGGCGCAGGGCAATTATGCTGAGGCAGCAATTGCCTATGAGCAAGCAATCGCGCTAGAGCCAGACTATCTCTCCCACTACTGGCAGCTTGGACTGGCGCTATTTCTCCAGGGCGAGGGTGCTGACGCTCAGTTGGCTTGGATGAGTCCGCTGCTAGAATCGCCTGAATTGGAAGTAGCGCGATCACAAAGCCTCATAGAATTCTTGTTAGCTCAAGCTCAAGCCCTCAACCTCGCCGGACAATATGATACGGCAGTGGATCTAGGGCGCTTTTGCGTCGAGCTTGCACCCGATGACGTGAAGGTACTGCTGCCGCTCGCCAGCTGGATGCAGCACACCGGGCTAACTGAAAATCTGACCGAGAGTATTTCGCTAGCGGCGGCTTGTCTGGAGCGATCGTCCAGCTATGTTGATCGGGTGCTGGCAACTCATCTGATCCTGTCGGCTCTGATGTCTACCTGCGGCAGTTGGCAGGACTCCTGGCATTATTATCAAATTCATAAGCAGTTGCTGGCATCGCTGAAGATGCCCTCACCCCCAACCCCTCTCCCGACGGGAGAGGGGAGCCAGGATCAGTTCCCCTTCTCCCCAGAGGAGAAGGAGCTAGGGGATGAGGGCAGAGCGGTTCGCCCCATAGCGGAGCCGAAGTTGAATGAGGGCGATCGTGCTGCATTACCCAATCTGCTCGGTATGGGAGCTTTTTTGCTCTACTTCGAGGACAGTCCGCACACCAACCGTCCTATTCGGAACCAATTTGCGGCAGCCTGTCAGGCGTCGTTTCGGCAGCAGGCAGCGCAGCAGGGAAAGCAATATCATCAGTCCTTTGTGCCTTTGGGGACGGCTGCCGTTAAGCCACTGAAAATTGGCTACCTTTCAGAATGTTTACGCCAGCATTCCATCGGCTGGCTAATTCGCTGGTTGTTACAACATCACGATCGCCATCATTTTGAAGTACATCTCTATTCGCTCATGCCGTCTGACGACTGGATTCAAAACGGTCTCAGAATGAGTTACGGCGATCGCTTTCACGATTTGCCTCCTACCACCGTAGATATTGCCGATCGCATCTACGCCGACCAGATTGATATTTTGGTGGAGCTAGACAGCCTTACCTGTTTAAGCGGCTGCGGAACAATGGCTCTCAAGCCAGCACCGATTCAGGTCAATTGGCTGGGCTACGATGCAGCAGGCATTCCAGGAATTGATTACTTCATTGCCGATCCCTACGTTCTGCCAGAGGAGGCACAGAGCTACTACACCGAGAAGATTTGGCGCTTGCCACAGACCTACATTGCGGTCGATGGCTTTGAGGTGCATACGCCCTCCCTACGACGCGATCAGTTGGGGATTCCCGGAGAGGCGATCGTTTATCTCAGCTCCCAGAGCGGGCTAAAGCGAAATCCCCACAACATCCGGCTGCAAATGCAGATTCTTAGGGCAGTTCCTAATAGCTATTTTTTGATTAAAAGCTGGCGTGCTGACTTAGCTCAGTTAGAAGAGTTTTTTGGACAATTTGCCGATGAAGTAGGGTTAAACCGCGATCGTCTCCGGTTTTTACCGGGCGTACCCTCTGAGTTTATCCACCGCGCAAACCTGAACCTGGCTGATATCGTGCTAGACACTTATCCCTACAATGGTGCAACGACAACCCTAGAAGCACTCTGGATAGGATTGCCCATTGTTACTCGTGTGGGTGAACAATTTGCAGCTCGCAACAGCTACACCATGATGATGAATGCAGGTGTCACTGAAGGAATTGCCTGGAGCGATGATGAATATATCGAATGGGGAATTCGTTTAGGTCAGGATACTGGATTGCGTCAGGAGATATCCCATAGACTAAAGCGAGCGCGTCATACATCGCCGTTGTGGAATACTCCTGCATTTACTCGCAACTTAGAGCAAGCCTATCAGCAGATGTGGGAAAGATATTAACAGGTGTGTGGATTGAGAACTAATCATGATAGACAACGTGCGATTGCAAGCAGATAGCTACAGGATACAGGGTAACTATTCGGAAGCGACAATAGCCTATGAACAGGCGATCGCTGATGACCCTAGCAATGCCACACTCTACTGGTATTTAGGTCTTGCTCTGTTGCTTCAAGGAGAGGAAGCTGAGGCGCAGTTGACCTGGATGACTCCGCTGATGGAAGCCGAGCCTGAACAGGCAGAGCAATGGACGGCAGAACTGTTGCAGGTGTTGCAAGCTGAAGCCGATCGCCAAGAAGCAAACGAATCCTACGAGTCCGCGTGGCTGCTGCATCAGCACATGCGCGAGTTTAGGCTGGAAGCGGGAAACGAGCGAGCAACGCTGCTAAAAGCACTGGCTTCGGGGCTGAAGGCGGGAGCTATTGGCCTGGACAATGCGCTGGTAGAAGAAGCGATTACAGTCTTAACATCGACTGAGCCAACCTCAGAAGCTGTGCCTTTGGAAACCTTGCGATCGATCATATCCCTCCTGCTCAAAAGTGATGACGAACATCCTAAAGCTTATGAATTTCTCTCAGCTTGCGAACCTCACTTTACAGCCCAAGGGCAACTGATAGAGCTGATTCGTGGATTGATGGAAATCGCCGATCGTAGCCATAAAATATCTCATTATGCGACGGCTATTCAGCTGGCAAAGTTCTGTCTGAAGATGGCTCCAGAAGATGTTAGGGTCGTGTCTAAAGCGGTGTTTTTCATGCAGAGTGGCAATGCTGTTGATCTGCTGGAAAGCCTTCCTCTCGCAAAGTGGCTGCTACAAAGCGCCAGCAATATCATAGAGGAGGTTACTGTAACGCAGTATATTTTGACCAGCCTAATCATGAACTGTCAACCCTGGCAGGACACTTATGAATATTATGAAAAACATAAAGCGTTACTACAGTCAATTAAAATTCCAGATACACTAAAGATAAAAAATATTCACCATACAATGGCAATGGGGATGATTCTCAACTACTTTGAGGATAATCCAAGCGTCAACCGTCCCATTCGCAATCAGATCGCAGCCGTAAGTCAAGCCGAGCTGCAAACCTACCATGTTGATCGCGTCAATCGTTACTCCCAGCGCCATCTCATCCGCCGCACTGAGACAAAACCCCTGAAGATTGGCTACTTGTCAGACTGCTTGAGGCTGCACTCAGTTGGCTGGCTCTGTCGTTGGCTATTGCAGCATCACGATCGGCAGCGCTTCGACATCCATCTTTACTCTACTCGCCAATCTAACGATCAGATTCAGCAAGCCTTTATTCGAGCTTATGGCGATCGCTTTCATCTCGTTCCTTTTTCTGCTGGTGAAATTGCCGATCAGATTCATCAAGACGGCATTGATATTTTAGTCGAACTCGACAGCATCACCGCTTTCGGCAGCTGTGCCGTCACCTCCCTTAAACCTGCACCCATTCAGGTGAGCTGGCTGGGCTATGATGCCTCTGGGTTGCCTGCGATTGACTATTACTTGGCAGACCCCTACGTGCTACCTGCCTCTGCCCAAGACTACTATGCCGAAAAAATTTGGCGGTTGCCCCACACCTATATTGCTGTAGATGGTTTTGAAGTGGGTACGCCCTCTCTACGACGCGACCAATTGGGCATTCCTTCAGAAGCGATCGTCTACCTTAATTCTCAGACCGGGCTAAAGGCAAATCCAGACAATATTCGGCTGCAAATGCAAATCCTCAAGGCGGTTCCCAACAGCCATTTTCTGGTCAAAAACTTTCAAATTGATCACGCTTTACTGGCAGAGTTCTTTCATCAATTCGCAGATGATGCTGGAGTGGAACGCGATCGAATTCACTTTTCGCCTTATGTAGTCGCTAACGAAACTCACCGCGCCAACTTGGGCTTAGCCGATATTGTTCTCGACACCTATCCCTACAACGGAGCCACAACTACACTCGAAGCCCTCTGGATGGAGTTACCGATCGTGACTCGCGTGGGTGAACAGTTCGCGGCTCGTAACAGCTACACCATGATGATCAATGCAGGAATCACTGAAGGGATTGCCTGGAGTGATGATGAATATATTGAGTGGGGGATTCGCCTAGGGCAGGACACAGCGCTACGCGGCAACATTGCCCATCGCCTTCGTCAGTCTCGCCAGACCGCTCCGCTCTGGAATACTCCAGCCTTTGCCCAACAAATTGAGCAAGCCTATACTCAGATGTGGAAAATATATCAGGACGCGATGTAGAGATATGGCAACCGCCAAGGCGGTTAAGATGGGGACATTTAGGGTGGGGCGCTTCGCGCCCCACCCTAAATGTCCTAAGAAAACTGGCGATATCTATACCAGGCACACCACAAAACTTTTTCGTGTGAATCGTAAGCCTACGGCAAAGTATTATGCTTCAGCTTGAGCATCCCGAATCTGCCGACGCAATGCGTCGGCATCTGCCAAGAGTTCAGCCTGGGAAATAGCTGCCTGCTGTCCAGAGGCTAGCCATTTGAGCTGTACGGTTTGGCTATCGGCTTCAGCGTCGCCCAAAATTAGGCAGGCTGCGGCTCCACTGCGATCGGCTCTTTTGAACTGCTTGCCAAAGGCACTGCCGCTTAAGTCTAGCTCTGCCGAAAATCCAGATTGCCGTAGGGCTTGCGCCAGCCTCAGCGCTTGAGCCTCAGCGCGATCGCCCCGTGACACCAGATAAAAATCTAGAGCCTGAGCTGGGGGCTTCTGCATTTGTTGCAGTAGCAGCACTAGCCGCTCAATGCCGCTTGCCCAGCCTACAGCAGGGGTTTCTGCACCGCCTAGCTCTGCAATCAGCCCGTCATAGCGTCCTCCCGCACAAACCGTTGCCTGTGCGCCCAGATCATCGGACTGAATCTCAAAGACAGTGTGGGTGTAATAATCGAGTCCACGCACGAGGCGATCGTTGAGGCGATAGCTTACGCCTAAGTCCGTGAGGAGGCTCTGAACCTGCTCAAAACGCGTTTGAGACTCTGGGCTGAGATAATCCACAATGCTAGGAGCATCTTGCAGGATCTTTTGGGTGTTCTGATCTTTGCTGTCCAGGATGCGCAGCGGATTTCGGGTCAGCCGATCCTGCGAGTCGGGATCAAGATCGGCTTTGTGCGGAGTCAGATAAGCAATCAGGGCTTCTCGATAGTTTTGGCGATCGGCGCGATCGCCAATTGAGTTAAACTCCAACCGCAGATTTTCAAGACCGATCGCCTGAAGCCAGTCGTTGGCAATGGCAATTACCTCAGCATCAGCACGGGGATCGGCGCTGCCTATTGACTCCAGACCGAGCTGGTGAAACTGGCGCTGCCGTCCGGCTTGGGGACGCTCGTAGCGAAACATAGCTCCTAAATACCAGAGCCGCTGTACGCCCCCCTGAGCCTGGAGGTTATGCTCCACGAAGGCGCGCACGACACCTGCCGTATTTTCAGGGCGTAAGGTCAGCGATCGCCCTCCTCGATCTTGGAAAGTGTACATTTCCTTACTGACTACATCAGTCGCTTCGCCCATTCCCCGCGCAAACAGATCGGTTTGCTCAAATAGAGGGGTACGAATTTCTTGATAGGCCGCTCTGCCCAGAATATCTCTGGCGATCGCTTCAATTTGCTGCCAGTAAGAAATTTCCTCTGGCAAAATGTCTCTTGTGCCGCGTGTTGCTTGAATGGCGCTCATAACATAGTTTTGGGGGCTTCTTCTGGGTGTCATGCAGGTTAGCACTTGCGGATTCACCCTGCTTAACTCTGTTCTTCTAACGGTTGCCATGCTCCGTAGCGATCGCCATAATACGCCAAAATCTGTTCGACTCGCCGTAAAGAGGCAGAATCTACGGGGGAAGCATACAAAATTTGCAGTCCGCCCACCTGGCTTTGGGCATAGTCAAACTGCCGGGACTGCTGCGGCAATATCTCTACCGTAACCTCCAACACCTGACGCAGGTGGGCTGCTACCTCTTGATAGACCGCTAAGGGAAGCTGAGGACAGCAAATCGGTGAGTGAGAAGAGGCGAGAGGCGTTGGGGTATCCATAGCGATCGCGGGTTAATTGGCGGCTATTCAGCGGCTCAAGGCTGGGCAGGAGGCAGATCGGCAGTAAAAATGGGTAGCGTACAGCAATTGACCTCATCAATGCAAACTTTGCCCCACTGCAATGCCCAGCGTACCAGAGCGACGCGATTACCTGTTGAAGTTTTGGTCAAAATGTTGCTGATATGGTTATCAACTGTGCGCTTGCTGATTTCTAACTTCTCAGCAATTTCCTGATTTGTTAAGCCAGCAGCAACCAATTCGACAATTTGTAGTTCGCGCCCTGAGAGCGACCCCCCTGAGAGTGTTCCCCCTGAGAGCGCCCCCGAATTTTGAGCTTCGCTGCTAGCCATAGTCTTATCCGTCGAGTGCGTAGATCTGCTTATGTATATCTACTTACTCTACTCTCAATCTTCAAAACCTGCTAAGCAAAAGCTGGATGAACTCAAGGCTGAGATGGGGCGATCGCCACCGCAGACCCCAATCGCTCTAAGCCGCCAACATATGCCCCAACTCGGTCGGAGCAAGATGCGACTCAACCACCTGCCCATCTCGGAACCAAACGACCCGTCGGGTTAGACGCGCCACCTCAGGTTCATGTGTCACCATGACGACCGTAATTCCGGAGGCGTTCAGCTCTGCAAAAATATTCATTACCTCTTGGGTAGTATGAGAATCTAGCGCTCCCGTCGGCTCATCTGCCAGCAGCACAACAGGACGGTTGACGATAGCACGGGCGATCGCCACCCGCTGCTGTTGCCCCCCCGAAAGCTGGTTGGGACGATTGCCCATACGATTTGCCAGTCCAACGCGAGTCAGCGCCTCGGCAGCCCTCTCCTTCCGCTCGGCATTAGAAACCCCGGCGTAAACCATGGGCAGCACGACATTTTCCAATGCCGAAAGTTGGGGCAGCAGGTGAAACTGTTGAAAGACAAAGCCTAGGTTGCGGTTGCGAATCTTGGCTAGCTGACCATCTGGGATAGTTGAGACATCCAGACCATCCAGAAAATACGCGCCTGAAGTGGGGCGATCGAGACAGCCAATCACATTCATGGCAGTCGATTTGCCCGAACCCGAAGGACCCATGATGGCGCAATATTCCCCGGCTTCGATCGTCAGATTAACGTCAGAGAGCGCATTGACCTGGATATCGCCAGCGCCGTAGGTTTTAGAGATATGTTCGAGGCGAATAATCGTTTTTTGCATGGAATATCCGTATGTATCAATCGCTATCTATAAATCGCCTAAGCGCTGCGGAGTGCCACGATCGGGTCGAGTTTTGCCGCCTGACGCGCCGGGAATACGCCAAAGAACAGACCAATGCCACCCGATACACCCACCGCCACCAGAATCGCAGGTACAGAGACGCCTGCTTTGAGCGGAGTCACGGCTCCCACAAGGGTAATGCCGCCCACTCCAATCGTGGTGCCAATTAGACCGCCGATCGCCGACAAAATAATTGCCTCAATCATGAACTGCGTCAAGATATCGTTAGGAGCCGCGCCGATCGCCTTTCTCAGCCCGATTTCCTGCGTTCGCTCCCGCACCGACACCAGCATGATATTCATAATGCCAATGCCGCCGACAAAAAGAGAGATCCCGGCGATCGCTGCCAGCATCAGCGTCAAAGCTCCGGTGACATTGCCAACAATTTCTAACGCGTCTTTCTGATTGCGAATCGTGAAATCGTTTTCAGTCACGACCTTATGCCGCCGTCGCAGCAGGTTGGTGATCTGGAACTGCGCCGCATTGATCGAAGCTTCGTCCCTAGCGTTGACGTTGATAAAGCTGATAGAGGTGCCATAGGGTGAGGTGCGTCCCACCAAGCGGCTAGACATAGTGGTAATAGGGATCAGCGCTACATCGTCCTGGTTGCTGCCCAAAAATGCGCCCTTTGCCTCCATGACAGCCACCACCTGAAAGCTGATGTTGCGGATGCGAATTTCTTGACCGATCGGATCGGAGCCATCAAACAGCTTTGTCGCCAGGTCTGAACCTAGCGCCACGACTCGGTTGCGGCGCTGTACATCCAGGTCGGTAATGAACCGCCCTCGCGCTACGTTAAAGTCGCGCACGACGGTGAAATCTGGTGTGATGCCTGTGATCGAGGTGTCTGCCTTTTTGTTGCGATAAGTGACCAAGAGCTGACTCTGCAACTGTGGCGCAACGGCGCTGACGGTAGGCACCTGAGAGGCGATCGCCTCAGAATCCTCTAAGGTCAGCGATCGGGGTCGATCGGTTGCTCGATTCTGCGCTTTTTCACTGCCCGGAATAATAAACAGAACGTTAGGTCCTAGAGACTCAAACTGCTCAGAGGCGTAGCGCTGTGCCCCCTGCCCCACGCCCACCATCATAATCACCGAGGCATTGCCAATGATGATGCCCAGCATTGTCAAGGTGCTGCGCATCTTGTTTGCGGTCAGGGTTTTAACCGCCATACTGATGCTTTCTAGAATATCCATGCGCTACTCCTGCTTGCCCCAATTGCTGTTGGGCGGGATGTCTGTAAATACTTTGTCTCCAGGCTGAACTCCTTCTAGCACCTGGGTTTGGTTGCCTACTGCTACACCCAACGTCACCGGACGAAATTCTGGCTGGTTGGATTTGTCGGGAACGAGAACTCCCGTTTGCCCCTCCTGGGTGACGATCGCCACCGTGGGAATGACCAGAGTGCTGTCTATCTGCTTGCCCAAGAAGGTAACATCCACATTCATGCCAGACAGCAGCTTCTCTTGCCCTGTCACCAACAAAATCCGCACCTGGAAGGAGGTGACGTTTTGCCTAACAACCGCCTCTGGAGCAATTCGCCGTACCTTCCCCTGAAACTTCAGATCTGGGTAGGCATCAGCTCGGACTTCTACCAACTGACCGATCTGAAGCTGCTGGATATCTACTTCAGGGACTTCTGCTAAAACTTCCAGCCCTTCGGCAAGCGCCACGATCGCCGTAGAAGTCGCAGAAGTGGCTTCTGAAGCGGAAGTTGTCGGAGTAACGAACGCACCCACATTGGCAAACTTTTGGGTAATTGTGCCGCTAAAAGGGGCACGCACCAGCGTATCCTCCTGATTCACCTGCACTGACTGCAGATTGCCGATCGCCTCATCAAGCTGAGCCTGGGCTAGAGCAACTTCCTCCACACGACTGCCATTTCTAGACAGGTCGAGGCTGCGCTGCAACTGCGCAAGATTGGCTTGCGACTGCTCAACGCTAGCTCTGGCAGTTGCAACTTCGCTGGAGAACTCATTGAAGCGATCGCTAGAAATCGCCCCTTCGTCTGCCAAGGACTGGTTACGACGCTGTTTGTCTTGTGCCAGATTGAGGCGAGCCTGAGCTTCTGTCACCTGCGCCCGTGCCTGAGAGACTCTAGCTTCAGCTTGGGCAATTTCTTCAGGGCGGTTCCCTGCTTTGAACTGAGCCAGCCTAGCTTCAGCTTGCGCGATTCTAGCTCTAGACTGCGTGAGCTGGGCATCAATGTCATCATTTTGCATCCGCGCCACAACCTGACCCTTGCTGACGCGATCGCCCTGTTCTACAAACAGCTTGGCTACAATGCCTGCGTTTTTGGGGCTAAGGTTGACCGTCTGAATCGGCTGCACCGTACCGCTAGCATCAATCTGAACCTGTAGTGGCTCAGACTTAACAGGCACCGTCAGACTTGCAATATCTGGAACTGCCGCCTTCTGCTGCAATACGGAATAGGCAATGCCTCCTGTACCCAATAATCCCGTCAGGATTAACCCGACCATCCAGGGATTCGGCCGCTGAAGTTTGCCAATCAAAGGGAGTTGCATGGTCATAAAGCTCAGGTGCAAATTAAATAACGAGGATTTGAATGAGAATTTGAGCTGAAATTTGAATTGCGATCGCTGAATCCAGAGTTCCCAGAATCTCGGTCAACTTGCCAGCCTGCTGAACCGACTTTAGGTGCCTTCAGACATTCGCCGATTTTCCTGCTCTTGCTCCCAGCGTTCATCTATCAGGGGCAGTTCGCGTTCCCAGAAGGCATGAATGTCATGCATCTCCTGTAGGCGGCGCTTGTGCTGAGTGGGGAACGCTGACATTAGATCTAGCCCGCGCTCGGCAAGCTTGCGAAATGCACCAATTTGAACTAGCCGCTGTTTGGTCAACTGCGACCAAGCATGATCTTTGATTTGAAAATAGTCACGGCGATCGCCCGGAATACTGACGCGCTCGATCAACCCAAGCTGAATTAGGAACCGAGTCATGGTGCTAATCGATCCTTTACTGGCTTGCAAAACCTCTGCCAGCGCGTTGTTGGACTGCTGGGGAGGCTCAGAAATCAGGAGCCAGCCAAAAATTCGACCTGACATGCGCGGCATTCCCACCAGCTCAAACATTAAACCCACTTCCTCAACAAAGTGCATTTGCTCAAAGGGTTGATCGCTATTCAATTTCAGACCCCTTCCCAGACGATGACGACAGGTGAATGTGTAACCTTTTGTAACCTTAAATCTATCATATTCTGAATGTTCAGTAAACGCTGAACAGTTAGACGATAGGGTAGTCAGGTTTGTGTCACTGGGGTTACATCGTTTTGTCTGTGCAATCAGCTATAGCTCCAGAATAATTGGGAGAAGAGCGATCGCCCTTCCCCCATCGGGGTGATCCAGAGGAATGATTGGACAACAATTTAATCAGTCCATGACCTGGAGAGGTTCAGCATTCGGGCAAAAGCTTTGAAACTTAGACAGAATCTGTCTATCGAATGCCAAACCCAGACGGTTAAATATTCAAGGTGGGTCAATTCATAATTCGGTAGTCCTCAATCTCTCGCTCTGGGTTGGATTTTTTCCCGTGTCATTGACAAGGTTTGTCTCCAAACATTTCGGAACGTTCTAGAACGCGATCGCAACCTTTAGCTAATTTTTCCTAACCTTGCATAAGTCAAAACTTTCGATCGTTCCTATCCTCAGAAGCCCAAGAACACTGACACAAAACTAGGAGAAACAACATGCTACGTAAAATCGCTTCAGTCTCAGCTTTGATTCTTGCAACTGTTCCTGCAATCTCCATGTCTGCCTTAGCCTTGTCTGGCCCCAAAGTCACCGTCTTTAACCAGGGCGGCTATGTTGCGGACTACCAAGTTAGCTACACCGCCAATGGACAACGTAACGAAGTCAAAGTCTCTGGTCTGGTGGTCGGTAAAAAACAAACCGTCACACTGCCTGTGGGCAGCCAAAGCATCAGGGTTCGGGGACAAATGCTCACAGGTTTGTTCTGGGAGCCTAAGCGAGAGCTGTTCAATCAAACTGCCAATGATGGCAGCTGCTTCAAGACCTATGGCACCATTTTCAGAGGTGACTGGTCACGGGACTGTACAGCTGATTTCTAGGCAATACAGCGCTCCTGTGGCGTGGATCTTTCAACAAGCCCTGTCTGGCATGACGCAACCAACCCCGATCGGTTTCCAATAGGTGAACTTTGCGATCGGGGTCATGCTTGTTTCTACGTTGCTTTCTAGCATTGCGTCCTAAGTATTACAGTTGTAGATAATGTAAGCTAGTTTTCAGTCTACCTGGAAAATAGTCATGTTTGAATCGGACAACCCATTTCTCACAGGTTCAGCCTTAGAAGCCTTGTCAGAATGGAGCAATGTGCTC